>Ga0210398_10002689_pt1 | contig 17255 bp, 13 predicted proteins | sample IncBWC4OmetaG_FD_161047 | JGI IMG/M metagenome (GOLD analysis project Ga0210398, IMG submission 161047) | Forest soil microbial communities from Barre Woods Harvard Forest LTER site, Petersham, Massachusetts, United States - Inc-BW-C-4-O | ecosystem: Environmental > Terrestrial > Soil >... | reverse complement strand
TGCTCACTTACTTCCCGCAATTTTTGATTTCGGTTGGAATATGAGAATGTCTCTCGATGTCCTGCGCCACCGCGGAGAGAAAAGTCGAGGGGCAAATTCTTGCGGCACTGCTATTCGCTAAGCTCCTCGAGCAGTGCCTTGGCGTCCTTCAGATCGGCGGCGTCGAAGCCTTCCGTGAACCAGTTGTAGATTTCGGCGAGCATCGTGCGAGCTTCATCTCGCTTGCCTTGCTTGTCGAACAATCGCGTGAGGCTCGTGGTGGCTCGCAGTTCCGATGACTTCGCACGTAGACTGCGCGAAATTTCGATAGAGGTGAGGAAGGGTTCCTCTTTCGTCGTTAGCGCGCCCGGCACCGAACTGCGACGCTAACGCGCGCGGACGGCCGTACGTTTCCAGCGGACACCGTGCGAGCAGGGGTCGCGGCTCGCCGGTTGCATGGTTTGCCCTGAGTTTGACTGCGAGCGTAGTGTCCGGATTGGTCTCGCGGGAGGATCTCATGAGCGAAATTACCGGTGCTGAACTTCTGCTGCGATGTCTCGTTGCCGAGGGCATCAAGTTTGTATTCGGCCTCCCTTGTCCCGAGGTCGATCCGCTGCTGGCCAAGCTTGAGGAATACGACGTGCGACTCGTGCCCATCCGCCACGAGGCTGCTGCCGTCCACATGGCGGAAGGGCTGTACAAGACGACGGGGCAAGTGGCGGCCGTGCTCGGCAATCCCGGTCCCGGGTCGGCGAATCTCCTGCCCGGCGTGATTACCGCGCGGCACGAAGGCGTGCCCGTCGTCGTCATCACGGCGCAGCATCGGTTGGGGATCGTGTATCCGTCGCCGCCCTCGACGTTCCAGGGCCAGGATCAACTCGAAATCTTCAAGCCGGTGGTGAAGTGGAGCGGTCCGATTTTATCGTGGGACCGAATCCCAGAAGTGATGCGGATTGCGTTTCGCGAGATGTGGACCGGGAGGCCGGGGCCGATTCACATCGAGATACCGGCGCCGGTGATGTACGCGACCGGCGACGATTCGAAGGTCCGAGTACTGACGCCGAACGAGTACCGCGCGGCTGGTCCGCGGCCGTCGGAAGCGCAGCTCGAGGAGGCGGCCGCGATGCTCATCGGAGCGAAACGGCCGATTGTGATCTCGGGGGGCGGAGTCGATCGCGCCGGCGCGAACGAGGCGCTGATGGCGGTGGTCGAGCTGCTCAACTGTCCGGTCGTGAGTTCGATAGCCGGACGCTCGTCGGTGCCGATGGATCATCCGAACTTTCTCTACGGCTACGGCGCCGGCGCCGACCTCGCGCGCCGCGAGTCCGACGTGATCCTCGTCGCAGGCTCGCGGATGGGCAATCTCGACATTCCCTACGACAAGTATTGGGGCGATCCCGCGGGTCAGAAGCTCATCCAGGTGGATATCGATCAACGCAACATGGGCGTTACCCGGCCGCTGGCGCTTGGAATCGTTGCCGACGCGAAGAGCGCGCTAGAGGGTTTGGTGCTCGTGCTCAAGGCAAAGCACGCCCAGCCGAAAAACGGGGAAGACATGGCGCGGTATCGGGAGACCGCCCGCGAATGGCGGGAGAAGCGGTTCAAGTCTGTGGCGGCGTGGAGCGGACCAGGGATTCATCCGGCGCACGCGATCCAGGCAATTGGCAAGGTCTTCGGCGCCGACAGTATCTACGTCGCCGACGGCGGCAACACCTCGTTGTGGTCGCTCTGGTTTTTGCCATCGACCAAGCCGCGGTCGTTCCTGAACATCCTCGAGCTGGGAATGCTCGGCACGGGAATCCCTTCTGCGATTGGTGCAAAGCTCGGCAACACGTCGCGCGAGGTGGTCTGCGTGAGCGGCGATGGCGCGGCTGGATTCAATTTCATGGAGATGCAAACGGCGGCGCGCGAAGGCCTGAAGATCAGAGTCATCATATTCGCCGAAGGCTCGTGGACGATGGAGGAGCCGAACGAACGGCGGCTCTGGGGCAAGACCTTTGGCACCGAGATGGGGACAGTGCGATGGGACACAGTCGCCGAGGGCCTCGGCTGCAAATCGTTCTATGTCGATCGCATGGAAGATCTCGACACGGCGCTGAATGCCGCAAAAGCGGCGGACGGTCCCGCAGTGATTTGCCTGAAGACCAATCGCGACGCCAACCTCGCGATTCCAGGAGAACTCGGCATGCGATTCGCCGAGGTGTACCAGGGCCCGATGGGATGAGGCGTCTAACGTTCCAAGCGCGCTACGGCTTGACCCCGCTGACGATGCTCATATAGCCGAACGTCGGCTTGACCTTGATACTCTTGAACCCTGCTTCACGCAGCATTCCCGCGAGCTCGTGTCCCGAGTACTGCCTGCCCGTCGTCCATCCGAGCATGATCATCGTGTACGCAGCCGCCGCAAACGGCCCGGTCTTGTCTCTGTTGTAGAGCACCTCGTGGACAATCAGTCGTCCACCCGGGTTGAGGCTCTCGAAGCTCTTGCGGCTCAGGAAGCGGCACTTCTCAGGCGGCCAGTCGTGATAGATGTACGAATAGAAGTGGACGTCCGCTGGCGGGAACGGATCGTTCCACATATCGCCGATGTGTATGCTGATTCGTTTCTGGAGACCGGCCTGTTGCGCGATTTCCCCGGCGACTTCGCACACGGGTGCGATATCAAAGACCGTCGCCATCAGCTTCGGCCATCGCGTTACAGCTCCGATGCTATGAGCGCCGGAGCCGCCGCCAACGTCAAGCATCATCTTGTTTTTAGAAAGACTAATCGCGTTCGGCCACGCCATCGCCGCCGCCATGCTGATACTATGCATGGCTAGTGTAAACGCTCTGGCTGAGCTGGCCTGCTCTTCGTGCGACTTGAAGACTTCGGCGCCGCCGTAAACCTGGGGCGAGTCAGTACGGACTGCTTTCTCAAGGTTCTCAATCGAGCAAACCGGGTAGTTGTTGACTATCAGGTCAAAGTAGCTGCCGAAGTAAGTGGGACTGCTCTCGAGCAAATAGTCTTCGGAGAGTGTGGTGAGCGAGTAGCGGCCGCCCTTTAGTTTGACAAAACCCAGAGCTGCGTTAGCGGCGAGTATTGTTTCGGCCGGCCTATCCGCGAGTCCCAGGTGTTTGCAAATCTCAGCGAACGAGCGTGGCCTGTTTGCCAGAAACGGGAAAAGCTTGAGCTTGTGCGCCAACAGCACGGCCGGCGCGCCATACACCGAAAAGACGACATCCCAGAGCGGACGGTCGTCACGCCGCGGCTTTCGGATAGTGGTCTTCCTCTTCAAGCGCGGCGGCCCATTCGTGCGTCGAACTCCTGCGCTACCTTCTCGTCGTTTTCCATGAGCTGCTCGCTGTCGAGTTCCGCAAAAGCCATCACGCCCATGTTCGAGTACGCGCGCCGAATCTTCGGACCCCAGAGCCCGATGTTCTTGATAGTCGGGACGATTCGCGAGAACAGCCGCGATTGAAACTCCCGCATGTCCGGCGACGAATCGACGTACTCGACGCACTGCTCGACTGGCAGGCCCAAAGTCTCCCACACTTCCTCCGATCGAAAACGGTCGCGCATCAGGTACGAGGCCTCGACCGCGAACTCTTCGCGCTCGTCGCGCTCCGGCTGCGTGAGCTGAGGATAGTAGTCGCGCAACGCCAGCCGCCCGAACGCGACGTGCCGCGCTTCATCCTGCATCACGTATGCGTTCACTGCCGCCGCCAGCGAATTCTTAGCGGTGTCGCGGATTCCGGCGAACGCCGCCAGCGCGAGCCCCTCGATCAGCACCTGCATCCCGAGGTACGTCATGTCCCACCGCGAATCGCTCAGCACGTCGTTGAGCAGACGCTTCAGCGGCGGCGTTATCGGATAGGCGAGATCGAACTTTTCGTGGAGCAGCCGCGAGTAGGTCTCGACGTGACGAGCTTCGTCCATCACCTGCGTCGCGGCGTAGAACTTCGCATCGACGTTGGGCACCTGCTGCACGATTTTCGCCGTGCAGATCAACGCGCCTTGCTCGCCGTGCAGAAATTGCGAGACCGACCACGCCTGCATATGGCGGCGCAGGTTGGCGCGCTCCTGCCGCGTCAGCCGGTTCCACAAATCGGATCCGAAAATCGAAATACTCTCGTCGGGAAGCTCCTGCGGATTTTCAGGATCGAGATCCTGCGACCAGTCGATGCGCGTGGTCGTGTTCCACTGCAGATTCTTGCCCTTCTCGTAGAGCTTGCGCAGCGCGTCGCTGCCCTCCTGGTACTCCCACTTAAAAATAGTATCGAAGCTGCCGGGCACCGCCCATTCGGTTGCAACTACGGGAATCGCGTAGCGCTGACTTGTACTCATTGGAAAACCTCTTTTTTTCGCAGCAGTTTCTCTTGTAGTCCGCTATCCGATTCCTGCGCAAGCGTGGGGCGATGGCGTCCGGAAATTGTCGTAGCCAAGGGGATTCTCTGAATCGGTCGCGACTCTGTCTCTACGGAATTGCAACGGTCGGTGCCGCAATTTCGGGGGAGTGTTCGGCAACTTGAACTTCCTCGAGGACGGCATCTTCTATTCCGGCGGCACCATCGCGGTGAATCTAAACGCCCTCGACTTTTCGCCTGTTTCGGAGTTTTTGGTAGGGACAGGCAGTCGGTGGTCGATTTGCGGCGCGATTCGGCAATCATGGCGCGCGAGACGGCGGCGGGAGTGGGCGCTCTCTTTCTCGCGCTACTCGCCCAGCTCATCCAGCAGCGACTTAGCGTCTTTCAGGTAGCGAGTGTCGAGACCTTCGGTGAACCAGCCGTAGATCTCGGCGAGCATCGAGCGCGCCTCTTCGCGGCGACCTGTGTCGCGCAGCACCAGTGCCAAATCCGCAGCGCAGCGCAGTTCCATGAACCTGTCTCCCGTTAGGCGAAACCGCTCAATAACTCGCCGAAGGCAATTCTCCGCAGTCCCTAAATCAGGCGGGTTACAACTCGGCAGTAGCCTGCCCTTCAGCCAATCCGCCAGCCGAGAATCTCGTGTCTCCTTTCCACCTCGGACTATGGCAATTGACTCAAGAGCTTTCACAACACCCAGTCCATCTTCGACCAGCTCGGCTTCAACGCAGGCGTCGCCCAGCGCAAAGAGGTCACGAATCCTCTGCACCGGAGACAGTTTCGAAGTATGGTTACGGGCGCAGGCCCTTAGTAAAGAGAGCGCCTCCTCGCGGCGCCCGATCAACGCAAGTGCCCGTGCGCGCGCGCTGTGCGCGCCGGAGGCGATTTCGGCGAAGCCATATCTATCCGCCACGGACTCGCAGGAGTCAGCGTGACCCAAAGAAGCCGCGCCATCTCCCAGCTCAGCATAAAAGGCCGCGGCATTGCCGTGGCCCATGGCAAGGCGCCATGGTTCTATTCGGTCGTAGGCGAACGCTTGCTCAGCCTGTCTCATAGCCCTCAACGCTTTGTCGAGATAGCCAAGCCTTTGCAAACAGATGGCCACATGAGTCAGGGTCACCGCGCTCAACGATCGGGGCAGACTCGCTTCGCTGCTCAGTGCACGTTCCAAGTAGGGCCGCGCCTTAGCCGGCTCGCCGTCCATCAGAGTATATCCCACCCGCAGCAAAGCCCGCCCCCTCAACGCGGGGTCGCCGCTTCGTTCCGCGATAGTGAGCATCTCTTCGGCGGCGTTCAGCGCAAACGGCCTCCTTCCCTGTTCGAACAGGTTCCTTGCGGCTCCTTCGAGCGCCTCGAACACTTTGGTCGCAGGAGCACTGGTCACCTTGCACAGATCGCGTGCGCGGCTATACGCATCGCCAGCTTCGAGAGCGCCGCGGCCCTTGATCGCCCCGAGCACCTCGCCAAGGACCAGTTGGATGTCCAGCTCGTCGCGCGGCCGTTTTGACCGCTGCTGCCCGAGCAACTCCAACGCGGCGCGCATATGCGCGAACGCCTCCTCGTAGGCGCATCGCTTCAGCGCCGTCTTTCCAGCCAACCGCGCATACTCGAAAGCCTTCTCCCGGTTCGCACTACGCGCGAAGTGATGCGCCAACTCGGAGTAGTGGTCTTCCAGGGTGTCGGAGTAAATGCATTCGATCGCGTTTGCGATGTCGAGATGGAGCCGCTGGCGCCGCCCAGTCGACAGTCCGCTCAGCACCACCTGTCGAATCAACTCATGCGAAAACTCGAATCGCGCTTCCGATTCGCTCGAGGCGACCAGCGCTGCATGTTCCGCTTCATCGAGCCAGTCGTGCAGATAGTCTGGCGCTGCTGCGGCGGCTGCCTCGAGCAAGTCAAATGGGAACGACCTTCCGATCGTCGCGGCAGTCTCCAGAGTCTTCCGGGTCATAGCGTCGAGTCGCGCTAGCCGCCGACCGACCACCAGCCGCACGCTATGCGGCACTTCGAGCTCGCCAATCTTGAGGTCAGCGCGAAAATTTTTGTCTGAGTCGTAGAGTCGATTCTCCTCTTCGAGATAGCGAATCAGCTCTTCGACGAAGAACGGGTTTCCCGAGGTCTCTGCGTAAATCTCGTTCACAAAGGAAAGGGGCGCGTCCTTTCCGTTGACCGCTTTGAGCAGTAATGCGACTTCCTCGCGCGGCAGCCCCTGCAGGCGGATCGAAGTATTGCGCCGGCTGCGAATCGACTCCTCCACTGTCTTGAGCAGCGCGCCCGTCACGTCTGACTCGGCGTCGCGGTAGGTGCCCAGGACCAGGGCGGGCAGGTCGGTTAGCCGGCGCACCAGATGCTCCAGCAGAGACAAGGTGGACTCATCCGCCCAGTGCAGATCCTCGAGGATCAGTAGCGTCGCCCGCCGGCCCGTCGCGCGGGTGATGAAATCAACGACCGCGTTGAACAAATTACGCCGCGCCTGCAGTGGCGACAGCTCCAGCGTCGGCGGAAGATCGGTAAGGACGCGCCGCAGCCTCGGCAGCAGGAGTGCAAGCTCCGGTCCTTCATCGCCGACGATCGTACGCAGCAACTCGGGACTCGCCGCGCTCGCTACCAAGCTCTCCAGGATTTCGACGAATGGCAAATAGGTGATGGCTTCCTGCTCGGCGCAGCGGCCGATCAGCACTGCCACACCTCGCGCTTGAGCCTCGGCCGCGAGCTCGGTGCAGAGCCGGGTCTTGCCGATCCCGGGCTCGCCCGAAATCAAACAGAGACGGCCGCGTCCGGAAGCCGCTTCAGCCAAGGCGCCGCACAATTCCGACCATTCCGTTGCGCGCCCGACAAACGAGGGATGGGGACGCAGCGCGAAAGAAGTTCGCTGCGTGATCGGAGAAGTCGAAAAGTTCGCGATCGGCAACCCGGTCAGTGACTGGACGACCGGCTTTGCTTGCGTCGGTTCGGCGGGGTGAACCGCAGCAACAAATCGGTATCCGCGGCGGGCGAGAGTCTCTACGAACCGGGGGTTCTCGGGCGAATCATCAAGAGCGGCCCGGAGCCGCCTCACGGCAGCGTTCAAGCTGTTCTCGAAATCTACAAATGTGTTGTCGGGCCAGAGTTTTCGCTGTAGCTCCTGGCGGGTCACCACCGTTCCAGGTCGCGCCAGCAGGAGCGCAAGGATTTCTATAGGTTGGCCCTGTAATTTTATCTTGACCCCGGATTTCCGAAGCTCGCCAGCGGAAGGGTCGAGTTCGAACGCACCGAAACGGACCCTTATCGGTGACGATTCCGAAGATGACACCGCGAAACACCTCTTTGAGTGACTATAGCGCCGCTACAGCAGGTCGACTCTGGCCAAAATTCTTGGCTCTTCTTCGATCCTGACTTCAGCCAGATATAAGCCACATATCACTTCGATTTCATTGCTTCCAGCGGGTGCATGGCCGAGAGTCGACCTCGCGAAATTTAGCCGTCCGAGTCCACTAGAAGGGAGGGTCTGCGATGGTTCGCGAGTCAACTAGCTGTCTGGTTGGAATAGCTGGTATTTTGGCGCTCATGGCAGGTTCGGTAATAACGGTATCTGCCGCCGGCTCACCTCCCCCTCCAATTGCTTTCACTGAAAGCGGACTCGTCGTTGGAACAACGGTCAACGGCGTGAACGAATTTCTTGGCATACCGTACGCCGCGCCGCCGCTGGGACCGCTGCGCTGGACACCGCCCAAGCCTTACGGGTTGTTTCATGGATTTGTCCTCCAGGCGACTCAATTTGGTGGTGACTGCACGCAACCTACTGCGTCGGGGCCGTTTGGCAGCGAGAATTGCCTGTTCCTCAATGTGTTTACGCCCCACGACGTACTTGCCGATGACTTGCTGGAAGAACATGGACGCGGTTTGCCCGTAATGGTCTGGATTCCTGGCGGCGGCCTGGTGAACGGGGGCGCCGAAATCTACGACCCCACGCCAATTGTGAAAAAAGGAGTGATCGTCGTCACGATCAATTACCGCGTGGGATATCTAGGCTTCTTCGCGCAGTCGGCACTCGATTCAGAAGGTCATCCGTCCGGTAACTATGGGTTGATGGATCAGCAATTCGCGTTCAAGTGGGTACGCCAGAACATCGCAGGCTTTGGCGGCGATCCGGATCAAGTGACGATATTCGGTGAGTCCTCGGGCGGGCAGAGTGTATATGCCCATCTTGCTTCTCCAACCGCGTCGCACCTGTTTCGCGGCGCGATTTCGGAGAGCGGATCAACTTATGAATTTCAGAGTTACTTCGATTTCATTGTTTCGCTGGCGACTGGCGAAACCACCGGCACCGTGTTCGTGCCGCCAGGCGACAGCGTAGCTGCAGGCTTCGGCTGTTCCAATCCCGGTGAGACGGCCATTGAGACATCGAAGTGTCTGCGCGGTTTGTCAGCTTCGGCGCTGGTCGCGGTAGAGCCCGGCGGGTTGTTTCCGTTCGTGGATGGAACACTGCTTACTCAGGCTCCGGCCCAGGCGTTCGCCAATGGCCAATTCAACCGCGTGCCCGTGATCCACGGCACGAACCACGACGAATGGCGCGCCTTCGTGGAAGGAGAATACGATTTTGGAGTAGGACCGCTGACCGACGCGGAGTATCCGGCTGCGGTGGCAGCACTGTTCGGTGACTCCGTGGACAACCCGTTCGTTCAATTCCTGGTTGATACCGAGTACCCGCTGAGCAACTATCCGCCCCCGCCGGGTGTCGTTAGCGCACCGCTGGCCTTGGGCGCGCTCGGCACCGACTGGGCCTTCGCTTGTCCTGCCCGCAACGCGGATCTTTTGCTCTCGCAGTACGTGCCGACCTATGCGTATGAATTCAACGACGAGAACGCGCCGCCGGCGCAATCGGCTGTTCCCGGATTAACCTTTCCGTTGGGCGCAGACCACGGCGCTGAAATTCAATACCTTTTCAGCCTTAAGTTCGGACCATTCACGCCCGCACAGCAGCAGCTCTCTGATGCGATGATAAACTACTGGACGCAGTTCGCGAAAACCGGGAATCCGAACTCGCCGGGCGCGCCGACCTGGTCTCAGTACACCGCCGGCGGCTCGTTCGAATCGCTGCTGCCGCCGACGCCGGTGCCCGAGCCTGATGCGAGTTTCGACACGGATCACAACTGCTCTTCGTTCTGGGACCTCTGAAGAAGGCGTTTGCAAGGCGATTAAGGAGGGCCGCAAGTTCTACAACGGTCAGCGAACAGTCACACGACGCTGTGGCTCGGATGCGCGATCATTTGCGCCGCGATTCTCTTTGGTCTTTGCGCCGCCAGCACCGCCGCTGCAACGAATGTGCAGCTCGCGCCGAGTCGTCCTGAAAACACCGAGCTGCTGAAACTCGCGGCTCTGCGGTTCAGCGATCTAACCAATTGCGAGCGAGCCTTGCTCGTAAACGCGGACGTCAACACCAAATCTCATCAGGGACTAGCAGTATGCGGCCCCAGCCCAAAGTTTGATGACCCTGGCAACGATCCGAAAGGCGCAGCCCTCTGGGACCATCAACGCGAGATCCGCGCGGAGCTTATTCGCTGGCTCTGCGTGGATCCAAATGCAATCAAGCTGATCCAGCCCGACGGCATCTCGCTGATCGGCGCGAGCGTGGTAGGTAGCCTGAACCTCGACTATGTACATCCACCGTTTGGCGTAAGGCTGGTGCGATCCTCGATTCCCGACTTGATGAGCCTCCAATCCTCTGAGTTGGGAATTCTAGTTCTTAGCGGCAGCTATACCGGCGAGATCCATGGCGGAGGTAGCCATCTGCTCCATGGAGTCTATATGAACTTAGGATTCCATGCGTCTGGTGAGGTGTTCTTAGGGAGCTCGAAAATCGATGGCAACCTGATCTGTTCAGGAGGCAGCTTCACGCACAACAAGGCGGAGGGCACTGAAAACTGGGCTGCGGAAATGCCGGCATTGTTCCTGGGGGCAAGCCAGATCCAGGGACCGATCTTTCTGGCAGAGAGTTTCCAGGCCAATGGTGCTGTCGATATCAATGGGGTAACTTGCCACAGTCTTTTCTGTTACGGCGGCCGCTTCATCAATCCGGGGAACCTTGCCCTGAATGCCCTTCTAGCGAAAATTTCCATCAGCGTGGACCTGGCCAGCACGGCGCACTGGAGCGGAATGGAAGCCGATGGGCTGGTGCTGTTCGGCGGTGCGAAGGTGGGCGGGGTCTTCTGGGCCACGGGCGCGAAATTCATGGGCAAGCAAAACGAACCGCATGGCTTTTCGGCAGAGGCCATGTCAGTCGGCGAAGGATTCGTCTGGCAGAATGTCGAGCTTCAAAATGGCGCGATCTTCGACCTTAGAGACTCTTCTGTAGTTGGTCTGCTTGACGATGAAAGTAGCTGGCCTAAGCCGGGACGCCTCGCAATCGACGGTTTCACCTACGGCGATATCTATGCGGGTCCGACAGACGCGCGAAGCCGCTTGCGCTGGATAAGCCTCGAATCCCCCTCGACGCTACCCTGGTTCAACCTTGAAGGCAGCTTTCATCCCCAGCCCTATCGCGAACTTGCGACAGTCCTCCGCAAGCGGGGCGATGATACCGGCGCGCGACAGGTGCTGACAGCAGAGGAACGTGCTCGCTATGCGGGTCTTTCGTTTCCCTTACGGATGTGGGGAGCGTTCCTGGGCCTTGTCATTGGCTACGGGTATGAACCGATGCGCGCAGCCGCGTGGTCGCTCGGTGTGGTGCTTATAGGATGGGCTGCGGTGTCGATGGGCAAGCGGGCGGGTGTGCTGCGTCCGACCTGGCCAGAGAATCGTCCCGCGTCAAGCGACGATCACTACGAGGAACTCCATCCCCTGCTTTACTCGTTGGACGTGTTCTTGCCTTTCGTGAATCTCCACCAGGAACACTACTGGTGGCCGGACGCAAACGCGTCGGGAGAGTGTGTCGTGTTTAGTCGCGCGATCCACGTCCGCGGACGAACGCTGCGCTACTACCTATGGCTGCAAATCGTCATCGGCTGGCTGCTCAGCGCGATCTTCGTCGCAGGCGTTTCTGGGCTCATTTCGCAGTGATTGCAGGTTGACGCAGCTTCCACGAAAGGACCGATCACCACCGACCTCGATTCCAGCAACCTTCCCATTCACGCGATGTTGTGGCATCGTGATCGATGGTGATCGCATTGGGAATCATTCGTAATCAGCAGGTCTCGAGTTCGAATCTCCGACGACCCACCAAGAGTCTCAGCGTTGGATTCAGGAGGGCCAACGTTGATCGCCACCGCGCTGAACTTGCCATACGGTGCGCCTTAAATCGAGTAGGCGAATCAACCGATATTCGGCGACTTGGCCTCGACTTGGACCGTACCCACGCGAGATGAAGGTCGAAGGAACCAGATTGCTAAGGTGGTCAGGGGCTCTGACGGCATCGGCTCGCATCGTATCGGATAGGAAAAAGCGAGGGTTTCCCAAAAAGGGGAGCCCTCGTTTCTTTTCAGATTTGCTCGCCTCAGACACAAAAAGACACTTTCTCGGGGAACTCGGCGGCTGAACCCTGTACCAAAGTACAATATGCAGCTTTGGTGTCCGAATGGCATTATCTCCAAGAGATGATTCCTCGAAGCGCGAGGGTTTGCGTATTCAGGACAGGTCCGGGGAGACGCACGATGAAAAAGACCTTCAACTCATTTGGCCTTGGCTTCGGCGCGCGAGCCATAGCGCTCGCGTTCGTGGTCATCGCGCTGGCCGTCTCGCATACAGTCGCGCAGGAGGGTGCCTCGACGCCTTCTATAAGCGCGGATGAAGCAACCGCTATCGCGACAGACGCATACATTTACGGCTATCCGTTGGTCACGATGGAGTACACGCGTCGGGTTCTGACCAACGTTGCAGAGCCTAGCGGTTTGAAAGCGCCAATGGGGCAATTGGCGAGGTCGCGAACCTACCCAAGTGCTGCTTTTCGCGACGTTACCGCTCCAAATGCCGACACTCTTTATACGAACGGATGGATCGACCTTAGCAAGGAGCCCTATGCGCTCAGCCTCCCGGACGCGCACGGGCGCTACTACTTGTTCCCGATGATCGACGCGTGGACAACGGTGTTTCAGGTCCCCGGCAAGCGCACGACCGGCACCGGCCCGCAAACGTATGTTATCACCGGGCCCGGCTGGTCGGGCACACTTCCCGCCGGTGTGACGCAGTATAAGTCGCCGACCGACATGGTCTGGATACTCGGACGCATCTACTGCACCGGCACGCCCGCGGATTACAAAGCCGTGCACGAGATGCAGGACCAGATATCGCTGGTCCCGCTCAGCTCATACGGCAAGCCTTATACGCCGCCCGCTGGCGCGGTCGATCCAAGCATCGACATGAAAACCGCAGTGCGGGATCAGGTGAACGCGCTCGACGTCGCCGCGTACTTCAACCTGATGGCGCAGTTGATGAAGAGCAATCCGCCAACGGTCGAGGACGCGCCAGTTGTGGAGAAGATGGCGAAAATTGGAATCGTACCCGGACAACCGTTCGATCCGAGCAAGCTTTCTCCCGACGCGCAGCAAGCGCTGAAGGCGGTGCCCAAAGCAACATTCGGCCAGATCATGGGTTACTTCAAGGATGCTGCGAAGCCCGAAAATGGCTGGGCATTCTTTACCAAGACCGGAATCTACGGCACCGACTATCTGGATCGCGCCTTCATAACCGCGATTGGCTTGGGCGCGAATCGGCCGCAAGATGCAATATATCCAACCTCAGAAGCTGATGCCGTCGGAAGCCCCTACTCGGGAAGCAACAAGTACGTCATGCATTTCGACAAAGGGAAGATGCCTCCCGCTGATGGATTCTGGTCGCTCACGATGTACAACGCCGAGTATTTCTTCGTAGACAATCCGCTCAACCGCTACACGCTCAGCGCACGCAATAAGCTCAAGACAAACGTCGATGGTTCAGTCGACCTTTACCTGCAGCACGAAAATCCCGGCAAGGACAAGGAATCCAATTGGCTGCCAGCTCCCGCGGATAAGTTCGTCTTGATGCTGCGGCTGTACTGGCCAAAGGAGACTCCCCCCTCTTTGTTGGACGGGACGTGGACAATTCCGGGGGTGAAACAAGCGCCATAGATGCCCCCGCCTTCACCGCGCGCAAACTCGCTGTGATCGGCGCATCGCGCACCGAATCCTTGCTGGGCACCAGATAGCCGATCTGGTGACCTCGAAATCGTCGCGCACGTGTCGGGATGATTTGGCGCTTGCGTCTGCAAAGTGCCGCGCTGAGAATAGCCCTGATTTCAATAGACTGTGGTCGTCTCGACGCAGCGAATGATCACTCCGGCGCGTCCGGTCTATCCGGCTACTTCACTGAGGGCTTTTCTCTCCGGCGCTTACAAAATCTCTTGAGGCCGATAACCGTTTCACACCGCTTATCTGCGGACACCAACCGATTGGGCAAACCGGTTTGGTCATCGAACCCCCCACAATCAAGCCGTGTTTCAATCGCGGTGTCCACGGAGTGCCCACTTCCAGGCGTCCGCCTGGTAGTGGGCGGTTTTGAATTCACGGGATAAGCGCCGCAATTTCTTCCATAGTCCAGACGTGATCCGATACGCCTGACGCCATCGCGGGCGTTTCAGTCTTTAGCGTCTGATGAATCCGCGCGAAATTATGATACATGTAGAAAAGCGCGACCGCATGAGCGTGGTTCTCGACTTTCTTTGAGAACGCATTTGTCAGCCGCGTGAAGCGGCGCATTCCCATACGCATGTTCAAATTCTGGCGCTCGACGTACGACGTATTAATATGCTCGCGATCAGGATTGCCACGGACGACCCTGATACCCAAACCCATTTTGTGAACCTTTGATGCCAAGTACCAATGTACGCTGCGAACGCGATGGGGATGCGGGCGAGCCGCGCCAGCTGAACGAGCTTCTGGAATCCGATGGCCGCGAACCGATCATCATCCTCTGCAACCAGTGCGTCCACGCGCTTAGATACGCGGACGCCAAGACGTGGAAATGGTTTCGCGAGTATCGCGACCGATTCAAACGGTAACCGCAAGAACCCGTCAGTAATAGCCGCACGCGTGCTGGGGCGCTATGGTCGGCGCAGTGAAGCCGAGTAAAATCCTCGCCATCGCTCCGATCTTCAACAGCGACCCTAGCAGCGTGCATGTCGAGGTTCTCTGTTCGCTCTGCGATGAAGTCGATACTCTGGTAGTGAACCTGACTAAACGAGCGGGCGACCTTTCGTGGCTGCGGCGAAATGACTTCTATTTTGTTTGCGGTCGTCACCGTAAATGGGAATCCAATTAAGAACAGTTCGCCGTCGTCCGCACTGGTCCGGCTTGGTCCGCATCCCAGTTCATCCCGCATGATCCCACCAAATCCCGCTCGCAACTTGAGAACCGCCCACTACCGTCCGCCTCTCACCCGCTCAGCCAGAGTTTCGGAGTCGAATTTTCGAGGATTTTCGATTTCTGGATGATTTCGACCAACCGAAGTGATGGCCAACCTGATCGAAGGCACCAGATTGCTAAGGTGGTCAGGGGCGTCTAGGCATCGGCTCGCATCGTATCGGATAGGGAAAAGCGAGGGTTTTCCAAAACGGAGAGCCCTCGTTTCGTTTCGGATTTGCTCGCCTCAGACACAAAAGGACACTTTTTTCGGGGCGAGACCGACTGGCCCATTCGGAGACATTTCACCAGTTCCAAGGATGATTCCATACGGCAGAACCTAAACTCTCATTCTGTCTCGCGTGATAGTTGTTCTCATAGTCAATACAGGCTGAGGGTTGACCATTGTCGCACGCTGTTCGGAGCATCGCTTGCTCCTGGTAGTAGTGGTCTGTCCCACAACCACCGAGAAGCGCTAAGATCGCGATTGCTCCGGCTAGACCGATGATTCGGAATAGATCAACGAGGGTCATTTGACATCGCCAAGTGAGAGTATATTTTCAGCTTTATCATTTGGGGTAGGTGCGCTCATGGGGTCGCCGGACTGAGACGCAGCCTAGTGGAAACCACCAGAGACTGTCCACGGTATCCCGGACACCGCCCCTTCTTGGAGAAGTCATGACGATTCATGAAGCTCTGTGGTTCATCGAGCAGGTTAATCAGTTTCACCCCGAGAACGCGCAACACCCGAAGCGTCGATTCACTCGGAGGTGTCTGTACGACAACGTGCATCCGAATCAGGAAGCCTTCATGACATTGGAAGGCAGCGTCATGAAGGAGGGGGAGTTCGCTAAGTACGTTTCAATACTAAAGAAGAGAAATTGCATCGGGTTGATTGACCGCGGCATGATCCCCCAAGACTGTTGGGTGTCGATCACTAACTCAGGTAAAGAAACGCTGAAGCTATTTCATCAACAGTGTCCAAATCATCATTTTGACGGAAACGAGAAATGGTCACGCCGACCGGCAGATCAGAGGTGCGCTCTACGCGCCTCGCCAAATCAGCCGAAATTAACGCTCTCCTGCTACTGCCAGCTTTGAGCCCGCTAGGTTCCGACGGCCATGCTCCTGAGCGTCCTTCAACACCCGACATATCGCCGCGAACCCAGACTGTTTGTGTGTGTCCGCCATTTGTCGGTCGCGCGGCGGTTTGCTAGCTCACCGGCATGAGGAAAAGCCTCAGTGAGAGAGCCAGAGACACTCGAAGTATACATGATCCGGGAAATGGCGGCGGCGCTGGAGATTTCGGGTGGAAAGCCGGACGCGCCCTTCTATCAGGCCCTTGAGAATGAACGCTACCGGCTAGGTCATGGACCATGGACGCCGTATGAGCAGGAAATAAAACAGAAGTGGGAACAGGGGCGCTCTTATTCGGCTGACTTAGCTGAAACTCTTCGGCAGCAAGGTGAGCAATGGAGGGAGCGAGAGCGGTGGCGTACGGAACGCAACCGTAAGCGCAGGGCTGAGGACGCCGAGAAGACCGCTCAGAAACGAGCGGCACTAACTGGCCCATTCAGAAGGCTGTTGCGGCTGGCGATAACGGAAGTTGGCGCGCGCGGATACAAGATCTTCCTGACCGAGATGACCGCATGGCTCCTTGGGTGGCTCGCGATATTCGGAGTCATCTATTTGGGCGCGAGTCTCTATGATGCCGCTCGGTCTACGAAACCTTCAAGCTGTCGAACAGCGACTTGGTATCTGGTTGTGCCGCCCGGTCCGACTTCAAGTTGGGGCGTAGACGCTGAAGCACCATTGTCCGAATGGCAGATCGACGGTTGTTTCGATTCGGTCCAGAACTGTACCAGCGAGAGAGTCCGGCAACAGCAGGAATCTGAAACCGAATCCGAAGTGAATCAAGCAGACAACGACTCGGTTCCCTTGACGCATCGACAGACGCCAGACGCAGTTGCACTCCTCGATAAGTTTATCACCGCACAAACTTCGGCAGCTCGGTGCATTTCAAGAGACGACATCGCCCTCAAGAAGAAATGAGCTACGTGCAAAACTTGAGCATTGTGTCCGCAGCCTCCCGACGTCGCCTCACCCCGACGTCGCCCCATCGCGCGCAATCCCACCATGATCGACGCCATGCACGCTGAATCTTTGCGCCAGCACCAGATAGCCGATCTGGTTAACTCGAATTATCACGTATTGCGCCGGAAGATTCGCGCCTCGTGTCTGCGAAGTGTCTCTCCGAACCATTAGCCAAATCGCCTCACTTTTGGGACACCTGCCGAAACGGATTTTAAACTTAGATCGTCTGGATCGCGAAGTTTGCAGACTGCGGAACTTCTCGCGACGATGATGTTTCGGTTAGATTCGTGGAAGAGCTGAAGGATGACCCGGCGCAGACGAAAGAAGTTTGAGGCACTGCCTAGTGCGGGAATCTACACACGGTACACGCGCGAATCATCGCGCAGTTGCCAGTCCGCGCGCGAGCAGCTCCAGTCGCTCGAGCGCGTTTTTAGGGACGTAAACACTCTTTCGCTGCATCGACAAATGACAAAGTTCGCAGGAGACCTCGAG
>Ga0210398_10002688_pt1 | contig 17260 bp, 13 predicted proteins | sample IncBWC4OmetaG_FD_161047 | JGI IMG/M metagenome (GOLD analysis project Ga0210398, IMG submission 161047) | Forest soil microbial communities from Barre Woods Harvard Forest LTER site, Petersham, Massachusetts, United States - Inc-BW-C-4-O | ecosystem: Environmental > Terrestrial > Soil >... | reverse complement strand
GCGTCACGATTGAAGACGAAGTTTTCATCGGGCACGGCGTGATGTTCATCAACGACATCTACCCGCGCGCCACCGCCAACGGCCAGCTGCAGACCGAGGCCGACTGGAAAGTGGAGCGCACGGTGATCAGGCAGGGCGCGTCCATCGGGACGGGCGCGACGATCCTCGCCAGCGTCACCATCGGCGAGAACGCCATCATCGGCGCGGGCAGCGTGGTCACCAAGGATGTGCCGGCGAACACCATCGTCGCCGGGAACCCCGCAAAAGTGCTTCGTAAGATCGATTCCGTAGTGGAGGCCATTAAGTGAGCACACCAAACGGCAACAACAGCAATCAGATTCCGTTTCTGGATCTCGTTACCCCGCACGTCGAGCTGGAGCAGGAACTGACCAAGGTGTTCCAGCAGACCATTCGCAGCGCCGGATTCATCGGCGGGCCGATGGTGGAAAACTTTGAAAAAGCGTTCGCCGAATTCGTCACCGCGAGCCACGCCGTAGCCGTGAACAGCGGCACCGATGCGTTGCGCTTCGCCATCATGAGCGCGGGCATTCAGCCGGGCGACGTCATCGTCACCGTGCCGCACACCTTCATCGCCACCAGCGAAGCCATTTCGCAGGCCGGCGCGCATCCCGAGTTCGTGGATGTGGACGAGCGCACCTACAACATGAGCGTGGAGCGCCTGCGCGAATACCTGGAAACGCAGTGCGCCAAGGACACCACCGGCAAACTCATCAGCCGCCGCAGCGGACGCCGCGTCGGCGGCATCATTCCCGTGCACCTGTACGGGCAGATGGCGGACATGGACGCGATCCTCGCCCTTGCCGAGCAGTACGGCCTTGTCGTGATCGAAGACGCCTGCCAGGCGCACGGCGCGGAATACTTTTCCAAGCAGAACAATCGCTGGATGAAGGCCGGCACCATGGGCCGCGCGGCGGCGTTCAGCTTCTATCCCGGCAAAAATCTGGGCGCTTGCGGTGAAGCCGGCGCCATCACCACCAATGACGCCAAGCTAGCCGACAAGGTGAAGGTCCTGCGCGATCACGGCCAGGCCAAGAAGTATTACCACGACATGGAGGGCTACAACGGCCGCCTGGACGCCATGCAAGCTGGCTTCCTGCACGTGAAGCTGGCGCACCTGGCGAACTGGAACTCGGCGCGGCGCGAGCGGGCCGCGGAATATAACAAATTGCTGGAAGGCGTGGAAGGCAGCATTGTTCGCCCGTTTGAACCGTCCTGGTCGCGCGCGGTGTATCACCTGTACGTGGTGCGCACGGCCGACCGCGACGGCATGATGAATCGCCTGAAGGATGCGGGGATTGCCACCGGCATCCACTATCCAATTCCTCTGCACATGCAGAAGGCCTACGACTACCTGAATTACCGCCAGGGCGATTTCCCGGTGACGGAAAAGATTGCCACGGAAATCGTTTCGCTGCCGATGTACCCGACCCTGCAGCCTGAGCAGCAGGCCCGCGTGGTGAAGGAAATGCTGCGCTGCGTGCGCGTGGAAATGGCGCGATAACCGGCGTCCGGTCGTTCCGGGGCAAGCGCCCCGGCGCGGCCGATGCTCACCTTTTTCGTGGGAACCCTCGAGCAAATATGAAATCGACGATCGAAGTAGCAGATGTGATGGCGCCGGCCACGACGGCCGCGGCGAACCCTTCGACGGTCCGGACAAAAATCTGGATCGACCTGGACAATTCGCCGCACGTGCCGTTCTTCGTGCCCATCATCCCCGAGCTGAAGGCCCGCGGCTTTGAGCTGTTCGTCACTGCGCGCGATTCGTACCAGGTGGTCGAGCTGCTGAAGTATTACAAGATCGAAGCGCACGTCATCGGCAAGCACTACGGCAAACTGAAAATCCTGAAGGCGTTCGGCACCGCCTGGCGCGCCCTGGCGCTGGCGTACCTTGGCCGCAAAGAGAAGGCCGCCGTCTCCCTGGCGCACGGCTCGCGAGGCCTGATGCTGGCTTCGCGGCTGCTGGGCCTGGAGACCATCGCCATCGTCGATTACGAGCACACGTCCAAGATGCCGGTCAGCGGGCTGTGGCTCATTCACCCGGAGATCATTCGCAGAAATGAAGCGCCCGTCAAAGGAATGAAGGTTCTGACCTATCCCGGCATCAAGGAAGACGTTTATCTGCCGAGCTTCCATCCCGACCCGCAGCTGCGGCAGCGCCTGGGCATCGCTGAGGACGAGTTGCTGGTCACCGTGCGCCCGCCGGCGACCGAGGCGCACTACCACAATCCAGAGGCTGAGGGCTTGCTGGCCGCGACGCTCGAAAAATTCAGCAACATGCCCGGCGCGCGCGTGCTGCTCTTGCCGCGCAACAAGAACCAGGAACAGGAATTGCGCGCCGCCTGGACCAAGGAAATCGCCGGCGGGAAAATTGTCATTCCGGCGCACGTAGAAGACGGCATGAACATTATCTGGAACTCCGACCTGGTGGTCAGCGGCGGCGGCACCATGAACCGCGAAGCCGCGGCCATGGGCGTTCCCGTGTACAGCATTTTCCGCGGCCCCATCGGGGCGGTGGACCGCTTCCTGGCCTCCAAGGGCCGCCTGGTCCTCCTGGAAAACGTCGAACAGGTTCGCACCAAGATTCAGGCCGTCCGCCGGGACAAATCGAGCGTCGCCCTGAGCCACCAGAAAAGCCCGGCGCTGGAGACCATCGTCAACCATATCTCCGACATCGCCTTGAAAAAGATTCGCCTCGATCAGGAAGCGCCCGCGTGATAACTTCGAACGAGCTATCACGCCGCTCCGGCACGGAGAAGCGATCATGACGCAGGACATTCTCCGGAAGAACATCCAGTCGAGCATCGAGGTCCACAGCCGCCTCCTGGAAGCCTGTTTGCCCGCGCTGAGCGGCGCCGCCGAAGCGCTCATCGCCGCCTATCGCAGCGGCCACAAAGCGATCTTCTTCGGCAACGGCGGCAGCGCTGCCGACGCGCAGCACCTCGCCGCCGAGTTCGTGGGACGCTACCTTCTCGAGCGGCCTCCCCTGCCGGCTTTGGCGCTCCACGCCAACACTTCTTCCGTAACCGCCATCGCCAACGATTACGGCTACGACCAGGTGTTTGCTCGGCAGTTGCAGGCGCTGGCAGCGCCGGGTGACGTCGCGGTGGGCATCAGCACCTCCGGAAATTCCCGGAGCGTTCTGGAAGCGCTTGCCGTGGCGCGCAAGATGGGCGTGGCCACCATCGGCCTCACCGGGGCTTCCGGCGGGCGCATGCGCGAGATGGTCGATGTGCTTATCGCGGCGCCGTCGAGCGAAACGCCGCGCATTCAGGAATGCCACGTTCTTGTCGGGCACGCCCTATGCGACGCGGTGGAGCAGGCCCTGGCCGCCGTCCCCGCCGCGATAGGAGTTTCCGCGACGCGCAAGTAGGCAATCACAAAGGAATCGCTATTCCCCACGGCAAGGCTCAATCCTGAAGTTCCGGCAGGCGCGCAACTAACGATCCGGAAGAGCCGCTGACCGCATTACGCGAAACCCACGGAAGGACACAAACGCATTGAACGTCATCGATCCATTGAACGATCCGCGCTGGGACGACCTGGTGGCTCGCCATCCGGACGCTTCGGCGTTTCACCGGCGCGGCTGGCTGGAAGCCCTGAACGAAACCTACGGTTACCAGCCGTTCGTTCTCACTTCAGCCGCTGCGGGCGAGCCTTTGACGGACGGCGTCGTAGCTTGCCGCATCACCAGCTGGCTGACGGGAACGCGTATGGTTTCCCTGCCCTTTGCCGACCACTGCGACCCGCTGCTCGGCGATGCGGCCGGCTCCGAGCCGCTGGCCGATCAGCTGATTGCGGAATGCAAGCGGCAGCACTGCAAGTATCTGGAATTTCGCCCGCTGCACGTGTCCGCGGGCCTCGAGAACGAATTCTCGGCCAGCGAGTCGTATTATTTTCACGAGCTGGACCTCTCGCCCAGCCTCGAGCAGCTGTTCAAGAATCTGAGCAAGGATTCCATCCAGCGAAAAATCAAGCGCGCCGAAAAAGAGAAGGTCGTCTATGAGGTGGGGAGCAGCGAGGAGTTCATTCAGACCTTTTACCACCTCCTGCTGATCACCCGCCGGCGCCACCAGCTGCCGCCGCAGCCCATCGCCTGGTTCCGCAACCTGGCGAGAAGCATGGGCGACGCGCTGCACATTCGTATTGCGCGGAAAGACGGCGCGCCCATTGCCGCGCTGCTCACGCTGCGCCACCGCTCGCGCGTCATCTACAAGTACGGCTGCTCGGACGGCGCGTTCCACCAGCTTGGCGGCATGCCCTTCCTATTCTGGAAGCTGATCGAGGAATGCAAGGCCACCGGCGCGGAGAGCCTGGATTTCGGCCGCTCGGAGACGGACAACGAAGGCCTGGTGACCTTCAAGGACAAGTTCGGCACTAACAAACGCACCCTGACGTATTACCGCTATCCGCAGATCCAGAAACAAAACGCCGGCTCGTGGGGCGATTCCGCGCTGGCGCGGCGCATGTTTTCGATTCTTCCGGACGGCGTACTGTCGATGGCGGGCAAAGTGCTTTACCGGCACATCGGCTAGAAGGAAAGCACCAGATGGGTTTTCTGCCCATTTTGAGGACCCGAGAACAAATGAAAATTATCCACGTCATTGGAGCCAGGCCCAATTTCATGAAGGCCGCGCCGGTCATCCGCGCGCTCGCCGATTATCGCGTCGAGCAGATCGTGGTGCACACCGGCCAGCACTACGACTTCAATATGTCCGACGTGTTTTTCCAGCAGCTGGGAATGCCCGCGCCGGACGTGAACCTGCAAGTCGGCTCGGCCTCGCACGCGCAGCAGACCGGTCACATCATGTGCAAGTTCGAGCCGGTGGTGCTGGAGAAGAAGCCCGATCTGGTGGTCGTCTACGGCGACGTGAATTCCACGGTGGCGGCGGCGCTGGTGTGCTCCAAGCTGATGATTCGCGTCGCGCACGTTGAGGCGGGCCTGCGCTCGTTTGACCGCGAAATGCCCGAGGAGATCAATCGCCTGGTCACCGACCAGCTTTCCGATCTGCTTTTCACTCCCTCGGAGGACGGTAATCGTAATTTGGAGCGCGAGGGAATCGCGCCCGAGAAAATCTTCCTTGCGGGCAATGTGATGATTGACACGCTGGTGCGCATGCTCCCGGAAGCCGATCGCCGCCTGCCGGCCGATCTGCCCTCGCGCTACGCGCTGGTCACGCTGCACCGCCCCTCGAACGTGGACGACCTCGACTGGCTGGGCTCTTTGCTCTCCAGCCTGGAGCGCGTGGGCCATGACCTGCACGTGATTTTTCCTGTCCACCCGCGCACGCGCCAGAAAATCGCCAGCCTCGGAATTGATCCTGCGAAGCACGGCCAAATCCGGTACCTGGAGCCGCTGCCGTATCTGGATTTCCTGGCGCTGCAAAAGCATGCCGCGGTGGTGATCACCGATTCCGGCGGGATCCAGGAAGAGACCACGTTTCTGGGCGTGCCTTGCCTGACTGTGCGCGAAAACACCGAGCGCCCGGTGACCATCACCCTGGGAACGAATGTGCTGGTGGGCCGCGATACCGCGGTTTTGTCGCGGGAGTTGCATCGCGTTCTGTCCAGCGACCGCAAAAGAGGCGGCGCCGTGCCGCTCTGGGACGGACACGCCGCCGAGCGAATCGCTAAAGTGATCGCCGGCAAGGCAGGCGCGGCGAGGCCGCAAGGCGCGGAAATTCTGTCCGGCAAGACGCTATGACGTCGTCCTTCCTCGATTATTTCCGCTGTCCGGAAGAGTTTGCCCGGTTCGGTGTGGCTGGTGAACTGGGGCAAGCGCCCGGATTCTTCCGCTTTGGCAGGGATGTCACCTGCTTTGGCCGCAGCGCGGCGACGGTCGCGCCGGCCGCCAATGGCAATCTCCTCGACGTTCTCCCTCAGGTCGAGTCGCGCGGCGACGCGGTCCTGCTGCCGTTTGACGCCGACGAAATCGTCCAGAATCTCCGCAAAGAGCGCTATGTCCCCCGGGAAAACGGCTCCTCGCTCGCGAAAGAATTCATCCGCAAGGCGTACTACCTGGCCCGCCCGTTCCTGTCCGTCGGCGTGCGCAAGCATTTTCAGCGCCTGCATCTCTCCGGGCGAAGAGAGGCGCAGTTTCCGCGCTGGCCCATCGACCGCACCGTGGACAATTTCTGCGCGCAGCTGATGTCGTTGGCCGTGCAAGCGAACGGCGGCCGGCCGGTTCCCTTCGTGTGGTTTTGGCCCGAGGAACATCGGGGCTGCGTGCTGATGACCCATGACGTGGAGCACGAGCCGGGCCGCGCTTTTTGCCCAACGCTGATGGATTTGGACGAGCGCCACGGCATCCGCAGCTCGTTCCAGGTGGTTCCCGAAGAGCGCTACACCGTTTCAGAGCCGTTTCTCGAGGAAATGCGCGCGCGCGAATTTGAAGTGAACGTGCACGACTTGAACCACGACGGCCACCTGTACGATAGCCGTGAGCAGTTTCTGAAGCGCGCCGCCAAGATCAACGAGTACGGACGGAAATGGCGCGCCGAGGGATTCCGCGCCGGCGGGATGTACCGCAACGCCGAGTGGATCGATGCGCTGCAGTTCAGCTACGACATGTCTTTTCCCTGCGCGTCGCACCTCGAACCGCAGCACGGCGGATGCTGCACCATTCTGCCGTATCTGGCAGGAGAGCTCGTCGAGCTTCCTCTGACGGCCACGCAGGATTATTCGCTATTCTACATTCTGGGGCAGTATTCGATCGATCTGTGGAAGGAAGAAATCGAGCACCTGGTTGCCGCCAACGGCCTGATCACATTCATCGTGCATCCGGATTATGTGATCGAGGGGCGCGAGCGCACCGTGTATGAGGCGTTGCTGCAGTATCTCGCGGAGACTTGTAAGCGCGCCAACCTGTGGCAGCCGCTGCCGCGTGACGCGGCCCGCTGGTGGCGCGAGCGCAGCCGCATGCGGCTGGAGCGTTCTTCCGGAGGCTGGCGTGTGGTGGGAGCAGGCGCCGAGCGAGCGCGCGTGGCCTTCGCGCAAGTCGAAGACGGCCGCCTGAGCTATCACGTCGAAACTTCCCCCTGCCGCGAATCCATCGCGTAACCCCGTTTTTCCCTCGTAGCTCCCTCGTCTCCTATCCTGGTTTGGCAGTTCTTACCTGCAAGAGTTTACGTGTCAGCGCCTGGTAGCACAGACTTCAGTCTGTGGGTTTCCAATGGACCTTGGCTGGACTGTCAATGCCGGCGGATGCGGGCAGGCCGGGTGCATTGACGGAACCCCACAGACTGAAGTCTGTGCTACTTGAAGTCTGCGCTCCTTTTATTCGCTGGGAGAATTTGCGAAAACAGAATGGAGTCGTTTTCGCCAGTCAGCCAGTTGCACGGAAAAAACGCGAGCCAGGCGCGCGTTCGACAGAACCGAATAGGCCGGCCGCCGCGCCGGCGCGGGATATTCGGCAGCGGTGATGGGCACGACGCGGCGAGCGATGAGGGGCAGGCCACCCGTAGCCGCAGTGAGCCAGGGACGCGCCTCCCGGACGCCGGCGGCTTCTTCGAGAATGGCTTTGGCAAGCTCGTACCAGCTTGTCTCGCCGGCGGCGGTCATGTGATATACCCCGCTGGCCTCCTCCAGAGAAATCCGGCCGGGATGCCGTGCCGAGAGCTGCTCGAGAATCTGCGCGGTGGCGCGCGCGATTTCCCGGCTGAGTGTGGGCGCGCCGGTCTGGTCGCGCACCACGCGCAACTCCTCGCGCTCGGTCGCCAGGCGCAAGATCGTCAACAGGAAATTGCGGCCGCTCGTTGCATACACCCACGAAGTGCGAAAAATCAGGTGAGCCACACCCGACGCCTGGATGGCGCGCTCGCCTTCCAGCTTCGTTCTTCCATAGACGCTCAGGGGATTGGCGGGATCATCTTCTTCGTAGGGAGTTGTTTTCGTGCCGTCGAACACGTAGTCGGTGGAGTAATGGATCAACGCAGCGCCGATTTTCTTGGCCTCCTCGGCCATCACCGCGGGAGCGCCGGCGTTGACGGCGCGGGCCAACGCCACTTCGGATTCCGCTTGGTCCACCGCCGTGTAGCCCGCGGCATTGACGATGAGCGCCGGCTGAAAATCGCGAATCGCGCAGCGAACCTGCTCGGGCCGCGTGAGGTCGAGACGTTGCCGGTCGAGGGCGGTCACTTCGCCCACGCTCGGGAGCGCGGCGTTCAACTCCCGGCCCACTTGGCCGCTCGCCCCGATCAGCAGAATCGCAGGCTTCATTTGTCCGTGTAGCGCGGCAGGAATTCGCGCGGCATCGCCGCCAGCGTGGGATACCCCGCGTCCTTCTCGGAGACGAGTAGATGCGTCACGCCCCAGGGAATAGCGAGATCGGGGTCATTCCAGAGGATCCCGTGCTCGCTCGCGGGATCGTAGAAGTCGCTGCACTTATAGAGAAACTGCACGGAATCGGTCAGGGCCAGGAAGCCGTGCGCGAATCCCCGGGGAATGAAAACCTGGTTCTGGCGTTCGGCGGAAAGCCGCACGCCGGCCCATTTTCCAAAGGTTGGCGAGCCGAGGCGGACGTCCACAGCCACGTCCAGCGCTTCTCCCTCGACGACGCGGCAGAGCTTGGCCTGCGCGCGTGCGAGCTGGTAATGCAGCCCGCGCAGCGCGCCCTTGGTGGAGCGCGAGTGATTGTCCTGGACGAAAACTTCGGTGATGCCCAGGGCGGAGAATTTTTGTTGGTGGTACGCCTCCAGGAAGAAGCCGCGCGCGTCGCGAAGGATCTCCGGCTGAAGCTCCCAGACCCCGGGAAGAGCGGTTTCGAGTCGCTGCAAGGAAATCCTTACCTCGCCAAGCGGAAGTTGGTTGCGGAGGTGCAGCTGCTACGACCCACGTACTGTACCAGAATCCCGAACTGCAAAGTTGCCGCACAAGGAAGCGAACCTCGCCGCGCTAGCCGGGATTTTCGCGGCCGGCAGCTCGCAGCGCGCGCAGGGAAGAATCGCGATTCTCGTAGTGCTTCGCGTAATAAGAGAGGTACTCACCGTCGCGCACGCCCGCCAGCCACTCGCCGTTTGCGCGGTACCATTCGATTGTTTGGCGCAGGCCCGCGTCCAGCGGCATGGCCGGCTTCCAACCGAGCTCGCTTTCTATTTTCCGGCTGTCCAGGGCGTAGCGGCGATCGTGCCCGGGGCGATCCTGTACGTGCGAGAGCAGGCTCTCCGGTTTGCCCAGGATGCGCAAGAGCCGCTTGGCCATGGTGAGGTTCTCTTCGATATGCGCTCCGCCGATGTTGTACACCTCGCCTAATCGCCCGCGCTCCAGAATCGCCACCAGGGCTCGGCAGTGATCCTCGACGTGCAGCCAGTTGCGCTGCTGCCTTCCGTCTCCATAAATCGGCAGGGGCTTGCCGTCCAGAGCGTTGGTAATCATCAGGGGAAGGAATTTTTCCGGAAATTGGAAGGGCCCATAGTTGTTGGACGCGCGCGCGACGATGCCGGGAAATCCGTAGGTCCGCGCATAGGAGCGAACCAGCAGATCGGAAGCGGCCTTGGATGCAGAGTAAGGGCTGCTGGGCTGCAGCGGCGCATTCTCGTCGGCGGACGCGCCAGGCGCCACGTCGCCGTACACTTCATCGGTGGAGACGTGCAGAAAGCGGGCGATCCCCAGCTTGCGCGCAACCTGCAGCAGGACAAACGTTCCCGTGACGTTGGTTTCGATCACCGGCGCCGGCTCGTAGATGCTGCGATCGACGTGCGATTCGGCCGCGAAGTGGATCACCGCCTCGCACCCCGCCATGGCCGCATCGACTGCGGCGGCGTCGCAGATATCTCCTTTGACGAAGCGGTAGTGGGGATTCCCGGCGACCGAGGCGAGGTTGGCGAGATTTCCGGCGTAGGTGAGCTTGTCGTAGTTGACGACCGCGTAGCCCTTGCCCAGCTCCAGCAGGTGGCGAATGAAATTCGAGCCGATGAATCCCGCGCCGCCGGTGACCAGCAATCTCACGGCACTCATTCTCCGATCGCAGCCGGCACGGCCGCCACGCCGCTGCCGGACATCTTGTTCGCGCCGGTCTTGGCCACCAGGTTGTTGGCCCTGAGCAGCGATTCGAACGTCCCCGCGTCCGTCCACCAGCCTTCCAGCTTTTCCCAGGTGAGATTGCCTTCCTGGATGTAGAAATTATTCACGTCGGTGATTTCCAGCTCGCCGCGGCCGGAGGTTTTCAAGCGGCGAATCTTTTCGAACACTGTGAAATCGTAGAAATAAATTCCGACCACGGCGAGGTCGGATTTGGGCGTCCTCGGTTTTTCTTCGATGCCGACGATGCGGTCGCCCTGAATCTCCGCGACGCCAAAGCGCTGCGCGTCCGGGACCTGCTTCAGAAGCAGCTTCGCGCCCTTGCTCTGGCGGCGGAAGGCGTCGGCCGCACGGCAGATGTTGGTTTCGATGATGTTGTCCCCGAGAATCACGCAAACGGGCTTGCCATCGGAAAAAAACTCGGCCAGGCCCAGGGCCTCTGCAATGCCGCCCTCGCCTTCCTGGTAGGTATAGTTCACGTGCTTCAGGCCAAAGGCCTTGCCGTTACCCAGCAGGCGCAGAAATTCGCCCGCATTCTGGCCGCCCGTCACCACCAGCACTTCCTGAATCCCCGCATTCACCAGAGTCTGAATGGGATAGTAAATCATCGGCTTGTCATAGATGGGCAGCAGGTGCTTGTTGGTCACCTTGGTGAGCGGATGCAGCCGCGTGCCCAGTCCGCCGGCGAGTACGACGCCTTTCATCGGTTTCTCTCTCCCAGGAAGAGCCAGCGCTGCGAATCTTACCGCAGATTTCCCCCAACTCCAGCGACGAAACCCTCAGCCGGGGAGCCGAACGCTTCATGTCCCCGGCGGTATTCGCCGATATGCCACTTGAGAAAGTAAGGCCTAAGGCGCGAACGCCGGGCCGCGGGTTCGGGTACAGGTACTTTCTTACTCCTGATCCTGTCCCCCGGGACAGTAGTTGCGTTTTCTAAGGAGACTCTAGTCTGTGAGAAGGCGGCGGTCGCCAAGCCCCGCGCCGAAGGCCGAGCCCGGCGGTTGTTGCGCTGACCTTAAAAGACTTTAAGGGAGTTCACGAGCGGCTATGCGCAGTAAATTCCAGTTCTTCAGCGTGCTCATCGCTTTTCTGATCGTTCCCGCTCTTCGCGTGAATGCCACCACCTACAACGTCAAGGCCGGCGGCGGGGGCAACTTCACCACCATTCAGGCCTGCGCCAAGACCGCGGTTGCGGGAGATACCTGCGACGTCTTTGCGGGCACGTACAACGAAACGCCTTCGCTTAACACTTCCGGATCTTCCGGCCAACCCATCACGTTTTCCGTAAATCCCGGCGACTGCGTCACGGTTCAGGGCTTCAACATCAACAGCGGCGTCAGCTACATCGTGATCGGGAACCCGAGCGGGGCGGCGACCTGCACAACGAACGGATTCGCCCATCCCGGCTTCTATGTCACCGGCAACCCGATTCAGTTCTCCACCGCCAGCAACATTACGATCGAAGGGAACTACGTTTACAGCGTTGGCAGCGACTGCCTCAGCGGACCGGGCACGATCTCGCAGGGGACGGCGACCTACTTCTACGTCCTGAACAACGTGCTGGACACCTGCGGAGGGACCGGGAACGTCGGCAGCGCCGGCGGCATCGGCATGGAGGGAAACCACTGGCTGGTAGACGGCAACACGTTCCAGCACGTCGCGGACGGGATGTACGCGTACGGGTCCTACCTGGTGATCCGGAACAACCACTTCGGGCCCATCAACCAGGCCGAGGAGGGGAGCAACCACCCTGACGGAATCGAGTCTACCTGCGGTGGACCGGGGCAGGACTATCCGCTCGTTCACATGCTGTACGAGGGGAACACCACGGAGCAGTGGCGCGACACGGACGGCCACGGGCTGCTACTGCGCGACATCAACGCGTGCGGCCAGACCATGAACATCCTGCGGTTCAACCAGATGATCGTGCTCGGGTCGAACTTCATTTCCAACGACGGGTCCGGCACGACGGCGGGAACGAAGACGTTCATTTACAACAACTCCGTCAGCAACACGCAACGCGACAGCTCGCCGGAGTATTCGGATCTGACCTTCACGCAAGGCGGCACAGGCGCGGTGGTCATCAACAATATTTTTCAAGACGATTGGACGGAAAGCCCGCCGTACTGCATCTACGTGGACGACACATCCACCTCAGGGTTTGTCGAGAATCACAATCTGTGCTTTTACAGCGGATTCTCGGGCACCTGGCAGACAGGTTCGCAAGGAGCCTATAGCAGCACCGATATCTTCAACCAGGACCCGAAATTTGTGGGTGAGACCACCGATCTGCACCTCCAATCAGGATCACCGGCGATCGGTGCCGGCGGCCCGTTGACTGCTGCGGTCGGATCGGGAGCCAGCAGCACATCGCTGACGGCGGGGAACGCAGCCCTGTTTTCCGACGGCTATGGACTGACCGGAGTGCAAGGAGACTGGATCCGCATCGGCTCCTCCACGACGGTCCAGATTGCATCGATTAACTATTCCAGTAATATGCTCACACTGGCCGCTCCGGTCAGTTGGTCGAACGGCGACGCGATCTACCTTTACAAGAATTCCACTGGCACGGTCGTGCTCAACGGGGCTAATCCGAACATCGGATTCGATCCATCGGCTGGATCATCGGGCGGCGGGTCGTCCGGCGGCGGGTCGCAGCCCCCGCTGCCGCCCACCAACGTGAAAGCGGTAGCGCAATGAACAGCGCCAGCAAAGGCAAGGGCGGGGCTGTTTCGAGCGTGGGCCTCAGCCGGAGGGGGATGTTTAGACCTGTACTTCGGGCCAGTAGTTGACGCGCAGAAGATCAACGTAATCTGTAAGTTGAACGATGTTGAGGGGCCGTTAGCCCTTGATTTGATCGACGCTACGAGATTGATATCACGAGGCTTTGAAGGAGTCCCGATCTGTGGCCATGCGAACTAAACTCTTGCTCCTGTGCTTGATGCTCCTGCTTCTTCCAGCCCTTCGTGTGCAAGCAACCAGCTACACTGTGAAGGCTGCTGGTGGCGGCACTTTCTCAACCATCAGCGCGTGCGCTGCCCAGGCCAAAGCCGGAGACACGTGCACGATCTTCGCGGGAACCTATAATGAAACAGTAACGCCCGCCAATTCCGGCTCGGCGGGCAGCCCGATTACCTTCGCCGCCAATCCAGGCGACGCCGTGACCGTGACCGGTTGGAACCTTGGCTCGCTTAACTACATCACCATCCAGGGATCTGCGGCGGCGCCGATGACTGTCACCAGCGGGGTGGGTTGGCTGAATATTACGCATTCCGTCTTCCAGTACATCAGCGAAAACGGCGGGGGATGTTTCGGTGGAAGCGGCTGGTATCAGAGCAATCAGCCGACGGCTTACAACCAGTTCTTGAATTTGACCCTGGTCTCTTGCGGCGGCGTTCCGGCGGGGCCTGCGATCGAACTGGAGGGCGACCACAACTTGTTCGACGGCATTGTTTGCTCGTATGCGCAGGCGTGCATCACCATCTCGGGTGAATTCAATGTAATTCGCAACAGCACATTCGGGCCGACGTCGGCTGCGGTGCTTGGCGGGCAGCACAGCCAGCCGGTGGAGAACTCGGTGGCCTGCGGCGGCGGCGCCGGGTCTACCGATATTTCCGGTGGAATGCAGCACCTGCTCTACGAGAACAACAACTCGACGCAGTGGCGCGGCGGCGACTCCCACGGCACGGCGCTGGTTACGGACACCGGGTCGGTGACTTGCGGGACCACCACCAACGTCTTCCGCTTCAACGAGACCATGGACAGCGGCTCGTACTCCACGGAAATCTATTCTTCGCTGAACTCGTATTTCTACAACAACGCGTTCAGCGACACCCAACTGGACAACGGCAACAAGGACCAGGAAGACTACCAGTTCGATCCCAACGCCCCCAACAGCCGCACCATCAACAATATTTTCGCCAACATGACCCAGCCGGGATCGACGGACTGGTGCATCTACGCCGATACACCGGCCGTCGAGAACCACAATATCTGCTTCAACACCGGGTGGACCGGCTCGTGGAACGGCCCGTCGACGGGCAACGGCAGCTCGTATGACTCGTCGGATATTTTCAATAAGGACCCGCTGTACGTGGCCAAGGACACCGACCTGCACCTGCAGTCCGGCTCGCCGGCCATCGGCACCGGCGGCCCGCTGACCACGGCCACGAACTCGGGTTCCTCCAGCACTTCTCTTACGGTAGGCGACTCGGGCTTCTTCTCCTGGGGCTACGGCATTGCCAACGTGCAGCCGGACTGGATCCGCATCGGGCCTTCCACGACGGTGCAGATTTCCAACATCAATTACTCGTCCAACACCATCACGCTGGCCTCGCCGGTCAGCTGGTCCAGCGGTTCTGCCATCTATCTCTACAAGAATTCCAACGGCACCATCGTGCTCAACGGAACCAACCCGAATATCGGTTTCGATGCTGCAGCAGGAACGTCGGGCGGAGGGTCGTCCGGCGGCGGGTCGTCGACTCCTCTGCCTCCCACCAACGTGCAGGCGGTTGCGAAGTAGTCGCTGTAAAGAAATGGACGGGCGACGGCGAATTGGCCGCGCCCGTCCGGCCGGTTGACCGCCCCGGGGCACAATTCATCTGGGTAAGCTTCGCCTCCAACCCCGTTTTCACACCCCCGAGACTGGAAACCTTCGTAGATTCAATCTGAAAAGTGGTGCGGCCCTTCGTAGCGCTGGCGTCTCGCCGGCGGGTCGGGGGTCGTCTGCAGCGGTTGCAAGGCGCCGGCGGGACGCCAGCGCCACAACATCACTTCGCGACGGCGTGGAGATCGCTGGGAGGTAGCGGTTCCGCGGGTGCAGCGGGCGAGCCGGACGGAAATGCGCCGATGTCGGGGTTCGCGCCGCCCAGGACAACGGCGCCTTCGGAGTTCCTGTAGAGATAGATGGGCGCTCCGCTCGCCCAACTCACTGGGGAAGTGAGCGTGATGATGTTGGACGAGTAATTGATGCTGGTAACCTGCACCGTCACCGAGGGCCCAATGCGAATCCAGTCCGCCTGCACGCCGTTCAGGCCGTAACCGTCGGAGAAGAATCCGGCGTTGACCACCGCCAGCGAAGTGCTGTTTGTTCCGGCGCTGGTGGCCACGGTCAGCGGGCCGCCCGCGCCGATGGCGGGCGAACGCCCCTGCAGGTGCAGATCGCTCTTCGGATTCACGAAGCGTGGATCCTTGTTGAGAATGTCGGACTTCGCATAGTCGTAGCCGCCAAAGGGCGCCTGCCAGGCGCCGCCCCAAGTGGACGAAAAGCAAAGATTGTGATGCTCCACGAATCCCGCCGTGGACGTGCCGTCCGCAAAGATGCAGTAGTCGCCGGCGTAGGGCCGCCCGGTATCCGCGATCACGTTGTTGATGATGTTCGCACCGGTGTCGCCGTGGGTGAAGACCAGGTCGGAGTAGTCCTTGTCCTTCGCGGCAGCCTGCGTGTTCTGCACCGAGTTGTTGTAGATCAGCTCGCCCGTGGAGTTGCCGTCGTTGGCGATCCAGTCCGATCCCAGGTTGAGGAACTGGCTGAAGCGGATCACGTTGGAAGTCTGGCCGCAACCCTGCGTGTCGCGCAGGAGAAAGCCGTGGGCGTTGGCGGCGCCCCAGTCGATGGTGGTATTGCCCTCGTACAGCATGCGCTGCAGGGGGTAGTCGCGGCCGCGCGTGCAGGTGGATTCCACGCCGTCGGGGTGCTGCGTGGTGTAATCGCTCGGCAGCAGCGGGCCGAAGGTGTTGTTGCGCAGCACCATGTACGCGCCGTACAGGTAGATCCCGTCCTCGAGGTGGGAGAGCGTGTTGCCGTCGATCAGCCAGTGGTTGCCTTCGATCTGCATTCCGCCGGCGAGACCCTCGCCGATGGATCCGCATACCGTGAAAATGTTGTTCAGCACGTAGACGTAGGTGGAGGCGCCAAAGAAGAAATTGCTTCCGGGTCCCTTCATGCACACGCCGGAAGTATTGTGCACGTAGTTGTTCTGGAAAATTACGTTGGTTAGCTTCCGCCAGGTGACTTGCCCGCCGCTAATCTCGAAACCGGAGAAGGCGAAACCGTTCTTGGAGCAGCGCGGCGAATTGGGCTCGCCCACGGTGACGTAGCTGGCGCTGCCGAAGCTGAAGCCCTTGACGGTGACGCAGTCGCCGGGATTCACGGCATAGGTGATGGGCTTGCCGGGGGCGCCGTCCGATTTGGGCGACACCGTTTCGTTGTAGGCGCCGGCAAAGACCACGCAGGTGTCGCCCGCTTCCGCTTTGTCGGCGCAGTCCTGAATGCTGGTGAAATCGCCTCCGCCGCCGGCCTTGACCGTGTAGGTGTTCGCGTCTGCCGGAGCGGCCGGCAACAGCAGACCAGCCAGGCCCACGAGCAGCAGTTTGCGCCGCAGCAATGCCAAGTCCCGCTCCTTCAAGCTCCCATCTTAGCAACGTGGCGGGGCGCATTTCGGGGCGGCCTCCGGCCCCTGTTCATCGGTGGCAACAGGCCTTTGTGGCGCAGGCTTCAGCCTGTGGGGGTTTGTTCGAGCAGGATCGCCCCACGCCGCAACTAAAACCCGCAGGCTGGAAGCCTGCGCCACTAAAAGCACATGACAATTCGGGAGTTTTTTCAGCTAGGAGGGGTGGTGGTAGCGAGGATTTCCCGGCGGCGAGGAATTAGAGCGGAAAAAAGCAAATGCCGGGTTACGTAGCGGCTTCCGCCGAGCCTGGCGGAAGATTTACCGGAGACGATTTGGACGCCTTGCGTCCGGGCATCATCTCTTGCAGCAGGCGAACGACTTGATTCACCGGACCGAAGCCGCGGTGCAAAAGGATCACTGCGCCCAGGTAAAGCGCCGCCAGCAGGAGGCTGACGCGCACCAATCGGGATACGGCGTCCAGCATGCTTCCCGGCGCACCGAACGCAGAGAAGCCGCCAAAACTCAAAACGGTGGCGAATCCTGCCACCAGCGCCGCCACGATGAATCTCCAGACGACGGCGATCACCGGGCCAACGCCAAGGCCGACCGGCTTTCCCGCGTACCAGAAGGAAGGAAAGGTCAAAATCCAGAACGACAGCGTCCAGGCCACGGCGATTCCCACCGGACCAAAGTGCAGCATCATCAGGAACAGCAGGATGGTCACGCTGACTTCCACCAGGCCCCAGCGGAACCAGCGGTCCGGCCGGCCGATCGAGAGATGCACCCAGCTGTGGGCATAGTAGACCATCATGATGCCGATGCCCGGCCCGAAA
>Ga0210398_10002687_pt1 | contig 17260 bp, 21 predicted proteins | sample IncBWC4OmetaG_FD_161047 | JGI IMG/M metagenome (GOLD analysis project Ga0210398, IMG submission 161047) | Forest soil microbial communities from Barre Woods Harvard Forest LTER site, Petersham, Massachusetts, United States - Inc-BW-C-4-O | ecosystem: Environmental > Terrestrial > Soil >... | reverse complement strand
CTTGGCGAAGCTGGCGACCATCTCGGCTGCGCTGTGGGTATGCTCGTTGATGAGCACAACAATGCGACCGTGAAAGGGTTGAGGGCCAAGGCCCTCGGTAACCAGCACCATGGAACGGTCACGCTGGAAAACTTTGAAACGCACCGCCAACATGAGCAACTCCGCCTTTGTTGCGGGAATCTTTCCGATGCGCGTCAGACTTTCCTTCCGGAAACCATTCCGAAGACGCCGGCGAGTCAAGCTATGGCCAATTTCTTGCTTGCCCGGACAGAGATAACTCATGAGGCGCAGAGAGCCGAGGCCGCCGCCGATGTTCCCTCGGATGTCCACGATAAGCCGTTGGACGCCATGATTTTTGAAGTCGCGAATGACGTTGTCCAAGCCTTTGGCGAAATCCTGGCCTACGGCTCCAGGGAACGTGGCCACTCGGACATACCCAATGTCCAGGGCCAAAACCTTATAGGAGAGGCTGCGCGGCTCGATCATTGGAGGCCGGTCTTTGGCTGCGCGGTTTGGCACGCCAATCGCGACTTCGCGCCTGTTGCCATTGAAGCTGCCGATCTCCACACGATGGTTGCCTCCGATTCGGAAGGACGCCGCCTTAGGCGGAATAATCGGGTCGGAATCTATGGACAGCAGGAATTCTCCAGGGCGGATACCCGCTTGGAACGCAACGCCATCTTCAACTACGTCGACAAACATCCAACGCTTTCCTTCGATGCTGTCAACGGCGCTTCACCCCATAACCCATTACACCCCATTGTCCTGGGGTTCAGCCAATCGCTAACAGCTGGGATAGAGCAAGCTCGGAAAATTGGAAGAGCGCTATTCTGTTTCATTATATTTGATAGCCTTATCGAGAGTGTATATACTTCGCGCGTGTTGAATCATGTCTGAGCGCAACTCGCAGCTTGTACCGTTGCTAGAGAGCTTTACCTCTTCGCAACTCCGGGAGCTCGACTTGTTGCTCGCTCCGCCCGGAGCCCACGCAACGAAGGGCAAAGGGCGCGAAGGGTTCATCCGAGCGATCACAAAGCGGTACGAAGGAAACAAGCTCGCCCTGCACGCTCTGCGGTTAGAAGCGATCTCCCCGTACAAACATGTCTTTATCTTTACATTTGGTGCCCTGAAAAACGATTTCGACGTTAAGGGACTGCGCAACCGGCTAGAAAAGGGGTTTCCGGACTTGTTCGACAAACCCACTTTGCTTGATCCGCAACTCGATGAATTGCAAGCCGAGGTCTGCGTCTTTGATCGCGAGAATGAACGGCTTCTTGTGAAATATGTGCACTTGGTGGAAACGTGGAAGTGGGAATGGACTTCGGACAGGACCAAGCGGATAGAGAAGTATGAGCGGCGACATCCCGTCGTGATAACGCTGCGGCCGAAGGAACGGCTGATGACGGTGTCGTTTCCCGGATATACGCAAGGTGCGATCGCGCCGGGGAAACAACGGACGGCATACGTTGATATCGCGCGGAAGGCTTGTGAGGGATTAGCAAGCGCAAGCGAGATCCAGGCTGGGTCGTTTCCTTTGAAACAGACGATTGAGCTCATCCTCCAGAAAGAGGCCGGGAGCGTCATCGATGTCAGGCGCGATCTAAAGCCAGAGCAAGGAAAGATGATGTTTGACTCCGGCGAGCGGAAGGCGAGCCTGTCGACCTACGTCGCGGATATGTTTCGGCGGGAGGGTATTGATGTCACTGAAGCCGAGATCCGGAAGATGTTTGGTTCCACGGAGGCGGCGGATATCTTGCTTTGGTGGAAAAAGAGAGAAGTGCTGACGCGTGTTGCGTTCAACGACTATGCGGCGGAGCTTCTATTCATTTGGAGAGAGACCTCTGCGGATGCCTCGCGGATTGAGGATGTGCTCAGCACGCTTATCGAGTATCAGAAGTTCATCGACCGGAACCAATTGGCGCAAGCGTTGGAGTACGTCGATCAGTCGACGACGGGAACAAAACTGAGATCCTCCGCGCTCGCGCAGCAGTTCAATCTGTCCGCCAATGAAGCGCTAGATATTTTGTACCGGGGCGTGCAACGGGGCGTCCTCGAAATGCTTTTCAGAGTGAAGACCGATGCCGAGCTCGTGGAGTTCTCTAACGACTGGCGGAAGGAACTCTCGGAATTCCCTCGGAGCGTGACGGATGACAAGGGCGACGTTATCGACCTCACAGAGAACGCAAACATCGAAGTCGCGTTCGAGCGGACGCCTGCATGAGCCTACCCCCCGCTTCGGTTCTTACGCTCGATGTCGTTATCGACTACCTGATCGTGAACAAAATTGATGACCCGCGTTTGTATGATTACCTCACGCGCGCCGTGGATCAGACAAGAATCGATCACTGGACAAATCGGATCGACAAGATAAACGGGATAGTAAGACCGGGGAATATCAAGCCGAAGGAATGGGAGGGGAGGACGAATGAGTTGAAAGGGCGATGCTTCGAAAAAATCGGGGGCATCATCCTTTCTTCGGCGATGCCGTTCCATGCTTACAATCGCGTGCCGAGTACGATGAACGAGATCGATTGGCTTGTGGAACTCGGACCGTCGGCGAAGTGGCTCCAGGCTACGAGCGAATGGGGAACGCATTTTATCTGTGAGTGCAAGTTCGGCACACAAACAATTAATGCGGGGTGGATCGGAAAGTTGAACACCGTGCTCATAACGCACTCCGCGAGCGTAGGACTGCTCATTAGCAGTCGAGGCCTTGGGAAAGGCGGAGGGTCGCAGAAACTGCGTTTTCAGTTGCAGATGCTTGCGGCAGTGCCGCCCGTGAAAGTCATCATTTGTATGAATACGCAAGAAGTTACAGATAGCTTGACGCAAAGAAATTTTTTGCGGATTCTTTGCCAGCGTTACGTTCAGACTAAGATTGGTGCGGCTAAACTCTCAAGTCTATCTTAGAATCAGGGATCAGACTCCGGTCCGCCCTTCTAAGAAAGAATCTGTCCCTACCGAAAACGCCATCCGGGCGCGAATGCCTATATCCACAGCGGCCTCGTAGGCCTAGTTAAGACTCACGGGCCGGTTGACAACATCACTGGAACCCTTCGGTTGATGAAGGTTAGGGGTGGGGAATTGTCGACCGGTACAGCCTCCTGCGGGAGAATGCGGAACTGAAAAGCCAGACGAAAACCGAAAGTAGACTTGGCTCGCGTAGGGAGAACGTGTTCACGGAGTCCTTTCATCAAGCGTAGCCTTTTGCCGCCTGACGTGCTTGATGGCACTTCGAATGGACCAACTCTGTGTTTTCTTTGGTGTACCCGTTCGCAGCGCTCTTGCGATCTAGTTCCGAATATGCCAGCGGCAGGTCTTGTTGGCAGTGGGCGCATTTGCCTTGCTGCTGTCCCCATTTCAGGGCTTTGAGTTGTTTACGAGTGCCGGGCTTACCTCGCTCATCGTAGCCGAGTTCCTTTGCTATTTTTCTCCGAAATGCGAACAGTCGGAGTGGGTCGCCGGCCGCCAACTTTGTGAGCCGTTCCCGGATGTCGGTCAACAATTCGTTGGCACGCTTCAGTTCGTCAGGAGTCAGATTTCTGTTTGGCACGCCGTTACCCTGCTCACAGTGTTTCGCTTTTCTTGGCGAAGAGGTCCAGGAGCCTTTTCAGTTCATGAGGTGGCAGCTTTGAGAGTTTCTCGGCGGCTTCTGCGACCGGGTCAACATAGACGTTCAAAAGCACGTGTTCGCCCGATTTTTGGGCGAGCACCAAAAGAATGTTTTCGACGGCCCGTCGCTTGAACGGGTCATGCATGGTATCTCCGCCAAAGCGAACGCCATCTATCTCAAACGAATCCACGTCTCCCACATCAATAGCAATCTTGCGACCCTCAGAAAGAAACTTCTGAAAAATTTGATGCAGTCGCTTGTTCGTGTTCGTATCCTTAGCCGTCTTCGGTGGCGTGCACACCCGTTGAATCCGTCTTGGTAGTTGCTCGGCCTCACCGATGTAGATAGGTTCTTTTTCACCTGCTTGATTCTTGAGGACTCGCCATCGGTAGACCCCTGGCACCGAATACTTATTCCGAAAGAACTTCGTGAACTTATCCGGGAAGAAGTACGGTGCTCCGTTTTCCTGAACGAGCGCAGTGCGCCACTGGAACGAAATATTGAATCCGCTCATAGGGCTACCTGTCTATCATTGAGCAACCGAGGAACTGTCGATACTCAACATCCTCACAGTAACTCTGCTGCACCAACCGAGCTAACCTGGAAATCGGATTGGTTGCGGGCTATCGCTCTCCGCCGGAACGGAAAACCCAGTGACTTCCTTGAAAGTCTCGCTGGTAAAATGGAGCTCCCGTCGAAGGCCTTCTAAGGTCAAGTCTACCTTCGTCCCCAGCGCCTGAAGCGCCGACCCCAACAATTCCGGTTCTTGAAAATTGGGCTCCTCGGGCTCTCCCGTAGTGGGCCATTTTTTCCAGGCCATATACTTGTACGCTTTCCGATACTCGACGGCTCCGATAAGCCCCAAGTCGTACGCACGTCGAACGATAGCCGCGGCACTGACTCGCCAACGTCGCTTCAAGGCAAAGATATGCTTCCAGGAGAAAGTCCCTTGCACGCGAAATTCGCGGGCGAAGACCTTCCGTGGTAGCAAAAACGCGCTTGCAAACCGGTCGGCCGCGACTTCCGTTTCGATGCTGCCGGTGTGAATTCCTTGATGCATCACCAAGTGGCCGCATTCATGTCCAATATCAAAATGCCAACGCGAGGTGCTCTTGACGGCCGGATTCAAGACGATAATTGCTGTAGGCCCACAACGCGAAAATGCGTCTACCTTCTGCGCGTCTGACAATTGCGAGACTATAACTACACCGGCGCGTTCCAGAACCCGTCCGACCTCCATGATTGGACCATCGAGACCGAGCTTCCAATGAAGGCGACATTGTTCCGCCGCGCGCTCAATGTCTTCGGCATTCGACAGTGATGCTGCGATTTTGGGAACATCCTGTTCTGGGAAACGAAACAAGGCTTTCAGGCGCCTGAGCACCAAACCCAATAACGTCCCGTGGGCGCGAACTTTATTTTTTATCCGCTCGGGTGTGGAGCGCCGGTGTCGAAAACTGCACTGCTCTTCATGAAAGATGTCGGATATTTCAGCGTAGAAAAAGTCTGGCTCAAAACCCAATACTGCCCCGAATGCTTCCACGAGGTCGCGGGAGGGATTTTTCTTGCCCGATTCGCAAAGCGACACCAACGCCGGCGATGCCGCCACGGCCTCGCTCAACTCCTTTTGCGTGAGACCTCGGAATTCCCGCGCAACCTCGAGCCGGTTGCCCCAAAATAGATCGCGGGGCCGTGCCTCCCACAAGATTCCATTTTGAGCCTGTAGCCCGGTCATTTCGCCTGGGTCTTCTTCTCAGCCTGCGGCTCTTGAAGAGCAATGGGTTCGACCGTGATGGGTTCCAAATGGATCGGCTTCGATTCGAGTGGAACGACGTTCGAGCGCGCCGCACCAAAAGGAATTTCGTACACGCCGGTCGCTTCGCCGGCTTCGTCGAGTTCGACCAGTTTCGCGCCCGAGACGCGCCCTTCTAGATTCGTTTCAATCGCGATTCGCAGTATTTTGTCGAGCGGACGAAGGTCCGGGAACAATTGCCGCTGTAACAATTCCCCGTAGGTCGTGACCAAGTAATTCGAAGGCGGATCTTCGGGCGAGCCCTTGTAAAACCGCAAGGGCAACCCTTCGATTGCAAACGTAAATCGTGGCTTCGGCTCTTCTTCAATAACCGTCAGCCAGCTGTGCTGTTGTGAAAGCTGCTTAATTCGGAAGCAGGAGCGCTCGTAGACCCGCGTTCCGAGTCCCCACGGTCCATCCCCGTTCAGAGGGTCGTAAAGACTTAGAGCTTTGCTTCTAACTTCTTGCAGAGCTTCGGCGATTAGGGATAACCGCTCATCGGTAAGAGCTGCGTATTTGGTGGTTGGACGGAAGTCATTGATCATGTATGGGATACGCTCCCGGACTAGACTTTGATGTACTAGAATTTACAGCAAGGACATTCTTTACATCAAGGAGAATCTTTACCCACTGCTAAATTCTTTACCATAAGCTGAAGAATTTGGCGCCGTTGTCCGGTCTCGCCGGGTTTACCTCTCGGTCCAGGCATAGTCGATGCGCGTTTAGTACCGCCGCGTCGAGCGTGGCTGCTTCACACGGCGGCAAGCGTTTCGTTCCGCGTAGCTGCGATCGTCGCAAAGATAGTTCACCGCCCGTCGCCTAGCCCCATCGCCTGCTGCGCCACGATCTTTTTCAACCGCGCATTTTCTTTCTCAAGATAGGATGATCGGGCGAGGACTCCGTTGTTAGGCAGTTGAGGAAAGCTGGGAGCTCATTCCTGATGCTCTTCAGTTTCCCCGCGGAATTTCGATAAAATCTGCCGGTACGAATAGGCAGCCATGCGCAGGTTGTAAAAATGTGCGAGATAGCCTGACGCCGTTGACCCTCCCCCCCCAAAAAAAACAAAAAATGAATCAGGCGCAATACATCCTCCATACGGGAGGAGAAGCGCGCGTGACACACGAGCACTCGGGATTATTGAAACGGGATGGCGTAAAATCGGCCAAGAGACGAGACGCCGTACTCAGTCTGCGGAGGGCTCTGGGATTAAGCGCCAACCGGATGCAGTTCCCAAATATTGAACCAGATCTCAGCCCATCTCGTTGGCTTCGACAAGTCAACTTTCCTGACCGTTTGAATCAGGCGCACAAGTTCTTGACGGGTTGCGGCACGAACGGAAGTTCTCTGCATACCTCCATGCCATACGAATCCGACCGCTCCGACCAACAAATCTGCAATTTGCAATAGATTGTGTTCCTTATGATCGAGGGCCTGCATAGAGCAGTATTCGAGGCATGGCTCCGGTTTGCTTTTTCTCACAAACCGTTTTGTGACGGTTTCTTCGAGAAATTTATAGTCGCAGGTTTGTTGATCCACACCTCCGTCGGAACGGTAGGTGGTTTGGGAGCCTGTCGAACGAAGCGTTCCGGGTGCGCTCGATAAGCCAGGTCGAGAACGCTCTGACGCTGTTCGAGGATCAGCGCAGTCTGTCCGTAATGAACCATCGCCGGGGTGAGCAGCGCCAACCCGGAGTGGCGGTGTTCCTCGTTGTACCAACGAAAGAATCCCTGCGAGAAGGCCCGGCTGTCTTGGATGCACCCGAAGCGATCCGGGAACTCCGGCCGATACTTCATGGTGCGGAACTGACTCTCGGAATAAGGATTGTCGTCGGAGACATGAGGCCGACTATGCGTTTTGGTGACGCCTAGATCGGCCAGTAAGAAAGCCACGGGCTTGGAGCACATCGACGTACCGCGGTCGGCATGCAGTGTGAGCTGACCAGGCTGGATGCGCTGTTTGTTGCAGCTCTCCTCGATCAGTCGCTTGGCCAACTCCGCGCTTTCGCGATAAGCGACCATCCAACCGGTAACGTAGCGGCTGAAGACGTCGAGGATCACGTACAGGTAAAAGTACGTCCATTTCGCCGGTCCGAGCAGCTTGGTGATGTCCCAGCTCCAGAGCTGATTGGGAGCCGTGGCCATCAGTTCGGGCTTCTGGTAGGGCGGATGAAGCAACTGATCACGGCGTTCGCGGGACTCGCCTCGTCGCTGCAGCAAGCGATACATGGTACGGATCGAGCAGTGGTATCGCCCTTCATCGAGCAACGTCGCATAAACCGCGGCTGGCGAGCGATCCTGGAAGCGTTCTTCGTGCAGATGAGCCAAGACCGTTTCGCGTTCTGCCGGACGGAGTGCGCGCGCCGGGGAAGGCCGCGAGGCGGGCACCGCCGGAAAAGCAGTCTTACGGCGATCCCGGTAGTAAGAAGCGCGAGGCATACGCAGAGCCTGGCAAGCAGCGCTGGTGCCGACGTCGTCCGCTAGTTGCGTGACGGCGGCCCTGCTCCGGAATCGCATTCCCCAACAGCGCCGCCACTTTTTTTTGAACGTCGATGATGATATGCGCCTTCCGCAGATCTTCACTCAAGCGGGCATTCTGACGGCGAAGCTTCTGATTTTCTTCTTCCAGTGGATTGCGCTTGGACTTCGGCCCACGTTTCTGCGGGGTCAAAGCTTCGAGGACTCCCTGGGCCCGCTCTCGCCGCCAATAGGTCAGCAAAGACGAGTACAGACCTTCGCGGCGGAGAAGGGCGCCAAGGCCACCTCGCGTTGTCGCAGCTACTTCGGCTTCTTGTAAGATGCGTTGTTTATACTCCGCTGTGTAGGTCCGCCGCTTAGGTTTGGCAACTACTTCGGGATCCGGCCGCGAAGCCGGCACCGGATCGGCGCCCGGTTTGGCTGCCGCTGCACTCCGCTGCGGCTCGCCAGGAGGCGAGCCTCCGCTCCGTTCCGCGGCAGCCAAACCCCCAGGGGAAAGAACAACACCAAGAGAATTCCCGTTCATCTCTGATCTCTTCTTTCTCGCCCTTCTGCTCATTAATTAAGAGTACTAAACCTGTCTCAGAGATGTTGGCACGGAGGGGAAAGAAGTCCATCGGACAAAAACACACAGTAAAACTTTTGATACCCCACCAGAGGGTCGCCGCCCCATAACTTTCGATTTCCAAGCGGATGAAGCGTGGTATCGACCAACATACACTTGAAGTTCACCCATTTGGTTTCCAGTACGTCATGAAGCAGCGCCTCGTAGCCCTCCAAATACTGTCCCGGCTGCGATGGAACTTTCTCCCATTTGACACTCGCGAATATGTGGTATTTGGCCTTAGTTGCCTCAATGTGTTTTTCAAGTTTCTCGATATTGGCCTGAACGTCCGCTCTTTCAGCGAGGCCAAAGAAGATTCCGCCTACGACGAAGTAGCGATGCGCGTTGTGACAGGATTCATCGCAATAGACCACCACGGTCTTTGGAAACTTCCGCCGCACGCTAATCTTCGGAGCCATTAGTTTGGCGGCTTTCCCGTAAGCAATTCTTTAAGCGATTCAATGAGCGCCACATCATCGGCGCGCTGCTCGATTTCAAGAACTTGGGGTTCGAGTTGCTCAGCGGTTGCGCGATATTCGGGCGATTGACGCAATTCTTGCAAATTTTCCAGCCAATCCGAGGGGCACTCGCCGCTTATTTTCGCATCGGTTAGAATGGCGCTGAGAGCACTGATTTCCGCTTTCAATTTCATGTGCTCTCTGAGCAAGGCTACGAGGGCTTTCCTTTGTTCTTCTGTCATGGAACTACCTAAATGCGTCTTGCAAGGGCAAATCAATCCGGTAGCGACGTGCTTCGTCAAGAAGAACAAATTCCTCGGCATCACTCAGCAAGTGTCGGGCAAATTCCTTTTGCGTCTGTTTTTTAGTCCAGTCTGTAATGCTCGTTGCCACAGCATCATCTCCGTCAATATCATAGGCAATAAAGAAGACCACGCGTGCGGTTTGGTGCGCAGGGATGAGAACGGTCTTTTGCTCTGTCATCCACAAATGATGCGTAGGCTCTGCTAACGACCAATCCAATCCTTTTCCGTCCACCAAGCTGCCATTTGACTTGAGCCTCTGCAAAGACACCAGACCCAGAGATTTAGAATCCTGCAATGTATAGTCGTAGGCCGTAGAGTTCTCAAGGTCGTAAGAAATCCTTGCACTGATCTTTCCAAGCAGCGTCACCCACTCGGACGGCGGTTCTGGTGCGGGATGTGATTTGTGGTCGCTCTGCTTGCTTAGTTCTTTCTTGTACCAGTCCTCAAGTGTGACAAAGCACTCGCTTTCTCGATAATGTGCTCGAATTACGTCCGCGTTCCACTGTTTCGGTCGATTGCTGTACCACAGAACAGAAAAGAAAAATACGCCCGCAACGACAGCGATTCCAAGTCCACCGAAGAAGCTAATGATGGCGATACGCTTCCACGTACCAATGGTTTTGATTGACGGGTCTGCGGTTGCCATAATTCGTGTCCGTATTCTAAGAAACGGTTCACCGTAACTTATCTATTTTCTCGCCTAGTTCTTGAATCAAGTCTCGCAACTCGCTTGGGGATAGCGCCTCGTCTTCATGTTGCCCTTGTTCGTACTGGTGAATTCCTTGGAACTTCGCCGCCTGTTTGTTGAACTTCGGCTCCGTCGCCGCGATTAGAACGCCTTCGATCTCATCGAGCAGGCTCCCAATCGTGCCACTGACCCGCTTACCCTTATTATCCCGACCCGATAGTTGTTTGCTCTTATTCACGACTAGAAGCCCGAACCAACTAAAATATCGCCATCGGTCAGCTAAGTGGTCGCCCTTGTGCGAACGCAATCTTTTGAACAAACGGGCGTTCCCTTGTCCCGCTTGTCCAACATATATGGGACGGCGTCCTTCATCGTAGAGCACGTAGACGCCAATCTGCTCACGGAAATCAATGATCTGACCCTTTCGCCGTCCCTCCAGAGTGCCCTTGCGGCCTCCGTGGCCCCACAACACGGCGTCCCGACTCCACATCAGCCCGTAGTTCTTGATTACCGTTTTCTTCTTGCGTTTCTTCTTCACGGGTCGGTTCTCCCATTACAACTCCCCTAGTGAGGGATTCGCACGGGGCGAGTCTATCATCGAGAGCGTGAGTTAAGTGCCCTTATCGTTACTGAGATTTTGGGATAGAATCCGTCCAATGCCCAAAACGATCTTCATCTCCTGCGGCCAATACACACCAGCGGAAAAGCAACTTGGAAAGCAGATTTCCGAAATGGTTCGTACCTTAACCGACTGCGTGCCGTTCTTCGCGGAGGAAGTTCAGGACTTGAACGGGTTGGATACAAACATTCTTAATGCTCTCCACGACTGCGTGGGGTTCATCACCGTCTTGCATCCGAGAGGCGAAATTAGACGCCCCAACGGTTCCGTTGTGCGTGCATCGGTTTGGATTGAGCAGGAAATAGCAATTGCGACTTATATTCAACGAGTCGAGAAACGCACTTTGCCGATCATCGCGTTCAAGCACAAATCGGTGGGCAGAGAGGGACTCAGGGACTTACTACACTTGAATCCATTCGAGTTTAGCGATGAGACCGAGATACTGGTGGAACTCCCCAAGCGACTCGTGGCATGGAGGTCGTTGATACCTTTCGGCATTGAGTTGCAGCTTTCCTCCAAAGTGGCGGGACGGCAGGAGGGGCACGACATTAGTAGACTGGAGATAACGCTGGCTAACGGGACAAACCGTTTGATTGAGAAGTACGAATTTGAAATTCGTATTCCCGCCAGCGTCCTCAAGCATTGGAGCGCCACTTATCCAACGGAGGTCCACCGCAACATTCCCGGACTCCGCTGTTTTCGATTTGACCAAAATGGCAGGGGCGCTCTAAGACCTCATGACCGACTGCAAAATCCTATTACGTTCGATTACTGCGAAACATGCGCGAGACCGGAGCATGAGAACACATTGATAGGGGCGACGTTGGTGTCTGAGATGGTGGTGGGTGCTAAGGCCTGGGTTGAGGGAAACGAATACGTTGTGGAGAAGACCCTTAAACAGCTAGCGATTGAGAGGGAGGCAGATCAAGGGCGGCGGTGAGAATGAAGTCTGGATTTGAGAAGACGCGGAACTAAGTCGCCTAACATTCGTCGGTTTCAGTCCATCTTCCATTCGATTATCAGATTCTTGGCTTCGATTGAACCTGCGCTCGTCTCTTGCAAACTTGGAGCCACAGTCTTAACAAAACCTTGATAGGTTCGGCCATCGAGCGCCCTCAGCCGCTTTCCATCAGCGGAGATCAATACCGTGTGACCCGACGCCCAAACGAAGCGCACCAGACCGCCATTGGTCAAGACACGTTTGACTTCTGCGAGTTGGGCCAGCACGGTTTTCGGTTTTGGCATGGTTCAAATCTTACGTCGGGCCTTCGTGTCCTTGTGTCAACGACGTTTGAATTCCGCAAGATTCGATAATTCTTGGAGCAGTGGCCGCACGTTGACGGCAATTCTTCGGAACGCCTCGAACCTTCTGAACCTTCTCTACGGTGTGATTGTCCCGTCCTCTTGTAAATAGGCCAGAAAATCTGCCGGGAAATCATTCTTCAGCATTCGGCGAACGATGCACTTCGTAAGTGGCAACCACTTGTTAAGATTCCGGGTGTGAAGTAGCTCATCGATGCTGAGTGTGAGTTCACCGGATTGCGAAGAGATCGCGTGCGCAATGTCTACTCGCATGGGATACAACACCTTATCGATGACGTGTTGGAAACTCTTACCCCTGACCTCGTCGGGAAAAAGACTGGCAAGTGCCATCGGGTCCCAATTAGGTCGAATTGAAAAGATCGCGTTTAGCCAAGTGATGGAGTTGGCGTCTGGATTAACCGGAATTTTTTCGTATTTGCGTGTAAACGCTTGCCCTGCCTTTCTGGCCGCAGTCGCGAGGCGTACGCGCCGCTTTAACATAGCTTCGATCATCTTGAACAGGCACAAGAATTGATATACCGAACTGTTGCTGTTGAGCGCTTCGCGATAGAGGCTCGCGTAGCCACGAAACTCCGGCAACAGATTTGCCGTCGCTCGGATGGCCATCGGCACTTCTGAATACGGTGTCAAGATACTCGTCTGTGTGTTTTGCGTCCGCGCTTCAACGCTCTCTGTCTGAACTATGGAGAGTGGAATATCCAAGTGGACCGCCATGTTACTCAATGAGGAAGCTAACGCTCGGTGAGCCTTCGCTTCGGCATCGTGGAAGCTGGTTGCATCGAACGGCTCTGATACGATTTTGCCCAAGAATCCGCGCTCGTTCGGAAATCCGTCAAACACAAAGGTTCCGTCCTCAGTAGTTCCTAGCATCCTTATCTGAGTGACATCGCCAGCGCCCGTGAACACTGGAGGTGCTATCCCCAAATGAGAATTGCCTCGGAGTCCACGTGCGAAGGAATGTCGCCCTTCGGGCAAAAGGTTAAAGCCCGGTCGCGCAAGGATGAACGTAACGGTGTATTTGCCGGGTAGCCCCTGTGGTCCACTTATGTTTCGGGGGTCGTCAGGATTGCGGAACTGATTGACCGTAATGATGTGCTGGTGCTGCCCCGGAAGCCCCATCGGAGCCATCTGGATACTTGTCGCGCTCACCGGAATCGTGCCGGGACCTACCTGAGACGATTGCGCCTTCGCGTGACCGTTGCCATTCATCCCATACTTCTTATACTTCTTGCCGCTGCCGCAAGGACAAGGGTCATTCCTACCGACTTTTCTCGGCACTTTCGACATCGTTATATCTCCCGATATTCGCAGCTTCGTCGCGTGAGTTGATGTCTCCTGTTCATGGGCGCTTATAAATATACTGGATAGATACTAGCAAATGAAAAGCGAAGGTGCCAGAGTGCGGCTGTGGAAGAACAGAGGAAATCCGCGATCATCGCAGTCTGCGCTTCAATCCTAAAGCAAGCGAGGCGTTCTTTGAAGCCAAAGACTCCACAAGAATGATCGGCTCTACATCCTGATCGCACAATAGATTCCAGAGGATCGTGTCTAAATACAAGCGCATGGTGTTTGCCTTAAAAGTGATTGTAGGCTGCACCGGAATGGAGCAAATTCAGTCGATAAGATTTGTAGAAATCACAGAGAGTCGACTAAGGTTGCGAATCGCTGCCTTGAGTTCATCGCAATATGTTTGAGTCGCAATCCTATTCAGTTGAGCCTCGCAGAGACCGGTAAATTTCAGTGCCCGGAGCACTGCATCATCGGCATCATTTAGCTTGACCAAGGGCCGAAACGTGCTCCGTTGCTTTAGGCTTTGCTCATCGACGTAGTTCTGCAACTCGCTTTTAGCATATTCGCAGACATGATTTCGCAGTTCTTCAGAGCTGAAAATCTGCTCGGACATCTCGATTGAATACCGGCGTGCAATTCTTTTGCAAGATTCGGCCTGTGGCAAAAGAATGTAATGTTCCGCAAAACGAGAACCACTCTGTGTCGCTTGCGAAACGATAAGGATCGCAATTCCCATTCCGGGTATGTGGTCGGTTCGATAAACCCAATACATTGACCGCTCTCCTGTGTCCTGTACGACGAAGCATCCGCTAAGAATATCAGCATTCCCACAATCCCTATGGACAGTCATGATGGAGGTTGGGATATCGAACCGTCGCGTCCTTGCAGAGCCGTTACTCAGCGTTCTGCGTTGAGATTTCCAACAAGAGACGCGGCGGTCTGAAGACCTCTTTCTCCCGGCGGCCTGTGGTTCCGGTGTCCCGCAGCCACGTCGAAGAGGCACTTATCGAAGCACTGACCAAGGATGGTCCAACAAGTCTTATGGCAGTAGCCTCCAGCGTGGGATTGCGCAACAAGCGACGCCTCTACAAAGGCTTTGACGACCTCCGACGTGCCCTCGTTGCCAAGAACAGGCGCAACAGAGAACAGCGTGTGGCCGCAATCGAAACCACCTTGCGAGCGGCGCTCGATGAACGCCCCATTCCCAGCGTGACAGAGGTGGCGCGCCGATTCGGCTTCAGGTCTGTAACGGCGATAACTTCACGCTTTCCAGAACTGTCGGCGGAGTTGAGATGCAGGCACACGTAGTCGTCACCTTCCGAACTTGCCCGTTTCCCGTCAACTTGAGGCCGAACATTTCAACTTCCGGATGGCCCGTGACACGACCAGAATCCGGACCACCCCTCCTCGTCGTGAGTGCTATCGCCTGTTTATAAAATCAGCGTCCCACGAACTTCTTCAGGGGGCCGTTCACGAACTGATTCGGCTTCCAGCCCTTTATGACCTTATCAAGCAAAAAATAGTCACCCGCGCTCAATCCAGTCCCCACGATAATGCCCGTAACCGGCGTCAGCAGAAGGCTCGTGGCCACAGCCGCAGCTGCAAATATCCCCCACCGCGCCGTCTTCGGAGGGAGTTTTTCAGCCCACTCAACCCGGGTCACCTCACGGCAGTATTCCTTAACGACATCTCCATCTTGCGAAGCCTTTTTGAGCCACTCTTTGAATTTCAGTCCAGCGGTGACAAGTCGAAGCACATCATCAAATGTCCGCTCTCCGCTGTTAACAGCTTCACGAATGCCCCTGGAGTCGGAGAAGACTAAATCCTCGAAAGCCTGAATCTGTGTCTCGCTAGCACCGCGTTTCTCAATAAGGTTCTTGAACTTGCACGATGCCGCAATCGAAATCGGAGTGGAAACCGCTAGGTCAGCTGAAAATTCCCCCGCATAGGTCAAGTGTTTTCTCGTCTCGGCTATATAAGAGAGTAAAAAGCCGGGGGTGAGGGTGGCATCTAATACGTCGGGTCGGCGCCTGAAAAAAGCGTTCGCTTCTTCGAAATCAATGTTGGTTTCTAGGGTACAGCTCTGGTTGCTGCGATGAAATCGGAACACACACGGATTCGGGATTTGATACTCAGGTGCAAAATGTTCCACAAGTGCATGCCCTACGTCTTCCACGTAACTTGTGTCAGCGGCATCTGCCCTTGAGAGGTCAGGTAGAGACGGATCACATTGAATCGGACGCACGAGCTTAGCCATTCTGTTCGCTACGCGTCGCCCCTCCCCAGACTTCCCAGTCAGTTCCTGAAAAAACTTCGGAGCCAGATGCTGATAACTAAAAACCTCGCCAGAAACTAAACCAAAATCGTAGTCCGGTGAAACAACGGGAATATTCTCTATGAAGCTGATTGTGAGAATTCCCATCTGCATCATTTCGATTATTACGTCGTATCCGCAGATACGAACTATGGTTTTGAACATCTCTCCATCGGCCACAACATGTACCCGCTGATAAAAAACCAATGCTTCCGCCAAAAAGCCTACGTCGATGCCCATCCCGAACGGATCTTGCCTGTTTATGCAGATGTCTTCAAACATAAGTGCCCTTATTATCGCACAGTGGGCGGACCCCCACGGTCGACGCGGCCCGGCACAGACTACTCCGGCTGAGCGATGCGGCCCAGCACCACCGCCGCTTTGGCGAGAAATCGCCGTTACGCTCACCGACCCCAATCGGGGTTTTTGAGCGCAATGGCCTGCTATCGACAGTAACCTACATCTCCGCGTGGAAATGCGATACGTTTGTTCTCGGAGAAAATCCTTTTGCATTCTCATGCCCGCACGCCACAAACGGACGCAAGGCGCATAGCTGGGTCTGGGTTACTGTTGCTTGGCAGCACAATTTTGGCATTTGCCCTTTGCATAACAGGCAGCCTGCAATGGGTCGGCTTGCCGCGTACTACCACCTTGGAGAGAACGCTCGTTTTCGCTCTCATAGGGCTAATTCTTGGGCTCGTGGGATATAGGCTTGTGTCCGGTACGTGGGTCCGCTCGTTACAGGTGCCGCAAAGGGCAACAGCACTGGCTGGCCTGCTGTTCCTAGCGTATGCAGCCAAAGCGATGCTTCTTAATGCACCCCGGCCGCAGTCGCCTCCGCTCTGGATGCTGACGACTGCAGTATTGGCCCTACTTTCTTGGTGTTTCACAGCAAGCCGCAGGCACGCTTGTTGAAAAATCGCCATAATACTCACAATCCCAGAATCGGCTGTCACTGGGCGCTTGGTCGGCCATCCGGAAGCGATCCACTTTGACGGCTACTCGGAGACTGACCACAACCAGGCTCAGCCGAACTTGCCGCGCAGTGCTCTCGCGTGTCCCAGTGACGCGGGAATGCTCTGGCGCACCCATCATGCCCAGGGGCGCGCGACGCCGGCCTCAAATTGCCGCAGCCGGTGCGCACCTAACACTCGCCAAACAGTCCTTCCAACTGCTTAGCTCGGTCGGGATGTTGGCTCCCCCAAACGCGATGTGACTTGAACCATTCGGGTCGAATAGGAAGCACATGTTGGCCGCGGCGGCCAACTCATGGTTCAAGTCACAGGCACCCTGGGTCCCTCCCATAAAGCAACCGCTCGCTTTGGAAGCAGCAGCTCTCGCTTCTGGGTGCTCAGGAAAATGGGGCGACCGATTACGGCTGCGGGCATTGAACTCTAGACGCGCTGGTCGTCCTCACGTGTGCCAGTCACATCTCCACAAGTAAGGGCACTTCGCGACCGACCTCTCGTCTGAAGATATATTGTAGGTCCTGAGAAACGCGCTGCTGACCGAACCGATCAAATTTCGGGTGGGGGCTTCGTTCAAACCGTGTTCTGGAAAGTTCGCAACCCTTCGGTTCTCGGCTATGTCAGGATGACAGTAACGAAAGAAAAAGCCCCGGCTCGGCAGAATGCGAGTCGGGGCCATCTCCTTGGGGTCGCGGTAGGGACGCCAGTTGACCTGACGCCCCCCGCACGGATCCGCACGTGCAGGATTACTGCATGCGGCTCTTACCTCGGATGTTTGGCGTCGAAGCGCAAATTGGGATAGGGATGAAGGA
>Ga0210398_10002686_pt1 | contig 17261 bp, 29 predicted proteins | sample IncBWC4OmetaG_FD_161047 | JGI IMG/M metagenome (GOLD analysis project Ga0210398, IMG submission 161047) | Forest soil microbial communities from Barre Woods Harvard Forest LTER site, Petersham, Massachusetts, United States - Inc-BW-C-4-O | ecosystem: Environmental > Terrestrial > Soil >... | reverse complement strand
TCTCTACGTCGCCGTCGGCTTCGATCATGCCGGAGGTGACGACGCCCGCTGCATCAGCGCGCAGGTAGAGGGCCTTGGGGCCTTCGCCGTTGAGCTTGAACGGGATCTGCTTCAGGTTCAGGATGATGTCGGTCGCGTCTTCCACGATGCCGGCGATGGACTGGAACTCGTGCAGTACGCCTTCGATGCGGACCGCGGTGACGGCTGCGCCTTCCACGGACGAGAGCAGCGTGCGGCGCAGTGCATTGCCGATCGTTGTTCCGAATCCGCGCTCAAAAGGCTGCGCGCTGAACTTGCCGTATTTGTCGGTGAGCGTCTCGGTATCCACTGCGAGGCGCTTGGGCTTTTGAAAACCTCTCCAAAGCATGTGTTTCTCCTTTTCCGTGCTCGTCGCGATGCATTCTGCGATTCGGCCGGGTGGTGCGGTTGCGGGTTAAGTTGTAGGTACTACGTTTGTCATTCTGAGCGCAGCGAAGAATCTCACACTCTTCGCTGCGCCCAAACTTTTTGCTGCGCTAGATCCTTCGCTATCGCTCAGGATGCCGGCTCGCGGCTCAGACGCCGCGAGAGCGCCGGCTACTTCGAGTACAGTTCGACGATCAGCTGCTCGTTCACCGGCAGGTTCACGTCCTCGCGCTTCGGCAGAGCGAGAACCTTGCCCGTGAAGTTGTCGCGATCGATCTGCAGCCACTGCACCGAAGTCTGACCCGACGCGAAGGACTTCGCGGTCTCGAGAAGCACAAGCTTCTTCGAACCCTCGCGGATCGAGATCTCATCGCCCACCTTCACCTGGAAGGAGGGGATGTTCACCTTGCGGCCGTTGACCTGCACATGTCCGTGGCGGACCACCTGGCGTGCCTGGCGGCGCGAAAGCGCGTAGCCGAGACGGTAGGCGACGTTGTCCAGACGGGTCTCCAGCTGCTGCAGAAGCAGCTCGCCGGTGACGCCCTGGCGGCGTGTCGCCTTCTCGTAATAAGCGCGGAACTGGCCTTCGAGCGCGAAGTAGATGCGCTTGGCCTTCTGCTTCTCGCGAAGCTGCAGGCCGTAGCCCACGATCTTGGCCTTGCGGGTCTGGCCATGCTGGCCTGGGGGAAAGTTACGCTTCTCGACCGGGCACTTCTCCGAAAAACACTTCGGGCCCTTTAAGAAAAGCTTGGTACCGTCGCGACGGCAGAGACGGCAGACTGCTCCTGTATAACGTGCCATTTTCTTTCACTCCTGATTCGGTTGTCGATCGGTTTACACGCTGGCAGCGCTTCGTCCCGATCCTTGTTTACTTTTGCCTGCGCCGGGGACGGTTTACCAGTTCCCCGCCGCAGTTCGGACACTTGCTTTGCATCGCTTCGGCACATGCGGTGCAAAAGGTACATTCGTAACTACAGATAAAAGCTGCTGCATCGGCTGCAAGCGCGGTGTTGCAACGCTCGCAGATTGCTCTCATCTCCAGAGCCATTACACTCTCCGGCGCTTGGACGGACGGCAGCCGTTGTGCGGGATCGGCGTGACGTCGCGGATGCTGCGCACGTCAAGACCGGCCGCTGCGAGAGCGCGCACGGCCGACTCGCGGCCCGAACCGGGGCCCGCGACGCGGACGTCCACCGAGCGCAGACCGTGGTCGCGCGCGGCCGTGGCCGCACCGACCGCCGCCTGCTGCGCCGCAAAGGGAGTTCCCTTGCGCGAGCCGCGGAAGCCGAGCGAACCCGAGCTCTTCCAGCTGAGCGTGTTGCCCTGCTGGTCCGTGATGGTGACGATGGTGTTGTTGAACGTAGCCTGGATGTAGACCAGACCGTACGGAACATTCTTCCGCTCGCGCTTCTTGAACTTCTTGTTCTTGCCGGGCTTCGCGCCGGCTGCTGCTGCTGCCTTCTGGGTCGCCATTATTTAGTCACTTTCTTCTTGCCGGCCACGGTGCCCTTGCGGGGACCCTTGCGCGTGCGAGCGTTGGTGTGGGTGCGCTGGCCGCGAACGGGCAGGCCGCGGCGGTGGCGGAGTCCGCGATAGGACTGGATCTCGATGAGGCGCTTGATGTTCAGCGAGATGTCCTTGCGGAGATCGCCTTCGATCTGGCCTTCCTGCTCGATGACCTGGCGGATGCGGTTGGTCTGGTCTTCGTCCAGGTCCTGCACCTTGGTGAATGGATCAACGTCCGCCTTGGCGAGGATCTTGGCGGCACGGGGATCGCCAATGCCGAAGATATAGGTGAGCGCGATGCGTACCTGCTTGTTCCGCGGTAGATCGACGCCTGCAATACGTGCCATGGTGTTCTCTCTTTTTGCGACGGGATGCTTTGCATCTCTCGCGGTTACGCGGCATGTCATCAGACTTGCCGCTGGTTCACGGTATCGTTTCGGGGTTCATCGCAAGCCTTGACTCCGGCTAACTAGCCCTGCTGCTTGGCTTCTATTTCAAAAAGCCGAAGCGAGACGACCGTATCGTTTGTCCTCGCACAAAAATACGAGCGGCAGGGATTACCCCTGGCGCTGCTTATGCTTGGCGTTCTCACAGATCACGCGCACCACGCCACGGCGGTGGATGACCTTGCACTTGTCACAGATCTTCTTTACTGATGCACGAACCTTCATGATTTCCCTTCTACTGCTGCTTCCTGCTGCTCTTTGCAACGATCTTCTATTGCAAGATCTTTTTATTTGTAGCGGTACACGATGCGGCCGCGCTTCAGGTCGTACGGGCTGAGCTCGATGGCGACCCGGTCGCCGGTGAGGATGCGTATGAAGTTCTTGCGCATGCGGCCGGAGACATGAACCAGCGCCTCGTGCTTGTTCTCAAGCTCGACCTTGAACATCGCGTTGGGCAGTATCTCGGTGACTACCGCCATCACTTCAATTGCATCTTCTTTAGACAAACCGTATTCCCTCAGGGGCTAAAGCCCCGCATGCTTCTCTTTGTTGCGGCGCGGCTGAAGCCGAGCCCTTTCAAAACAACTGCAAAAACTTCTGTTGCAAAATCCCTATCGCGTCAAAATCAGCGGCCCGTTTTCCGTTACCGCGACGGTGTGCTCAAAGTGAGCGCTCCATGCTCCGTCGATCGTCACGGCCGTCCAGCCGTCTTCCAGAACCTTTACCTCTGCCGCGCCGGCGTTCACCATCGGCTCGATCGCGAGCACCATGCCCGCGCGCAGCTTCGGACCCTTGCCGCGCGTCCCGTAGTTCGGGATCTGCGGCTCTTCGTGCATGCTCTTGCCGATGCCGTGTCCCACGAAATCGCGGACCACGCTAAAGCCGTTTGCTTCTACGGCCTCCTGCACCGCGGCGCCGACGTCGCCGATCGTGGCGCCCACCTGCACCTCTTGGATCGCGGCATCGAGTGACTGTTGCGTCACATCGAGCAGCTTGCGCGCCGGCTGGGCCAGTTTACCCACGGGAATGGTCACCGCACAGTCCGAGTAAAAGCCGTCCAGGATCACGCCGCAATCGACCGAGACAATATCGCCCTCGGTCAGAACTTTATCCGGCGAAGGGATTCCATGAATCACCTCGTCGTTCACGCTGGTGCAGAGGCAGGCCGGATACCCGTGGTATCCCTTGAACGCCGGTTGCGCGCCAAGCTCTGCGATCCTCTTTGCCGCCACGTTCTCCAGGTCCATCGTGGTGGCTCCGGGCTTTACAGCCGCCCGTACAGCCTGGTGCACCTTCTGCAGCACTTCACCACTGCGCCGCATCTTTGCAATCTCCTGCGGCGTCTTAATCATGATGGCCACTGCGCTTACTGTCCCTTTACACTTTCCGCGGCCCGCAGGCGCGCAAGCGCAGCCAGAATCCTGGCAGTGATCTCTTCCACAGCCAGCTCGCCGTCTATCTCTTCAAATCGTCCGAGTGCGCGGTAGTGATCGACCACCGGAGCCGTCTGCGCCTCGTACGTGCGCATGCGTTCCTGAAAGATTGCCTCGGTGTCGTCGGCCCGCTGTTCCAGAATCGCGCCTTCGCGGTCACACACACCCTCAAGCTTTGGGGGGTTCGTGTAGACGTTGTAGATGCTCTTACAGACAGGACAATTGCGCCGGCCCGTTATCCGGCGCAACAACTGATTATAGCCAACTTTTACGCTCACAGCAATGACGGGAAGCTGCTTCCGGCCACCGGGAGCGGGGGTTACCACTAAGTGCTGGTCGAGCCACTCGGCCTGGCCCAGGGTGCGGGGGAAGCCGTCCAGAATGAAACCTTTGGCGGTGTCCGGCTCGGTAAGGCGAAGGGCCACCAGTTCATTGACCCGCTCGTCCGGAATGAGCTTGCCAGCCTCCATCAGGCTGCGGGTGAGCATCCCGAGGGCGGTGCGGGCCATGGCAGGGTCATTGCGGACCCCGCGAAGAATGTCTCCGGTGGAGATCTGGGGGATATTCCAGACCGCCATCAGCGCCTGGGCCTGGGTTCCCTTGCCTGCGCCCGGAGCTCCCAGCATCAGCACGGGACCGGGCCGAAAGCCGGTCTTGTCCGGCGTTGTCTCTGGCATTCCTACCAGCTCCGGCGACCGCGGGTGCGGCCGCTCTTGGGCGAGAATCCCTCGTAGTGGCGCATGATGAGCTGCGACTCGATCTGGTTCACGGTATCCATCGCCACGCCGACCACGATCAGCAGAGACGTTCCGCCGAAGTAGAAGTTGACGCCCAGACCGTTCGTCACCCACGTCGGCAGGCGGTCAAAGAAGCTCCCGACGAGCCAGAGATGGTTCAGGTGGATGCCGCTGATCAGGAAGGTCGGAATGATCATGATGATGATCAGGTAGATCGCGCCGACGAGTGTGAGGCGGGTGAGCACATCGTTGATAAAGTCCGAAGTGCGCTTGCCGGGGCGGATGCCGGGGATGAAGCCGCCGTACTTGCGCATGTTGTCGGCAATGTCGTCCGGACGGAAGACGATGGAGATGTAGAAGTAGGCGAAGAAGATGATCGCGGCGGCGTTCAGCAGGACGTACCACGGCTCGCCGGGGCGCAGGCCTTCGGTGATCCGGCGCAGAAAGTCATGGTTCTGCACGAACGACATGTTCGCAAAGAGCAGCGGCGCCGACAGGATGGAACTGGCGAAGATAACCGGCATCACGCCGCCGGAGTTCACCTTGAGCGGAAGATGCGTGGACTGGCCGCCCATCATCTTGCGGCCCACGATGCGCTTGGCGTACTGCACGTTGATGCGGCGCTCCGAGCGCTCGACGAAGACGATAAAGGCGACAACGGCGACCATGCCGACGATGAGAAGCGCCAGCGCAGGAACAGTGAAGGCTCCCCATGCATCCGTGCGCGCCTTCTCATAGAGCTCGCCGATGCCGCGGGGCAGGCCCACGACGATGCCGGTGAAGATGAGCAGGCTCATGCCGTTGCCGATGCCGCGTTCGGTGATCTGCTCGCCCAGCCACATGATGAAGGCCGTGCCGGCGGTAAGCGTGATGATGCAGAGCGGAAGAAACTCGGCGCGCGGCATGGTGACCATCGTTTCGCCGGTCTGCGTGTTGGTGAGCGTAAGCGCAATGGCGGCAGACTGTACCGCGGCCAGCATCACGGTGACGTAGCGCGTCCACTGCGTGATCTTGCGGCGGCCAAGCTCGCCTTCCTTCTGCAGCTTGGCGAGCGGCTCATAGATCACGGTGAGCAGCTGGAAGATGATCGACGCGGTAATGTACGGCATGATGCCGAGCGCGAAGATGGTGAGCTTGCGCAGGTTGCCGCCGGTGAACATGTCAAAGAGGCCGAGCGCGGAGCCGGCGTTCTGGTTGAAGAACTGCAGCAGGCTCTGCGCGTTGATGCCCGGCGTGGGAACGAATGCGCCGATACGGTAGACGGCCAGCAGGCCGAGCGTGAAGAGGACCCGCTTGCGCAGGTCCGGAATGCGAAAGATATTGGCGATCTTCTCAAACATGATGCGTTGAACTCCGGGCTACGCAATACTTCTTGTTTGTCATTCTGGGCCACAGGCGAAGAATCTCACCCTCTTAAAAGCGGCAGGAATACCTAGCTGAGCAACACTGCCGTACCGCCGGCCTTTTCGATCTTCTCCTGCGCTGTCTTGGAGAACTTGTGCGCATGCACCGTGACCGCCGTGGTGAGCTCGCCGTTGCCGAGGACCTTGATCAGGCCGCCCTTGCGCTTGGTGAAGCCAAGTTCGGTGAGCTTCTCGAGCGTGAGCTCCTTCTCGCCGATCTCGGCGATACGGTCCAGGTTGAGCACGGTGTACTCCACGCGGAAGATGTTGGTAAAGCCGCGCTTCGGCAGGCGGCGGTGCAGCGGCATCTGGCCGCCTTCAAAGCCGCGCATCAGGCTGGAGCCCGAACGCGAGCCCTGACCCTTGTGGCCGCGGCCCGAGGTCTTGCCGATGCCTGAGCCCATACCGCGGCCCACGCGCTTCTTGTTGCTGTTGGCGCCCTTGGGTGCCCGTAGATTGGAGAGATTCTTGGTTGCCATAATTTCCTCGCTAAACGCCGGTAAGCTCTTGTCTCACCGACTCGCTTTTATTTTCTGCATGCGGAAGCATGCGTTGTGATGCGTGCCGAGATTAGTCGACGACGCGAACCAAATGCGGGATCTTCGCGATCATGCCGCGAATGCTCGGTGTGTCCTCGCGCTCCACGATCTGGTTGAGACGCGTGAAGCCGAGACCCTTCACCACCAGCTTGTGCTTCACCGGGGTGCAGATCTTGGAGCGGTGGTACTGGATCTTGATCATTGCCTGCTTTGCCATAACGCTTGTCCTCTTCGGCTCTATGTCTCTTCGGAGAAAGTTCTCTCCGGAAATCTCTTACAGTTCCTGTACCGTCTTGCCGCGGTTCGCGGCCACTTCTTCACGATCGCGCAGCTGGATCAGCGCATCGAAGGTCGCCTTGATGACGTTGTGCGGGTTCGACGTGTTGAGCGACTTCGTCAGCACGTTCTTCACGCCGACCGACGTCATCACGGCGCGCACGGCGCCGCCGGCGATCACACCCGTACCTTCCGGAGCCGGCTTCAGCATCACCTGGCCTGCGCCGTAGTGGCCGTGGACCTGGTGCGGAATACTGGTCTCCGTCAGGTTGATCTTGTAAAGGTTCTTCTTGGCGCTCTCGATGCCCTTGCGGATCGCCTGCGGCACCTCCTTCGCCTTGCCGGAACCGTAGCCGACCACGCCCTCGCCGGCATCGCCGACGACGACCAGCGCCGCGAACGACATGTTCTTGCCGCCCTTGACGACCTTGGTCACGCGATTGATCGAGACTACCTGGTCCTTCAGGTTGAACTTGTTGGCATCGAGTTTCTTTGTTTGCATTGCCATATTCGTGTCCATCTTTCCGGTGTGCTTGCTGCATCACCAAAACATTTGCCGCGTTTGCGGCGAAATCTATTTAGAGGTCCGCCCTTAGAAGTCCAAGCCAGCTTCGCGCGCGGCTTCCGCCAGCGCCTTGATGCGGCCGTGATAGAGATAGCCGCCGCGGTCGAAGACCACCTTCTTGATGCCCTTCTCCTGCGCCTTCTCCGCGATCAGCTTGCCCAGTTCCTTCGCTGCGGCTACGTTGCCGCCGTTCTTGACCTTGGCGGCCAGCGTGGAGGCCGAAGCCAGCGTGGTACCCGCGGCGTCGTCGATCAGCTGCGTGTAGATGTGGTTGAGCGAGCGGTAGACGTTCAGCCGCGGACGCTCGGCGGTGCCGCTCATCTTCTCGCGGATGCGGGCGTGAACACGCTGACGAACTACGTTTCTCTGCTTTGCCTGGATCATTTTTTGTTCCCTTCCTAATAGCGGCGGCCCAGTGGAGCGCCGTTCGGTTTACTTTCGTCTAAAATCAGGTCCTTCGTCGCTTACGCTCCTCAGGATGGCCGCAGCGGGTTCAGACGCCCGCTATGCGCGGCCTACTTCGCGCCCGTCTTGCCGACCTTCTTCTTCAGCTTCTCGTCGGAGTAACGTACGCCCTTGTTCTTGTACGGATCCGGCTTGCGCAGCGAGCGCATATCGGCGGCGACCTGGCCGACCTTCTGGCGGTCGATGCCCTTCACCGTGAGGTGCAGCTGCTTCGCGTCGATCTCGACATCGATGCCGTTCGGCAGCGGGAACTCGATCGGGTGCGAGTAGCCGAGCGTGAACACGACCATGCGCTTACCCTTCATCTCCGCGCGGTAACCGATGCCGACGATGTCCAGCTCCTTCACCCAGCCTGCGGTGACGCCCTGCACGGCATTGAAGACCAGCGCGCGGGCAAGCCCGTGCACGGCGGCCTGCGAATCCTTCTCGCGCTCGGCCAGGATGAAGCCGTCCTTCTCCACCAGCTTGATGCCCGTGGGCAGAAGCGCGTCCACCGAACCCTTGGGGCCGGTGACCTTCACCGTGTTGCCTTCGACGACGTACTTGACGCCGGCGGGAATTGCGATCGGCTGTTTTCCAATGCGTGACATTTTCAAATCCTTCGTGGCTTGCGAGTCGCGGGTTTGAACCCGTTCCACTGCAGCCTTCAAAACTTTCCTTGCCGCTACTTACTCCGGCAAGCTTCAAACTCTTTATGCGGACAACGAAGGCGCGCAACGCGCGCGTCCCGCCGTCCGCGCAGGACTACCAAACTTCGCACAAGATCTCGCCGCCGACGCTCTCGCGGCGGGCCTGGCGGCCGGTCATCACACCCTTGGGCGTGGTGAGGATCGAGATGCCGAGTCCACCCTGTACGCGGCGGATCTCGTCGCGGCCGACGTAAACGCGGCAGCCGGGGCGCGAGACGCGCTTCAGGTCGCGGATCACCGCTTCGTTGGTCGCCGTGTACTTCAGGTACACGCGGATGATCTTGTGGCCGTCTTCCTCGGTGGCCTTGTAGTTGGCGATGTAGCCCTCCTCTTTGAGGATGCGGGCGATCTCCGCCTTCAGCTTGGAGGCCGGGACATCGAGCTTCTGGTGACGCGCGCGGATCGAGTTGCGGATGCGCGTCAGAAAATCTGCTACTGGGTCGGTCAGGTTCATTCTGTCTCCTTCATTCCCCGTTCGCTCCGGCCTTGCTGCACCGTGAGAACCAGCGGAAATGTTTACTGCTTGTTTCGGTGACGAAGATGTTCCTTCGCCACGATCTTGTTTTGCTCGCGAGCGAGCGTTGCGCTGTTTACCAGCTCGATTTCACGACGCCTGGGATCTCGCCCTTGAGCGCCAGCGAGCGGAAGCACAGACGGCATACGCCGAACTTGCGGAGGAACGCGCGCGGACGGCCGCAGAGCTGGCAGCGGTTATGCTGGCGGCTCTTGAACTTGGGCTTGCGGGCGTCTTTCACTCTCTTTGCTGTTGTTGCCATGATCTTTTCTCACTCTCTGTGTTACTAGTTCGAATTCGTTCTAATCTTTTGCGCGAAGCGCGTTTCGCCGTGCGCGTAGCACTACTGGGCGGCCGTCGCGCGGAAGGGCATGCCAAAGGCCTTGAGCAACGAGCGGGCATCGTCGTCCGTCTGCGCCGTGGTCACGATGGTGACGTTCATACCCTTGGTCTTGTCGACCTTCGAGTAGTCGATCTCGGCGAAGAGCAGCTGGTCGCGCAGGCCGAGCGTGTAGTTGCCGCGGCCGTCAAAGCTCTTCGGCGAAACGCCGCGGAAGTCACGCACGCGCGGCAGAGCGATCGAGATCAGGCGGTCCAGGAACTCGTACATCACGTCGCCGCGCAGCGTGACCATGGCACCGATGGGCATGCCTTCGCGCAGCTTGAACGCCGCGATGGACTTCTTCGCCTTGGTGACGATCGGCTTCTGGCCGGCGATGGCAGCCAGGTCGGCGACGAGCGGGTCCATGATCTTCACGTTCTGCGTTGCTTCGCCGAGGCCCATATTAATGACGATCTTCTCAATGCGCGGTACGGCCATGGTGTTGTCCAGGCCGAGCTCCTTCTGCAGTGAGCCCTTGATCTCGTTTTTATACTTCTCGTTCAGTCGCGATGCCATTGTTCTCTTCTCTTTTCTCACGGTTCCGGAGTGGCTTGCGCCGTCTACCGTTTCGTGGGGTGGTCCGTTGAATCAAATATCAAACTACTTGCCACCCTTGGTGACGACGGCCTGGCCGTTGCTGCGGGCGATGCGAACCTTGGTGTCGCCCTCGTACTTGGTGCCGGTGCGGCTGCGCTTGCCGTCGGAGTCGATCAGCATCACATTCGAGATGTGGATCGGCGCCTCCTGCTCGGCGATGCCGCCCTGGATGTTCTTCTGCGGGTTCGGCTTCACGTGCTTCTTCACCATCATCACGTGCTCGACGAGAACGCGGTTCTTGTCGGCGATGACGCGAAGAACCCGGCCCGTCTTGCCCTTGTCCTTGCCCGCGATCACTTCCACGCGGTCGTTACGCTTGATCTTGATGCCTGCCATATTCCCTCTTCTCCCTCGGCGATCTTTACTGCTCACTGCTGCGGAGCCGGAATCCGCTCTTCAATTTTTGTCATTCCGGCGAAAGCCGGAATCTGCTTTTCGCCGTCCGCCCTGGACTAAATAACTTCCGGCGCGAGTGAAACGATCTTCAGGAACTTCTTGTCGCGCAGCTCGCGGGCCACGGGGCCGAAGACGCGCGTGCCGACCGGCTCGCCCACGTCGTTGATGACGACGGCGGCGTTCTGGTCGAAGCGAATGTAGGTGCCGTCGCGGCGGCGATACTCCTTGTGCGTGCGCACGATCACGGCCTTCACGACCTTGCCCTTCTTCACGGTGCCGTCCGGCGAAGCTTCCTTCACCGCCGCGGTCACTACGTCGCCGAGGCCGGCCTTCTTGCCGAGTCCGCCGCCGAGCGGCAGGATGACCTGCAGCTTGCGCGCGCCGGAGTTGTCGGCCACATCGAGGATCGTTCTCATCTGTACTGCCATGTCGTAGCTCCTATCCCTTGCAGCTGAAGATCAGCCGCGGTAAAACCAAGATCAAAAATCTAAGCGACGTCGTCCTTCACGTCGGGCAGTTGCGCCAGAGCGGACCGGCGAACGATCTCCTCGAGCTGCCAGCGCTTCAACTTGCTCAGCGGACGCGTCTCGCGGATGCGGACCACGTCGCCGACGCGAGCCGAGTTCTGCTCGTCGTGCGCGTAGAACTTCTTGTTGGACTTCATCACGCGCTTGTACTTCGGGTGCGCCTTACGCATCTCGATCTCGACCACGATCGTCTTCTGCATCTTGGTCGAAACCACCACGCCGACCTTCTCGGTACGATGCCCGGCTGCGGCCTCGGGCGTTGCTGTCTTTACTGCGGTTGCTTCTGCCATGGCTTAGTCCTTCTTCGCTTTCTTGGCGCCCGCTTTTGCGGTCGTCTTAACGGTCTTCTTGGCGGCTGGTGCTTTAGCTGCCTTGGCTGCGGGCTTGGCGGCAGCTTCGGCCTTCACCGGCTTGGCCGTCTTGGGAGTTTTGACAGCACGCACCGTAGTGACGATGCCAAGTTCACGCTGCCGTGCGATGGTCTTGATGCGGGCGATGTCCAGCTTCAGCGTCTTCAGCTTCTTCAGGCCTTCGTTGTTGCCCAGGCTCTTCTGAAAGCGGAGACGGAAGATCTGCTCAGCCGAGGCCGCCTCCTGCTGCTTCAGCTCTTCATCACTCAAATTGATCAGCTTCTCGAGTTCCATATTCTCTTTCCTTCGCGCCGCATATGCGGCAAAAACTTCTTGCTAAAAAGATCCTTACTTGGCTGCCGTTACCTTCACGTCGTGGCGCTGCACGAAGATCGTCTTCAGCGGCAGCTTGTGCGCGGCCAGGCGCATCGCCTCCTTGGCGATCTCGGGCGTAACGCCCTCCATCTCAAAGAGCAGCTTGCCCGGGCGGACGACGCAGACCCAGTGGTCCGGCGCGCCCTTGCCCTTACCCATACGGGTCTCGGCCGGCTTCTTGGTGATCGGCTTGTCCGGGAAGAGACGCAGCCACACCTTGCCGCCGCGCTTGATGAAACGCGTCATGGCAATACGGCTCGCCTCGATCTGGCGGTCGGTAATGTAGCCGCACTCCAGGACCTTCAGGCCGTAGTCGCCGAATGCGAGCTCGGAGCCGCGCCACGCCTTGCCGCACATGCGGCCGCGCTGCTGCTTGCGGTACTTAACTTTCTTGGGCATCAACATATAAAATCCTCAAACAAAAATCTTCTAAATTTTTAGAACGCGCCCGATGTGATCACCGGTACTTGCCGCTTCTTCTGCTCGTAGATATCGCCGCGATAGACCCAGGTCTTGACGCCGATGATCCCGTAGGTGGTGTGCGCCTCGGAGAAACCGTAGTCGATATCGGCCCGCAGCGTGTGCAGCGGCAGACGGCCCTGGAGATACCATTCGGAGCGCGCGATCTCGTTGCCGTTCAAGCGGCCCGAGACGCGAACCTTGATGCCCTTGCAACCGAAGCGCAGCGCCGAATCCACCGACTTGCGCATCGCGCGGCGGAAGCTGACGCGCTTCTCCAACTGCAGAGCGATGTTCTCGGAGACGAGCTGGGCGTCGAGCTCCGGCTTGTTCACCTCGAGAATGTCGATGAAGACCTCGCGGTTCGTGCGCTTCTGGATGTCGGCCTTGAGCTTGTCGATCTCCGCGCCCTTGCGGCCGATGATGATGCCCGGGCGCGCGGTGCGGATGATGAGACGCAGCTTGTTGCCGGGACGCTCGACCTCGACCGACGAAACGCCGGCGGCCTTGAGCTTCTCGCGCAGTTCCTTCTTCAGCTGCACGTCCTCGACGAGCAGTTTGTCAAAACCACGCTCCACGAACCAGCGCGACTTCCACGGCTTGTTGATGCCGAGTCGAAATCCGTATGGATGGACCTTCTGTCCCATATCTTTTCCTTCATCCTTGCCGGTTGTTGAGCAACCGGTTCTTGAATCAAAATATAAAAAACAAAACTAAAAGCTTTCTGCTTAAATCTTCTTTACTTCTTCTTTTTCGGCGATGCCGCCTTCTTCTTTGCGGCGGCGGATGCGGTCTTCTTCTGCGCACCCTTGGTCGCGCCCTTGGTTGCGGGCTTGCCGGCCGCCTTCTTCGCCGCGGGCTTTGCCGGCTCCACAACCACCGGCGCTGCCGCCTCGGCCTTCAGCGTCTCCGGCGACTTCTTCTCCGCCACGGTCACGATGATGTGTGCCGTCCGGCGCTGGTAGCGGTACGCACGGCCCATCGGGGCGGGGCGGATGCGCTTAGCGCGGGGGCCTTCGTTCGCGATCGCGGTCTTCACGTACAGGTTGTCGATGTCGACATCCAGGCCGCGCTCGTCGGAGAGATACTTCGCATTCGCGACAGCCGACTGCAGCACCTTCTCGACGATCGGCGCAACGCGCTTCTGCGTGAAGTGGACGGTGTTCAAAGCGGTCTCCACGCGGAGACCCTTGATCATGTCCAGAACCAGCTTCGCCTTCTGCGGGCTGGTGCGCTGGTGCCTTGCCTCAGCGCGGAACTCATTCGTGTTGGTTATTGCCTGTGCCATAACTAATCCTCTTCCTACTCAAATCTTTCCATCGTCACGCGGAGCGTTTCGCCGTGCGCGTAGTACTTACGCCTTCGGCTTCACCGTGGTCTCGGCAGCCTTCGCCGAGTGGCCGCGGAACTGCCGCGTCGCCGCGAACTCGCCCAGCTTGTGGCCGACCATGTTCTCCGTCACGTAGACCGGGATGAACTTGCGGCCGTTGTGTACGGCGATGGTGTGGCCCACCATGTCCGGGTGAATGGTGGAGCGGCGCGACCAGGTGCGCAGCACCTTCTTGTCGTTCGCGGCGTTCATCACCGTGATCTTCGTCATCAAATGTCCGTCAATGAACGGACCCTTCTTCGTAGAACGTGCCATCAGTCAATCCTCGTAAAACTAAACTTGCTAAAAAGATCTTTACTTCGTCCGGCGGTTGACGATAAAGACGTCGGTCCGCTTGTTGTTGCGTGTCTTGTAACCGCGTGTCGGCTGGCCCCACGGCGTCACCGGGTGACGGCCGCCAGAGGTCTTGCCTTCGCCGCCGCCGTGCGGGTGATCGACCGGGTTCATCGAGACGCCGCGGTTGGAGGGGCGAATGCCCTTCCAGCGGTTGCGTCCCGCCTTGCCGATGGTGACGTTCTCATGGTCCGTGTTGCCGACCTGGCCGATCGTCGCCATACAGTCCACGAGCACTTTGCGGGTCTCGCCGGAGGGCATCTTCAGAAGGGCGTAGTCGCCTTCCTTCGCGATCAGGTTTACCTGTGCGCCGGCCGAACGTGCCATCTGCGCGCCCTTGCCGGGACGCAGCTCGATGTTGTGCACGATCGTTCCCGTCGGAATGTTCTTCAGCGGCAGAGCGTTGCCGACGAGAATGTCAGCATCGGGACCAGACATGATCGACTGGCCCACGGTCAGACCGACCGGCTGGATGATGTAGCGCTTCTCGCCGTCCGCATAGCTGATGAGCGCGATGCGCGAGCTGCGGTTCGGGTCATACTCGATGGTCGTGACCTTGCCCGGGATACCATACTTGTCGCGCTTGAAGTCGATCAGGCGCAGCTTCTGCTTGTGCCCGCCGCCGTGGTGGCGCATGGTCATGTTGCCCATGTTGCCGCGGCCGCCGGTGCGCTGCTTCACGCCCAGCAGAGGCTTGTGGGGCTTGTCCGTCGTAATGTCGTCGTTGACCAGCGTCGTCTTGAAACGCAGCGTCGGTGTGATCGGTCTAAATGTTTTAATCGGCATCGTCTTGTTCCCTTACACGCCCACAGCGCTCAAGCGCTATCGGGCACCTTCAAAATTTTCCGTTCCTTCAAATCTTCAAGCAGCCTGCGCTTAGAGATTGTTGACGTAATCCGGCATCTTCTCGCCGGCCTTCAGGCGGACATACGCCTTCTTCCAGTCGGGGCGGTAGCCGGCGAACTGGCCGCGGCGTCGCTCCTTGCCCTCCACGTTCGCGGTGCGGATGGTGGCCACCTTGACCTTGAAGAGCGTTTCGACTGCCTTCTTTACTTCCGTCTTGGTCGCGGTCGGGGCCACTTCGAATACCAGCGTACCCTCCGTCTCCTTCACGGTGAGACCCTTCTCGGTGATCAGCGGCCGGCGAATAATGCTATAGAGTGCAGTCGACATTATGCGACCTCCTTCTGGGTTTTAAGCGCCGCAACTTTGCGCTTCGATACGGTCTTCTTCAAGGCATCCTGCAGCGCTTCCAATGCGTCCTTCGAGAAGATCGCCTGGTCGTAGCGCAGCAGATCGTACGGATGAACCTCGGAGCTCAGCACCAGCTCCACGCCCTGCAGGTTGCGCGAACCGAGATAGAGGCTGTCGGTCAGCTTCTGCGAGCTTTCGACCAGCAGAGCCGTGCGCTTCGCGTCGAGCTTGTTCAGCGCGGTGCGGTAGTGCTTGGTCTTGGCTTCCTTCACCTCGAGCGTGTCGACCACGGTCAGCTTGCCGTCGGCAAGCTTGGTGGCGAGAGCCGAGCGCAGCGCGCCCAACAGCTTCTTCTTCGGGAAGGCATACTCGTAGCTGCGAGGCTGCGGTCCGTGGACCGTGCCGCCGCCGCGCCAGAGCGGGGTGCGGATCGAGCCTACGCGCGCGCGGCCCGTTCCCTTCTGCTTCCAGAGCTTCTTACCGGCGCCCGCGACGAGCTTGCGGTTCTTGGTGGCGGCCGTTCCCTGGCGCAGAGCGGCGCGATAGTGCTTGACCGCCTCCCACATCAGCGGCTCGTTGATCACGCTCGCCGCGAAGACCTCATCCGCCAGGTCAAACTGGCCGCTCTTGGTCCCGTCGAGTTTCTTGATTTCAATCTTTGCCATATCGTTACTCTTCTTCCGGTGCATCGTACTGCACCAATCTCTAAATCCCTGCTTATTTTCCTTTACTTCTTCTTGCTGGGAGCTGCCTTCTTCGAAGCCTTCAGCGCATCGCGCGTCTCGACACCGGCGAACCCGCGGCGCTCACGCGGCGGAGCCTTTGCCTTCGAGATCAGCACGTAGCCTTCACGCGCGCCGGGCACTGCACCCTCTACCAGCAGAAGACCCTCTTCCACATCCACGGCGCGAATGCGGAGGTTGCGAACCGTGATCTGCCTGTCGCCCATGTGACCCGGCATGCGCTGGCCCGGAAAGACACGCGACGGAAAGCTCGAAGCACCGATGGAGCCCTGCACCTGGAACATGTGGCCGTGAGCCTTTGGGCCGCCGCCGAAGCCGTGGCGCCGCACAACACCGGCGAATCCGCGGCCCTTGCTGGTGCCGATCACATCGACGTACTTCTCGTCGTTGAAGATGTCGACCAGGATCTGATCGCCGGCCTTCACGTCGCCCGCGGTACCGTCAACGGACTCAAGCGAAAACTCCTTGACGATGCGGACCGGGGGAACATTCGACTTGGCGAAGTGGCCGGTCATGGGCTTGTTGATCTTGCTCGCCTTCACGAACTCCACCAGGCCGACCTGCGCGGCGTCATAGCCGTCCTTCGCGGCGGTCTTCAGCTGCGTGATCACGCACGGGCCAGCCTTCAGCACGGTGACCGGGTGGACATCGCCACGCTCGTCGAACACCTGCGTCATACCGATCTTCTTACCGATGATTCCTGTGACTGCCATAGTTCCCTTTCCTCATCATGCGCATTGATTGCGCACTGTAGGTACTGCGAAATTTCTACTTACTTCTGTACGGTCTTGATCTCGACGTCGACGCCGGCCGGCAGGTCGAGCTTCATCAGCGCGTCCACCGTCTGCTGGGTCGGCTCCAGGATGTCGATCAGCCGCTTGTGCGTGCGGATCTCAAAGGCCTCGCGCGACTTCTTGTCCACGTGCGGCGAACGCAGCACGCAGTACTTGTTCTTCATGGTCGGCAGCGGAATGGGTCCCGCAACCTGCGCGCCCGTGCGCTTCGCCGTGTCCACGATCTCGCCCGTCGACGTATCGAGGATGCGCGAGTCGTATGCCTTCAACCGAATTCTGATTCTCTGTCCAGCCATTTTGTCTTCCTTCACTCAAAGAACGTTTGGAGTGTTACCCGTTGTTTGTTGCGAGCGGCTGGCGCACCGGAGTGCGCCAGCCTGACCCTTTACTTGATGATCTCGCTGATCGTGCCGGCGCCCACGGTGCGTCCACCCTCACGGATGGCGAAGCGCAGACCCTTTTCCATCGCGACCGGCGTGCCCAGCGTGATCTCCAGCGCGACGTTATCGCCCGGCATCACCATCTCCGTGCCCGCAGGCAGCTTGGCCGACCCAGTAACGTCTGTAGTCCGGAAGTAGAACTGGGGACGGTAGCCGTTGAAGAACGGTGTGTGACGTCCGCCTTCTTCCTTCGAGAGAACGTAGATCTCGCCCTTGAACTCGGTGTGCGGCTTGATCGATCCGGTCTTGGCCAGCACCATGCCACGCTCCACGTCTTCCTTGGCGATGCCGCGGAGAAGGAGG
>Ga0210398_10002685_pt1 | contig 17263 bp, 17 predicted proteins | sample IncBWC4OmetaG_FD_161047 | JGI IMG/M metagenome (GOLD analysis project Ga0210398, IMG submission 161047) | Forest soil microbial communities from Barre Woods Harvard Forest LTER site, Petersham, Massachusetts, United States - Inc-BW-C-4-O | ecosystem: Environmental > Terrestrial > Soil >... | reverse complement strand
TGGCCGCGTGCGCACGGCATCGAGCCCCTTGAGCACCTTGATCGACTCGGCGTCGTAATCGGAGGGTGCAGCAGGGGTTGGTTTGCGGGCGGGTTCGGCCATGCCAAAGGGTCTTTCAGATGGGCTTTCGAGGCGCTTGCGAAAAGCACGAAAGAATCGCTTTTCGTTGTACACGAAAACGGGGCTGGATACAGCACAAAGTGGATACTGGTAAGATATTGTCAAATCGCCATTTTTCAAGGATTCGGCGTGGCGATTTTGAGGCTCGAATCAGGGCCTGAAAATAGCCGTCGGGGCGGCTCCGAAATGACGGTGTCGGGGGCCTTTTTGCGGCGATGAATCTACCGCCCGGAAACGATCTTGAATTTGCGCTTACGCGCGGACGTCCCGATGCTCTCGTCGGGTCGGCAAAAGATAGCGCTCGCCGGGTTGATAATCGGGAACCGGCCGCTGGAAACAGTTCAACACGGCGGTCCAAAGTTCCACGCGGTCCAAATCCTCGTGCAGGCGCTCAAGCGCCTTGGCGAGGTTGCGGACGATCTGGTCTTCCGCCGGTTCCGGCATGTTATTGGCCTTACGCGCAATAGACGCGTGTTTGCTCCCAGGAGTGTTTGCTCCCAGGAGTTAAGGGGGCTTCTGGCACTCTGGTTCCAGTACTGCTGAACATGCATGGCAGAGTAGAGCAAATCTTCGTGGGAACCGCGTCTGAATTTCGGGTTCCGGCGTCAGTTATTTGCCCGCCGCGGCTCCAAGCGGCCCGACGCGACCTCGACGACCATCGCGTCATCGCCGACCTCGACAAACAGCGCCGGATCGGCGCCCGTCATCCAAACCTGGCCGCCAAGTTGCGCGAGCTCGACATGCAGTGCCGCGCGCCGGGCGGGGTCAAGATGTGCCACAATTTCGTCGAGCAGCAGGATCGGAGCAAATCCAGTCATCTCGGCGATCAAGCGGCCATGGGCGAGGACGAGGCCGATGAGCAGCGCTTTCTGCTCGCCGGTCGAAGCGTCCGCGGCGGCGATGCCCTTGTGCGCGTAAGTCACTTTGAAATCGGTCAGGTGCGGGCCGTCGCTGGTCCGGCCCGCGGCGGCGTCGCGGGCGCGATTGTCGCGCAACACGGCGCGATAGCGCTCCTCGATCTCGATGGCCGGGTGCTCCGGGATCAGTTTTTCCATCCAGCCGTCGAGCGAAATTTCCGCCGGCGGAAATGCGGAAGCCCGGCGGCTTGCCAGCACGCCGTCGAGCCGGCTCACCGTTTCCACGCGCTGTCCGGCGACCGCGACGGCGAGTTCCGCGGTCTCGTGCTCGACGGCATCCAGCCAATGGGCATCGGGCCGCGCCTCTTCAAGCAGCCGGTTGCGCGAACGCAGCGAGCGTTCCAGCGCATTGACCCTGCTGCCGTGCTCGGCATCGACCGCAAGCGCGAGCCGGTCGAGAAAGCGCCGGCGCTCGGACGGCGCGCCGACAAACAGCGTGTCCATGGCCGGCACCAGCCACACCACGCGCAGGTGATCGGCGAAGGCCGCCGCCGAGCCGACCGGCTCGCGGTCGATCCGGCATTTGCGCAAGATCGTTGCGCCCTCCTCGAGCGGCCGCTCGATGCCGGTGCCCAGCGTGGCGAGGCCTAGCGCGCCTTCGATCTCGGCCGCGGCCGCCCACGAGCCGTCACCCTCGCTGAACGCCACCTCATCGAGATTGGCGCGACGCAGGCCGCGGCCCGGCGCGAAGAACGAAATGGCCTCGATCAAATTGGTCTTGCCGGCGCCGTTCGGTCCGACCAGCACGATGGTCTTCGCGCCGGCTTCGAGCGAAGCCGCGTGATAGTTGCGGAAATTGTTGAGCGTCAGGCGGCGTACAGACATCAGGGATCGGCAATCAGGGATCAGGACGGCCCTGATACCTGATCCCTGATCCCCGATCCCTGTCAAACCCGCATCGGCATCAGCACATAGAGCGCGCCGTGCGGATCCTTGTCCTGGATCAACGTCGGCGAGCCTGGATCGGCGAGCTTGAGGACGGCGGCCTCGCTCTCGATCTGCGCGGCGATGTCGAGCAGGTAGCGCGAGTTGAAGCCGATATCGATCGGGTCGGAGGCGTACTCGACCTCGAGCTCCTCGTTGGCGCTGCCGGAATCCGGGTTGGTCACGGACAGCAGCAGCTTGCCGCCGGTGATCGACAGTTTTACGGCGCGGCCGCGCTCGCTCGACACGGTGGAGACGCGATCGACCGCGGCCTCGAATTCTTTCTTGTCGACCACCAGTTCCTTGTCGTTGGCCAGCGGAATGACACGGGCGTAGTCGGGAAACGTGCCGTCGATCAGTTTTGAGGTCAGGACGGCGTCGCCGACGGTGAAGCGAATTTTTCCAGACGACAATTCGATCGCGACTTCGGCCTCGGTGTCCTCCATCAGGCGCAGCACCTCGCTCACAGTCTTGCGCGGCACGATGATGCCGGGCATGCCGGCGGCGCCCTTGGGCAATTCGAGTTCCATCTGCGCCAGCCGGTGGCCGTCGGTCGCCACCGCGCGCAGCGTTTGCGCCTTGGCGGAGCCGGCGGCGTGCAGGTAGATGCCGTTGAGGTAGTAGCGCGTCTCCTCGGTCGAAATCGCAAACTGAGTCTTGTCGATCAGCCGCTTGAGGTCGGCGGCCTTGAGCGTGAACTTGTGCGTCATCTCGCCCGGCGCGAGATCGGGAAAATCGCTTTCCGGCAGGGTCTGCAAGGTGAAGCGCGAGCGGCCGGCGCGGATCGCCAGGGCGGCGCGGTCGCCTGAGGATTCGAGCACGATCTGCGCCCCCTCGGGCAGCTTGCGCACGATGTCAAAGAACATGTGGGCCGGCACCGTGGTCGATCCGCCGGGGCCGACCTCGGCCGCGATGGTGTCGGTCACTTCGACGTCGAGGTCGGTGGCTTTGAGGCTGAGCTTCGAACGATCGGCGCGCAGCAGCACATTGGCGAGGATCGGAATGGTATTGCGGCGCTCGACCACGCGGTGGACGTGGCCCAGCGACTTCAACAATTCGGAACGTTCAACGGTGATCTTCATCGCGAAATCCGTTCACGCGCCGGATGAGGGGCGGGTGACAAAAGTGGCCCGGCAAATGGCATTGTGCAAGGCCGGCCCGTCTCCGGCCCGGCCTTTTCCCAGTCTTTCGCCGTTTTCGCGATGGAATTTCATCAGTCCTGAAGCTGGCGCTTGAGCCCCTCGATCTCTTCGGCGAAGGTGGTGTCGTTGCCGGCCAGCGCCTCGATCTTGCGGACGGCATGCAGCACGGTGGTGTGGTCGCGGCCGCCGAACCGGCGCCCGATCTCGGGCAACGAGCGGAGCGTCAGGATTTTGGCCAGATACATCGCCACTTGCCGCGGGCGCACCACGTTGGCGGTGCGCCGGGACGACAGCAGATCGGCGCGGCTGACATTGTATTGGCGGGCGACGACGCGCTGGATGTCCTCGATCCGCACCCGCTTCGGCTCCTGCGGGCGGATCAGGTCGCGCATCTCGCGCTCGGCCATTTCCAGGGTCACCGGCTGGCCGGTGAGCTTGTTGTGGGCGAGCAGCCGGTTGACGGCGCCTTCGAGGTCGCGGCCGTTATGGGTCACCGCCTTGGCGATATAGGCAAGCACCGGCGCCGGCACTTCGAAGCCGGGATGATAGAGGCGGGCGGCGGCGGTCCGGCTCTTGAGGATTTCGAGCCGCAGCTCTTCGCCGAGCGAACCGATCTCCACCACCAGCCCGCCGGCGAGCCGGGAACGGACTCTGTCGTCGAGGCTTTCCAGGTCCGACGGCGGGCGGTCGCTGGCAATTACCACCTGCCGGCCGGCGTCGATAAGCGCATTGAGCGTGTGGCAGAACTCGGCCTGGGTCGAGCGCCCTTGCAGGAATTGCAAGTCGTCGATCACCAGCACGTCGATGGCGCGCACGGCTTCCTTGAACGCGAGCGTCGTCTGGGTCTTCAGCGCCGAGACGAAGCCGTACATGAAGCGCTCTGCGGTCAGATAGAGCACTTTGCGGTCGGCGCCGTTGCCGGCCCAGGTGATCGCCTGCAACAAGTGGGTTTTGCCCAACCCCACGGCGGCGTGGATATAGAGTGGGTTGAACATCAGCTGTTCGCCGCGCCGGCTGGTCGCCACTTGTTTTGCCGCGGCGTGCGCCAGCGTGTTCGAGCGGCCGACGATGAACGACTCGAAGGTCAGGCGCGGATCGAGCGGCGAGCCGCCGAGCGCTTCGTGTACGCTCATGAACGGCACGCTGGAGCGGGTTTCGGCGCCGTTCATTTCGCGCAACTCGCGCGACTGCGCCGTCGGCTCCGCCGGCTTCGGCTTCACCACCGCCGGACGGATTGCCGCCGAGCGAACGCTCAGCTCCAGGCGGCTGATGCTTGAATCCTCGGCCTGCCACTTGGCGAGCACATGCTCGCTGTAATGCGCCTGAATCCAGGTCCGCAGGAAGCGCGTCGGTACCGAAAGCCGCACCGTGCCATTGTCCGCGGTGTCGAGCTCCATACGCCCGAACCAGCTGGTGAAAACGTCCTCGCCGAGTTGATTACGGAGCTGGTCCTTGACCCGCTGCCAGCGCTCCCGATCCGTGCTCGTCATGTTGGCCTGCTTTTTTTCTTCGAAGGTCAGAGTTCAACCGAGCAACTCAGGCGAGGCAGGCCCCACCATGCCGGCACTGGCAAACGCAACTGACATAGTGAGAAGGGTGGCGCGGGTGCGATCAGTCGATCGCAGCCGCCGATCGGGGGAAGGGTGGGTTCAGCCGCTGGGCTTGGTGGTGCCGGGCTGAAACGTGAATACAAAAGGCCTGCAGACCCTGGGCAAAGACGCGCCCGCCGCTAGTGCCAATGGTTGGATCGTCGTCATCATACCCCCACCTCCATCGCTCCCAGTTCGATGGTTGTCACTGACGCCGCGCCGCAAGTTTGCGCGACCGTCAGAAGCCGCCTGCGCGCTTTACCATAAGCGGGTTTTCTCGTTGAGAATTCCCGACTATGGTGACGTCAGAGCCGCACACAGTTAGACAAAGCTCTCCCACACCCATTTTTCGATGAGTTTGAAGTCAACCCGTTTGTGATGACCTTCGAAACCGAAGGGAAGAAAAACGTAGCACGCGGTTTGCGGCTCGCAATAGGAAAAACCGCGCCAACATTGGGCTTCTGACCAAAGCGCGGCCAGGCGAGGTTGCCGGTGACTCCCTCAAGACATTGACTCAACGGGCTGATTACAGTTCGATGACAGCCGAAAACCGCTCAAAAATGCGCGTGACCAAATAACGGACCAAATAAAACTCGACTCGGCGGAATCGGGGATGACTCCAACCCCCGAAATTCATCTTGTGGATAAGCCTTTCATTGCACAAGAATTCTTGTTTTCGAAATTTTGGGGTAACCCTCACCGCAAGTGCGCGGAACAAATAAAATGTGACGCGGCAGCGGCGCGCAAAAGGCGAATATGGCTTCCGCAGCCATTTTCACGGGCTTAAGTGACGATTTTGCAACGGTTTGGTGGCGATCCACGGCGATTTGCGCATGATCGCCGTCCGCAATGTCTGCGCGCTGCCGGCGACGAGCGCCGGCTCCGACAACTTCGGATCGCTATTTGCCCAGCTTGGCAATGCGGTGGGCGAGCCGCGAGACTTTCCGGCGGGCGGCGTTGCGATGCACGATGCCGGTGCGCGCGGCACGGACGAGGGCCGGCTCGGCTTCGGCCATGGCGGCCGCGGCCGCAGTGCGGTCGCCGGCCGTGATCGCCTCCTCGACTTTGCGCACCGCGCTGCGCATGCGGGTACGCCGCGACTTATTGATCACGGTGCGGCGGGCGATTTGACGGGCGGCTTTCTTGGCGGACTTGGTATTAGCCATGGGGTATCGGGCGAGACCTGTTGAACCGATGTTATCGTGAGGAAGCGCAGGCCAAACGCCTGACGCCTTGCGTCGGGCTTATAGGGGGATGGAGCGGCGGCGTCAACGCAGGGCTATTCTGCCTGCTACGCCACGCGCTTGGCGCGTACCGCCTCGTAGCCGGCAACGACGGCGGCGCGGTCGGCCGCCGGGAAGGCCGCAAGCGGCGGCGCCATGCGCGCCCATTGCGGCTCGTCATGAATGTGGGCGACCAGCGCCTTGATGCCGGACACCAGCGCCTTGCCGTCGAACAGCTTGCGGATCGTGACCGCTTCGTTGAGCGCCGCGGTATCGCCGGAGCGATAGGCGCGGGCGCAGAGATCGGCGTTGAGATTGGCGGTCGCCGAGATGCAGCCGGCGAACGGACCGGAACGGGCTTCCGGCAGCGCCGCCTCGGTCGAGGGGAACACCTTGAAGCGCGGCGAGACGCTGGCGGCCTCGCGGGCATACGCCATATCGCCGGACGAATCCTTCAAACCGACGATACGTTCGCCGTGGCGGTCGAGCAGGCGCCGGATCAACGCCACATGCCAGTGCAGGCCCGACTGCGCCGGGAAATGATAGAGATAGATCGGGATCGGCCGCGCCGCGGTCGCAGCGACGATCGCGTCGATATAGGCGACCAGGCCGTCGTCGGGCACGCCCTTGTAGTAGAACGGCGGCAGCACCAGCGCGCCGGCAAAGTCGAGCTCGGCGGCATGCCTGGTCAGCGCGATGGCGTCGGTTAGGGCCGCGGCGCCGGTGCCGACCATCATCCGATCGAGCGGCAGACCGCTTGCCGCGTAAGCGCTCATGACACGCTTGCGCTGATCCAGCGCGAACGAAGTGGCTTCGCCGGTCGTGCCGAGCACGTTGAGCCCGTCGCAGCCGTTGGCGAGCAGGAAACGGGCCAGCGCGGTCGAGCGCGCGCTATCGGGCTCGCCCTTGTCGTCGATCGCGGTGGTAATGGCGGCGATCACGCCGCCGAGCGTTTTTGTCGTCGTCGTCATGGTGACCCGGTACCGTTCCTTCTTGGCCGCCACGGCTTGCTGACGGCGGATTATGACGAGCCTAGTGTACCACGATCGTGGTGCGGCTCATGCCTTCCCGTTCGACCAGCTCGAACAGGATGGCGGCGTGGTCCGGATCGAGCCGCACGCAGCCGTGCGAGGCCGGTCCGCCCAGCCGCGAGATCTCGTAAGTGCCGTGAATGGCGTAGCCGCCATGGAAGAAGATCGAGTACGGCATCGGCGAATTGTAATAGAGCCGCGAGAACCAGCGCCGCGCCATCATTTGCGGGCGATAGGTGCCGGGCGGCGTGATGTAGCCGTGCCGGGCGGTCGACACCCGCCAGTTATAGCGCGGCATGCCGTCGACGCTGACCTCCATGCTCTGGCTGGCGCGGTCGATATTGACGACGACGGCAGCCTCGGCGCGCTCGCCGCAAAGACCGCAAGCTAAAAACCATACGACGATGGCAGTCGCGCAAAGCAACCGGCGCATTGCAATCCCCCAGCATAGTCCTCGTCGACAATACGGGTAACATTGTAGCGCCATTGGAACTTGCAAAAAAGCGGGGCCGACACCGACGGTTAATCATCCGCCACGCGCCAGCAGCCATGAAACTGCCGAACCTTTTCCGCTAGACTCGAGAATGTCCTTCGATCTGTTCAGCATCGGCCATTCGAATATTCCTGCCGAGCGCTTCGTGGCGTTGCTGCGCGACGTCGGCGTCGACACCATCGCCGATGTCCGCTCGACGCCGTTCTCGCGCCGATTTCCGTGGTTCTCGGGCAAGGCTCTGGCAGCCACGCTTCCGCAGCACGGCGTGACCTATCTGGCATACGGCGACACGCTGGGCGGGCGGCCCCGTGATGCCGCGCTCTACCGCGACGGTGTCGCGGACTATGAGGCGATGGCGCGGCAACCGGACTTTCAAACCGGTCTCGACCGCCTGCTTGCCGATGCGGCGCGCTCGCGCGTCTGTTTGATATGCGCGGAACGCGAGCCGCTCGATTGTCATCGTTGCCTCTTGGTGGCGCGCTCGCTCGCCGAACGCGGGCTCGCCATCGGGCACATCCTGCACGACGGCACGGTCGAGCCGCATGCGGCGACGGAACAGAGGCTGTTGGCGCTGACCGGCGCAAGCGATGACTTGTTCGTCACTGGACAGGGCGAACGACTCGCGGCAGCGTATCGCCGCCGGGCTCGCGCGGTAGCGTACCGGGCGCCGGCGGGGGCGAAGTCCGTCGCGGAGATGAAATGATGCTCGCTCCGGTACGCGCGCTCGCCATGCTGCTCATTCTCGGCGCCGGTTCGGCGCTGGCGCAAGACGCCGGCACGCAGAACCGAGCCGCCAGCACCGTCGATACGACGCCGCCGGGCACGCTCGAGAAGGTGGCGCTGCCGCCGCTCGCCAATCCCGACGCCCCGAACATCCCGGCGAAAGAATTGTTCGCCCGCAAGCTGACACCGCTCGCCGGCCCGGCGCGCGCCATCGGCGGCTACGCCAAGGGCTGCATGGCAGGCGGCGAAGAGCTGCCGATCACGGGCCCGACCTGGCAGGTGATGCGGCTGTCGCGCAATCGCAATTGGGGCAACCCGGAGCTGATCGATTTCATCAAGCGGTTTGGTGCGAACGCCAAGAAGGCCGGATGGAACGGACTGTTGATCGGCGATATGGCACAGCCCCGCGGTGGTCCGATGTATACCGGACACGCCAGCCACCAGATCGGGCTCGATGCCGACATCTGGTTCAGCCCGATGCCCGACCACGTGCTCAGCCGCGAGGAGCGCGAGATGAACGGCGCCGTCAACATGGTGGCGCCGAGCGGCCTCGACGTCGACCACACCGTCTGGACGCCGGTCCACACCGCACTGGTAAAGGCCGCCGCCGAGGATCCCGAGATCGCGCGCATTTTCGTCAACGCGGCGATCAAGAAGGAAATGTGCAGCGAGGCCGGCTCGGATCGCGACTGGCTTGCCAAAGTGCGGCCGTGGTGGGGACACGCCGAGCACTTCCATGTTCGGCTCAACTGCCCGCCCGACAGCCCACAATGCGAGTCGCAGCAACCGGTGCCGCCCGGCGATGGTTGCGGCCATGCGCTCGATTCCTGGTTCACGGCTGGCGTGCTGCATCCGAAGCCGCCTGAAAAGCCGCCCGGACCGCGGACCGGACCGACGCTCGCCGCATTACCGGCGGCCTGCAAGCAGGTCGTGAAGGCGCCTTAGACCCGATTGTCTCGCGCTAAAGGCCGGCGGTGTGGAACACCGAATGCTGTATGGCGGCGGCGATCAGCGTCAGGGCGCAGGCGCATACCACGACCACCAAAGCGTAGCCGTAGGATTTCTGCACCGGCGATTTCATCAGCCGCGGCAGGCCGAGCGCCAGCACATAGGCGCCGTAGAAGCTCAACAGGATCAGGAAGCGCGAGCCCGGCAGCATCAGAAAAATCCCGGCGAGCCACACCGGCGTATAGGAATAGACCGCGAGCTTGAACGCGCTGTCGAAATCTTTCCTGCCGCCGAACAGCGGCGCCAACAAGTCGATGACCAGCGCCAGCACGAACACGATAGCGACGGCCATCGCATAGCCGAAGATCGCGCCAAAGAAACCGTCGAACAGCGACGCGCGCACCAGACCCATTCCGGGAACGACCACGCCGATGACGCTCGCGCCGATGAAGCCGCACAGCGCGGGCACGAGCGCGAGCACGGCGACGTAGCGGCTCAACAGATAGGCCGGGTCGCCCGACTCCCGCTCGATCGCCGTCCATTCGGCCGCCGGATCGAGCAGCATCGCCTTGGCGCGCCATGCCGCTTTCATGCCGATGCGCCTTTGGCGTCGGCGCGGATCAAGGCGGCGCCTTTTTCCGCGATCATCATGGTCGGCGCGTTGGTGTTGCCCGACGTGATCGTCGGCATCACCGAGGCATCGACGACGCGCAGGCGCTCGATGCCGGCGACGCGCAGGCGGTCGTCGACCACCGCCATCGGATCGCTCGGCAACCCCATCTTCGCGGTGCCGATGGGATGAAAGATGGTGGTGCCGATGTCACCCGCGGCCTTAATCAAGGCCTGTTCGTCGTCATCGTGCAGCTGCGGCCCCGGCAAATATTCATCGGGATGGAAAGTTTTCAGCGCCGGCTGGGCCACGATCCGCCGTGTCAATCTGATCGCGTTGGCGGCGATGCGGCGGTCCTCGTCGGTGGCGAGATAATTCGGTTTTATGCGCGGCGCATCGGCCGGATTGCGCGAGCGCAGCCGTACAAATCCGCGGCTGGTCGGCCGTACGTTGCACACGCTCGCCGTGAAGGCGGGGAAGGTGTGCAGCGGCTCGCCGAAGCGATCGAGTGACAGCGGCTGAACGTGATACTGCAGATTGGCACGCTCCTGGTCGCGGTCGGAGCGGGTGAACAGGCCGAGTTGCGACGGCGCCATGGTCAGCGGGCCGCGCCGCAACAGCGCAAATTCGGCGAGCATGCGCGCCATGCCGAATCGCGCGTGGTAGCGCTCGTTGAGCGTGGCGATGCCGTCGACTTTGTAGATCATGCGCAGCTGCAAATGGTCCTGCAGATTGGCGCCGACGCCCGGCCGGTCAAGCACAATCGGGATGCCGAGCTCTTGCAATTGCTGCGCCGGGCCGATGCCGGACAGCATCATGATCTGCGGCGAGCCGATCGAGCCAGCGGCGAGGATGACTTCACCGCGACAGCGTGCCGTCCGCGCTTGTCCGCCTTGCGTCCAGCGCACGCCGGCGGCACGCCGGCCGTCGAACACGATGTTCTCGACCAGGCAGCCGGTCTCCAGCCGCAAATTGGCGCGCTTGAGCGCTGGCTTGAGGAAGGCGCTCGCCGCCGACCAGCGCCGGCCGCGCTTCTGGTTGACGTGGAAGGCGCAGATGCCTTCGTTGTCGCCGCGATTGAAGTCGGGGATGGATTTGATGCCGGCCTGTTCGGCGGCGGCGCGAAAGGCATCGAGCAGGTCCCAGCGCACCCGCGGCGCCGCCACGTGCCATTCGCCGCCGACTGCGTGCGCGTCGCTCGCGCCGAGGAAATGATCTTCGTGGCGCTTGAAATACGGCAGCACGTCGTCCCAGCCCCAGCCGCTCAAGCCGAGCTGGCGCCAGTGATCGTAGTCGGCGGCCTGGCCGCGCATATAGATCATGGCGTTGATCGAGGATGAGCCGCCGATCACCTTGCCGCGCGGATAATTGAGGCTGCGGCCGTTGAGCCCTTCCTCGGGCTCGGTCTTGAAACACCAGTCGGAGCGCGGATTGCCGATGGCGAACAGATAGCCCACCGGAATGTGAAACCAGATCCAGTTGTCGCGGCCGCCGGCTTCGAGAATCAGCACGCGCTTGCCAGCGTCGGCGGAGAGCCGATTGGCCAGAATACAGCCGGCCGAGCCGGCGCCGACGATGATGTAGTCGTATTCGCCTTCGATCGGCTCTGCCGCGGTCATAGGCCCTCCTGCGCGTGAAAGGATAGCATGGCTCCCGACCAGGACCACTTGGCGCAGCAACCCGCTTGTCCGCCCAAAACCTTCGGCCTATTGTCCGCCCGCGACCGACGGTGCGCTGAGCGCGCGCCGTAAATGCCCGGAACGACGGTTCCCCGAGGCGGTCGTATCGCCCTTTCGGATCATGTGTTTGATCCGGCGCGCACAGTGGCGCGCCGATAGCTGTTGGAGAACCGTCGTGCTCACGAGAAAAGCCCTGCTGGCGGCCGTTGCCGCGACAATCGTCATTGCCGCGGCGCCGCGCGCCGCCCAGGCGCAGGACAAATCCCTCACCATTTTCGCCGCCGCGTCGATGAAGAACGCGCTCGACGACGTCGATGCCGCCTTCACCAGGCAAAGCGGCATAAAAGTCGTCGCCAGCTACGACGCGAGCTCGGCGCTGATGAAGCAGATTGAAGGCGGCGCGCCAGCCGACGCGTTCGTTTCCGCCGACCTGAAATGGATGGACTACGGCGCGCAAAAGAAGCTCATCAAGGACGACACGCGGGTCAATTTGCTCGGCAACACGCTAGTGCTGATCGCGCCCAAGGATTCCAAGATCGATCATGTGACGATCATGCCGGGTTTCGATCTCGCCAAGCTTGCCGGTGACGGTCGGATTGCAACCGGCGATGTGAAGGCGGTGCCGGTCGGGATTTATGCCCAGGCCGCGCTGGAAAAGCTCGGCGTTTGGTCGTCGGTCGAGCCCAAAATGGCCATGACCGCGAATGTGCGCGCCGCGCTTGTGCTGGTCGCCCGCGGCGAGGCGCCGCTCGGCATCGTTTATTCGACCGACGCCAAGGTCGAGCCGGGCGTGAAGGTCGTCGGCGTGTTTCCCGAAGATTCCCACGACCCGATCATCTATCCGGTGGCGGCGACGACTGGCGCCAAGCCCGAGGCGACGGCGTATCTGGCGTTCCTGCGCTCGCAGACGGCAAAGACGATATTCGAGGCTTACGGCTTCGCCGTCCTGATGAAGCCGACGTCGTGAGCGGGAACATGACTCAGGCACGCCGTGTTCGACCTCAGCCCTGCTGAATGGACGGCCGTCGCGCTGTCACTGCGCATTGCGGTGGTTGCGACCGCATGCGCGCTGCCGTTCGGCATCGCCATCGGCTGGCTGCTGGCGCGCACAAATTTCTGGGGCAAGAGCGTGCTCGATGGCGTCGTCTTCCTGCCGCTGGTGATGCCGCCGGTCGTCACCGGCTATCTCCTGCTCATCTGGTTCGGCCGCAAGGCGCCGATCGGCGCCTTTCTGGACAGTCATTTCGGCATTGTGTTTTCGTTCCGCTGGACCGGTGCGGCGCTGGCATGCGGCATCATGGGCTTTCCGTTGATGGTGCGCCCGATCCGGCTGGCGCTGGAGGCGATCGATCGCAAGCTCGAAGACGCCGCGGCGACGCTCGGCGCTAACCGGCCCTGGGTGTTTCTCACCGTGACCTTGCCGCTGGCGTTGCCGGGCATCATCGCCGGGGTGGTGTTGTGCTTTGCCCGCGCCTTGGGCGAGTTCGGCGCGACGATCACCTTCGTGTCGAATATCCCAGGCGAGACGCAGACGATTTCGTCATTAATCTACACCTTGACCCAGGTGCCCGGCGGCGATGCGGCCGCGGGCCGGCTGGTCTTGATCGCGATCGTACTGGCATTTGCGGCGCTGTTCGCCTCGGAATGGCTGGCGCGGCGCGCCACCGTCCGCTTCCACGGGGAATGATTGATCGTGCTCGCCGTTGACGTAGAAAAGCAACTTGGCGCGCTAAAGCTTGCCGTGCGCCTCGATGCGGCGCGCGGCGTAACGGCGTTGTTCGGGCCATCGGGCGCCGGCAAGACCTCGGTCGTCAATATGATCGCCGGCCTGCTCACGCCGGACCGCGGCGCGATCGCCATCGACGGCACGGTGCTGTTCGACGCCGCCCGCGGCATCGATGTGCCGCCGCACCGGCGCCGTATCGGCTATGTGTTCCAGGAGGGCCGGCTGTTCCCGCATCTCAGCGTGCGGCAAAACCTCGACTATGGCCGGCGCATGAGCGGCCGGCAGCGCGAGGCATCCGAATTCGACCGCATCGTCGCGCTGCTCGATATCGGGCAGTTGCTCGAGCGCCGGCCGCGCATGCTATCAGGCGGTGAGCGCCAGCGCGTCGCCGTCGGCCGCGCGCTGTTGATGGGCCCGCGCCTATTGTTGCTCGACGAGCCGCTGGCTTCGCTCGACGCCGCGCACAAGCGCGAAATTCTGCCCTATCTGGTGCGACTGCGCGACGATGCCGGAATTCCGATGGTCTATGTCAGCCACACCGCCGCCGAAGTGCGCCGCATCGCCACCACCGTGGTGCGGCTGGATGCCGGGCATGTCGTTGCGGCGGGCGGGCTCGATCTGCTCAGCGACGCCGACATCGACGGGTTGGATTGAATGCGGCTTCGCGTGCGGCGAAGCCAGCTACGAATTTTCATGCGCTGTTGTCCGAGGCCGCAACGGACTATGTTCCCGGTTGAATGACCCTTGCTCCATCTCTGCCGGTCAAGCACGCAACGGCGTTGGGCGTGTTGTGCGGCGCCGGCTCGGCCTTGTTCTGGGCTTTTGGCTTCGTCGCGGCGCGCCACGGCGTCCTCGTCGGACTATCGCCGCTGGTTCTGTCGCTGCACCGGTTCGTCTGGTCCGGCCTGATACTGCTGCCGTTCATGGCGGCCAGTGGATTGCGCGATCTCGGTGGCGTCGGCTGGCGGCACGGCATTCTGCTGACGGCCTTCGGCGGCCTGCCGCTCGCGCTGTGGAGTTATTTTGGCTACGTGTTCGTGCCGCTTGGCCACGGCGTCATCATCCAGCCGTCCTGCGCTGCGGTCGGCGGGCTGATCCTGGCGCGGATCGTGCTCAAGGAGGCGTTGCCCTGGCGCCGCGTCGCCGGCGCGCTGACCATCGTGCTTGGACTTTGCGTCATCGGCGTCGAAGCGCTCCACACCATGGGGGCGCAAGGCATCACCGGCGACCTGTTGTTCATGGCCGCGGGCATCTCGTTTGCGATCTTCGGCATGCTGCTGCGGCGCTTCCGAATTGCGCCGTTGCGTGCGGCTGCCGTCACCAGCATCTTGTCGCTCGCCGGCCTGCCGCTGCTGCTGTTTTGCCTCGACAACATGGTGGCGGCCGGATTTTGGGAAAATGTCATGCAGGCCGTCGTGCAGGGCTTTTTCGCCGGCGCCGGCGGCACTTATCTGTTCACCCGTGCGGTGGAGCTGCTCGGCGTCAGCCGCGCGGCGCTCTATCCGTCGCTGGTGCCGGTGTTTGCGCTCGTGGTCGGCGCCGTCACGGTGGGCGAGCTGCCGAGCCTGTGGCAGCTCGTCGGACTTGCCATCGTCATTATCGGCTTCCGGCTGACGCAGAGGAATTAGGGCGCGACCTCATGAATGCGCCCGGCGGACAGCTTACGAAAGTCCGCTTTGCTCCAGAGCGACCAACAATCTCAGGCCCGCAAGCTGCGATGGGCCATCAAGACATCAAGAGACGTCCATCATCGGAAGCGACTCCCGCTTCGCTGATGATTTTTCCAACAACCACGCTTGCGCTGTGCGCCGTGGGTCGTTCCGGTAATTCTCAAAGTCCGCATCGGATGCAAAGCTGACTATGTGCATCTCCACCGTGCCGTCCGGACTTCGAAGACGACGCTCCAAACGCCCGTTGAATTCGGGCAATAGCGGCAAGACGGCATTCTCGTAGGCTTGAAAGTCTTCGATGCCCTCCGGAGGTATTCGGACTATGAGCATAAACGTTACGGGGCTGGTTTGATGGGCGGTCATAGCAATCCTGAGCCAGAACAGTCGGGCATTGATTACGCTGCATCCGCGGTCGCCACCTCACAGCGTCAATAACAGGTCTGGGTCATTCGCGACAGGGGCGGTGAGTTCACGTTCTAGCTTTCCGGCCCGGCATATTTGCCGGCAGTGTGCGGAAACATCGATTTGACGATCTTGAACCGCGAAATGTCGACGGTGGCGTCCATATGCAAAAAGATCGCCGCATCCCGGAAAATCTTCTCGACGCCGAAATCGAGCATGACGCCGTTGCCGCCGTGCAGCTCGAGCGCATGCTGCGCAACTTTGAGGATTTCCTCCGAGGCGAACACTTTTGCCATGTTGCACAAGGTGTCGGCGTCGGCCGCATTGTCGTCGACGGCTTTTGATGCACGGGCCAAAAGCGCGCGCACGGCTTCGATCCGCGTCGCCATGTCGGCAAGCCGCAGCGCCACCGCCTGATGCTTGATCAGGATCCGGCCGCCCTGCACGTAGTTTTGCGTGTAGTCGGCGGCGAGCTCGAAGGCCCGGACGCCGACGCCGAGATTCTTCGCCGCCTGGATGATTTTTCCAGGCCGGAAATAGACCGCGGCCTTGCCCAGCGCGTCGCCTTCGACCAACAGATGGTCCGCGGGCACCCGCATGTCCTCGAACACCAGCTCGCCGTTGTTCATGAAGCGGCAGCCGACGGTCTCGTTGCAGCGCGCGATGGTCAGCCCCGGCGTGCCGCGCGGCACCAGAAAGCTCGACGTGCCCTGCATCATGCCAACCTGCGGATCGGTGTTGGCATAGACCACGAACAGGCCGGCGTCATAACCATTGGAAATGAATTGCTTGCGGCCGTTGATCACCCATTCGCCGTTCTGTTTCACCGCACGCGTCTGCATCGCGGCCTCCGGCACGTTGTAGGGCAGCCAGCGGTCGGAGGCGCCGCGCGGCTCGGTCAGGCAATGGGCGAGCAGGAATTGCGGCTCGGCCATCAGCCGCTTGAACCATTTTTCCTGGAGGTGCCGCGGTGCCAGGTTCCGCAACAGCACCGACACTTTCCAGTTCTGCACCAGCTTGTCGGCGAGGCCCGAATCGCCGCGCGCGATCTCTTCGGCGATCAGCGCAAAAGTCTGCACCTCGCTCGCCCGATCGAGTTCGATGCCGCCGAACTCTTCCGGCACGCCAAGCGTGCGGATGCCGACCTTCTCGGCGCCTTGCAGGATCTCCGGCGGCAGCCGGTCCTCCGGTGTCATCGACCATTCGCGCTGCCAATTGCCGCGGATGAAGGGAATGATGACATCGTCGACGAAATCGCGGCAGCTCTGCCGCATCAGGCGCTGTTCTTCGGAAAGATCAGACATTTAAGCATCCTCGTCATGCCCGGCGTCATGCCGCGCATCCACTCTTCATACCTCGGAGCGTAAAGACGTGGATGGCCGGGACAAGCCCGGCCGTGACGGCGAGGAAGGATCACGCCGCCTTGCGGCTCGTTAAAAACTCGCCCATGCGATCGAGCGCCTTGAGGATGTTCTCGGTCGAATTGGCGTAGGACACGCGCATATAGCCTTCGCCGAGGACACCAAAATCCGGGCCGCCGATCAGCGCGACGCCGGCGTCTTCAAGAAGCGCATTGGCGAGCGGCTTTGCCTTCCAGCCGGTGCGCTTGATGTTGGGGAAGGCGTAGAACGCGCCCTTGGGCGTGGCGCACGACGTGCCGGGAAGCTTGTTGAGGCCGGCGACGACGATTTTGCGGCGACGATCGAACTCGGCGACCATTTTCGTCGCCTCGTCCTGCGGGCCGGTCAGCGCCGCAAGGCCGGCATACTGCGCCGACGCATTGACGCAGGAATGCAGGTTGACCGCCAGCTTGCGCGCATAGTCGTAAAGTTTCCCCGGCCAGATCGCGTAGCCGAGCCGCCAGCCGGTCATCGCATAGGTCTTCGACCAGCCGTTGAGCAGGATCAGCCGGTCGCGGATCGACGGATACGACAACAGGCACACATGGGTCTCGCCGTCATAGACCATGTGGTCGTAGATCTCGTCCGACATGATGGCGACGTCGGGATAGCGCTCGAGCCCGGCAATGAGCTTGTCCACTTCGGCCTTTGGCGTCACGCCGCCGG
>Ga0210398_10002683_pt1 | contig 17264 bp, 16 predicted proteins | sample IncBWC4OmetaG_FD_161047 | JGI IMG/M metagenome (GOLD analysis project Ga0210398, IMG submission 161047) | Forest soil microbial communities from Barre Woods Harvard Forest LTER site, Petersham, Massachusetts, United States - Inc-BW-C-4-O | ecosystem: Environmental > Terrestrial > Soil >... | reverse complement strand
TTCGGGAATCTGACCTGCTTGCGTCGCGTCGTATAGATTCGACGTGATCGGATCACAGCAACCGCTACTGGCAGTTGTTCCGCAACAAGAACTGCCGCCAGCCTTCACCCGCAGCGCGGCCTGTCCGTACTTCTCTTTCACCACTTCCTTGAGGTCTGTGGGGCTCATGAACTCTCCTTATTTACAAAGTCGAACGATCTGTTCGGGCTTGACCGCCTTGTTTCGAGTGCAGCACTCGGCGTACAGGAACTGAAGCAACTCCTGAAGTGCGTCTGTGTTGGCGGTGTATCGGAGGAACGTGCTTTCGCGCTGAACGAGGACTAAGTCCTCGCCTTTGAGTTTTTCAAGGTGGTGGGACAGGGTGGAATTGGGAATCTCTAGTTCATCCTGAATTTCGGTGACGACCAGGCCGGCTGGGTGAGCCGAGAGTAGCAACTGCATGATCCGAAGGCGGGGTTCCGAACCCATTGCAGAAAGCATGTCGGCCAGCTTTGAAACTTGCTCGCCACTCTTCTTGCTTGAGACGGCTGACATATTTCGATAATTGCAGAAATATGGTTACTCCGTCAAGTAAAAAATGGCCTGACCCGGCCAGGATCGGTCGCAACCGTCACGGAAGCTTGCAACTTCTAGAAAACGGACTTCTGCCCCCGCACGGCCATTGTGGATTGCAGCTTGGGCATGTGGCGCAGTGGCCTGCAAACACCATCAGCATCTCCTTAAACCGTGGGTATGCGGAGACCGGCAACGGCAAACTCTTTTACCCCGGCTCGCAAGCCAGCTCAACGGAGATCTTCACTATGACCGACGACAAGGGCGACGAGGACATTGAGATAGTGAGCGGTCAGGGTAGTACCGGCTATCAAGGCCAGCATTCGCCCTGGTTTTCGACGAACGGATGCGCCGTGGATGGTGGCTGCACTCGATAACAACAGTGCTTCGCGGGACGGGGTTCAAGAATCGGCGAGCCGCTTTGCCGGCTCAATTGTCGAAATCAGATATCTGAGTAAGTTTGGCAAGCATTTTTTGACTGGACCGTTCCCCGATTTCTACATGGGCTTGCTGGCCCAGGGCATGAAGCCGGAGATGGGGCCTCTGACGCTGGCGTGCAAGATCGCCGGCCAGTCGAGGAGGTAAAAACAAATCCGCGACTCCCGCGTAAAACGAAGGTTTTCCGGATCTTCTCCAGGTTATTGAAAACATTGGTGGCGGCGCGTGGACTCGAACCACGGACCTACGGATTATGAGACCGTCGCTCTAGCCACCTGAGCTACGCCGCCACTATTGTAAAGCACGTATTTTCAATGCTTTGAGCGGTGACCGAAGACTCTTCGTACCATAGAACATTCTTAGAACACTCGCTATTCTGACGGGACTCAAGCGGAGGGAAACCAAATGAGCCCACGGCGTCAGGAAGGCACGCTCTTTGCGATTCGCGATACATGCTAGCTGAAGTATCGCATAACTGAGTCGAAAGACGGAACATGTACAAGAAGAGCGATGGCTACACATGGTGGAAGAAAGAAGGCAACTGGGGTTTCTCGAGTGCCGTCCGAGACTTTCGCGGCGAGGCTGAACTCCGAACGCAGATCGAGCGAGCGAAACCGAGCAAAGCAACATCGCAAGACTCAATTCGGCGACGGCACTCTTAAAGCCTATGAGCCTTGCGATGGGGCAATCGCTTCCTTCGCAGTCTGACCAGCTCACAGGGCAAAGGCGACGTTGAAGCACACCAAGGCTCTCGGGAGTTCTATCTTCGGTCACCTGACACCACGGATTGAGTTTGAGAAACTCTTCTTCGACCGCATGAGATCAACTGGCGTCCCGTTGTTCGATTCGAAGACATATCCCTTGCTCTGCCTTCTTGTAGAACATCGCCGTCGTGATCTGACTCTTATGACGCAGCGTAGAACGTGAGAACGCCGCACGGCGGGCGGAAGGCGCGGAACCGCAAGCCAAGGGCGGGTGCCGCGCGCCAATCACTGATTGCTTCGAAGCCGATCCAAAATTATTTTTGTGCAACAATAGGGCGAGAAATCGCTCGCCGACAGACCAGACTGTCAAGGCAACACGAAATGGACCTTGATTCGGGTTTGAAACTGCACCACCTGGCCGTTTTGTACGAAGGGTACGAAACGCCACTGGCGAACCGCATCGGATGCAGCGCTTGTCAGCATGGAGTTGCCGCTAATCACGCTAAGTTGCTGCACCGCGCCATCCCTGCCCACTTTGGCTTCCAACACGACAGGGCCTTGAATGTGTTGTTGCCTAGCCGCCGCTGGGTATTCTGGTTCAACCTGCTGCAGTAGTCGGGCGTTTGCTTTTGCTGGCGAACCCGCAACCGGATCCATCGCCAACGTCTCGCCGGTCGCACCCGACGGATGCGGATTGGTTTCTCCCGATTTGGGGCTCGAGGGCCCCACATTTGCAGACGCTTTCGGCGGAAAGATAACTTTTCTGCCTTGGTAAATTACCAAGGTGTCGGAGGGCGTTTCGGGGGTTCTGGTCTTTGCGTGGATGGGAGGCGGAGGGCCGGGGTCGGCTCGCCTGCTCTCCTCAGGCTGGGCAGGATCCGGTGTTGCCGTGACCAGCAGCGCCGGACGTGCCTCGACCGCCCGCGAGACCGAACCAGCAGTTGCCGGTCCTTGTCTGTCTGCGGTTCGCCGCCACGCAACTCGGCCGAGTGTCCATAGCAGCAGCAAGGCCAAAGCAATCACCACATTGACCAGCCACGGCACCCACGGATCACGGGGCGGGAATTGGGCAGCCTCCATTTCGGGCGGGCGGACCCGGAATGCAGCAAAGCGCGCATCCAAGCTATCGGCAGCGGTTCGCGGCTCCTCCCCTGGCCGGGGCGTTGATTCGGCGGCGTCGCAACCCTGCGCTTCGCTGGTCGGTATGCAGTCACCAGACAGTCCGGAATATGCATTCAAATCCGCGCCCAGTTCCGGAGCGCTCTCTCCCATGGTGGCACGGCAATCCATTTCCTCTCCGCGCAGCAGAGCGATTGCCGCTGCGCTCGCATTTATTGCCCAGCCCCCGTGTAGGGCGATCAACCGTTCGGCTTCGACAATGGCAGAGAGTGACTGACTATCCATCTGACTCTGCTGCACCGTAAAGGCGCTCGCCAATAGTGTCTGGAGAAATTCCCGATCTACGGTGGAATGGTCACTCATACCAGGTGGTGCCTCTGCGGCTGCAGAACTGGGTGGGCTTATGCGGCGAGCGGGCGAACCAGTTTCGCGGCCAGGTGTGGCAGTCTCTCACCGAGCGAGTGCACTGTCAATAGGGCTGTTTGAAAGGCTTTGAAAGGCTATTTGATAAGGATTTGCTCTTGCTTGGGCTGGGTTCATTCGGGGGTACAAGCGGGCAAGAGAACGGAGACCGCATTGGTCGGCAGTGTACACGTAGGGCTTTCGGGGCCTGAAATAGCACGCTTGTGGTCGCCCGAGTGGACACAGGGAAGGAAGCACCGTCAGTCACTATTGGGAAGCCTCTGATCGCTTGTCGAATACTACGGGGGCAGTATTCGAGTTCTTAGTTTTGTTGGGTGTCGGGCTGACGGCTTCCAGCCTTTCGTCTCAGGGTCAAGGGGTTTTCAAATCGCCCGAACTTCGGCACCCGTGACTTCTTACCCGTTCAATCTTGACCAGGAAGATCGGCGGGCATTCGTTGACGGCTATGCCGCGGCAATCAACGGCACCGCAAGGGACGTCCCATCGCTTTTAGTCTGCGCGCTCAAGGCGACAGTCACTTTGCCCGATAAGACGCGATTCGCCTACTTGGTAACTTTCAAGAGCCATCGTGTTCTTCAGTTTGCTTTTAGCACCACGATGGGCACGCCATTCGATTCGCCGCAAGTCAAAGCTTTTTTCGCGTCAGCAACGATCAACGGCATTGATACTCCCTACCCCTAAGCGCCGAAAGCCCGTCTTTGCTTTGCGGACCCTTGCTTAGAATAGTGAAGCAGCCAGCTTTGATGCTGATGAGTAAAATCGGCCTGTTGAACGCCAAGGACTGGTTGGAATCCCACCTCCGGCGGGGTGGTCGTTTTATCAGCCTCACCCCGCCTCCTCAAGTTTCGCGTTCCTACCTGCCGATTGGTAGATATTGCGATTCGTCAGTTGAGTGCGATCAACAGCTACACCGAGCGGAGAGGGGCTTTCAGCGGTCGTTGTGTCTGCCAGATCTCGTACAGGTACCCGTCCGGTCCACGGAAATATGCCCACGCCTCCATATCGTCGCCCAGCACATCAGTCATGAACTCGATGCCCTTTGATTCCATTTCCTGCTTGGCAGCACGCACATCCTCGACCTGGAAACCAACGACGGGACAGTGGTGGAATTGGTAGTAGCGACTTTCGGAGCCGAAAACCTCGAACAGTTGCCCCGACGGCAGCTCAAACTGTACCAACCCTTTGCCGTCGTGAACGCGCCGAAGTCCGAGGATGCCGGAAAAGAAGCGCGAGGACGAGTTCAGATCGCTGGTCCGTACTCCCGCCCACGTATACCCAAGCACACGCACTGGCATCCTCCTAGTCGCGCAGGTTGCGTCCAAATGGCAGCTGGTGCATCACAATATCATCTGCATCCGTGTGATGTCGGAACTACGGAGGCTCACGATGTCGGAGGCTATTTCCAGCCGACCGCAAGTGAACGGAATTCTTGAAACGTCGCTCTACGTCGAACGCCCGGCACGATCGGCCGAATTCTATCAGCGCGTATTCGGCTTTGAGGTGATTGACCCCGATCAGAAGGAAGGCATCACCGACGAGACGCGACTGTGCGCGATGCGCGCCGGCGACCGCAACATATTGCTGCTGTTCAAGAAAGGGGCCACCGCGAACACCGACGCCACTGGCAGAATCCACATCGCCTTCGGAATTGCCCGGTCGGAACTACCAGCCTGGGAGGCATGGCTGTCGCAACAGGGAATTCCGATTGAATTCAGGAAGACTTGGAAATACGGCGGCGAGGCGCTTTACTTCCGCGACCCCGATGGTCATCTGCTGGAGGTGGTCACGCCGGGTGTATGGAGCATCTACTGACGCAGTCCCTCGGATTTCGATTGAAATATCCCCCATTTCACTTGACCCGGACCAGGGCAGGGCTCAGTGGTTGGAGGCTCACAAAAGGCGGCCAATCATGACTCCAAGAGTGCTCGAAAACTGTGTCAAACCGCGACCGGCATGGCAGATCCGAATTCCATTTGTCCGGCTCAAAACTTGCCAGTGTCGGCAAAAAACTGGAAACTAATGTCGGATGAAAACCGTTGCCGTGATTCCTGCTCGGCTCGCCTCCACCCGCTTGCCGCGCAAAATGCTCCGCGAGATTGCGGGAAAGCCGTTGGTTGGCTGGGTTTATGAAGCGGTCCGTTCCTCGCCGTTTCTCTCTGACGTGATCATCGCTACAGATTCCCAGGAGATCTTCGAAACCTGCCACGACCGTGGCTGGTATTCGCAAATGACTTCGCCCCATCATCGCAGTGGAACTGAGCGGGTGCATGAGGTCTCAAACTGCGTCGCGGCCGATGTCTACCTCAACGTGCAGGGTGACGAACCGCTCACGCGTCCGGAGCAGATTGCCACTCTTTTGCAGGTGATGAAGGCTTTGTCCGTCCAGGTGGGAACTCTGAAGACGTCCTGTCCGCCGGAAGATATCCGCAATCCAGGTGCCGTCAAGGTTGTGACCGCGGCCGATGGCCGAGCCCTCTATTTCTCCCGCGCCACCATTCCTTTTGATCGCGACGGGTGTGGCCCGCGCTATTTCAAGCACCTTGGCCTTTACGCCTACCGAAAGTCCGCCCTCGACTTTTTTGTGAGCCTGCCGGAATCGACGCTGGAGAGAAGTGAGCGGCTGGAGCAATTGCGTTTCCTGGAGAACGGAATTCCCATTTCCGTGGGAGAAACGCCTTACGATTCCGTGGGCGTGGACACCGAAGAAGACCTGCAGCGGGTGACGAAGATTCTGCGCGAGCGTTAGTTTTTTCGGCCGCGTGAAATTCGCTGTTACGCCCGCGAGCCTGCGCCTTGGGTGCGGTTCCACTCTTCCGCGGCCGCCACCCGCCGGGAAATTGCCGGGTGCGAGTGAAATAACAATTCGACCCACTTCGACGGAGTGCGCTCTGCCAGGTTTTGCCGCGCCAGCTTATTCATCGACGAGATAAACGGCTCGACGTTGGCAATCGATTCAAATGCGTAGCGATCGGCCTGCCGCTCGTTGAATCGCGAGTAAGCATTGAGCGCGGGCATCAGCAGAAGGGAAATCACAGTCGCGGTGATCGCCAGCAAAGGCAAGTTGGCGAAATCGGAGAGCTCCTCAAACATATGGCGATCGACCGCGAGGTGCAGCACAAAGTTTGCCACCCAAAAGCCGAACAAAGTGATTCCCGCCTGCACCAGTATGCTTTTCAAGATATGCTTGTGGACGTGATGGCCGAGTTCATGTGCGAGCACCGCTTCAATCTCTTCCGGAGCATAGTTGTCCAATAGCGTATCGGCCAGGATGATCCGCCGCGTGCTGCCGAGTCCGGTCAGAGCCGCATTCGCTTTCTTGCTTTTCTCCGAAAGTTTCCAGCGATAGACTCCGCGCACTCGTGTACCGGCGCGCTCCCCCAATTGAACCAGCCGACGTCGCAAGTCTTCATTGTCCAGCGGCTCGAACTTGTAGAAGATCGGGAACAGCACCACCGGCGCCAGCTGGGCCAAAAGGATGAATAACCCCATGAACAGCGCCCAAGTAATCAGCCACCAATGCTGGGGAGATTGCCGGATCATGAAATATAACAACTCCACCACGATCCCTGCCAGCACCAATCCCACCAGAAACCCTTTGACTTCATCCCACAGCCACGAGCCCGCCTTTTGCGTGGAGAGTTGGAACTTCCTCTCCAGACGGAAGCCATAGTAATCAAGGCCCAAGCCGAGCACTTTGCTGATCAGAAGCAAGAAGAATAAATAGAGGAAAACCGCGAGGGTGTAGTTCTGAAATCCACGGCGCCATGCGAGATCGCGTAGCCAACCGGACCAGCCCGTGACCAGCAGAAGAACCAGAAAAGCGGAACCGATTATGAAGTCGGCGACGCCGAGCCGGCGGTGGAGCCGGTTGTAACGCCGGGCCTCGGGCGAGTCCTCTGGAATCGGGGGTGTGCTCCCAGCGAAATTCATGCTCACTTGGAAGTATCGCATTACTCCCGCGTTAAATGTGAAATAGTGGGCTCATGAATGGGCCGGCGGGCTAAGCGCCGTTCCTGACAAAACTCTCTGCGGCAGTCAGAATTTCCGTCACCAACTCGGGCGAAGCGGCCTCCGCGTAGGCACGAAGCAGTGGTTCCGTTCCCGAGGCGCGGAACAGAATCCACGCCTCCGCTCCGTTGTCGTTCCTGGGCGCGTCGAGAAAAAGCTTGATGCCATCAAGATTCTCTTTTTTCAGCACGCCATAGCGCCCCAGGCTCTGGGTACTCTCCGATCGCGCCCTCTGAATCGCGCTCTGCTTGATCTCTTCCGGAATATGCAGATCGCGCCGTCCGTAGTAGTGTGGCCCGAACTCGCGTTGCAGGTCCTCCACCAGTTGGCCGAGCGGCTTGTTTTCTTCCGCCATCACATTGGCCAGCAGCAGGCAGTTCAAGATCCCATCCCGTTCGGGGAGAAAGCGCGAGTAGCCGATGCCGCCCGATTCTTCCCCGCCGATCAGAATGTCGTGTTCCATCATCAGATCGGCGGCATATTTGAATCCGATCTGGGTTTCGTAAATTTTACGGCCGTGTTTGGCGGCAATGCGGTCGAGCATGCGCGTGGTATTGAATGCGCGGGTTACGTCGCCGGACCAGCGCTTCCGCTCCAGCAGCCAGCGCAGAAGGACGCAGAAGATTTTGTGCGCGTCCACGAAGCTGCCATCTTCCGCGACCGCTCCGATGCGGTCGGCATCGCCATCCGTGGCCAGCCCGGCGTCGCAGTTCTCTTGCACGACGGTTTGCTGCAGCAGAGCGATGTGCGGCTCGATCGGCTCAGGATTGATGCCTGGGAAAAGGGGATTCAGTTCCTGGCGGATCGCGATGTAGTGCACTCCGCGAGCGCGGAAGATGTCGGACAGAATTCCGCGGCCGGAGCCATACATCGAATCGATCGCGACTTTGAATTTGGCTTTGCCAATTAGATCCATATCAGCAAAGCGGCACACCGCCGCAACGTAGGGGGTCTTGAGATCAACCTCTTCGATCGCCGCCTTGGCAGCCTTGGGCTGTGCTCCGGCCCGCAACTCTTCTTCCACCCTTTTCATGATGGCGGGAGTTGCGGAGCCGCCGAACTTCCCTTTGAATTTCACGCCGTTCCAGTTCCACGGATTGTGGCTGGACGTGATCATCACCCCGCCTGCGGCGGCTTGGTTTTTCACCGCATAGGACACGGCCGGGGTAGGCGTGTAATCGTTGGCCAGTTTCACCGGAATGCCAGCAGCGGCGATCGTCTCCGCAGCTACTTGCGCCGCGCTTTGCGACGCAAACCGTGTGTCGTAGCCGACAAATACTCCCCGCGCGCCGTCCTCGTACTTCAAAACGTAGGAGGCAATCGCACCCGCCACTCGGCGCACGTTGTCGAAGGTGAAATCATCGGCAATGATGCCGCGCCAACCGTCAGTTCCGAACTTGATTTCTTGAGCCATCGGAGTTGTGTGTCTAGTGCTCGGTGGCGAGCGGTCAGAAAGCCCATCTTAGGGTCCACTGATCAAGCTCCACGGAACACTTCTCTTACGTCAGTTTGTGCAGCTTGTGCTGATCCAGATGCTTTACCACCTTGCCCACGTCCTGCGCGTGCTGCCGCGTGGTGATCAGCAAAGCGTCCGGCGTATCCACCACCACCAGATCGTCTACTCCTACGGCGGCGACAAATTTGTTGGGGGCATGCACGTAATTGCCCTTCGCGTTCAGCACGAACAAGCCCGCAGCATGGATGATGTTTCCCTCGACCGGGCCAGACTTCGCGGTGTGATGCTCATGCAGCGCAGACCAGGAGCCCAGATCGTTCCAGCCGAAATCTGCCGGGAGGCAGAAAATGCCTGCTGCCTTCTCGCCCTTGGTCGAGCGCGGTTCGAGCACGGCGTAATCCACGCTGATATCTTCGCATTTCGGGTACAGCTTGCGGAAGGTCGATCGAAACTTGCGCGTGCCGAAGGCCGCGGCAATCTCCTCCAGCAGGGGTGCGGTTTGGGGAAGATGTTCGTGGAGTGCATCGGCCAGGGTTTGAGCGCTCCACAGGAACATGCCGCTGTTCCAGAAATAATTTCCCGCAGCCACAAACGCAGCCGCCCTCTCGGCGTCGGGCTTCTCAGTGAACCGGCGCACGCGCAAAACGTCGCCCTCGAAGGCGCTACCCGCTTCGATATATCCGTAGCCGGTTTCCGCCCGGTGGGGCCGGATCCCGAGGACTACAATGTTTCTCCCCGCGGCTGCAATCTCCACCCCACGCTCGATGGTTGCGCGATAGCTGTTTTCATCTGCGATCACGTGATCAGAAGGAAACATGCCAAGCACGGCACGGGAATCTTCGCGCAACAACAGAAAAGCGGCGAGACCAATTGCCGGAGCGGTATTGCGTCCGCGAGGTTCGGCCAGGACTTGCGACCTGGGCAGCTTTGGAAGCTGCTGCAGGATCGCGGGACGAAGATCTTCGTTGGTGATAACCCAGAATTGTTGGGATGAGGCGAGCGGCAGCAGTCGCGCCACCGTCTGCTGGATCATGCTCTGCTTGCCGTCGAGCGCCAACAGCTGCTTGGCACGCTTTTTCCGGCTGAGAGGCCAGAAGCGCGTACCCCGACCGCCGGCGAGAATCACAGGGTAGAAATTTGAGTTCTTAGCCACGTTCTCAGATTGTCGATCGCTACATTCGCGTTTCGGGTTCGGGCAGGACTGCTCCCGGTACACGCGCCTTCAGAAATTCCAGCGTCCATTGCGGCCGCACCGTAAATTTGTCCACTGACGCCGGAACCACTACCGCATCGCCCTTGGCCAGTGTCACCGGGTCCGCTCCGGCAGCCTCCACCACGCCGCAGCCTTCCACCGCCACCAGAATCTGCGCAGAACTCTTGCCCGATTCGTCGCGCGTGTTCAATTCCTGTAAATCTTTCGTCTCAAACATATCCACCACAAAGTATGGCGCAGCTATCAACCGAGCTTGCCGGTTCTTGCTGCCACGAATTTGGGCGGGAGCCGCTCTCACCGCTTTTCCGGAAGCAACATTCAGCTTCACCGCGGCCAAACCGTCTTTCAGGTGCAACTCGCGCGGTCTGCCGTAATCATACAAACGGTAGGTCGTGTCTGACTGTTGCTGCGTCTCCACGATCACCGATCCAGGCCCCAGCGTGTGCACGGTTCCCCCCGCAACATAAATCATGTCCCCGGTGTAGACGTTGAGCCAGTTCAGCAAATCTTCCGCGCGCCGCTCCTGGATCGCGGCTTCCAATTGGGCTACGGTGACGCCGGCTTTGAGTCCCAATCCAATCTGCGCGCCGGGCTTGGCCTGTGCCACGTACCAGCACTCAGTTTTGCCCCAGGGCTGGTTGACGCGCAGCGCTTGTGCGTCGTCAGGATGAACCTGCACCGAAAGCTTCTCGTGAGGAAAGAGGAACTTCAGCAGCAAAGGAAAGCGCCGCGCATCGCGGGCGGCGTCACCCACCAGTTCACGCTGATACTTCTCGCTGACTTGTGCCAAGCTCTGCCCGGTGAAGGGACCGTTGGCCACTTTGCAATCGTCTCCCGTAAGCCACGCTTCGCCAATTTTCTCCTCGAACCGGCGATGGGGATAGACCGGCGACAAATCCTGCGTGCCCCAGGGTCGCGGGTCGAAGGCCGGCAGCATCAGCAATGGATACAGATTCCCCATATCGACTATATTCCGATAAAAAGGCCGTTCGCGAACGGACGGCCTGGGCCGAACTTAAACTTCAATCCTCGATCGATCCGTCTGAAATCGATTACAGCGCGGCAAAGAACTTCCGCATGCGTTCAAGTCCACGATCGAGTTCCGCCTTCGAGGTTGCATACGAAACGCGGATGTGGTCGCCAGTTCCGAATCCTTCTCCCGGTACGGTAGCCACGTGCGCTTCCCGCAGCAGCCTTCCCGCCACATCCGATGCCGATTTCACCCCGCCGCGTCCCCAGAATCCTGAAATGTTGGGATAGGCATAAAATGCGCCTTCCGGCAAGGTGCAGGTCACGCCCGGAATCGAGCGTAAGCCTTTCACCACGTGGTCACGCAGCTGGATATATTCGCGCCGCATTTGCTCGACGCACTCTTGCGGTCCATTGAGGGCGGCCACCGCCGCTTTCTGCACAATCGACGTAGGATTTGAAGTGGACTGGCTCTGCAACTTTGACATCGCGCTCACGACCGCTGCCGGAGCGAGCGCATATCCCAGCCGCCAACCGGTCATGGCATAGGTCTTGGAAAGCGAACCCAGCACCACGATGCGCTCTTTATAGTCCCGCAATGAACCTACGGAAAAATTCTTCCCCGTGTAATTCAGATAAACGTAACATTCATCGGAGAGCACCCAGATTCCCCGCTCGTGCGCCAGGCGAACCACCGCCGTCAGATCCGCCGGGCTCATTATCGCCCCCGACGGATTCGATGGCGAATTCAGAATGATGACCTTGGTCCGCGGCGTGATCAGCCGCGCGACCATCTCCGCGGTCACCCGGAAGCCTTGGGCCTCATCCGACTGCAGGAATACGCACTCCCCGCCAGCATAGCGCACGATGTCCTTGAATGAGACCCAGTAGGGCACCGGCAAAATCACTTCGTCGCCATGATCGACGAGCACTTGAATGGCGTTGAACAGCGCATTCTTGCCCCCGGTCGAGGCGATGACCTCTTCCCGGCGATAATCGGAATCGAAATCCGCCGCGTGACGATGCACAATGGCGTCGCGCAACTCGGGCGTGCCCGGGACGGCCGTGTATTTCGTGAAATTACCTTGAATCGCCGCGATGGCTGCCTCTTTGATGTGTTGCGGCGTGGCGAAATGCGGCTCGCCGGCGCCGAAATCGACAACGTCGATGCCCTGCGCGCGTAGTTTGTCCGCCTCGGCCACCACCGCCATCGTGGCTGAGGGTTCAATGCGGTTGATTCGCTCGGTGAGTTTCAGGGCTTCGCTGATCGCGGTTGTCATACTTTCTTTTTCCTCTTCTTCTTTTCTTTTCCACTCGCCGATCGGGCGGTCGCTTCCTGCATCTCGTCGTGGAACTTGTACGCGGGCTCAAGTTTTTCGCGCAGCTTCTGCTCCACCACTTCCGGGACGAGACCCTTCACTGGGCCGCCGATCTGCGCTACTTCGCGCACCAGACGCGAGCTCACATAAGAATATTTGTCGGCGGGCATCATGAACACCGTCTCCAGTGTGGGCTCGAGCTTGCGGTTCATCAGCGCCATCTGCAACTCATATTCATAGTCGCTCACCGCTCGAATGCCGCGCAACACGCAGGTAGCGTCGATCGACTTCGCGTACTCAACCATCAATCCGTGAAAAGCTTCGATGCGCACATTCTTCAAATGTGCGGTGAGGGTCTTCAGCATCTCCAGTCGCTCCGCCAGACTGAACATCGGGCTCTTTTCCGAGTTCCTCAGAATGCCCACCACCAGTTCTTCGAAAATCTTCGCGCCTCGCTCAATCAGGTCGAGGTGCCCGTTGGTGGGCGGATCAAACGAACCGGGATAAAGGGCGCTGACTTTGCTCAATGGTCCTCGCGACAAGCCGCCGTGCCAGATAATAAGGGATTCTATTCGGCAGGCGCAGGGATGGCAATTGGGTGAGCCGGATAGGGGGCGCAGCGCATCTGAGCACTCCGCTCCCATGTGGTTGTTCTAGCGTTTCGCCGCGATCGGCAGCTTGGCAGGTTCCGGAGGTGCGCTTGGCATGGTCGTGACACGTGCGCCGGTTGAGGCCGGCGTCTGCGTCGGAGTCGCTGCCGGAGGCGCCGGCGCCGTAATCAATCCCAGCGCCTTACGCACTTCTGTGTCGAGCTTAGCCATGGTGTCTCGGTTGTCTTTCAGAAACTGGCGGGCGTTCTCCCGGCCCTGGCCGATGCGTTCGCCCTTGTAGCTGAACCACGATCCGGATTTTTCGAGGATGTTGTTGTTCACCGCGATATCGAGCAGATCACCCTCACGCGAAATCCCTTCGCCGTAGAGAATATCGAACTCGGCTTCGCGGAACGGCGCGGCGACTTTATTCTTGACGACTTTCACGCGGGTGCGTGAGCCCGTCACCACGTCGCCGTCCTTGATGGCCGCGATGCGGCGAATATCCACGCGCACCGAGGAATAAAACTTCAGCGCGCGGCCGCCCGTCGTGGTCTCGGGGTTGCCAAACATCACGCCAATTTTCTCGCGAATCTGGTTGATGAAGATCAGGCAAGTGTGCGACTTGGAAACGGTTCCCGTCAGCTTGCGCAGCGCCTGCGACATCAGCCGCGCCTGCAGACCCATGTGGCTGTCTCCCATTTCGCCGTCAAGTTCGGCCTTAGGCACCAGGGCCGCGACGGAATCGACTACCAGTACGTCGATTGCGTTCGAGCGCACCAGCGCCTCTGTGATCTCGAGCGCCTGCTCACCGTAGTCCGGTTGCGAAACCAGCAGATTGTCAACGTCCACGCCCAGCTTTTTGGCGTAGGCGGGATCGAGCGCATGTTCGGCATCCACGAACGCGGCCATACCGCCGGTCTTCTGCGCCTCGGCAATCACCTGCAGGGTGATGGTGGTCTTGCCGGAAGACTCCGGGCCGAAAACTTCCACCACGCGTCCGCGCGGAAATCCGCCCACACCGAGCGCCGCGTCGAACGAAATCGAGCCGGTCGGGATCACCGAGATAGGAACAATGGCTTCTTTCGAGCCCAACCGCATGATCGAACCTTTGCCGAACTGTTTTTCGATCTGCGCAAACGCTAATTCAATTGCCTTGCCCCGTTCATCCGCCATGGGATTGTGGCTCCTTATAAGAGTGCAAACCTAGATCAAAACCAATCTGGCCGGATTATACATACAGATAGAAGCGAATAAAAGGCGAATCTTGATGATAAACAGTGGAAATCGTTGCGCAATGGGGGGACGATCGGCAGCGGGGCTACGAACTGGACTGCTTTCCCACCCCACCCTAGCCAAAACCGCCCGCGCCGTTACCGGGCTCATCGAGATCAAAGGCCGGGGGCTCAAATTCAAGGGGAAAGCAAAGCCGATGCATGGGTTCCCACGTTTTGTATTCAGGAGCGCGAACGGCGACGGGCTCGTGGCATCGCCGGCATGTCAGTTTTTGCTGGCACTGGAACTTACTCCAGCTTACACGAGTACAACCCGCAAGCTCAGCTCCTCACCTCTGGAGCAAATCCACCGGCGCCGTCACGTCGTGCACGCGAAAATACTTAGCCAGCGCCGGATATTTCCGCGCCACGGCCTCATACATCGCATAAGCCACATTGCGGTAGGACACATGCCCCGCCGGCGTGGTGCGCAATTCCGAGATGTAGACAGCCTCAGCAAAATCCATCTTGAACAGCGCCCGCTTGCGATAGGCCAGCGGGATTACGTACTGCGAATTCTCCTCCGCCTCGGAGGCGTTGCCCGCGGCCAGCTTCTCTACGGCCGCTTGCCCGCGCCGCATGGCGGTTTCGAAGCGGAACCTCATGCCCGCATCTTGCACATCGAGCAGCATCTCGTAGCCGTGCTGGGTGGTGAATCCTTGCATGACCTGGATGCAGCGGCGGTGACGGTGCATATCGCGGAAGCCGCCGATATCCATCAGGATGTCGAAGCGGAACTGCTGTCCGGCGCGGAAGCCGCGCAGCATTTCGTCGTATTTGCCCCGATGTCGCAGGCCGAGGTCGATGATCTCCCGGCGGAATCTCTCTCCGGAAACCTGCAACGCTTGCCGCACCTGTCGATAGGAAAAATGGCAGTGCTCGTAAAGCAGCGTGGTCGCGATCTCCACTTCCAGCGGCTCCTCGTCGAGGAGATCGACGATCGCCTTGGAGGGCGCAAGCTGTTCGCTCTTCAGCAATTCGCGCGCCGCCTGTCGCAGCTCGCGGCGGGATTCCATCTCATAGGGATTCGGGTCGGCATACTTGACCAGCGTAGGCGCGACCCGAACCTCATGCAGCAATTCCCGCTCGGCCCGCGCGCCCAGTTCCGGACTCAGCTTCCGAATCTGCTCCACCAAGTCGCGCGAAGATTCTGCGTTCACGTTGTAGGCTGCCGAGGCTGCCGCGTTCTTCAGCGACTTGCCCAACTGCCGTACTTCCGTATGCGTGTGTGAGAGCAGATGCGCTACCTGGGTCTCCAGCGTGCGCGCGTTGACAATCTCTCCGAGGGAAGTGTTCGTCGCCAGCGGCAGAAGATAACGCGTGATATCGAAGGCCCTCGCCTTCAGCGTGCGCTCGTACGCTTCTTGCTTCATGTCGGCGGGTTTGGGCGTGAGGCTGATCAGATGCTGCGTCATGTGCGCGGAGAGCGCTTCGTACTCCGCAAAGAGAAAGTCCAGCGTTTCGCAATAAAGCCTGCGGGCTTGGTCGTCGGCGCCGAAGTCGGGGATGTAATAGCCGCTCTTTTTGAAGTCCTGATAGCGAGTGGAGCGTTCCTGGCCGTCCCAGCGTTGTTCGTCGACTACTTCAATGGCGGCAAGTATGGAAAGTCTCTCGACGGCCAACGCGATGTGGGCCAAGTCGGCGATCGAACGGTGACCATACTGGAAGTAGAAAGTGTTGAGAAATTTCTCCGCCTTCTGGGTGTTCATCTCCCGCAAAGACTCCTTCATCGACAGTGATGAACGCGAATATTTGGCCATGGCGTAGGCCTGAATCTCCGGCTCCACGCCATACACCGCAAAGACCTCGGCGGAAGGCGCCTGGTCTCGCGCCGCTTCCCGCACCTTGTCCTGCCCCTGGTCCGGCAGGGGCCGCGGAACCGCAGGGTTTTCTGTGGTCGAGGCCCGTTGCGGGGAGCGGTGGCCGGAACTCGGGGAACTCGGATCGGGGCTGAAAGCCTTCTGGTTGGGTGGCTCGGGCATGGCAATCGCTTCATTCGTCACGATCGGGGTCATGGGAGTGTTCGAATGTTAATCGGCGAATCCACAATGCGCAATCCATTTGCGGAACAATATTGATGCTGTGCTGTGGATAACTATGGGGTGAATCATTTCAACCAGTAACGCAACGGTGCGTTTGTCCATCCGCTCGCCTTAAACTATTCAGTGCATCCTTTACTCCAGACGGTCGCGCATCGGCCATGGCCGTTGCCGCCAGGTCCGTGGATCATGCGTCAGACGTGGCATGATTTGCTGTTTGCCCACTGGCCGATTCCAGCAGAACAGATGCGGGCTCTCATTCCTGCGCAATTGACGCTTGATACTTTTGACGGGCAATGCTGGGTTGGAGTCGTGCCCTTTCACATGAGCGGGATCCGCCGCCGCGGACTTCCGTTCCTGCCCGGCCTATCGCGCTTTCCGGAACTGAACGTTCGCACCTATGTCACCTACGCCCGCAAAGCGGGAGTTTATTTCTTCAGTCTCGACGCGGCGAACTTGCCTGCGGTACTGGCGGCGCGTGCTTTCTATCACCTGCCTTATTTTCATGCCGACATGACCAGCCACGAGCGCGAAGGCATCATCGACTATGTTTCCCGCCGTTATCACGTGCCGGCCGAATTTCGCGGAAGGTATCATCCCACCGGCGAAACCAGGCTGGCCACCCCCGGCTCAATCGAGCACTGGTTGACCGAGCGCTATTGCCTTTACACGACCCATCGTGGCCAGCTCTATCGCGGAGAAATCCACCACGCACCGTGGCCGTTGCAAACTGCCGAAGCGGAGTTAGAAACGAATACCGTCGCCGCCGCGGCCGGTATATCGCTGCTCTCGGACTCCACGCCGCACTTGCGGTTCGCGCGAAGGTTGGATGTACTGATATGGCCCCTGGCGCGCGCCGAATCGAGCTGCGGCAGGTATAATCTCACGTTCCAGCGTAAAGACCGCGAATAGCACCTCATAGCGAACTCAGGAGAATCTCATGTCTCTTTCAGGGCGGGTGGCCTTGGTTACTGGTGCGTCGCAAGGCATAGGACGCGCCTGCGCACTGAAGCTCGCCACAGCCGGCGCGGTGGTTGCTGTCGCCGCGCGCAATCACGACAAGCTGAACGAACTGGTAAACGAAATCGCCGCCGGGGGCGGAAAGGCTGCCGCCTTTGCCCTCGACGTTACCGACGCAGTGCAGGTCAAGTCTGCGATGA
>Ga0210398_10002682_pt1 | contig 17268 bp, 16 predicted proteins | sample IncBWC4OmetaG_FD_161047 | JGI IMG/M metagenome (GOLD analysis project Ga0210398, IMG submission 161047) | Forest soil microbial communities from Barre Woods Harvard Forest LTER site, Petersham, Massachusetts, United States - Inc-BW-C-4-O | ecosystem: Environmental > Terrestrial > Soil >... | reverse complement strand
GAAATGCGGGGATGAAAACAGACCGGCGGTCGACAAGCGCTGTGAGCAGGGTGTGGTAGGCATTCCGGAGACGCTCGAATCCGCGCTCGAACGCTCGCTGGAACCGCAGCAGAGGGTTCCGTGAACTTCGAGCATCGCCCTGCTTTGCTTTGAGCAGGTACATCGCCAGCGTAGGCACCAGCGTCCGCGAAAGGATGTAGGAGGCGAGCATGGCGAACACCACCGCTTCAGCCAGAGGCACGAAGAGATACCGGGCTACACCGCTCAGCAGGAACATCGGCAAAAACACGATGCAGATGCAGAGCGTCGATACCAGGGCGGGAACGGCGATTTGCGCCGCACCTTCCAGGATGGCGTCCCGCTGGGCATGCCCTTGTTCGAAATATCTCTCGATGTTTTCAATCGTAACGGTAGCGTCATCCACAAGAATTCCAACGGCGAGAGCCAACCCTCCGAGTGTCATGATGTTGATGGTTTCTCCAAGAAAGCTGAGGATCATGACGGAGGTCAAGATGGACAGCGGAATCGATATGGCGATGATCAACGTACTCCGCCAGCTTCCCAGGAACAGCAGAATCATCAACCCCGTGAGACACGCGGCGATAACAGCCTCGCGGATGACACCGTTGACCGAACCTCGGACGAAAATGGACTGATCGGCCAAAGGCAAAATCTTCAGCTCCGGAGGCAGCGTCTGCGCGACCCGTGGAAGAAGGCCGCGAATGCTTTTCACAACGTCAAGCGTGGAAGCATTGCCCGCCTTCAGCACGGAGACGAGAGCGCCGCGACGACCATCCTGACGCACGATGTTGGTCTGTGGCGCAAAAGCGTCTCGCACATTCGCTACATCGCGGAGATAGATGGTGGAATTCCCAACGACCTTGATGGGAAGTTCGTTCAGTTCCGGGACCGTTCTCGTACTGGCGTTCAGCCGAACGTCGTATTCGAATTGACCCATCTTTGCTGTCCCGGACGGCAAAATCAGATTTTGCTGTTGTACAGCAGTGAGAACATCTTGTGGCGCAAGGCCTTTCGACTGCATCAGCCCTTGATTCAAATCAATCATGACCTGACGTTGTTTGCCGCCGTACAAGTAGGGAATGACGGCCCCAGGAACGGTCACCAGTTGGGGCCTCAGGAAATTCTGCCCGAGGTCGTTCAATTGCTGCTCCGAAAGTCCATTCCCGGAAAGGCCCAGTTGCAGAATGGGAACGCTCGAAGCGCTGTAGTTGATGATGATGGGAGGTAAGGTCCCGGGCGGCAATTGGCGAAGGGCGGTTTGCGAGATAGCCGTCACCTGGGCATTGGCGGTGTCCAAACTCGCGCCGTGCTGCAGGTAAATCCTGATGATGGCTTGCCCGTTTACCGTGGTCGATTCGATGTGTTCGATGTTGTCGACCGTGGTGGTTAGTATGCGTTCATACCCGCTCGTGAGCCGGCCTTCCAATTCCTCAGGATTCATGCCGGCGTACTGCCAGGCAACCGCGATCACCGGAATATCAATGTTCGGGAAAATATCGGTTGGCGTGCGCAAGATCATGATCGGGCTCAGGACCAAAATCAGTACGGCAAGAACGATAAAGGTGTACGGCCGGTCCAGAGCCACTCGAACAATCCACATAACTAGAACTCCTTAGATTCCAATCGCGAACTGCTCTCGCACGGCATCAGCTCGCCCGGCACCATCACGAACTGCTCTCTGCGTTCCTAACTACACGTCGCGATTTCCTGACCTCGATGCTCCCTGTGAAGGTTGGCTTCCTCCCTGGCCGCGTGATGCACAGAAATCCCAAGACCGCCGCGAGCAGGAAGGTCGCCATCTGAGTCTCCCTCTGTCTCCGCTCTAATCACCCGCGCTGTAGACAAGTCGATGCCGCGAGAGGCCATTGGCGTTACGGCTCGTACGCAAGGCCTGGTTTCCGTTCCTCCGCGTGGACTCGGCATAACCCTTCAATGTCTTGCGTAACTTTTTCCGGCCATGGAATACTCGTGCCTTCACGGCTCCCACCGACAAACCCATGACTTGCGCGGTTTCTCCTGTGGATAGCTCGCCAAGTTCCCGCAGTTCGATTGCTTTGCGCATTCCCGGTGTTAGCTCATTTACAGCCGCGGAGAGAATTCGCTGCTGCTCTCGCTCGAGGCAACTATCCTCAGGGTTCGGGCCCGGGTCCGGGATATCCAGAGGCACCGCAGTCTCGTCCTCCGTAGTTGATTCCGCGATCGGCACCTCACGCGTTCCACGCCTCCTGCGCAACAACATCAGTGCTTCGTTGATGGCGATCCGTGTTAACCAGGTGGAGAATAAGGACTCGCCCTCAAACTTCTTCAAATGAAGGAAGGCTTTCTGAAAGCTCTGTTGCGCGACGTCCTCGGCGTCTTCCCGATGACGGGTCATTCTCTGAGCCAATGAAAGAATCTTCGCCTCGTTCCGCTGGACGAGTAGCTCAAATGCGCGAGCGTCCCCGGTTTTCGCGCCAGCAACCAGCGCGGCCTCTTCCTGTCGAACCAGACGATCAGGGCAAGAGCTCGTCGCATTCGCTCCGCCAATCGCATCCATGAGTTGTACTGGCATCGTGCTTCTCCTTCTCTGCTCACATAGAAACTGCTCTCGGTTGGCCGATTCGAGGGATTAGCTAAGTTGCATCGCAACAAGGAATGCTCTTCATTTTTTCTGGCGATGCACCAGTAACTAGCTCCCAAGATCGAAGCGAACCGTGACTTCCATTTCGACAGCCACCGGCGTCCCGTTAAGCAACGTTGGCTGATACTTCCACTGCAGCACCGCGTTCAATGCCGCGGGTATCAGTAGCGGGTGGCCGCTCAAGGCGCGCGCTTGCACCACGTTTCCGTGCTCGTCGATCACCGCGTTGACGACCACGATGCCCCAGACGCGCGTTTGCTTCGCGAGCGGCGGATACTCGGGTTGCACCGAATAGATCTGCCGCGGTGCTTTGAGGTTCGAGCCAACGCGAACAATTCGCTTCACTGCCGGCTGCGGCGGAGGTGGGACCGGTACGAGGGTCCCCGTGCCACCAAAAACTCCGCCCAGTGAGCCGCCGAGTTGTCCCCCGGCCACGCCTCCAGGGACACCTCCAGCTACGCCTCCCAAATCCGGCGCCGCTGCTGTGTTATCCAGAGAGACGGTCTTCGGAGTCGAGACCGGCGCAGTCAGCTTTCCTTGCGTGTAGGTGAGCTTCGGACGCGTAGGTGTTATGTGCGGAGGCACCGCCCGCCCCACCGACGGTGGAGGCGGGGGCGGCGCAGCGGGAGGCCCCACCAAGGGGGTGTCTTCGTAGTTGCCCAGCTGGATTGTTCCCGTTGTGTACAACGGTACGATGATCAGCGTCGCGAGAATCACAATGTGCAGACCGGTCGCGGTGACCCACTCTAGAGGGCTCCTTCGTACGGTCTTTGTCGTGGGCGTCTCGAGCAACGCGTTTAGAAAAATATCGTTCTGTGTTGTGGGAGACAGGCGAACAGGCCGCGCTGGCTTCCCAGTGGGGCCAGCTTGGGCCGGATCGAAAAGATGCATCGGATGTGTAGTCATTGCTCCTCCGTTCGTGCCGCTCGATCGGCGCAAGAGCCCGTTAGGTTGGCCCCGTCGATCGCATCCATGAGTTCTACTTGCACAGTGCTGCTAGTTGTTCTGCTCGCGTTAAAACTGCTCTCGGCTGGCCGACTCCACGGCGTCGCCAAATTGAATGGCAACCCGGAATCCTCTTGCACTCTCATCTCCGCGACCATGCGTGCCGAGGGAACTCGTCCGCGTGGTAGCTGGACAATGACGTCCGTCTGAGCGTTGGCGAACAAACAAACGATCAGCAGCACTAGGCCGTGCTTGTGCGTGCTCTTCACCTTTTCAAGTACATACTTCGTGTAAACACCGCTGGCTACCAGGTGCGCGCCTTTCTTGGAAATAGCCCGCAGCAATCTTTCCCCGGCTTTGTCGATGAACGTCACATCACTAAGGTCGACAACGCATGTTCCCCCACGGTCGTCGGAGTGCGCCTCTTTCCAACTTGTTCTCAGCTCGTCCACCCACGGACCGACCAACCGTCCCTGCAAAATCCATCGCTGTTCCGTTGGCGTCTCGTTGATCGTGATCTTCAACACATTTGCCTCTCATGCTCGCCTAGCGAATTGGGCCGCGTCCCGAATACAGACGGTGCTTAGCGGCGTCTAGGGATGGCTTGGAAACCCTTCTTGGTCTGCGCGAGGGTGCCTTCCTCATATGCACTTCGGCACCAGCTTGTTCGAAGGAGACTTCGTCCATCGCGACTCTCATCAACCAGATACCACGCCCGTGGTCGGCACTGAGATTTTCGGGACTCGTAGGATTGGGAACCGCTTTCGGGTCAAATCCCTGTCCTTGGTCCTTGACGACCAGGGATATCCCCTTTTTCAAGTCACAGCGGCAACGAACCTGAACCAACTTGTGACCATCGAGACGATTGCCGTGAACCACTGCATTGTTGAGAGCTTCCCAAAGAGCCAGTTCAACCGCGGGCTCCTCGCCGGAAATGCAACGCGATCCTTCGATCAGTCGCATCAAACGGTCGACCAGTGGGGAGATGGCTTTGATTTCACTCGGCATCCAGGCCTCGATCTGGAAGGAAGAACCTGCCCCTATGCCGGCAAACTGCGGTTCGAAATCTGGCGGTCTCTCGGCGGCTTGTGTTTGAGCCATGACCAACGCCTCACGCCCGGGGAAAATGCATCCCGCGGGCCAAAGAGGCATGTGTTCCTGAAATACTCGAACTTATTGATTTGTCATGGGATGAGGCGGCGAGACGCGAAGCGCTCAATCGACCTGCCAAGGTGGCACTGCCAGTGGCATGGCACGCTGCCAGTTCTCTGGCGCACAAAAGTCTGCGGTGGGGTCGGGAATATTTCAGGCGAGGTGTGACGAGAATGGTGTCGCGGTTACGCCGAACCGCGTGCGATTCCGAGCTTGTGCATTCTCAACTGTAGGGTGGACCGTTTCATTCCAAGATGTGCCGCCGCCCCGTTGGGACCTGCCACAACCCAGTCGCACTGCTTGAGAGCTTCAAGAATCTGTTGACGTTCCGTTTCCTGCAAAACGTCGTGAAGTGCGCCATTTGTCGATCTCGGAGAAGCGGATTTTCCTGCCGGAGGGCCCGCTTGGGGAATTTTAAGGTCGCTAACATCGATACTTAGGGCCGGACCCGCCGAGATAATGACAGCGCGCTCGATCACATTCTGGAGTTCTCGTATGTTCCCCGGCCAATGATATCGGCACAAAGCATCCATTGCCGCAGAAGGAATCGTTTCCATGACCTTTTTCATGCGCGTAGAAAACTGCTGCGTGAAGTGCCGCACCAGCAGCGGAATATCCCCCTGGCGTTCCCGCAAGGGCGGAACGTGGACGGGAAAAACATTCAAGCGAAAAAAGAGATCGGATCGGAACTTCTGCTCGCTCACCATCGCTTCCAAATCGCGGTTCGTCGCAGCAATCAAACGCGAATCTGTCCGAAGCGTCTTCGAGCTTCCCAGTCGCTCGAATTCCCTCTCTTGCAGCACGCGGAGCAATTTCGTCTGCAATTCGAGAGGGATTTCTCCTATTTCATCCAGGAAAATGGTGCCGCCGTCGGCCACTTCGAAGCGGCCGATGCGTTGCGCGATCGCTCCTGTGAATGCGCCCTTCTCGTGCCCGAACAGCTCGCTTTCCAGCAAGCCTGTCGGAATTGCCGCGCAGTTGAGCTTGACGAAAGGTTTTGAGCGCCGTGGGCTCAAGTCGTGGATGCCGCGTGCGATCAGTTCCTTTCCCGTGCCTGTCTCGCCGTAAATCAAGACCGTCGAATCGGTCGGCGCTACAGTTTCCACCTGTTTGAGAACCCTGCCGAGAGAAGCGCTATTTCCGATGATCTGGGCAAAATTCATCTGGGTGCGAATTTCATCTTCCAAATAGAGTTTTTCTTTCGACAGCTGCTCTTTCAGCTCCCGAATCTCGCGGTAGGCAAGCGCGTTCTCGACGGCGAGAGCAATCTGGTTCGCAACCTGGGTAAGGAAACTGATATCGGCCGGACTGAAGGAATCGTCTCGGAGTCGACCGAGAACCAAGACGCCAATCGCACGATTCCGGCTGATCAGCGGTAAAAAGCAGAAGGACTTCAAACCTTCACGAACCGCAGTCTGAACAATTGGGTAATTGAGCCAACCGGAGAAGGGACTCTGGAGCGTCAGAGGCTTCATGGTTCGAAATGCCGTACCGGAGGGCGATCCCTCGATCGAATAAACCAGCTCTTCCTGGAGGAATCCTTTGCTTTCAGGAAAGTCAACCGCGTAAAGTCTCAGATGCTTGTTTTCCGCGTCCGGCAGCGACAAGCCGGCGTAATCGCACTGCATTACGCGCCGGACGTCCTGCGAGACGGCACGCAGCAGATCGCGGAGCTCCAAATTGGAGACAACCTGATTGGTGACGTCAAGGAGTAACTGCAGCCGGTCGTTCTTACTCTGCAGTTCTTCAGACGCCAGCCGCAAGGCCGCAAAATTCAAAGCGTCGTCGAACGCCAGCGCAATATAATCAACCACTTGGGACACGAACAGGACTTCGTTTGGCGAGTATGCATCGACCTGCTTGCTACCGAAGGTGATTACCCCCAGTTTGCGGTGCGCCGTCGTCAATGGGAGCGCGCAGATAGAGCGAATATAGAGCCTTTTCAAGATCGCTTGCAGCCGGCCACAGCCCGGCTCCATTTCGTCCGTCGATCTCAACTGAGGCTCTTGCCGCTCGTAAACCCATGCCGTAAGCGTCTCCTTGGGCGTTAGCTTCTCTTCGGGAACCACCTCTGATCGACTGGTCATGTCGATGAAGCAATTCTGAAATGTATCGGAATCTTGGTCGCGAAGTGACACGCCGATGAAGTCAAACGGCACTACCCCATGCAGTTCGTCCATCAGGATGCCAAAAAGTTCTTTAGGGTCGCGGAGCGCTCCGATGGCTCGGGACACGCGGACGAGCGTTTCGTACCGCACGGCAAGTGGCTGAGCAGTTATGACTTCCGAGTCGTTGTTCACAGTGGGGGCCACCACTCGATCAAGCTGCTTCCAGTCCGTCTGATGCCTGGCGAAGGACAATTGATACACCTGGCTGAGAGCGGAAAAGATGTCTATGTCGTGGAACGAGCGTTGCCCCGGGGCGATGCGCCGGACGGTTTTCAGGGTGATACCCCGTACGGACTCACAGAATGGGTTGCCTCGGTTGGTCGAGGATTTCTCAGAGATTCGTCGGACGCTGGTTCGCCTTCTACGCACGTGTGTGGTTATGTGCTTTGCATAAGCGCGCAGATATTCTCGGTGGTTGGGGCGGTTGCGCCGAAAACAGCCGCGCTCTTTGACAAGGAGTGCGCGTCATGCACGATATGCGAATCTTCTAAAGGCTTTATTTGCAGGGTTTTACGCTAAGTCGCTGAATTCCACGGTGGGGGGGCGTCTCAGTTGCCTTGAACGCTGCTCGGTCCTGCCTAGTTTCGCCGCCAATTCCGTCCCCGGTTCGAGAAAACCCACGGAAAATCGGCATATGTGCGTCTATATATCGGATACCTCGGATAGCAGCAGCTTCAGCACGTTGTCGGTTGTGTCCGTCTCGCTCAAGCGGGGAAAAATACTCTCGACGCTATGGCGGTGGCGATCGGCGTCACGGTCCGTCATGGCATCCACAACCGTCACAACGTTATAGCCGTAATCGTAGGCGCTGCGCACCGTCGATTCCACACCCGCGCTGGTCGCCACGCCCGTAACAAAGACCTGCGTTACGCCGCGTTGGCGCAAGATTTCATTCAGTGACGTGCCGATGAACGCTCCCACTCGCTGCTTGCTGACGATGTGATCGCTGGGTTGCTGCTGCAATTCGGGAACAAGCTCGGTCCAATCGGCCGAAAACGAAGATTTGCGGGCTCCGGCGTCCGTGCGGCCCGGAGCCCCGGCCGTCACGTTGACCAGCACGACCGGCAGTCCACGCTCCCGGAAAGCGCGCGCCAGCCGGGCCACGCGGGCGACGATTTCGGCACCAGGGTGCACTGTCGGCAGATCGACAATGCCTTTTTGCAAGTCAATCACGACCAAACTAGCGTTTGTATCGAGTTTTGTGAGAGGCATGGTTTTTCCCGTCCCTTGAGGCTTGTGGCGGATCCCGCTAACTTTCGTTCTGCTAGTCACGTCGTTCGCTTACTGCGTTTGTTTCTCTCGAAATTGCAAGCTCATCATGATGCTTATTGCCACGATCCCCGCTAAGAAAATAACCAGTGCTAAATCGCCCCCGCTCGAAAGTTTTCCGACCCGCACCAGCAGGTAACCCACGACCAGATTAAAGAGTGCCCAGAGAACATTCAGCGTTGGCGATGACAATCCTTTTCCGCGAGGGTTCGCAAAGGGTGTGGGGAAACAGTCACCAGAAACGCCATGTACGAAATGTGGCACAACGTTAGTGAGAAACATTCCGGCGAAGAAACACGCAACGTAGTGATACCAGTTCACTATGGTTTTCCTTTCGGTTGGAGAAGGTTGTGGGGTTCATTCGAAATTTATGCTGCCGGTTCCTGCAGGTCGGAAATCGGGTTTATTGCGGGCACAGGCAGCAGTCCCATCTCCTGGTAAATGGGGCGCATGATCGCCCCGATTTTTGGCAACTCCAGCGAGAACCACAGCGCGCCGGCCACGCAGCATGCACCGGTAAGCATGACCGTGTGCGGCGCTCCAATCCGGTGAGCTAGCGCGCCGGCCAGCAGGCTGCCGAAGGGAGCCGCTCCGAAAAAGGCCATCGTGTAGTAGCTCATCACGCGGGCACGCTTCTCTTCTGGAACCAGCGACTGGATGATCGTATTGCTGACGGACGCGCCCTGCATCAAACCAAAACCGACGAAGACCATCAGTACCAGCGATAGCCACAACGCATGCGAAAACCCGAAGAGAATTAGCGCGCCTCCTAGTATCGCCGTCGCGATCTGCACCATGCGCGTCAGTCCGACGACCGACTTGCGCACGGCAAGCGAGAGGCCCGACACAAGAGCGCCGATTCCAGAGGCGGTCGTCAGCCCGCCGAGGGTATACGCGCCGCCCTGTAGCACCTGGCCGGCGAAGACTGGCAGAAGCACGGCGTAGGAGTAGCCCATCAAACTGAGAAGCGCAAAGAGCAGAAGGATCGTGCGGATAGGGCGGAAGGTACGGACGTAATCCCAGCCTTCGCGCATCTGTTCAAACATGCCGGATGCGTTGTAGCGGGTGTTTAAGGGCTTGATGCGCATCAGCAGCAAAGACGCGATCACCGCAAAGTAGCTGACGCCGTCGATCAGAAAACACCAGCCTTCGCCAAAGGCTCCGATCACCACGCCAGCGACGGCCGGGCCGACTAGCCGTGCACCATTCGCCATCGAGGAGTTGATGGCGATGGCGTTACTCAGATCGCTCGGATCCTCGACCATCTGTACCAGAAACGATTGGCGACCAGGCATGTCGAACGCATTGATCACCCCTTGCAGAGCGGTGAGCGCGATAATTTCCCATAGGTTGATGACATGTGCCAGCGTGAAGGCCGCCAGTGCGAGCGACTGGACGGCACCACCGGCTTGTGTCCACACCAGCAGCTTGCGGCGATTGACGCGCTCGACCAGCACGCCCGCAACTGGCCCAAGAGCAAAGGAAACCATCTGCCCTGCAAAACTCACCACCCCCAGCAGCAGCGCGGAATGGGTCATTCGATAGACCAGCCAGCTTGTCGCCAGCCGCGTCATCCACGTGCCGATCACCGAGATGCTCTGACCCGTAAAGAAGAGCTTGAAGTTGCGGTGCCGCAACGCCCTCGACGCGTGCGACAGCGCACCTCGCGGGAGGGAGTTCTTCGGCCCATCCGAACCAATTGCGGCTTTGTTCACAATTCCGCCAGGCGCTTGATGATTCCGCCTGCCGCAAACAGTATTTCCCGTTCCTGTTCGTCCAGCTGCGCAACGGCCTGCGCCAGCCAGGTCCGCTTCGCGTCCTTGGCGCTCTTTCGCACAGCCGCGCCTTTGGCGGTCAGCGTAATATTCATTTGTCGGCCGTCAGTCGGATGCGGCTTGCGCCCCACGATTCCCATTTCCTCGAGCACCGCGATGGCCGTTCCCATCGACTGCGGTTTCATACCTTCGGCCCGCGCCAGCTCAGCCGTGGTCGCGGGCCCGTCTTTATCGAGGCGCGCCAGGACGGCTGACTCGGTAAGTGAAAGCTCATGCGAGGCAGCCGCCGCGCGCACGCGGCGCACCAGTAGCCCCATGGCCTGAATAAAGTCGGTTAATTCGAGGTCGAGCGTTTTTCGCGGCATATCGATAGCATAACAAATAACAGTTAAACTTGCAAGTTACACTTAACAGTCTAACTGTTTATAGTCTGCCGCCCTATGTTCCGATCGAGGAGGTATTGCGCTGGCCAGTATTCGTTTTTGAATGCCTGAGGAATCGTGTGAGCGCTGTCGATGAGCATCGTCGCCGTTCGCTCTTAGAACAGCCGGCTTTTCCGGATGAAATGCGCCGATCAAATGCTCTTTGCCTTTCGCCGCACTCACGACGGAAGACTCTGTCAGCAAATCCGTGCCCCAGCCTATGGCGATGGCGACGGCTCCCGGGATCACAGCCACGCCCGATTCAATCGACTTCGGAGCTGGACAGCAACCACGAACTGAGGAGCCGCAGCTCCCGTCCCTTCTGGGTGGAGCAGACGGTCTCAGCTTCTTCGGCCAGCTCTCGCGCTCGCCCGAAATCGCCCGTTTCGAGCTCCTTCCTGGCTTCTCGTCGAAGCCGATAGGCGTGGTCCAGCAGCAACAGGAGCGAGCGAAGGTCGGCCCCGCATCGCGAGCAGATCGCCGAGCCCCGGAAGCGCGCTTGGCATACCGGGCAATTGGGAGGTTCATCGTTTCCGATCAATGCCCCTCCACAAAGAACAGCAGCTCGCGCAGCTCCGCGCTAGTCTTTTTCAGTGCCCCGGCGTCGTTCGACCTTATCGCTGCATGGATTCTTTCGTGTAGTTCGATCGCTTCTTCTTGGTCCTCTGGGTGCAGCGTGCCCAGCAAGTGTTGTGAATGCTCGATGAGGTCATGCGCTTCCTTCACCATCTCAAGAGCGTGCGGCAGACTGGCGGCGGCTGTGTCCTCGGGTTCGCTCACCGCCTCCTCGTTCACCCCATCGGCGTCCTCCAAGCTGAAATCATTTTCATCAAGCTCCACGCTTTCTTCGGCGTGAGAGGAATAAAGCGCTTTAAGACGCTCTCGAGCTGCGGCGATCTCAGAAGGGCTCTTCTCCCGCAGCGCCCGATCGATCGAGATGTGTTTGGACTTGCCGGTTTCCTTTTCGATGGCCGTGACGTGCAGGATGCCGTCCACGTCGAGACTCATGCGGCAGAGCACCTCGTTCGGCTCTCGCGTTGGTCGCAAACCCTCGACGTGGAAATCGCCCACCAGCAGGTTTTTGAGCGCATCGTCGTCCTCGCCCTGATAGATCTCAATTTGCACCGAGGTTTGCTGTGGGTGAGCGGTTGCGTAGCTATCGGTGCGAGTGACGGGCAACGGGGTGTTGCGATAAATAATTGGGTGATAACAATGCGGATAAGGGAAGCCCCCGCGTTCTCCCAGGTACGACGGGCCGAAGGAAAAGGGAGAGACATCCACCAGCACCCGCTCCACGCCGTGTCCGGCCAGCCTAGAAGCGAGGACTCCTGCACCGAGGGCCACGCACAAATCAGGATGTATATCCTGACGGGGCTCGAGTCCCGTCAGTTCATGCAATCTGCGGTAAATCAGCGGTGTTCGGGTTGAGCCGCCGACCAGCAAGATGGTGTCGATGTCACCGGGACTCTTGTGTGCATCGCCGAGCGCTTTGGAGACACTGTCGAGGGTGGACTCGATCAGCGGCCGGACCATCTCCTCGTATTCAGAACGGGAGAGTTCAACATCAAGGTGCAAGGGTTTTCCGTTCTCGGTCACCAGCGCTTCTTCCCGCACGCGGACGTAGGGCTCGAAACTCAGCTTCTTCTTGGCTTCCTCGGCAGCCCACCGCAACCGGGTATGCGCGACCGGGTAGCCATTCTGGAGGTCGATCCCATACTGGGTTTGGAATTTCCGTTCCAGGCGCCCGAGCAAAAGATTGTCAAAATCGTCGCCTCCGAGTTGGTTGTTACCGTGGCTGGCGAGAACTTCGGTGACGTCGCCCTCGACGCTTACGATGGATACATCAAACGTCCCGCCACCAAGGTCGTAAACCAAGGCAGTGTGATGGGCGGCATCGCCGAAACCGTACGCGAGACTAGCGGCCGTAGGTTCGTTGAGAATGCGCGCGACTTCCAAACCGGCGAGCTCTCCGGCCTCGCGCGTAGCGTTGCGCTGGGCATCCGAAAAATAGGCCGGCACGGTAATGACTGCCTTGGTGATCGGTTGACTCAGATGGCGTTGCGCCCATTCCACCAGTTGGCGAAGAATCAGGGAGGAGATCTCCTGGGGCGTGAACTCCTTGTCTCCGAGTTTGACGGTCTCGGTCGACCCCATCTTTCGCTTGATACTACGGATGGTCAGATTTGGAAACAGAAGCTGTTGATGGCGAGCCTCCCGGCCTACCAGCAGCGCGCCGGCAGGGGAGAGACCCACACAAGATGGCAGCATGCGGTCCGCTTCAGGGCCGAGAACCTCCACGTTGCCATTTAGGAAAGCCGCGATCTCCGAGTTGGTGGTTCCGAGATCAATACCTACGACCATATCACTCATCGTTTTCATCTCCTCCTGCGGGGATTGCTGTGGGTCTGCGTGCTACCTTCACTTGTGCCGGGCGATGAACTTCTCCCTTCCACTCGTAGCCTGCTCGGTACACTTCGAGCACCGTTCCCTCGGCTTCTTGATCGGTCTCTTCTACATCTACGACGTGCATGGACTTCGGATCAAAGCGCTGCCCTTGGCATGCAATTTCCCTGACATCAAATTGCGCCAGGGCGTCTTTGAGGCGTTCCATGCTCATCTGGTAGCCCTCCTTGAGCGCGGTTACGTTCTCGAACGCTTGACGGAGAATTTGATGTCTCGCCAGGAGTCGAACCGTCCAACTGGACCTCAGGGAATCGTCCATGCTCTTCTGGCTCGCGCGGACCTGATCGAGGCCCCGCGCCAAACGGTCGAGCACATCAAGAAATACATCCAGCACTTCCCGGCGAGCACGTTCATGAGCCTCTCGGTGCATTTCGGGAAGCTGCGGCGCCAGAATCGCGACGGGAGCGAGGGACTCGCCGAGTTGCTTGAAGCTCCGCCCTTGCAATCTCACTTCCTGCGTCAGAGCTGTCATGGCCGCCCACATCGAATAGAAGTCGCACCGGCCGTTGCTGACTGGATTCGGTTCCGCTGCCAGAGAGGACAGCAGCTCGGCAGAAAGCCCTTGCGGGGGCTCCTCGACCGCCAGCACGGAGTCCAACCAGACTTCAAAGCGACGCAGAATTTCTTCGCGATCTAGGCTCACTTCTCCCTCAAGACCGCCAACCATGGCTCCGGCCCGGTAAACTTTCTCTCTTGTTTGCTTGCCGGCAGCAAAGAAAGCAGAGGAGCATGGGGATCTGCGGAAAGAAACATGTGCAAGGCGCGACGACGCGGATCCCGCAATACTTCGTACGCGTCACGGATGCGTTCAAACGCAGCAGGCGCACGGTCGGGCGGATTCTCCTTCACCTTCGAAAGGTAGGCCTCGCGGATTCTCTCATCACCGGCATCCGGAGGAACTCCGAGAATTTCTCTCGGATCTTCGTTTAATCGGATGTTCGCCTGTCGTTCCGTTTTCAAAACAAATCTCCCTGCCCCGGCAAATCGCGGCGCGCTCTCTTTTGTCGCCTCCCTCGAGCGTGGCCCATTTCCGCTGCCAGCCGGGCCATGTCTTCCAGGGTAAACGGTTCGTCGTCGTTCTCCAGATCCTCGTCGTTCTCCAGATCCTCGTCGTCCAGAAACATAGTTTCCCGAGAAAATGAAACGCGAAAGGGATCAGACCGATCTGTGGGAAATGTAGGCGAGTGTTTCTCGCGCTGGAGCACCGCCTGCATCTGCTCGGTGGTCATCGAGAAGTCGTGCCAATCTTCGAAATCGAGCCAGTCGAAGAAGTTTCTCTTGGCGTTGCGGCGGCCCCGTCGCAGCTCCACCGCTTCGTTGATGACGGACGTGTCCCGCCGGCGCCGCCCCAGTTCGACAGCAGCCGCAATACAGTCGTTGCGGCGCTCGAACTCCCATTCCGGCAGGGCTCGCGCCCGCAGCAGCAAAAACCGCGCTTCCGCGTCGCCTCCCATTTCAAGGCCGGCGACAGAAGCTGCGTAGGCGAGTTCCGTTTGGTTCGTGCGCAGCGCTGCCTTTCCCAGCATTTCCAATTGCCGGTCTTCCAGGCGACCGCGGGCGTTTGTCAACTCCTGCAAAAGCCGGTCGTGCCATGCCGTTGGGATCGTGAAGGTCGCACCCACATCATCGCCGAGACCGCAAACACGGGCGGTCGCCGAGACCAGCGAATCAGAAAGATCCAGGGAGACTTTTTGTGGAAGATGACTTTCGAAGTCCGCTGGGGTCAGTCCGCCGAAAGCGCCTGCGTTTTCGCACGCCAGGGTGGCCGCTGCGGCGCTCCCCAGCAAGTGAACGATCTGGCTCAAAAAGCTGGAGCCCATTCGAGCGTCCTTGCGGATAACCTGGCAGGCCCAGCGCAGGGCGACCAGAAAGGCAGGACGATCACCTACTTGGGCTTGTGGCAGTGCTTCGAGAGCTGCCAGGTCCTGTTCAACCAGGTGCAGCTTGCGCTGCCGGAGGTGACGACCTGCCTGGGCGATCAGCAGACGAAACGCGGCTCGGCGAACCTCGGGATTTACCGCATCCAGCTTCTGCGCCTCTTCTAGAAAGGCGGTCGCCTTCGTGAGCGCCGCTCGCTTTTCCGCCGACTCCATCAGGTACAGCAGCGGCTCGCTGTGGTTCGGGATGGCGCGGTGCCAGCTCTCGGCCACGTAGTCGGCAACCCTCCAATCGGATTCCTGCCTGGCCCAGTTCAACCATTGCTCGAACGCTTCTCGATGAGGGTCGATGCTACACGCCCGCTCAAATAGTTTGCTTGGCGAGAGAAAATAAAGATCACGCTTTTTGTACTTCGCCTCCACAGCGCGAATGGCCGGCGGCTGATCCTCATAGAAGGCCTGGAAGCCGGAGAATTGCTCTGCGAAATTGCTCTCCAGCTCTTCCAGCGTGTCGACGGGGACCTCCAACAAAAGCACGGCCATATGCAGGTACAGAGCTGCTGCTTCGGGACCATTTTCCCCAAACCAACCCTCCGCGACCGCATGTCGGCGAAATTGCTCCCATAGGGCGCATGTGACCGGTCCGACTGGTTCGCGGGAATTCTCGAGGGACCGCGCATAAAGGCGCCAGAAGTAAGCGTTCTTGGTCGACGCCCCGCCGAGTGCGGCGCGGACTTTTTTTGTGGGCAGCTCAAGCTGCAAAGCGCGCACGGAGATATGCTGCCGCAAGCGTTCCACCAGCTGGGGATAGGCAACCTCGCAAGTAGTCATGGCGCGCTGGATTTCCGGCAGGATCTTGCCTTGGTCCCTTGTTTTAAACGCGGAGTCTAGCGCTTGTAGGGACCTCTCGAGGGACACTTTGCTGCCACACACACGGGCGACGAGTGAGTCCGCAGCAGCGGCCAGGCGTCCGTCGGTTCTCGCGCGAAGCATGGTCCGAAGGGCCGGAATGAGCCGTGCGGGAGCGGAATCGGGATCGACGGTTTTCAAGCACTTTTCGCAGGCGGCATCGTCTTGCCGGTAGAAATAGGCAATGGCGCGCAAGAGGATTTTCCACGAAGCCAAGGGACCGCGGTGAGAAACTTCCGGCAGAACCAGCGTGGCCTCCTCGATAGGGCCAGTCGTGACCGCGGCAAATGCTCTCACCAGCGCGGCAGCAGCCGTGCGAAGGGCGTGGTCAAGTGGGAGCGCTGCACACTCGGCGAGCGCCGAGAGATCGAACACGTGACGCCCGATGGCCTTTTCGATCGTCCTTCGTATTTCCTGGGGAAGAGCTGGGTCATTGAGGGGTCGCAGCAATTCCTCAAGGTTTCCGTCGGAAGCGCGAACGAGAACGCCGACCTCTCTAAGCCTTGCCGCCGCGCAGGAGTAGCGCTGGTGCACCAGTTCGAACAACGCTTTGGCTTCTTCCTGCAGGCCGGTTTTCCACAGGGACTGAATGCGCGCCGCATAGGCATCCACCAGCAAGGCTTCTGATTCCGGCCAACCGCAGCGCTTATGAATCTCTTTTGCCAGTTCCACGGCAGGCTTCGCCTTGCCTTTGGCGAGGAGGTCGCGCACCTCTTCCTCCTGCGGAACGGGTACGGTTGCCCCCGTACCTCGAACGGGCGGATGGGGCAGTTTTGTTTCCTTGTTGGATTTCACGCGCACTCTGGAATTCCCTCATTTCCTTTCTCGAAGCGACTAACTTAACCAATCTCGCCGCCGATGACAATATCGGACAGATCCCGCCTTGTGAATTGCTGTGGAGAACCATTAACGATACATAGCCTCGGGAGCGATGCGGCCCGCACGCGATTAACGTTGAAGGTCAACAGGAAAGAAAAACCAGCGGCTTGCTCCAAAGCTGATTCATCCGGCCGTGTAGTTCACGTGCGACTTGTCTTTGTGGGAAAGGGATACCGACACTTCGGATTTTAGTACCGGCACAAGGTAGCTGGCGAAACCGATGCCGACAAGAATCGTCCCGAATGATTTCTCCGGCGTATAGGTCCGAACGACCGATTTTCCGAACTCCAGTCTGTAGAACTTCGTTTTATAGCGCCGCGCAAAAAGCTGCTGCATCGCTTCGCGTAGATTGGCTTCCGCTTCTTCGAGCGATGCGTTGCCGTTATACTCGCACGCAAAACCGCCCAGATAAGAGCCGTCCGAATGGCGATAGACCCTAGCCAAAAGCACACCAGCGGTGATCCGCGTTCCCGGTTTATCGGTATGCTGGACAGCGATGATTCCCTCGAGCACGGACCCATGGTGGATGTCCGGCAAGTGGGGGAGCTCGACCGCTTCCGGCGGCAACACCGAGGTGTACAGCATCACGTTTTGAGATCCTCCCCTCCCTAAAGGGAGGGGATTCCTACTGGTTCCACGCCAAAGCGAGGATACCTTCGGTGGGTTCCTGCCACGACGGGCTTACATCACCCGAAGACGACGCACAGGCTAGCGAGGCGAGTCCCGCCTCTCTGATATTCACGGCGCTGACGAAATCCGCAGGGGCCG
>Ga0210398_10002681_pt1 | contig 17274 bp, 20 predicted proteins | sample IncBWC4OmetaG_FD_161047 | JGI IMG/M metagenome (GOLD analysis project Ga0210398, IMG submission 161047) | Forest soil microbial communities from Barre Woods Harvard Forest LTER site, Petersham, Massachusetts, United States - Inc-BW-C-4-O | ecosystem: Environmental > Terrestrial > Soil >... | reverse complement strand
ATATCATGTGTCAACGACACGGATTGATGACCCGACTTGTCGTTCAATTGCGAAAGCGATACAGTCTCAGTTGTGAAAGCTGGCCGCAGCGTCCGCGCATTGTTGGCATTGCTCCTGGCCTGCCTGTGGATCACTACGGCGTCCTGGGCAGAGCATGTGGCCGCGGAGTTTCCGCTCTGCCAGCCAGCCCACTCACCCTGCTGCCCGCAGCCCGTCAACAATACGAACGAATCGTGCCCTGCCTGCCACATCTCTGATACAGTTGCGGCCAAAAAGAGTGTCGAACAGGAGCGTGAGCAGGAGGGGTCCAAGTCTCTTCCGCGCGCTCAGAATGCGGCCAACCATCGGGCGAACCCCAGGGTCACTGCTTTCCGCCGTGAACACACTCGCGGGCTCTATTACCAGCCCACGGTCTTTGATCTCAAAGACGATCTCCGCGTTTAGATCATCTCCCTATCCACGTTCGCCAGGCGTGCGTCGAAACATGATCGCGCCATGTGTGTTTCACGCTGCATTTCAAAGGAGCTGATCTTTATGAAAGCCAAAGCATTCGTATTCGCGTTTGCGGCAGTCCTCTTTGTTTCGCTGGCAGCCCAGGCTGCGACAGTCGTCGCCTGCTGTGGGAATCCTGCCTGCTGCGACAGCGGTGGTTGCTGCAAATAACAGATAGCGGCTGCGCGCCCACACTCTTTCTTCAGAACTGAATACGAAAGAGTGTGGGGCGAGCCTGCCGACCCATCTACCAACTGTCTTAGACCCGCTCCTGAACTCGCCTCGGATTACAACAAGCGCCGCAGACTGCTGCGGCCCGCGGGCTGTGCTCTGCCCGGAGGGCTTTATTGCTGCTGAGGAGGAGCTGATTGCAGCTGCTGTTGCTGCTGCAACTGCTGTTGCTGGCGCATCTGCTGCATCTCCTGGAGCATTTGCTGCGGGGTGCGCACGCCGTTGTTCGGATCGTGTGGTGTTTCCTGCGGCGGTTGCGGGGCGCCCGGAGGCTCGATCGGCTGCTGAACCTCGTCGTCGTTGTCTTCGTCCTGGGCCATCTGCTGCGGGCGGCTTGGGCCGCTGCTGGGTAGTCCCGCACCACGCGGGGTCAAGGATATCTGCCTGGGAGTTCCGGTTTCGGTGCGGCCGACCATAACGACGTTGTATCCGGAGCCGTCGAGCAGGGTCGAAAGCACTTCCTGCGGATCGCCGGGGCCATAGCTGCCGAAGATACGCTGATCTCCGCCCAGACCGTCGACGGTCATGCCGCTGTCGCTGGTGAGGCGGTGGAGGATGTCGGCGAGGCTGGAGTTATCGGCGTGAATGGTGAGACTACCGGGTGCGAGGTCGATCCTGGGCGGCTCTGCCGGCTTGTCGAGCAAAGAAGGCGGAGCAGCGGCGGAGGCGACGTTCACCGGGGGCGTTTCCGGCGCGGGTGTAGGGGCTGATGCTGCTGGTGCGGAAGGCGATGGCTGGTCGGCGCGGGTTTCAGAGCCCTGCAGACGATGATGCCGCGGAGGCGTGTTGGTGTCCGGCGGAAAGACCTCCTGGGCGAGAGCCGGGGTGGAGAGCGCCAACAGGGTGCAGCCGGACCAGAAAACAGCCCTCATTCCGCGATGATTCATTGGGGTCATGGGATCGTGGCTTGCGGGCTTTCCGCTTGAAACCTCTCTCTGTACTAGACTAGCAGTGGTTTCGGTTTGCTCGCGACTTTTTGCGGCTCATTTTCGCCCTATGCGATTCGTTTTGATCTTTCAGGACTTTCCGCCGCTGCGCCGGTTGCGTCAGCCGATTCTCTTCGCCCTCCTAGCCATGGTCGCGGGTGCTCCGCTGGCGCGGGCCGTGAGCTGCAGCACGGAAAGCCAGATGACGGCGGCGGAGCGCGACCCGATCGTTCAAGCAGCGCGAGCCCTGGGAGGCGAAATTCAGGCGGCGAACGTGAACGGCGTGCGCCAGTCGACGATTGCCGCGGTGGCGGCGCAGTTCGATCCGGTTGCGGCCAGCATTCAGGCAGTCTCCGCCCAGATTCAGACGGCGGCGCTGACCATCAACGGCATTTACTCGCTCAAGGCCTCTGACCTGAAGGGCACCCAGGACGAGACGCAGTTCTTTTGCACGGTGCCCGGCTCGGCGCTGATCGTGACGATTACGATTCCCCAGCTGCCGCCCGCGAACTATGCGCTGGTGATCATGCGTGCGACGGGAGTCGAGCACCCACAGCAGATTTCGCTGCTGCTGCAGAACGATGGCGGGCCAGGCGCGGCAGGCTGGAAGCTGGCAGGGTTTTTCACGCGGCCGATGACCGCGGCGGGGCATGACGGCGTGTGGTACTGGACTGCGGCACGCAATTTTGCGCAGAAGAAGCAGGACTGGAATGCGTACTTCTACTATCAGACGGCAGCGTTTCTTCTGAATCCGGTGGATTTTATGTCCAGCCCGAATCTGGAGAAACTGCAGAAGGAGACCCAGCTGGTGCGGCCTCCGGAGGCGCCGGGCGCGAACCCGCTGGTTCTCAAGGCCGGAGGGCAGAGCTTTAACATCACCAGCATGCGGACGGACACCTTTTCGGGCGGTCTGGATCTCGTGATTAACTATCGGACGAAGGACGTCTCAAATCCGGTCGCAACGCACACAGAAATTGTGGAGTTGATGAAGGCGATGCTCGCCCAATATCCCGAGCTGCGGCAGGGCTTTCACGGACTGTGGGTTTACGCTCATGCCGAGAGCCAGAACCCGTATGCGATCGAACTCCCGATGAACCAGATTCAGTAAGACTCGCAGCGGCCCCCATGCTTCTAGAGCAATGAGACAAGCGAGATAGACAAGCACCGGCCGGAGGGCCGGTCAAACTTCGAAAGGGAAAATGCGGTTCGTATGCCCAACCTGATGGAAAAAACGCTGAGCCAGGCAATTGCCCAACGCCGCGCCACGCCCAGCTTCGACGGATCGCCCATCCCCAACGAAGACCTGAAGAAAATTATCGAAGCCGGCCTCAGGGCTCCCAGCGGATACAACATGCAGCCGTGGCGCTTTATCGTGGTGCGCACGCCGGAGCAACGGCGCAAGCTGCGCTGGGCCAGCTTCAATCAGGCCAAGGTTGAAGAGGCTTCGGTGGTGATTGTGGCCTGCGGCGATGCGGATGGCTGGCGCACGGGCGATCTCGAAGAGATGCTGCGCAAGGGGTGCGAAGGCGGCATGCCGGAAAACTATGCGGAACAGGCGCGCCAGAATATTCCCAACTACCTTTCGAACCATCCCAACCTGACGGCGTGGCTTAACAAGCACGTCATGATTGCCTTCACCACCATGCTGCTGATGGCGGAAGTGCTGGGATACGATACGGCTCCGATGGAGGGCTTTGAGCAGGAAAAGGTGCGGGAAGTGCTCAAACTGCCGCTGAGCTATCACGTCGTGGCACTGCTAGCTGTCGGGCATCTCAGCGGGGAAGATAAGTTCAATGGCGGCCGATTCAGCATGGCGACCACGGTCTTCGAAGGCGAGTACGGCAAGCCGATCAAACTCTAATATCTGCTTTAATTCTGGGGTTTAGATTTCTGGGCTTTCATGTTGCGCGAATATCCGGAACGGCCGATCATCGGCGTTGGAGCGGTGATCATCGAGGGGGACCGCGTGCTGCTGATCAAGCGCGGGCAGCCTCCGCTCAAAGGGGAGTGGTCGCTGCCGGGCGGCGCGCTCGAGCTGGGCGAAACACTGGAAGAGGGCGTTTGCCGCGAAGTGCTCGAAGAGACGGGGCTGATCGTTGAGCCTATCTCCATTGTTGAGGTGTTCGACCGCATTTCGCGCGATGTGGAGGGCCGCGTCCAGTATCACTACGTGCTGGTGGATTATCTTTGCCGCGTGAGCGGCGGCACGCTGGCGTGCGCGACCGATGCTGCCGATGCGCGCTGGGCAACGCTGGAAGAGCTGGAGCCGATCGCGTCGTTCACCGAGCAGGTGATCCGCAAGGCTTTTCAGGTAGCCGGGTTGCCGTCGGCGTAGAGACGGGCGGGATACAATATTTCTCATCCCGAGTGTTTTGCGGGTTCGCATCGGTGGCCACGCATCGAGCGGCGGAATCACGAGAACGGCAGAGTCAAGTCAGCGGATCATCTAAGCGGAGTACCGTGAGCGATTCTCCCAAGGTTGTAACCATGCCGCCGCCCCGGCCCTACCGCACGCCTCCGGGCGAGAGGAGCGCCGTGCGGGCGAGAGCCCTGCTGGTGGTGATCTGCTTCGTCGTCGGACTGGGGCTTTTTGCCTGCCTGCGTCCGCTCGAATTGCTGTTCACGGTGCTGCAGGTAAAGCTGAGCTTCGAGGGAATCAGCAGCCACTACAGGAATATCGACGGATATCGCATTCATTACTTTGAAGGCGGCTCGGGGCCGCCTATCGTGCTGATTCATGGACTGGGCAGCAGCGCCGAAGACTGGTCCAAGCTGATGCCGCAACTGGTGCAGGGCGGCAGGCACGTCTATGCGATCGACATGCTGGGGTACGGACGCTCGGCGCGGCCCAGCGATGCTGCGTATTCCATCCCGCAGGAAGCGGGCATCGTGGAGAAGTTCATCGCAGCACAGAATCTTAGACAGACCGATCTGGGCGGATGGTCGATGGGCGGATGGGTGGCGATTCGCGTGGCTCTCGATGAACCGGAGCGGGTGAGGCGGCTGGCGATCTACGACAGCGCCGGGCTGAGATTCGATCTGCCGTTCAAGGCATCCCTGTTCTGGCCGGACAATCCGGCAGCGTTGACGGCGTTGAACGATCTGCTGTCTCCGGGGCAGGGCCCGCATTTACCCGTGCTGATGCAGTGGGACATCCTGCGCCTGGTGCAGCGCAATGGGTGGGTTATTCAGCGGAGTATGGAGTCGATGCTGACGGGTGCGGATGTGGTTGACGGCAAGCTCGGCGCGCTGAAGATGCCGGTGCTGATCGCGTGGGGCAAGCAGGATCAGCTGACTCCGGTGTCGCTGGCTTATGCTTTCCACGCGCAGATACCGCAATCGGTGCTGGAGATCTACGACGGGTGCGGACATCTCGCGGCCCGCGAATGCAGCGACCGCATCGGACCGAATACGCTGGCGTTTCTGAAGGCTGATCCGCCGATGGCGGCGCAGATCAAGGAAATTCCGGCGGGGAAGTAGGGCGGGATTATTCTCCGCCCTTCCACACATAAGCGCTGTTCTGCGGCAGGCCGATGTGGGCGAGCACACGATAAACGAATTGCCGCGCCATTTCTGTTGAGTCAACCGGCTTGTTGTAGAAGGCGGGGATGACCGGAAAGATGGTCGCGCCGGCGTCGGCGGCGAGTGTCATGTTGCGCAAATGGATTTTGTTGAAAGGCGTCTCGCGCACGCAGAGCACAAGCGGCCGGCGCTCCTTGAGGCACACGTCTGCGGCACGCTCGATCAGGTTCTTAGCGAGGCCGTTGGCGACACCCGCCAGCGTGCCAGCGCTGCAGGGCAGCACGATCATGCCGTTCGAAGGATAGCTGCCGCTGGCGATGGGAGCGCCGATGTCGCTCTCGGAAAGCTGGCGAATCTTCGTCGATTCGCTTCCGAGGAGTTTCTCAAGGAGACGGTTGCGTCCGCTGAGTTCGAGCTCCTCGGCCATTACACGCAGAGAATTTTCAGAAGGGATGAAGTGGACCTGCTCGACGCGCGCGTCGGCCTCGAGCGCGCGCAGCAATTCCTGGCCGAAGATGGCGCCGCTCGCTCCGGTCATAGCTACAGTGAGGTGCTGGGCAACGGTGAAGTGCATGGTCTGGTCAGGCATTTGTAACCGCTGATGCAAAGATGATCTTCTCACTTCTGGTTATCAGCTGGATGCAGTGGTTGCGGGGGCGGGCGGTTTCTGCCACAGCCTGCGCAGAAGCCGTACGATCCATCGCGCTGCCAGGATGGCCAACAGGATGAGTGTGGCAGCGATTGCGGCCGCAAACCACGGGTGCCTGGTGGTCAGCCATGTGATGCCGACGGCCAGCACGTCTTCGCTGGTGCTGAGAGCAATGTTCGAAAAAGGTTCCGGGCTGGCTGTGACCGCGGCGCGGACGGCGGTCTTCGATCCGTGTGAGACCAAAGCGATGGCACCCCCGGCCACAGCGGCAACAAGCTGTATCTGGGGTGAAAGCTGCGCGCTGGCCTGGTAGGCAAGCAGGGCAGCGACCGGCAGCCGGATGAAGGTGTGCAGCGCGTTCCAGATCATGTCAATGGCGGGGATCTTGTCGGCGACGAATTCGAGCGCGAACATGATGCCACTAATGGCGATGACCCACCAGTTGCCGAGAATCTCAAGCCCGGGCGGAAGGACGACTCCATGCAAACGGGCGAGGAGGCCCAGGGTCAGCACGGTCGCATAGACGTTGAGTCCAGCTGCGAAGCTGGAGGCAATGATGAGAGCCGCGATGTTGCTCGGGGTGAAGATGGTCACGCCGAAACTCCTTCCCGTCCAAAGTGGAACACCGTAGACGCTGTCGCGGCAATGGATTCTTAAAGGAGATTGTTTATCGGGAGTTGAAATTGTTGCCCAAGGGGCCGTTTTCAGAGAAGGGGCGTGCGCCGTGGTTGCGGCGCACGCAGTTGGGGAACGGTTACTTCACTTACGGTTATTGATGATTAGACCTGAGGAGCGATGGCGAGATGCCAGCCAGGCGTCATTTGCTTGTCAGAAATCTGTCTCGCGCGGCGAATTCTGCGCAGTGTGAGTTGCAAATCAATGCCGGCGAAAAAGAGGGAGGCTAGTAGCGGTTGCAACTGGCCGGATGCTTGACGCCGTTGACGACTACCCAGCCGTTGTCGGCTCCGCGGTGCGTGGAACAGTGGACATCGTGGACGCCGGCGGCGAATTTTCCGCCTGAAGGAAAGAATGCCTGGCCAAAGGCGAAGACGGAGGCGTTGACCGGTGCGGTGACGACTCCGTCGAGGTCGTCGTTGGTGACGACTTCTACCGGCCGCACGTCGCCATTGGGCATAGTAACGCGCAGAGGCAGAATCTGATGGCTGCCGTGCTGGCCTCCGCGTTGCGTGCGCGACGAGCTGAGGGTGATGCCGCAAACCATTACGTTGTCGACGCTGCCGCGCTGGCCGGAGCTCAGCAAGTCATAGAGCTTCTGATTGACCTGCGGCGTGCAGGAGGCAGGTACAGGCACGTCGCGCTGAGCGCTCGCAAAGATAGCAGTGCAGGCGATGGCGACGACGATAAGGAGTTTTGCCCTTATCATCGGCTACGCCTCGTTCAGAACGCGGTTGAAGATGGCGTCGACGTTACCGAACTGGCGGTTGAGGTCGAAGGTGCGAGCGAGTTTCTCGGGGGTAAGCCTGCTAGTGATTTCCGGATCGTGCGAAACGAGTTCGCGGAAGACGAGGTCATTCTGCCAGGCGTTCATGGCATGTTTCTGGACGAGACGATAGGCGTCTTCGCGGAGCATTCCCGCTTCGGCGAGGTCGAGCAGCAACTGTCCACTGAAGATGAGGCCGCCGGTGCTCTCGAGATTCTTGAGCATGCGCGCCGGGTAGACGAACATTGTCTCGATGAGGTTTGCGGTTTTTGCGAGCAAGTAATCGGTCAGGATGGTCGAATCAGGGAAGATGACGCGCTCGGCGGAAGAATGCGAGATGTCGCGCTCGTGCCAGAGGGCGACGTTTTCGTAGGCGGTCTGTGCATTGGAGCGCACTACGCGCGCGAGGCCGCTGATCTGCTCGCAGGTGATGGGATTGCGCTTGTGGGGCATGGCCGACGAGCCCTTCTGCTTCTCGGAGAAATACTCCTCGGCTTCGCGGACTTCAGTACGCTGCAGGTGGCGGATCTCGGTCGCGATCTTGTCGAGCGTAGCGGTGATGATGGCCAGCGTGGAGATGTAATGCGCGTGGCGGTCACGCTGAACGACCTGCGTTGCGACGGGAGCAGGCTTGAGTCCGAGCTTTGCGCAGATGCGCTCTTCATGTTCAGGCTTGAGATGCCCGAAGGTTCCCACTGCTCCGGAGAGCTTGCCTATGCGAATCTGCTCCGCGGCTGCGTCGAGACGAGCGAGGTTGCGTTGCATCTCGGCATACCAGTTGAGCAGTTTGAGGCCGAAGCTGGTGGGCTCGGCGTGGACGCCGTGGGTACGGCCGATGATGGGGGTGTGCTTGAACTCGAGAGCCCGCTTGCGGAGCACTTCGATGAGGCGGAGCAGGTCTTCGCGCAGGATGGCCGATGCTGCCTTGAGCTGCAGAGCCTGGGCAGTGTCGACGACGTCGGTCGAGGTGAGTCCGTAATGCAGCCAGCGCGACTCGGGCCCTACTTTTTCCGCCACGGCAGTGGTGAAGGCAATGACGTCGTGGCGAACTTCGGCCTCGATCTCGTTGATGCGGGCGACGTCGATAGCTCCGCGCTCACGGATGGCCTTCGCGGCTTCCTTCGGAACGATTCCGTCTTCTGCCAGAGTCTCGCTGGCGGCGGCCTCGACCTCAAGCCACATGCGGTATTTGTTTTGGTCGCTCCAGATCTGGTCCATCTTCGGGCGCGTGTAGCGTGCAATCAATGAAGAAATCTCCCTCTTGTGACGGACTTACCATTCTATCGTTTGCGCATCTTAAAATGGTTGTTACAGAGAAAGGACCTCATGTCAGACGTCATTACAGTCGCAAGTTTTACCGAGCCGCTCGAGGCCGAGATGGCCCGGCTTCGCCTGCAGTCTGCGGGCATCGAAACATTTCTTTCCGGCGAAAACGCCCGCATCCTCGAGCCCGGCCTGGGCCCGCTGCAATTGCAGGTTGCTTCGGAAGATGAGGCCGACGCACGGGCTATTTTGGCCGATCCGGGAGCGGATTTGCCGGCTGGCGCGACGGCGGGGGAGTAAAGCCCCGACCCCAGTGGCTGCAGAGTATATCGTAATGCGATATATCGTGTTACGATGGAAATATGGATTCCGTTACCGAACGGTCGTCGTCGCCATCCGCGCGGAAGGGCGACGACGACTTTAGCCGCGCCGACTTCCAGCGTCTCGCCGAGTTTCGTTTTCAGCTTCGCCGTTTTCTGCACTTCAGCAATGTGGCCGCCGAGGAGGCAGGCCTGCGGCCGCAGCAGTATCAGCTGCTGCAGTGCGTCAGCGGCATGCCGGATGAGCTTGAACCCACCATTGCGCAGGTGGCGGCGCGCATGCTGCTCAAGCACAACAGCGCTGTCGAGCTGGTGGACCGCACGATTGAGCAGGGATTTCTGCGGCGGACGCCGGACCCGACGGATCACCGCCGCATTCTTCTGCGCCTGACGGTGGAGGGTGAGGGAGTGATGGCGTCGTTGGCGGCCTATCATCTCGAAGAGCTGGAGCAGGCGGGGCCTGAGCTGATTCGGGCGCTGCGGCGCGTGCTGCTGATGAAGGCTGAGTCGTCGCGTGGCAGCGGAAGGAAGGCATTGTGAAGATGGCAGCCGAATCCAGCTCTGCCGTACGTTCGCAGCTACGCGACTTCAACGCCGATTCGCGCATGCTCATCCTGAGCGCCCTGGCCCTTGTGTTGGGGCTGGCTGGCGCTGTGCTGGCTTATTTCCTACTGCACCTTATTTACGCGGCGACCAACCTGTTCTACTTCCATCGCTTCGGGTGGCAGTTCGTGTCGCCGGCAGACAATCATCTTCACTGGTTGGCGGTTTTCGTGCCGATTGTCGGTGGAGTTCTGATCGGGCTGATGGCGAGGTATGGGTCAGATAAGATCCGTGGCCACGGCATGCCGGAGGCCATCGAAGCGATCCTGATTCACGGTGCGAAGGTTGACGCACGCGTGGCCTTCTTCAAGCCTCTTTCTGCGGCGATTGCGATCGGGTCGGGAGGGCCGTTCGGAGCCGAAGGTCCGATCATCATGACTGCGGGCTCGGCCGGGTCGTTGTTCGCGCAGATGTTCCACCTGAGCGACGCCGAGCGCTCGACGCTGCTCGTGGCAGGGGCCGCAGCGGGCATGGCGGGGGTCTTCTCTACGCCTCTGGCGGCTATCCTGCTTGCGGTCGAATTGCTCCTTTTCGAATGGCGGCCGCGGTCGCTGGTTCCAGTGGCGGTGGCTGCGACGACTGCCGGAGCCTTGCGGCGGTTTTTCCTGGGGTCGGGTCCGCTGTTTCCCATGCCGGCCATTGGCGGCAGTGTCAGCCCGCGCGCGGTCCTGGCGGCGCTGGCTGTGGGTGTGGTTGCGGGTGCGCTGGCCCTGCTGCTGAGCCGAGCGGTGTACGCGAGTGAAGACCTCTTCGAGAATCATCTGCCGGTTCACTGGATGTGGTGGCCGGCGATCGGCGGGCTGGTGATTGGCGTGGGCGGCCTCATCTTTCCGCGTGCCCTGGGCACGGGGTATGACGTTATTGCTTCGCTGATCGGCGGAGATACTACGTGGCATCTGATCCTCGGCGTGCTGATCGTGAAGAGCATTATCTGGTCCTTCTCGCTGGGGTCGGGGACATCGGGAGGCATTCTTGCGCCGCTGCTGATGATCGGAGGCGCGCTGGGTGCGCTGCTTACGCCGGGGCTGCCGGCGCTGGGGACCGGCGGGTGGGCGCTGGTGGGCATGGCGGGTGTGCTCTCGGGCGCGATCGGCTGTCCGCTGACCGCAACGGTGCTGGCCATGGAACTGACCCACAACTACAGCCTCATTCTGCCCTTGCTCGCGGCTTCCTTCGCTGCACACGGTCTTACTGTGCTCCTGCAGCGGCGGTCGATCGTGACGGAGAGACTTAGCCGCAGAGGACACCACCTGAGCCGCGAATACTCAGTCGATCCGCTGGAAGCGATGACGGTGTCGCAGGTGATGTTGATGAGCGCGGGTGAGCTTGCGGAGGTGCCTGATGCAGAAGTGTTAGCGGATGCACAGGTGGCGCAGCCCGACGAGACGCTGCGCTCGGTGGTCGAGCGCATGGCCGCGGCGCGTGTCTTTGAAGCCTATGTGAGAGAGCCTGGGACTGCGAAGACGCTGGGAAGAATCACATTGCAGGACATGCTGCACGCACGCAATCGTTCATGGCAGAGGGAAAGCGTACGCGAACGTGTGCGCAGGCTGCCCTTCTCGGGTCCTGTGAACCGGCAGGCGGAGACCTCGATTGAACAGACTTCCTGATGGGCAGGTTGTTATGGGTTGCGGAGCTAGATGCGGGGGACGAGACCTAGCCGTTCCGCCATCTCTTCGTAGAGAAAGCCGCGGCCGGGCCGGTAGGGCTGCACCCACTCACCGTCGATGACGAACTGCGGGATGGCGCGCTTGCCCACGTGCCGGAGCAGTTCGGCTGCGGCGCCCGGTGTCGATTCGATGTCGACCTCGGTGTAGGAGAGGCCGTGCTTCTCCAGGAAGCGCTTTGCCTCGCGGCAGTCGCGGCACCACGACGCGGAGTAGACGGTGATTTCCATCCCAAAGATCATAAATGCCAAGACCGCCCGGACGGTTGCCCCGAAAGCATCGGTCCGGTTCTTATTCGGTGGGAGGCCCGCTTATTCGAGCTTGAAGATCACGTTGATGGTCGTTTCCACCTCGACGGGGTATCCGTTCAGCTTGAAGGGCTCGTAGCGCGCCTGTGCGATGGCGCTCAATGCCGCCGCTGCTAGCATGGGCTGACCGCTCACCAGGTGGGCATGTTCCACCAGTCCCTGCGTGGAGATGGTTGCTTCTACCACGACGGCTCCCTGAATACGCGCCTCGCGGGCGATGGCGGGATAGACGGGGCGGATGGGCGCGATCAAACGCCCTGCCGCGACTCCGGCGGAGACGCGCACCGGTCCGGGACGGGGCTTTGGCTCGGGTTTGATGAGTAGAGGCGGAGGTGGGGTGCCCAGTCCTCGCAGCACGTCGATTACTCCGCGGCCCGGCCCGGTGTCTCCGCGGCTGATGTCAATGGGGCCCGGCGGCCGGTCGTCGACCATTGCCACATGCCGGGGTATCACACGAGGGGCGGTGAGAACGTCCAACGGTGCCGGACTGGCGGCGCGGGAGGTGGCGGCATGAGTGGGAAGGTCGGGTCGCGTCGGAGGCGGCGCAGGCGCAACGAGCATCATGGTCAACGCCTGCTTTGGCAATGCTGCGGGATAAAAGAAGGGAATCAGGATAAGCGCCGTCAGCAGCGCTGCCTGCAGAAGAAACGAGCCGATCGCAAACCATTTGCTGCGGGTACGGATGCGTCCCGTGGATTCAATCAGACTGTCTTCGAACATGAGGCCTTTCCCAAGCGAAAGATTGAGAGGGCGAGACACCTGCCTGAATAGACACCGCAGTGCGGGTGGGGTTCCCGGGGATCGGCCAGCTATGATGCGAGCATGACTGCAGACGAGATCAAGAAGCTGCTCAATCTTGCGCCTCATCCGTGTGAGGGCGGCTGGTTTATTCAGAGCTGGCGATCGGAGGAGACGATTCCGCACGCGGCCCTGCCCGCACGATATTCGGGCGAGCGCGCGGCGGGGACCTGCATTTACTACTTGCTCGAGCCGGAAACATTTTCAGAGATGCACCGGCTCGCGTCGGATGAGATTTTTCACTTCTATTACGGTGACCCGGTGGAGATGCTGCAATTGCTGCCGGACGGGTCGGGACAGACGGTTGTTTTGGGGAATGATCTCGCGAAAGGTGAGCATCCGCAGCTCATTGTTGAGAAAAATGTGTGGCAGGGATCCCGGCTCGTTCCGGGAGGGCAGGTTGCGTTGCTTGGGTGCATGGTCAGCCCGGGTTTCGACTACGCGGACTACGAGACGGGCCAACGCGATGCGCTGGTGCGCGACTACGGGCAGTTTGCCGAGCTGATTACGACGCTTACCCGGCGCTAGATCTGGTTATCAAGTCTGGTTATCGAGCCGGCGTTGCCGGAAGAATTCACGGAGCAGCCCGCCGCACTCCTCTTCGAGTACGCCGGCCGTTAAGGCCAGCTGGTGATTCAAGCGCGGGTGGTTGAGAACCTGGAGCACCGATCCTGCCGCGCCGGCCTTGGGGTCGCCGGCTCCATAGACAAGCCGTTTGAGCCGCGCGTGAATCATCGCTCCCGCGCACATGGCGCATGGCTCCAGCGTAACGAAGAGCTCGCATTCGATCAGGCGATAATTTGCAACTGCGCGCGCCGCAGCGCGCATGGCGACAATCTCGGCGTGAGCGGTCGGGTCGGTGTCGCGTAGAACACGATTCTGCCCGCGCCCGACGATTTCGCCGTCGAGGACGGCGATAGCGCCGATGGGAACTTCGCCGGCATCGGCGGCGGCCTGCGCTTCGGTGAGGGCCTCGCGCATATGCGCTATGTCTGCGTTCATGTCTTGTGCGGGCTTAAGATCCGGCCTCGACCCACCGCCGGAAGACGCCGATGATCTGCTCCAGCTTACGCGGATCGCCCGATCCTTCGAAGCATTCGCCGGCGATGGAGCAGGCCAGCCATCCTCCGCCCCGTGTGTCGAGGCGCAACTGCTGAGGGCGGGCGTTAACGGCCGAGGTTCCGGCGAGGTTGATGGTCAGCAGCCAGCCGGGTTTTTCGACGGACGTCGGATTGTCGAGCGCCTTGGGGCTTTCAAGAGGCTCAAGGCGCATGCCCTGGCGATGCTCCCACACTCCATTGCACTGCTGCTGGTACCAGTTATCCAGCCACTCCAGATCATTCGTCGGCATTGAAAGGGCTCCACGCTACACCGGTTGCTGTTGCGTCATGCAGTGCAGCGCGCCCAGCCCCCAGATAAAGTCACCACAATGTATCCCCGTAACTTTGCGGTCGGGGAAGATTTCTGCCAGCAAGTTCAGGGCCTTGCGGTCGTTCGGATCGTTGAAGGTTGGCACAAGCACCAGGCCGTTGGCAATGTAAAAGTTAGCGTAGCTGGCGGGCAGGCGGCGTCCGTGGAAAAAGACCGGCGCCGGCATGGGCAGCTCGATGATCTCGAAGGGCATGCCGTCGGTGTTTCTGGTGGAGCGGAGGCGGTCGAGGTTTTCGGCGAGGGGGTCGTGGTTCTCGTCGTCGCGACTCGTTTCCGTCACGGTAATGATCCGGTTCTGCGCGACAAAGCGGGTGATGTCGTCGACGTGGCCGTGCGTGTCGTCGCCGGCGATGCCGCGGTTGAGCCAGATGACCTGCTCGATGCCGAGGAAGTCGCGGAAGACGGATTCGAGATCGGTGCGGCTCAGTCCGGGATTGCGCTGCTGCACGTCGCTCAGCAGGCACTCTTCAGTCGTGAGCAAAACACCGGCGCCATTGGTGTCGATGGAGCCGCCTTCGAGGACCACTGGATGCTGGTGGACTGTCGGTGCCCATTCCGGCAATTGCAGCAGACCGGCGACGTGGGTTGGGACCTGATCGTCGAGCTGCCAGTTGTCGTACTTGGCCCACGCGTTGAATTTCCAGTTGGTGACAGCCGTCTGGCCCTGGGTGTTCTTGACGAAGATCGGTCCCGAATCCCGCGTCCACACGCGATTGGTGGGCCAGTGATGAAAATGCACGCGATGGAGATTGGCTCGAGTGCGGGCAAGCGTGTTGCGCGCGCGTTTCTCGGCGGCCGCGTCATTGACTAGGATGTGAACCTCCTCGACGGCCGAGAGATGGCGGACGATATCGGCGTAGACCCAGGGGATGGTTTGAAATTTGCCCGGCCAGTCCTCGGAGTTGTGCGGCCACGCGATCCACGTCGCGGCGTGCTGCGCCCATTCGGGGGGCATGCGAAAGCCGAGGTCGCGCGGTGTTCCGCTCGGGTTGCTGTTGCCTGCGATCATTTGCCTTCGTCCCTGCCTTTGCTCCAGGGCTCGTCAAGGAAGCGGTGAACGATGGGCTGGTAGGCGTCGATGCGGCGGTCGCGCAGGAACGGCCAGTTGCGGCGCGTGTCTTCGAGTACGCGCAGGTCGATCTCTCCGATCAGGATTTCTTCCTTATCGTGCGAAGCCCTGGCGATCACGCGGCCAAAGGGGTCGGCCAGGAATGATCCTCCCCAGAACTCCAGGCCCGGACCATCGACGCGATTGCCACGGATGTCGCCGTGCTCCATGCCTACGCGATTGACAGCAGCAACGTACACGCCGTTGGCAATGGCGTGTGCGCGTTGAATTGTCTGCCATGCGCTGTACTGGGCTTCGCCGACCTCTTCTTTTTCAGCCGGATGCCATCCGATAGCGGTTGGATAGAAGAGCAGGTTGGCACCCTGCAGCGCGGTCAGGCGCGCGCCCTCCGGGTACCACTGATCCCAGCAGACCAGCGTGCCGATTTTGCCGACGGCGGTGTCGAAGGCCTTGAAGCCGAGGTCGCCGGGTGTGAAATAAAACTTCTCGTAATAGAGAGGATCGTCGGGAATGTGCATCTTGCGGTAGAGCCCGGCGAGCGTACCGTCCTTGTGGAGGACGGCGGCGGTGTTGTGATAGAGGCCGGCGGCGCGGCGCTCGAAGAGGGAGGCGATGACGACGACTTTCTCTTCGCGGGCGATGGCTCCCAGACGCTCAGTGCTCGGTCCGGGGATGGGCTCGGCGAGGTCGAAGAGGGCGATATCTTCGCGCTGGCAGAAATACTGTGCTCGGAAAAGCTCGGGCAGGCAGATGACTTCCGCGCCTTCACGCGCGGCTTCGCGGACGCTGTCGGCGGCCTTGTCGAGGTTCGCGTCGGGATCGGGCCCGCAGCTCATCTGCACGAGGCCCACTCGGTAATTCAAATTTGTCGGCATATTCATTCTCACAATCTTTGCAATGAAGCATTAAGACACATAAAAGGCGCGAAGCTCTCAGTCCGCGCCCATTTATCTGACTTCGCCGGCGCGGCTCAGTCGAAGATCAATATCGCCGCCGCAATCGTTGTCGTCCACAACCCGCGCTTGTCCCCGATCGCCGACTGAGTCACATTCGTAGTGCGCACGATCTTGTTCGAAATACGGTAAATCTCGTTCTGCTCGTCCCAACTCTTGTCGGGATCGAAGTCCACATCAAGCGTGGTCGCCAGCATCTCGGCGGCCAACTCTTCGGCGTACTCGCCCGCATGTTCTTCGGTCTGTCCAAAGCTATGGTGCTCGCTCAGGTAGCCGTAGGCGTTCCGATCTGCCGGAATTGCCACGCCGATACTCGATGCCATCAGGCGATGAGGTTCGTGGGTTGCATTTTCGGCCACAACTGCGAACACCACCTCACCGGGCGACAGGTACTTCAGCCCCTCCTTGCGCGGGATCAGCTTGGCCTGCGGCGGAAAGATCGAGGAGACTCGCACCAGGTTCTGTGCAGCGATCCCTGCGTCGCGAAGCGCGAGTTCAAACGAGGTCAGGCGTTCCTTGTGCTTTCCCACACCTTTAGCAAAAACAGCCGCTTCGGGACCAGGCTTTTGCCCAATTTCAGTCCCTCCGTCACGCTGCGCGAAAGGGGCAGGGATAGCAAGACAAGTATCCCATTCTAGATGCCGCAAACGATGAAAAGTCGCTGAATTGATTGGGGCTCAGTGGCCCATGGCTTCTTTGGGAGCGCCGGTGGCCCTGGGCGGCTTGCGCATGATGAAGGGGAGGGGAATAAGGCAGGCGATGATGACGCTCAGGCACCAGAAGGCGTTCTGATAGCTGAGCATGGAAGCCTGGCGCAGCATGATCTGGTAGGCCTGTCCGGTGGCCATCTGCGAGGCCGCGTCGGCGCTGTGTCCGAGCTTCATCAGGGCGCCTTTGGTTGCGTCCATGAAGAATGAATATGCCGGGGTGCCGGGAACGACATTCGCGGCCAGGGCCTGCTGGTGGGTCTGTTGCGTCCGCTGCAGAAATGTGGTCAGCATGGCCGTGCCGACCGAGCCGCCGAGGTTGCGGGCGAAGTTGGAGAAGCTGGAGATCTGGTTGTTCTTGTCGCGCGGAACGCCGACGTAGTTCAGCGTGCTGATGGGAATGAATACAAAGGCCAGTCCTGCCACCTGCAAGGCGCGCCAGAGCACGATGGTGCCGAAGCTGACGTCGAGATCGAGACGCGTGAGGTTGTATAGGCCGGCCGCGGTGACGAAATACGCGATCGAGACGAGCAGGCGCGCATCCATTTTGTTTACGATGCGTCCCGCGATGGGCATCATGAGCATCAGCACAACAGCGCCGGGCGAGAGCGCCATGCCGGCCCTCTCCGCGGTGTATCCCATTAGCAATTGCAGAAACTGCGGTATGAGCACCGTGGAACCGAACAGCACCATGCCCAGCACAAACTGCAGGAAGACGGCAGTGCCGAAGTTGCGGTTCTTGAGCAGCTTCAGGTCGACGATGGGATCGGGATGGCGCCACTCCCACCAGACGAACAAGGCCAGCGTGCAGGCGGCGAGGATGGCGAATGCGGTGATCTTGGGATCGCCGAACCAGTCCTTCTCCTGGCCCTTGTCGAGGACGAATTCGAGACA
>Ga0210398_10002679_pt1 | contig 17283 bp, 17 predicted proteins | sample IncBWC4OmetaG_FD_161047 | JGI IMG/M metagenome (GOLD analysis project Ga0210398, IMG submission 161047) | Forest soil microbial communities from Barre Woods Harvard Forest LTER site, Petersham, Massachusetts, United States - Inc-BW-C-4-O | ecosystem: Environmental > Terrestrial > Soil >... | reverse complement strand
ACCGGGTCTTTCATGCATTCCCGAGGGGCCAGAATCCAAGGGCATGGGGATAAGAAGGCGTGTCAACGCTAAGTGATGGTATCCAGGACGGATACGCCCTGGAATTTCGGGAAACGACCTACCGGCTCCCCTCCGGAGTGCCGCTGCTCACTGGCCTGAATCTGCGCGTCGCCCGGGGGGAGACCCTGGTGCTGCTGGGGCGCAGCGGTTCGGGCAAGACCACCACGCTAAAGCTCATTAATCGCCTCCTGGAGCCCTCCGGAGGCGAAATCCTGATCGCAGGCCGCCCGATAGCCTCCTGGGACCCCATCCAGCTTCGCCGGGGCATCGGATACGTCATTCAGGACGCCGGGCTGTTTCCTCACTGGACGGTGGAGCGGAACGTGGGCCTGGTGCCCCGGCTGGAGAAATGGCCGCAGGAGAAAATCAAGGCGAGGGTCAGCGAGATGCTCACCCTCGTGGGCCTGCCGCCAGTGGAGTTCGCTCAGCGCCGTCCTGCCGGCCTCTCCGGCGGACAAAGGCAGCGCGTTGGGGTGGCGCGGGCGCTGGCGGCCGACCCGCCAATCCTGCTGATGGATGAGCCCTTTGCCGCGCTTGATCCCATCACGCGCGCTGATTTGCAAAGGGAATTTCACGCCCTGGCGCAGCGCCTGCAAAAGACCATCGTCTTCGTCACCCACGATGTGCGCGAGGCCCTGTTCGTGGGCACGCGCATCGCTCTGCTGGAGCAGGGTCGGTTGGTCGGGGTGTATGCCCCGGCGGAATTCCTGAAAGCTACCGAGCCCGAAATCCACGCATTCGCCACGTCGCTGGAGTTCGATGGGACGCAGGAGGGGGCCCGATGAACTGGTACCAATTCCTTGCGGAAAATCGTGGCGAGGTGTTCGAACGGCTCCTCGAGCATATCGGCCTGGTGGGCGCCTCGATGGGGATTGCGCTGCTGGTGGGGCTGCCACTAGGCATTGCACTGGTCCGCCGCGCTCGGCTGCAGCGCTGGGTGATCGGCGCCGCCAACGTGGTCCAGACCATCCCCAGCCTGGCGCTGTTCGGGTTCCTGATCCCCGTGCCGTGGATTGGCGGCGTAGGCGCCAGCACGGCGATTGTGGCGCTGGCCCTGTATGCCTTGCTGCCTGTTTTGCGGAATACGGTCACCGGGATTGCAGAGGTCGATCCGGCGGTCGTCGAGTCTGCGCGGGGCATGGGGATGACTTCCTGGCAGGTCCTATGGCAGGTGCAGTTACCGCTGGCGGCTCCCGTTATGCTGGCGGGGGTACGCGTGGCGACGGCGATGTGCATCGGCATCACTACCATCGCCGCGGCGATCGGAGCGGGTGGCCTGGGAGTGTTCATCTTTCGCGGGCTGGCCATGGTCAACAATCAGGTCATCCTGGCGGGGGCCATCCCCGCCGCACTTCTCGCCATCGTGGCCGATTCCGGCTTGGGATACTTCCAGCGGAGTACCGCCCGGAGATGAATAGTGGCCGATCTTCGGCTTGGTTGGCGCTTTGCATTATGGCGTTGCCGCTCTTGCTCTCTGCGGGCGGATGCGGCAAACGCGGCGAGACGATTGTCGTCGGGTCGAAGAATTTCACCGAGCAAATTGTCCTGGCGGAATTGTTTGCGCAGCAGATCGAGGCGCATTCGCCGCTGCGCGTCGAGCGGAAGCTGAACCTCGGCGGGACGTTCATCTGCCATGCCGCGCTGATCGCAGGGAAGATCGACCTCTACCCGGAATACACCGGCACGGCGCTGACGGCCATCCTCAACGATCCTCTGCAAAAAGATCCTGCCGAGGTTTTACGTCGCGTCCGGGAAGAATACCGCGCGCGGTTTCAGGTGGAAGTGCTGCCGCCGCTCGGTTTCAACAACACGTTCGCCATGGTGGTGCGCGGCGAGGACGCGCAGAGTCTGCATCTGCGCACCATTTCGGATATCGGGCCTTACGCTCCGAAATGGCGCCCCGGCTTCGGCTACGAATTCATGGAGCGCCCGGACGGCTATCGGGGATGGGCGGCGGCTTACGGCCTGCATTTCGCGGATGCACCGAAAATCCTGGACCTGGGCCTCCTCTACCGCGCGCTGGCGGACAAGCAGGTGGACCTGGTCGCTGGGAACTCTACCGACGGCGTGATCGAGTCGCTGCATATGACCGTGCTCGAGGATGACCGCCACTTTTTCCCGCCCTATGAGGCCGTGCCTGTGGCGCGCGTGGCGACGCTGGAAAAGCATCCCGAAGTGCGCGCCGCGTTGGCCGCGCTCGCCGGAAAAGTATCGGAGGGCGAAATGCGCCATCTGAACTACTCCGTTGACGGCCAACATCGCGATCCCGGCGAGGTAATCCGTGAGTTTCGAAAGTCCAAAGGGTTGTGAAAGGGTAAGACTTAAACCGGCTTGGTGCAGCTTGCGCCATAGAGAAAAGCAGATCCCTCACCCACTCGCGAAGACGCGAGTGGGTTCGGGATGACATGGGTTGGTTGGATAGTGTGTTAACAATTGGGCCTTCTTGCTTGCGCGCACGTTGCTGCGCGCAATTCGTCTCTGCTAGAGTGCCTGCTGATACCGGCGGCCGGCTTTTGCCACTCCGTGCGCCGGGGACCGCGAAATTCGCGCGGACGGCTTCTTTTTCCATGACCATCGACAACCGAAAATTTACGCGTTATGCGAGGGCTCTGCGCGGCCGGCGCATTGGCGTGGTGGGCGATCTCATGCTGGACCGCTACGTGTTGGGATCGGCCTCGCGCCTCTCTCCGGAAGCTCCGGTGCCGGTCGTCAACTTCGAGAAAGAAAACTCCGTGCTGGGCGGCGCCGGGAACGTCGCCCGGAATCTGGCGGCGCTGGGCGCCGCCGTCTTTCCCTTTGGCGTAATCGGAGAGGACGAGGAAGGGCGCGCGATCTTGTCCCTGGTTCGAGCAGAGGGAATGTCACCGGCGGGAGTGCTGTTCGGTGCGTCGCGGCCGACCACGGCGAAGACGCGCATCGTTGCCAAACAGCACCAGATCGTGCGCGTGGACCGCGAACGGCGCGAGCCGATCGGCAAGGCGCTGGAGGACCGTCTGGTGCGCGCGATCAAGGCCGCGCTGCCGCGCCTGGCCGCGCTGGTGCTATCCGACTACGACAAGGGAGTCGTGAGCGATTCGCTGGCAGATCGCGTGCTGTCGGAGTGCCAGCGCCGGAAAGTACCGGCGCTAGTGAAGCCGAAGGAGTCCCGCCAGTTGTCCTATCAGGGCGCGACCCTGATCGTCTGCAACGCCAAAGAAGCGCGCTTTTTTGTGCCTCCGTCGCTCGAGGATGACGACTCCGTAGAGCGAACAGGGCGCGCCCTGCTGGCGCACTTCGGATGTTCGATCGTGGTGATCACGCGAGGCGCGGAGGGACTGAACATCTTTGAAGAGGCGTCGCCGAAAAGCTTTCACGTGTCCGCGACCAGCAGCGAAGTCAGTTACGCGCGCCTCGGGCAGGCGGGGGTCGATCGCTCCTCGCACGGCCGCCAGGTATTCGACGTGACCGGCGCGGGTGATACGGTGCTTTCCGTGCTCGCCCTTGCTCTTGCGGCTGATATACCGGTTCGCGATGCGGCGGTTCTCGCCAATGCCGGCGCGGGCGTGGTGGTGGGAAAGCTAGGCACTTCTACGGTGACGCCCGCCGAACTCTTCGCAGCGGCGCGCGAGATGGCCTGATTTAAGTAGCACAGACTTCAGTCTGTGGGTTTCCATCAGATCTTGACTCGACGTTAATTTGGCTCCGCGGAAGATCGCGTTTGGCGGACTGGACCCCCACAGACTGAAGTCTGTGCTACAAAAACCTACGGCGGCGGGAAACTGAGCGACTGGTCGGAGCGCTCGACCCACAGTTGCACTTCGCGGGTTTGCGCGAACTTGATGGTTTCCTCCGGCTTCGGAAAAGGTTCGTAGCCGCTGATCTCCAGGACGATCACCACGCCGCTGCCGCCCTTGGGAGGCACTTCCGCGCTCTCGATCCGGTAGGTCTTGATCGGGCTGTAGTAGCCGTTCGGTCCCCAGAAACTCAAAAAATCCTGGTAGGAAAAGTTGGGATGGGGATGCCAGATCTGGTAGGCCTGCTGCGAATCTCCCGTGGCCACCGCATGCATGAAGCGCTCCACGGTGCGTTTTTCCGGGGTGTAGCGCAGGAAATACCACGCGCCCACAGCGAGAAAAATGACCAGAGCCGTGCCGCTGACCACGTAGCGCAGGGCCTTGGATTGCGGCTCTTCGGCGCCGGCGTCGAGCAATCCCATCAAAGGATCTCCTGTTTTCATCCTAAATCTGCCTCTTGAAGAAAGCAACGGACAGCGCCATCAGCGCCAGCGAGAACCCGGACAGGATGAGGATATCCGAATAAATGGCGGAGAACCCGGCGTTTTTCAGCAACAGGGCTTTCAGCGCGTGTACCGCGTAGGTGAACGGATCGATGTAGGAAATCGAGCGCAGCCAGACCGGGAATCCCTCGACGGGATAGATGGCGCCCGAGGGAAAGTAGAGCAGCGTATTCAGCACGCCGAAGATGGCGCGCGGCACCAGCGGATCGCTGACCCGCACCATCAGCAGAAACATGAAGCTGATCATGGCCACCGAAGTGGTTCCCAGCACAACCGCGAGATACAGCAGGCGCACCGGGTCCCACAGGCGGTCGATCCCGGCGATCAGCCCGCCGATGATGGTGATCGTGGTTCCGGCCATCAGTCCTTTGATGGCGCCGGAAAAGATCAGGCCGAGGATCAGCTCGGTTTTGGTGATGGGCGTGACCAGGTAGCCTTCGTGCAGGCCGCGCGATTTGTCGTCGATGAAAGTGATGCCCCCGCCGATCATCGCCACGATGAAGACGGACATGGCAATCGAGCCGGCAAGCAGGTACTTGATGTATTCGATGTAGGGATACAGTTCCACGATCTGAAGATCGACGAGAGGATTCAGGCGCGGCATGGGGACTGTCAGGGGCTGCCCCGGCTGGAACGGGTTCAGGCCTGCGTTGATGTCCTTCACCAGGTCCTGCATGCGGGTAAGGACTTCGGACGTGACGAAATTGTCGGTGTTGTCTTCGATGAAGGCGATGCGCGGGCGGTTTCCCTGGTCCACGCGCCGCGAATAATCCACGGGAATGTAGACCACGGCGCGCACAAATCCGGCGCGCAGATCGACGATGGCGTCGGAGATGGAATTGTAATTCTCCACCTGCATGGTCTGCGGCCCGGCCACGACGGCGTCAAAGCGCTCGCGCAGGTCGCGCGAATACACTGTGCGGTCTTCATCGACCACCGCGACCTTGATGCCCTTGATTTTTCCTCCGAAGGCGTAGCCCAGCACGATCAGCTGCATCAGCGGGAAAATCATGGAGCTCATCATCAGCGCGGGGCTGCGGAGAAACTTCCGCATGTCGCGTTCGATGATGGCGGAGATGCGCTGGAGTTTCATCGGTTCCGTTTTTTGGAGGTCGGGGCCTCAGCCCCGACATACGCGTGCGCTCCTGGAGGGCTTTAGCCCCTGAAGCCTCCCAGCCAGGCGTCTGCGAATGAATGCCTATTTGTACAGATGGCTCACGTCTCGCATCACCGTTTCGGAGGCGGCGTCGCGCAGCTGGCGTCCCGTGTAGTGCAGGAACACGTCGTCCAGCGTGGTGCCCTGCACGGAGACGCGGCGCACGCCCACTCCGCGATCGCGCGCGAAGTCCATCAGCGCCCGCACGGTGACCGGCCCGCTGGTGGTCGAGATGTGCCACACGCCGTCGTGGTCGGCTACGCTGGCCACTGCTTCCAGCTTTTCCAACAAGGCCTTCCAGCCCGCCGGAGGATTCTCGAATTCCGCTTCCACCATGTCGACGACCGGCACGCTGTCTTTCAGTTTTGCGGGCGTATCGAGCGCCACCAGTTGGCCGTGGTCCACGATGGCAATGCGGTCGCACAGATTGTCCGCCTCGTCCATGTAGTGGGTCGTCAGCAAGATGGTCAGGCCCGCGGACTCCTTCAGCTTGCTGATCATTTCCCACACCGCAGTGCGCGATACCGGGTCGAGCCCCGTCGTCGGCTCGTCGAGGAACATGATTTTCGGCGAGTGCACCAGGCCGCGGGCGATCTCCAGCCGCCGGCGCATGCCGCCCGAGAAACTCCCCACCAGCTTGTCCGCGAATTCGGTCAAGCCGACCGATTCGAGCAGGCGTGGAATAATTTCTCCGCGCTGCGCGGCCGTAAGCCCGTAGAGCTTGGCGTGGATCATCATGTTTTCCCGCGCGGTCAGCTCGGGATCGGACGTCAGCGCCTGGGGAATCACTCCGATGGCGTGGCGAACGCCGTCGGCGTCCTTGACCACGTCGTGCCCGGCCACTAGCGCCTGCCCTGAAGTGGGCGGCGTCAGCGTGGTCATCATGCGGATGAGGGTGGTCTTGCCGGCGCCGTTCGGACCGAGCAGGCCGAAGACTTCTCCGGTGTGTACCGTGAAGCTCACGTCCTTGACGGCCACAAAGTCGCCAAATTGTTTTTTCAATTTGGTGACTTCAATCGCGTTGGTTTCGGTGTTCATGTCACGTAGCACAGACTTCAGTCTGTCGGGTTCCATCAAGGCTTGGCTAGATGTCGACTCAATAGCTTTTCGGCTCGGTCGGACAATCGGCTTCTTCCACGGGCAACCCCGGTTACGGGATGGACCCCCACAGACTGCCCTTCACAGGCTCAGGGTAAAAAGTCTGTGCTACTAGAGTGCTACTACAGCCGGCGCCACCAGCTTTGCTCCGAGGGCAGCGGGGGCAAAAGCACCGTCGCGGTCATGCCGGACATCAGCGTGCGCCCGGAATTGGGAATCGCCACCTTGATCTCAAATGTTTTGATGTCGCGCTTGGTGCGGCTGACGTCGCGCTGGGTGGCAAAATCGCTTTCCACACCCTTGAAGATCACGCTGCCCTCAACGATGTTGCCGGAGGGGAATTGCACCTTGATCTTCTGCGCCAGGCCGATGCGGTCGATGAAGGTCTCCTCCACGTCCACCTGTACCCAGAGATGGTCCACGTCCAGGACCGTGACGATCGGCTGGCCCACCTGAATCACTTCGCCTTGCCGCGCCGCGCGCACGGAGACGACGCCGTCGAGCGGCGCAGAAATTTTGGTGTAGCCGAGATGCACGTCCGCAGTGGCCTTGTCGGCACGCGCCTGTTGCAACTGGGCGCGCGTGGCCGCCAGGTCGCTCTGCTGCACGTCGAGCTGTTTGCGGTTCGCCTGGGCCACTGCCACTTGCGCCTCTGAAGCCTTCACCTGGTCCTCGAGCGACTTCACCGCGGCATCGGAGGCTTGCATGGCCGCAAGAGCCAGGTCACGGCTCTGCGCGGGCTCGACGCCGGCATCGAACAGGCTTTGCTCGCGCTTGTAGGTGGTCTGGTCGCGCCAGAGGTTCGCCTGGGCTTGCACCAGTTGCGATTTCGTGGAGGTCAGCGTGGCCTCGGCCTGGCGCACAGAGGCGCTGGTCTGGTCGTCGGTCCAGCTGCGCGTGTCCGCCGCGGAGGTCACTTTGCTCTCCAGCATGTGAATGTTGGCTTCGGCGGAATCGCGCGCGGTGATCCACTCCGCCGGGTCAACTTCCGCAATCATGTCGCCTTTGTGGACCTGCGAACCCTCATCGACGGTGAGGCGGATCATGCGGCCGGCCACCTGCGAGGCGACGATCACGTCGTTGCCGGTGACGATTCCGGTGAGCGGGATCTCTTTACCCCGCGGCGTGGTTGTCACATACACCACCACGGAAATGGCAAAGAGCACGCCAACAAAGATGAAGAATTTGGACAGTTTCATTTGCTTATGAACCGCTCAGTCCAAAAGACACCGGCGGGCGGAAAATAACTTACCACAAGCAAAGTGGCGCAGGCTTTTTACCCCGAGAAATTCTGAGGGGCAGCCTGTGGGGGTTTGCTAAAGCAGGATCGCTCTTGCAGCAACTAAACCCCACAGGCTGCCCCTCAGAATTTCTCGGGGTAAAAAGCCTGCGCCACGCGAACCCTCCGCGAACACAGGTTGCGCTGTGCTTACTGCTGGTTCGGCGCAGGGCTTGGCGTCGGCGTTCCTGCCGCCGCGCGCGAGCCGCCGCAGCGGCCACGCATGCCCTCGCGGAACCTCTCGCGCTCCTCGGGCGTCATCTGCTCCCAGCGCTCGGCCATGTGCCGGCGCCAGGGCCCGCCGCCGAAGCGCGGGCCGAATCCGCCAAAGAGCAGCCGTCCCAGGATAATCAGCCCGACCGCCTGCCAAAACGTGATGGCGTGCAGGCCGAACAGGCCCGGCATCAGGTAATTCCACAGATGCGAGGCCACGAATCCGACCGCCGTCAGCGCCACCACGGCGATGGCGAACACTTTCAAGAAACGCAATGCGCGTCTTCCTCTCATGGTTGTTCTCCTTACCTGTTCAAATATTCCTCGTAGATCGAGTGCAGCCGCCGCCGTAGATGCAATACAGCGCGATGTTTGCGAGAGAGCAGAGTGTTGACTCCAACTCCCGTTTCGGCGGAGAGCTCCTGGAAACTGGTCCCGTTGATTTCATTCGCGACGAAGACTTCGCGCTGCTCTTCGGGGAGCTCTTCGAGCGCCGCGTCAAGCTCTTCGAGAAGGATGCTTCGCGCATAGCTGGCCTCCGGTCCGGCGTCAGGCGAGGGAAGCAGTTCTTCAAGCGAGAGCCGGTCGCCGCCCTCATCTCCCGGCGCGCTCACGGCTGAAAACGGCTCCGGCTTTTTCTTCCGGAAGCGGTCGATGATCCGGTTGCGCGCCACGCGATACAGCCACGCGCCCACCTGCTCGATCGGCTTCATCAACCGGTAGGCTTCCACCAGCTCGTAGAAGACGTCCTGCAAAATGTCTTCTGCGTCGGCCTCATCGCCCACGCGCCTGCGGATGAAATTGCGCAGCCGGCCCTGTTCCCGGCCGATGGCTTCCGTCAGCCGCTCGTCTTGCTGGGCCATAATCCAGTCCGCGCTCGCCGCCTTGTCCATCTGTAGTGAAGACGTTTGGGACGCGGGAATATTGCAGAGGTTTGGAATGAGTTGAAAAGAAGAGGCTTACGAAGGCGTGTGACTAGTGACTGGTGACTAGTGACTGGTGAAACCAAACCGCAAGCTCAGCCATGCCAGGACTCAAGGTTAGGAGCGGCTTCCCACGAATCACAAATCACGATTTACGAATCACGAGTCACTAGTCACCAGTCATTAAGCCCCCTTCGCCACCGCCTCCAGGGCGTCGCCGATGAGAATCGCAGGTTTCCACTCGTCCAGGAACGACGCGCCCAGGCCGTTATAAAAATCGATGGCCGGCTTGTTCCAGTCCAGGACTTCCCAGCGCATGCAGAAGAATTTCTCTTCCCAGGCGATTTTGGCTACATGCGCGAGCAGCGCCCGGCCGATGCCGTGCTTGCGAAACGCGGGCCGGACGAAGATATCGTCCAGGAAAAGCCCGGGGCGTCCCTGAAAGGAGGAGAAAAACGGGAAGAACAGCGCGTAGCCGACCGGCTCGCCGTTCCACTCAGCAATCACCGAACGAAATCTCGGCTGCGCGCCGAAGGCTTCCCGCAGGATGTCCTCTTCCGTGATGCTGACCTCGTGGGCAAGATGCTCGAACTCCGCGAGCTCATGGATCAGCGACGAGAGAAGCGCGGCGTCGCGCGCGGTGGCAGGTCGAATGGCAAGCATTGGCGTAGTCCTGAAAAGACAGCGATTCGGAAACGCGCCATTATAGTCCAGCGCCAACGCCGGTGTCGCGGAGAAGCAAGTAGGACAGGCTTCCAGCCTGTCGGGTTCCATTTGATCTTGGCTAGCGCGAAAGGGCCTGGGCGAATCGGCAGAACCCGACAGGCTACAAGCCTGTCCTACTCGATGGCGGTCGAAGCCTTGGCTTCGGGCAGCTCGATGGTGTACTTGGTGCGCTGGCGTTCGCGGTGCTGTGCCAGGGCCAACTCGATCAGGCGGTCGAGCAGTTGGCGGTACGGCAGGCCGGAGGCTTCCCACAGTTTCGGGTACATGCTGATGGAGGTAAAGCCGGGGATGGTGTTCACTTCGTTCAGCAGGATTTTTCCGGTGCGATTTTCGAGGAAAAAGTCCACGCGGGCCATGCCCAGCAGATCGAGCGTGCGGAAGGCGCGCACCGCGTATTCCTGGAATTTTTTCACCTGCACCTTGGAGAGCTTCGCGGGGATCAGCAGGCGCGTGCCTTCCTCGAGATATTTTGCGGCGTAATCGTAGAATTCGCGGTGCGGGATGATTTCGCCGGGGATGGACGCCTTGGGATCTTCGTTGCCTAGCACCGAAAGCTCGATCTCGCGGCCGCGGACGGCGCGCTCGACCATGATTTTCTGGCCGAATTCTCCGGCGAAGTCCATGGCGGAGGCCAGTTCCTTCGCGTCGTGCGCCTTGGTCATGCCCACGGAGCTGCCCAGCGTCGCGGGCTTGATGAACACCGGAAAGCGGAACCGTCTCTGGATTGCGCGCAGCGTCTTGGCCCGCGATTTTTCCCACTCTGCGCGCGGGATAGCCAGAAATTCGCCGACCGGCAGCTTCGCCTGCAAGAACAAGCGCTTTTGCACGTCCTTGTCCATGCCGACGGCCGAGCCCAGTACGCCGGAGCCAACGTAGGGCAGCCCGGCAAGATCGAGCAGGCCCTGCACTGCGCCGTCTTCGCCAAATGTGCCGTGCAGGACGGGGAACACCACATCCACGCGCAGCGAATCTCCCCGGGAATTGTTAGCGGGAACAAGCGCGGCCACGTTGGGATCGGCGGAGAGCATCACGCTTTCGCCCGTTCGCAGGACTTCACCCAGGGCAGGAGGGAGCATCTTGTGCGCCGCAGTGCCGGCCAGCCAGCGGCCGTCTTTGGCGATGCCAATGGGCACCACTTCGTATTTTTCGGGGTCAAGCGCGGAGATCACCGACGACGCAGAGACGAGTGAAACTTCATGCTCGCCGGAGCGTCCGCCGAACAGAATCCCTACGCGCAGTTTCTTTTTATCTGTCACCATAATTTGCTTTGTGGCGCAGGCTTCGAGCCTGTGGGGGTTAGTTACTGCGAGAATGATCCCGCCCTAACAAACCCCCACAGGCTGGCCCTTCACTCTGCTCAGGGTAAAAAGCCTGGGCCGCATGGATCCAATCCCGCGGAATCGACCTCCACAAGCACACTACAGAATTTTCTTCCCTAGTCCGGAGAGCACCATCTCCACGCCCAGCAACGCCGTCTGATTGTGCAGATCGATCACCGGGTTGATCTCCACGACTTCGAGCGAAACCATCGCTTCGCTGTCGGCGATCATCTCCAGCGCCAAGTGTGCCTCGCGATAGGTCGCGCCGCCGCGCACCGGGGTGCCCACGCCCGGCGCGTCGTCGGGATCGACGAAATCCAGATCCAGGCTGACGGCCACGCCGTCGGTGTCATCGCTCACAAAGCGCAGCGCGTCCGCCATCACGTCGCGCATGCCGCGCTCGTCGATGTCGCGCATGGTGAACACGTGCACGCCGGAATCCTTGATCAGCCGGCGCTCCTTGGGATCGAGGTCGCGCACGCCCACCAGGGCCACATTGCGCGGCTCAACCTTCGGCTTGTAACCCAGGAGCTCCACCAGCTCCGGCGCGCCGTAGCCGATGATCGCCGCGAGCGGCATGCCGTGAATGTTGCCCGAAGGCGAGCTGTCCGGTGTGTTCATGTCCCCGTGCGCGTCCAGCCACAAATAGCCGACACGCTTCGACTGCCCGCGAAAAAAATTCGATACCCCCGAAAGTGAGCCGACCGCGATGGAGTGGTCCCCTCCGAGCACCAGCGGAAAATAGCCTTCTTTCAAGGCCTTTTCGGTCATTTCCGCCAGCTCAAGGCAGGTTTCCGAGATTTCATTCAAGTACTTTGCTCGCTTTTCGCCGTAGGGCAACTCCTCGGGCTGCCGCACATTCACGTTGCCTATATCTTCGACCGTGTGCCCGAGCGACTTGAGCCGCGTCTGCAGCCCGGCCACGCGCAGCGCCGAGGGACCCATGTCCACTCCGCGGCGGCTCTGGCCGAGGTCCATCGGCACTCCGATGATGCGGATTTTTTGCCCCATAGTCGCTGCCAGTCCGGTTTACCCCAGTTGGGGCGGCCGGCTCGGGATGAATCCCCCACGCGGGCGGGAGAGCGGCGGGACTAAGGGTACACGCGGTACAGCATGCGGGGGAACGGAATTACCTCGCGGATGTGCTCAGTTCCGCAAATCCAGGCCACCGTGCGCTCCAGGCCCAGGCCGAAGCCGGCGTGCGGAACGCTTCCGTAGCGGCGCAGGTCTAGGTACCACTCGAAGGCCTTCTCCGGCAGGTTGTGTTCGTGAAGGCGCTTCACCAGCAGATCGTAGTCGGCGATGCGCTCGCCGCCGCCGATGATTTCGCCGTAGCCTTCCGGCGCCAGTATGTCGAATCCCAGCGCCAGATCCGGCCGCTCGGCGTCCGGCTGCATATAGAAGGCCTTCATCGCGGCGGGATAGCGATGCACCATTACCGGGCGGTCGTAGGTGCTGGAGAGAATCGTTTCTTCGTCGCCGCCGAAATCGTCGCCCCATTTCGTGGGATTGCCCCGCTTCTGCAGGATTCGAACGGCTTCGTCATAAGTGATGCGCGGAAAGGGAGGGGCGACGCTCGCGAGCTTGGAGACGTCACGGCCCAGAGTTTCCAGCTCCTGCGGGCGGTTCTTGACCGCCGATTGCACCATGTGGCTCACCAAGCCCTCGCCGAGCGCCATCATGTCTTCGAGATGCGCGTACGCGGCTTCCGGCTCCAGCATCCAGAATTCCGTGAGGTGCCGGCGGGTTTTGGATTTTTCGGCGCGGAAAGTGGGCCCGAAAGTATAGACCTTACCGAGGGCCATGGCCGTGGCTTCGACGTATAGTTGGCCGGACTGCGTCAGGTAGGCCTTCTCGTCGTCGATGTATTGCACTTCGAAAAGCGTAGTCGTGCCTTCGCAGGACGCCGGCGTGAAGATAGGCGCTTCGGTCAGCAGGTAGCCCTGCGAGTTCATGTACTCGTGCCCGGCGCGGACGGCTTCGGCGCGAATGCGCAGGATGGCCGCCTGGCGCGGCGTTCGAATCCACAGATGCCGGTGGTCGAGCAGGAAATCGACGCCGTGTTCCTTGAGCTGGATAGGGTAAGGCTTGTCGTCCGGGACGCGCTGCACGACTTCGACGCCGGTGAGCTGGATTTCGAACCCGCCGGGGGCGCGCTTATCGGCGTGGATGCGCCCGGTGACGATGACGCTGGATTCCTGCGTCAGCCCGCGCAGCGATTCGAACGCCGCGGACTGGTCTTTCAGCGAGACGACGCCCTGAATGGTTCCGGTGCCGTCGCGGAAGATGGGGAAGAGCAGCTTGCCGGCTTCGCGCAGATTGTAGAGCCAGCCGCGCAGCGTCACCACTTGGCCTTCGTATTTTCCCACGTCGTTGATGGCGACGATTGGCATCGGTTGTGGTTTCGCGCCTTGCATGGTTTTTGTAGCGCCCGCCTTTCTGTTCAGGCGGGCACGTGCACGTCTCACGGAACAGATGCCCGCCTGAACAGAAAGGCGGGCGCTACAACGCTTCGGAATTCCGTGCTATGAGACCCGCGCCCGCTCTGTCTCGAATTTCTCGAATACTCCGGCGGCACCGCGCAGCGTTTCCGCAAACGCATGCACGTCCGTCGAGCCGACCAGGGCGGGCGGCTCCTTTAATTCGAGGACCGTCGGCGCGCCTGCGGGCAGCGCCGCGAGCGTGGCCGCCCAGTCAATCGTTCCTTCGTACGGCAGCAAATGATCGTCGCGCTCACCGCGATTGTCATGCAGGTGCGTGGTGACGACGTGATTGCGAACGACTTCCAGCGCCGCTGGAGCGCCGCCCTCAAGGTTGGCGTGTCCCGCGTCAAAGCACATCTTCACGTTCGTGAGTCGCGTCTGCTCGAGAAAATTTTTCAGGTTGAGCGGGGTGGCCATCTCGCCGGGAGTATTTTCAATGGCCATTGTCACGCCACGCTGGCGCGCGAAGAGCGACAAATGTTCGAGCGAGCTGAACGCCGCGTCCCACCTGCGGTCGTCCGGAACGTCGCGCGAACTGGCCACGTGCTGCACGCAATAACGGAAGGGAATGTGCTCAACCATATCCAGCGCGCGCTTGATTTCGTCCACTGCTTCCTGACGCCGCACCCGCTCGGGATCGCAAATGGAAAGCGGTGCGCCGCTTTCGCGCGACAGGTGAAAATCGCGTGTGGTCGGCGAGTGGATGGAGTGCAACGTGAGATTGTTTCCGGCGAGCCACCCGGCCAGTTCGTGCGCCTCTTCCGCCGAGCGGTAATCGAAGTGCGCCCTCGAACAAAACAGCTCCAGCGCGGAAACTCCCGCTCCGGCCGCTTCGCGTACCAGCGCCGCGGTCAGTTTCCGGTTCACAAAAAGATAGGTGGAGAGTACGCGTTCGGTCTTCACGGTGTGCGGGCTCGGCTCCTGAGCACGAATTCGACTCTAAGCGAAGCTTCCACCCGCGTCAAGGCAGCCCGGACGAGTTAGTGACGAGCAGTTTCGCAACGAACTGTGCGTTTCGATTACGACAGAAGTCCTAAGCAGGAAAATTGATCACGGTGGGTTATTCGTCTTCGCGGAGAAACTCGGCTTCCGCTGGGCCGGGAATCAGCCCGGCCTGAACGCCGCGCTTCAGGAATTCGTTGACCGCCTGACGGCCACGGTCGCCGTAACCCAGCGTCCAGTTGTTCACATACATGCCGATAAATTTGTCGGCCATTTCCGGCTCCATGTCGCGCGCGAACTGCATGGCGTAATTGACGGCGGCTTCGCGATGGTCCAGGGAGTAGGACACGCTCTCGCGGATGGCCCGCCCGATCTGAATACCCATCTCGCGCCCCAGCGCGCGCCGCACGGCGTTCCCTCCGAGCGGCAACGGCAGCCCGGTCTGCTCGATCCACCACTGCCCCAGATCGATCACCTTGTGCAGCCCCATCTGCGGGAAAAACAGTTGCCCTTCATGAATCAGCAAGCCTGCGTCCACTACGGAATTCTTCACCGCGTCCAGGATTTGATCGAAGGACATCACTACAGGATCGACGCGCGGCTCATACATCCGCAGCGACAAAAACGCCGACGTTTGCAGCCCCGGCACGGCGGTCCGGCAATGCGCCAGATCCTCCGGCTTCATAGGGTGCTGCGAGACGACAATAGGGCCGTAACCCTCGCCGAAGCTCGCGCCGCAATCGAGCAGAGCATACTTGTCCCGCAAGTAGGGATAAGCGCCGAAGCTGAACGCCGTCACGTCGTACAGTTCCTGCTGCGCGGCTTGATTGAGCGTCTCAATGTCCGCCAGCACGTGGGAAAACTTCAGCCCCGGCGTGCGCACCTTCTGCGTCGCCAGGCCGTAGAACATGAAGGCGTCATCGGAATCCGGCGAATGCGCCAGCTTGATTTCGGTGACCTTGCCGCTCACTGGTTTCGTCGCCATTGCGTTCTGAAATTGCTCCTTCGTGGCGTTCTCTCTACGCGTCCTGGGCCGCCCGCGGAGTCACTCCGTCCCTCGATCGCCGGGCGCAGGAGTCACAGGGAAGCGGCGCAACGCCCGCTGCGCAGAGAGGGACGTCCCAGGCAGATTTCGCGTCTGAAGTTGCCGCGCTTTTGAGGGCAGAAGAGTAGCACACTCGGGCATGCCCGACAATTGTGCAACTTCGCGGGCGTCGAATGTCCCCGCGGCATTACAAAATTCTCACATTGGCTGTAGCGCCCGCCTTTGTTTTCAGGCGGGCACTCGGCCGGTGCCACCGGGAGATGCCCGCCTGAAAACAAAGGCGGGCGCTACACGGGCGTCACATGTCCCGAGGCAAGCGCGTCACATGTCCGAGGCGATGCGCGCCATGGCATTGTCAAACGACGCCCTTCCGTCCAGATACGGCAGCCAGTACAAGTCCAGCAAGGCGTGGAAATGTTCCCACGAACCGGAATACAGCCCGAAGCGCGCGGCGTAAGGCAGATACGCTGAGGGGCCGTTCATCTGCTCCACGGTGAAGCTCATGGTCCCGTACTCGATGTCGCGGCGCACGATCTCGCCCGTGGTGTAAAACAGCAGAGCGTGCCAGAAATCGCGCGGGATGGGCTTGTCGCGGTCCCGGAACTGGTGCGCAATCGCCGCGTTCACCGCGCCGGCCAGGGCGTGCGAGGCCTCGTGAAACAGCACCTCGAACCCATACACCCCGCGATTGCGCGGGTCGTGGCTGGAAATCGTGATGTGCAGGGGATCGGCCGTGGTGTACGCCCCGTAGGGGCCCCCATACCACACCACGTCCACGCGCATGCGCCCCGTCGGCCAGGGCCGCTGGTACACCTCCGCCAGCTGGCCGGAAAGTTCGACTCCCATTTTCTGAATCAGCGGCGCCACCTGGGCGATCCAGTCGCGGTTCGAACGATCCTGCTCGGGCCACCAGTGCGCGCGATAGACCGGCGCGGCGCGCTCCAGGGCTTCGACCAGGTCCGGCCGCAGCCCGGACCGGCACAGCGGCGTGGTTTTGCCTTCGAGGTCGGGGCAAGTCTCCATCGCCGCCAGTTGGTTGTTGATGATCTCCATGTCGCCGTTGATCAGCAGGTCGCGATGCGCGAGATCCTTAGCGTAAATCGCCACGGCATCCTGCCATGCGTGAATGTCCGCTTCCGGGAGGCCCATGAGCGAAACGGGGATGTCGTCCGGCTGCGCCGCGCCCCGCGTGGATTCCGTGGAAAGCAGAGTGCCTGTCTGCAGGCGCGCCTCGAAGTACAGGAAGTGGTGCAGGTTCACCCAAAAACCGCTGTGCATCTCAAAGACGGGAACGTTCGCTTCGAGTCCGGACGATCCGGTCACGGCCTGTGTGCCGCTGGAGTACGTTTGCGACGGCGCGGATGCCGCCGCCGGCCCCACGGCTGCCGCGAGCGGCAGGAGGGAGGCCGCGGTCACGATTCGCAACCACACATGGCGGCACGGAAGGCGCATGGCTGAGGCTGCCATGTTATCGCCAAAACCTGTTTTGGTGGCGGGCTTGTTTGCCGGAAGCGGAGCGACACTTAGCGGAACATCTGGCGCAGCAATCCGGATGCTTCGCTTTCCGTAATGATTTTTTTGCGGACCAGCAAATAGATCAGCTCGTTCAGAACCAGCCGCAGGCTGGCGCCGGTATCGGCCGCGACTGTCTCGGGCTCCGGCGCAGGCACGCCCGTCTTGGCCAGGACCGGCTCCGGTGGCTGCTCGCCGCTCAATTCCGCGATCCACGAGCGCAACACGTCCCAGTGCTCGCGCTTCATCTC
>Ga0210398_10002676_pt1 | contig 17290 bp, 15 predicted proteins | sample IncBWC4OmetaG_FD_161047 | JGI IMG/M metagenome (GOLD analysis project Ga0210398, IMG submission 161047) | Forest soil microbial communities from Barre Woods Harvard Forest LTER site, Petersham, Massachusetts, United States - Inc-BW-C-4-O | ecosystem: Environmental > Terrestrial > Soil >... | reverse complement strand
CTCGCGCAGCTCCTGTCGCATCCGCTCGAGAGACCAGCGCATCGCCGCCTTATCCGATTCTTTCCGGATATGCACAATGGGGGGTAGAACTCCCAACAGGTCTCTGGCTTGATTCCCAGTAAGGGCGAAGTGCCCGCCGACCATAAAGCAATCCCCGCCGCCGTTGTAGGAGGCGATGCCCCCATTGCGCTTCGCGTTCGCAAAAATCGTGAGGGCGTCAACAGGCTTCAAAGTCAGGTCAGTCGCAAGGCGAAAAGGCCATCCACGCGGCAGCAGAAAGCAATCGCCAGCCTTTAGGCGCACGGCGTCGGGAACGCCCTCGACGGATAGCCAGCACTCGCCAGAAACCACAGCGTAGCATTTGATGCCTTCATGCCGTGGGAATTGGACTGACAATTCCCCGCCCACATCAAAGCCGCCGGAAATATAGCTCCGGAGTTTCAGCAGCGACAACACATCAGAGAGCGGATCCATCAGCCCTCCCGGACGATCGAGCAGATAAAACGGACTATACAGCATAGATCGTACGACCTCAACGGCATCAGATGACGAGATCGAGAGGCGGTTGTAGTTCAGAGGCAAAGAAAGTAATGAAAGCAACGAAAGCAACGAAGTAAAGGAGATTGATGATGCGTGTTTTCGTCACAGGTGCTACCGGCTTTATCGGTTCTGCTGTTGTTCAGGAACTAGTTAACAACGGGCATCAGGTGCTCGGAATGGCTCGCTCGGATGAGGGCGCGAAATCTTTGATCGCCACAGGGGCACAGGTGCATCGCGGCGTCATTGAAGACCTGGAAAGCTTGCGCAGTGGAGCAGTCAAGTCGGATGGCGTCATCCACACGGCTTTCAACCACGACTTCTCGAAGTTTGCGGCGAACTGCGAGGCAGACCGGCGCGCCATCGAGGCGCTCGGCGCTGCGCTCGAGGGTTCCGACCGGCCGTTGCTTGTCACCAGCGGGCTCGCGCTCCTGGCGCCAGGCCGCACCGCGACCGAGGACGATCCGCCTGTTCCGACGTCTGCCAGGTATCCCCGCGCTTCGGAGGTGACGGCGATGGCGTTGGCTTCGCGCGGAGTCTGCGCGTCGGTGGTGCGCCTGCCGCAGGTTCACGATCGAGTCAAGCAAGGCCTCGTCACCTACCTGATCGCTGTGGCCCGCGAAAAGGGTGTCTCGGCGTATATCGGGGACGGGCTCAACCGCTGGCCCGCAGTGCACCGGCTCGATGCCGCCCATCTGTACAGACTGGCGCTGGAGAAGGGTTCCGCGGGAGCCAGGTATCACGCGATCACCGAAGAGGGTGTGCCACTGCGAGGGATTGCTGAGGCAATCGGCCGCGGTCTGAAAATTCCAGTGGTCTCTAAGTCTCCCGAGGAGGCAGGCGAGCACTTTGGTTGGCTAGGATTCTTCGTGGGTGTCGACTGTCCAGCCTCAAGCGCACTAACGCAACAGCGGCTGGGATGGCGCCCGACGATGCAACCGGGAATGATTGCCGATCTTAATCAGGCCCGCTACGTCGAACAGACGGCGGACCCCGTCTCTTCGCGCGGCTAACGCGCGAGCAACAGTCAATAACTTTACTTAGAAGTGTAGTACTAGGAGTCAAGAAATGACGAACATACTTGAGACAACTTCATTTGGGGCAAGTTCTACCAGCGACGATGTTTTATCGGGCTTAAGTCTGAAGGGCAAACGGATCCTCGTCACCGGTGTTTCAGCTGGCCTGGGTGTGGAAACGGCGCGCTCACTGGCCGCCCATGGCGCTCAGGTTGTAGGCGCGGCGCGGGATTTGAAGAAGGCCAAGACCGCAACCGCGCAAGTGCAAAAGGACGCCGCAGCCAATGGCGGAAGCTTCGAATTCGTGGAACTCGACCTTGGCAATCTCAAGAGCGTGCGTGCCTGTGCCGACGGACTACTGACACAGGGAGAAGAGTTTGATGTGGTCATTGCCAATGCGGGAGTGATGGCCACACCGTTGGGCCACACTGTGGACGGCCTTGAAACACAGTTCGGCACGAATCACCTGGGCCACTTTGTCCTGGTCAACCGGATTGCGGCGCTCATCCGCTCTGGCGGGCGGCTCATCAATCTTTCCTCATTGGGTCACCGCTATTCTAATGTAGATCTGGAGGATCCGAACTTTGATCGAACGCCGTATGAGCCATTCGTTGCCTATGGACGGTCCAAAACGGCGAACATTCTCTTCGCTGTCGCCTTCGACCGACGCCACCGGGAACACGGCGTACGAGCCGCCGCTGTGCATCCGGGAGTAATACAAACCGAACTGGCTCGCCATGTTGACCGCAGCGAAATAGAAAAGATCATCGAACAGAGAAATCGGCAGCTCGCGGCCGAGGGCAAGGCGCCGTTCCGCTGGAAGACCATCCCTCAAGGAGCCGCAACTTCCGTATGGGCGGGTTTCGTTGCTCCAGCCGATGAGATCGGGGGCCGGTATTGTGAGGATTGCCACGTTGCCAATCTCGTGCCCGATGAGATACGCCACGACGCCATGAATGAAGGAGTGCTTGGATATGCGCTCGATCCAAACAACGCCGAGGCGCTGTGGAAGAAAAGTGAAGAAATGGTCGGGGAATCTTTTTAGCTTTCCTCATCACAAATGAACAGTTTCAGGAGGAACTGAATGATTGGACAGATTGATCTCGCCGGTGGCTTTACTCTGCCTGGTGCATCGATGACGGTGAATCGCATGGGTTACGGTGCGATGCAACTCGCCGGTCGAGATGGTGACAAGTTGGTGTGGGGGCCTCCGCGCGATGTCGATGCAGCAATCGCCCTTCTTCGAGAGGCCATTGCCAGTGGCGTGAATCACATCGATACAGCCGATTTTTATGGTCCCCATGTCACGAACCAGATCATACGAAAGGCGCTGTCCCCGTATCCCGAGGATCTGGTGATCGTCACCAAAGTCAGCGCCCGGCGCGGTGAAGATGGATCATGGATTCCGGCTTTCTCACGCGAAGAGCTGACTGCAGCGGTTCACGAAAATCTCCGCAATCTGGGACTGGACGTGCTTGATGTGGTCAACCTGCGCAGTATGTTCAGCATTGAGGAGCCCGCCGAAGGATCGATCGAGGCACCAATGACGGCTCTGGCCGAACTCCAGCAAAAGGGTTTGGTGCGTCATATCGGGCTGAGCAACGTCACTCCCGCGCAGATCGCGGAAGCCCAACGGATCGCTCCGATCGTCTGCGTACAGAACCAATACAACCTCGCGCATCGGGCCGACGATGCTCTCATCGCCGATCTCGCCCGCGACGGCATCGCCTACGTGCCATTCTTTCCACTCGGCGGGTTCACTCCACTCCAGTCGGCTACCTTGTCTGAGGTCGCCGCGCGCTTGTGTGCAACGCCCATGCAGGTTGCGCTTGCTTGGCTTCTCCAGCGATCGCCCAATATCCTGGTGATCCCGGGAACATCTTCCGTCGAGCACCTTCGCGAGAACCTGCAGTCCTCGATGCTGCAGATTCCGCCCGAAGCGATGGTCGATCTCAACGCGATCGGTGCTCCATGATCTCGCCAACCCGGAAGTACCTTGAAAACCGTTTGAGGTTTACCGTTGGCCAGAAACCGGCTTGCGGGAGGTTACTCCCGAGGGGTCGGCCTCTCAGAAGTTGCAAACTGTTGAACGTCTGCTTAGCCAACGACTTTCGCTGGAGGATCAGGAGTTTACAAACCTCTCCGTAGTGAGACCTTTGGAATGACTAATTGTCCTTTTCCTGGGCTCGAAGCTGCTACTCGAAAAGGGCTGGTTGCTCGACGGCGCCTTCAGCTTCCCGAAAGTTGCTTAAACCAATGCCCACGAGGCGATAGTGTTGCTGTGGACCAAGATCAATCCGCTCTTGCAGTCTTAAGACGAGCTCGGTCAATTCTTCACAGGAGGAGGGGTGGCATACCCGGCGTATGGCTGCGAGTGAGAATTTTGAAATCGCTTGTTTCAGGCTGAGCGCGCTGAATGATTTGCCTGGCTGGTCGCTCGGTAGTTGGCGCCGTCGGCCTTGAACTTTTTCGAGGCAAGAACAGGGAAATTCGGCCTACAATAGTGGTTGTTGCCGCCGTTGCGCGCAACTGTGGAGGGAGAAAATGAATCGGCTTGGTGTCCTGCGGGTTCTTTTCGTTAGTCTGGCATTGATGGTGTTCGGATGTTCAACTGAGTTTGCCTTGTCCGGCGCTCATGGGGGAGGTGGGGGCGGATTCCATGGTGGCGGTGGAGGTGGATTCCACGGCGGTGGTGGAGGCGGATTCCACGGCGGCGGCGGTTACGGCGGTGGCTACAGAGGTGGTTATGGTGGCGGTTACGGCGGCGGCTACAGAGGTGGTTATGGTGGTGGCTACAGAGGCGGTTACGGTGGCTGGCGTGGCGGCTATGGCTATGGTGGCTGGCGCGGCGGCTACGGCGGTTGGTATGGCGGCTGGGGTGGATGGGGATGGCCTTGGGGCTTCGGCGTTAGTTTGAATTTTGGCTGGCCCTATTACGGATATTACGGATACCCTTACGCTGGGTATTCCTATCCGTACTATTATCCCTACTATCCGTACTCTTCCTATGCTCCCGGTTACTATGCTCCGAGCAGCGATCCATCAGGCTATTCGGATCCCGCTCCGGCAGCGCAGACTAGCGGTAGCTATCAGAACAGCGCCCCTCTTCGCCAACCGGAGCCTCCTGGGAACAGCGTGACCTTGCATGAAGCGGTATATCGCCATCCGGCTGCAAACTACGGTGCCGCAGCCGCTGTGAGCGGCGCAAGCTATCGTTCGGCTTCGGCTGAGCGCCAGCTTGCGTCCATGCGTCCTGAGGTGCAGAACGTCGTTCGCGCGCTGCGCGCCATGCCGCCGCGGGCGCGGCAGCAGCAAATCGATTCAGGCCGATACAACAATCTCTCACCGGAGGAAATGAAGCTGGTGAGGAATGCTGCGGGCGTCCCGGCCGGGGATTTCTAGCGCGACTTTGAGGGTGCAATCGAGGCGAGACGCACCCTCACGATCTCTCTCGTCGCGGACTGACGAGGAAATCGGCTGAGTGAAGGAGACAGTGGACTCCGTTATTCGCACGGCCAAGCGTTAGTAAGGCGGTGGGCCGGGGACGCCTACCGCTCCGTAAGGGTATGGTCCATATCCAAATCCAACCACAAAAGGCGGCCGGGTGGCTCCCAGTCTCTTATCGCGAACGCTTGCCCAATCTTCGAACCCGTCGGGAGGAGGCGCCTTCTGTGCAGTATGCTGCAAGGAGTTGTCACCTAGAAAAGTCACCTGCTGCCCAGAACTTATCGTGACCGCGGGTCCACGACCGGTTGCCACAACGGAGCCTTTGCGCGTGGTCACCAGCGTCTTCTCCTCAGCCGGTTTGACCTCAACGCGATAAACACCGGTTTTGGTTACGGTCAGTGTGGCGTTGGGAGTATCGATCTCGTAAATCTCTCCTGGAGGCAGGCGGAACACCGTCAAGTTGACCTCTCCCTGATTGACGCTGAATTGCAGGTTGCCGGGATTAAGGGCGACAAGCGTCAAGCTCGCCTCAGAATTCATGCGGATGAACCCACCGCCGACATTGATTTCCGCTCGCGAGTTCGTCGCCGTCCACAGATATTCTGACGGCGTTAAGGGCTGATTCAGCCGCGCTGCGGTCCACTGGTTGGTTGCACTGGGAGCGACCGACACCTCGCCCGACATGTACTGCAAGATGGCTGCCCGCTCCGGAGCGCGTCCGGGAGGCATCCCGACTTGTCCAGTGGCTGATACCGTCAGCCCCAAGAACATGAGTATTGCGAGAGGAAGCAGCTTTCTTTCGTGTCTTGAACTACGAAACATGACACTCTCCACCTACAAAGAATATCTCTTACAGTTCCTCAAAGGTCAAAAAAAGACCAGCAGAAGGTGGGGCTCTAGAAGTAGCATCACGGTCAAGCCGGATCTCGCCGCGGCGGTTGAGCGCTTTCCTCGGTAGGTATCCCTCCTCGGCTGGCCAATCGCCAGGCCGAAAACGGGAGGAATATTGGATTCTAGGATCTAACGTCCTCGATTCGCGGCGGAACACCGGGCCGCACGTGCCTTGGCATGGGCTTCCTTTCGTCATGCGGGTGAAATCATCCCGAGCGATTGCGCGAGTCACACCGATTCGCTAGGAGGCGATAAGGTCCATCTCCTCGTAGGCGCGTTCGCCGTGCAGCGATTTGTCTAAGCCCAAAGTTTCACTGGAGGCATCGACTCTGACCGTAGTAAAGCGGTTGATAATGGCCAGCATCGCGTAGGTGAATCCGAAGGCCCACAGTGACGAGAACACCACCGCAACCGTCTGCTTGAAGAGGAAGGTGGGGTTGCCGTGGAGCAGGCCGTTAACGCCTTCGGGATTGAATGTCTGGTCAGCGAACACTCCCAATAAAATGATCCCGAGCATGCCGCCAACGCCGTGGACTCCCCAGACATCGAGCGCGTCATCCCATTTCAGTTTGTTCTTCAACTCGACAGCGAAATAGCACACTACTCCCGCAGCCAAGCCAATTGCAACGGCGGCGCCGGGCGACACGAAGCCGGCGGCGGGCGTGATGGTGGCCAGGCCGGCGACGGCGCCAGTGAGCAGTCCGAGAAGCTTGGGCTTTTTCTCGCGTGTCCAGGCGACGATCAGCCAGGCTATTGCGGCAAAGGATGCCGCCAGATCGGTGTTGAGGAAGGCGACGGCGGTCACCGAATCAACCCGCATCTGGCTGCCGGCGTTGAAACCATACCAGCCGAACCAGAGGAGTCCGGTACCCAGAGCTACCATGGGGATGCTGTGCAGGCCGGCCTCGACGACGCGGCGGCGTCCGACATAGAGCACAGATGCGAGCGCGGCCATGCCGGCAATGTTGTGAACTACGATGCCGCCGGCGAAATCCTTGACACCCCACTGCGCCAGCAAGCCGCCGCCCCACACCATGTGCACAAAGGGGAAATAGACCAGCGTTAACCATCCGGTGAGAAACAACATGTAGGCCTTAAAGGTCACGCGATTGGTGAACGCGCCCGAGATCAACGCCGGCGTAATGATGGCGAACATCATTTGATAGGCGATGAAGACGATAGCCGGAATAGTCGGATTGGGCGATGGGGTTATTAGGTTAGTATTGCGCAGCATGAACTGATGGCTGTCGCCAATAATGCCGTGCCAGTCGCCGCTAAAACACAGTGAGTAACCGTAGAGATACCAGATCACGGTGGTCCAACCCATCGAGACGAAACTCTGCATCATGATGGCGAGGACATTCTTGCGGCCCACCAGGCCGCCATAAAAAAATGCCAGACCGGGAGTCATTAACATCACCAGACTGGCGCACAAAATCATGAAACCGGTGTTGCCGGTATCCAAATGCAGCATGGGTCCTCCTCCTAAAAGGACAGTCTGCGCGCAACCCGCATTCGGCGCAAGTGCTAGATGCCCTTGAGATCGTAAGCTCTTATGGAACCTAGGATTCTAGGAATTCATCTATGGTGTTGGTGTTCCGCTAGCCACTTTAGTAGGCGCCCACATGTCTTGCGTGGACTAAGACCAGGCGAAAAACCCGCGCAAGAAAGAAAGACTGATGGGTGTCGCTTGGCCTAGGTGGCATCGCCGGCTTAGCAGCACCTTCACCCTTACCTGAGAGTCCGTAACTGAACCCGCCCTGGCGCGCAAGCAAAAAGTTCGTGTCTCGCGCTCTGCTGCTGTGGCGAGGTTCTCACCACTGGTGAATCGCGGTGGACAAGGACTATCCGATGGGCATACCTCTCAGCACGACACTCATGCGTAGTCCTCTTCGACATCCGAGTCGCAAGCCCAGACCAGGGCCAGCATCCAGCCGATTACAGTCCAGCCTAGCCAAAGGTCAATCACTATGATGTCTAGTTGGCGATTGTGATTACGTAGCGCAGCTACGCCTATCGGCAGGAAATACAGCACAAGGATGAGCAGCGGTCCCGTATAGAGCGGGTCCTTCTCGACGACATAGCTGGTCAGCGATAAACAGAGCCAGACGCCGACCACGATGGCGAAGGCCTGAGCGAACGATATGGCAATGGTCCGCAACATCGATTGCACCTTTCGCTGCCTGTGCACGTTTCGGCGCACCGGCCATTGCTGCATTTGTCTTGAGAGCCACGCGAGGTACCACATTGTAACCACCGAACCAGCTTTTGGAAACAACGAATATGCAGGCCGACGCCGCGCGGTCAGTCTAATCGTCGGAGCTCCCAGGCACTTTTCTTCTTGCCGTTGGTCAAAACCAGATTTGCGTATGGCTACCTTAGTCGTTCAGGCTTCCCGTAAGGTAGATAGATTTTCCGGGTGCGGAAAAGTGACCATACCTACTGGAAGCCATTGTGACGACCACCATTATTAGAGTGGATGCATGGCGCGTACGCTCGGGAATATAGCTGACGGGCCCAACACCCTCCTGATTCACCGTAATCGAACACGATTGCGGGTTCACTCGCGCTCCTCATTAGTAATCGCAGGCAGTTTGTGTGACCCAGAGATCGGCCCCGGGCAAAGGGGCGGCGTCCTCCAGCCCGCGGTCAATCGGAACGGGCACACATCGGCGCAAAATGGCAAACTAGCGTTACTGTAGCTGCCCACCGAGAAAGGCGACCTTTCCTTCTCCCAGTCCTATCTGCTTACGTTTCCGTTCCGAGCTCATCAAGGTCTCGTCTGGTTGCGAGTAGCGCTTGGCCAGCAGGCTCACTTGTTCGGGGTTGGTTAGCACCTCGGATGGCTTTGCCGGCGCAGAACGTTCGGAAAGGAAGTATGTGGCCACCACGCCGGCAGCGAAAAAGGGATGCACCAGCGCCAACGGCGCCAGAGGAATGACATATTTCTTGCTGGTCAATAGGGCTTGGAGCACGCCATGCGGCGCATGGCTGCGCTCGCCGCTTCCCGGAACCTGCTGGATCAGGACGGTCGTCAGTTCCAGATTCTCATGACGCCTGCTGTATCTACGTAGCGACTTGGCTAGCTGCTTGGGGGTCGTGATTCCCAAGTCCGCGATGAGGCTCCTTCCAGTAGCTCCCGGATAATAAAAATTAATGATCCGGTGTGAGAAATCTGCACAATTGGAGGAGAAAAAATTGAAGTGCGGTTTGTTCTGATCGGAGTTTAGAGTCGCGATGAGCCGATCATCCTGCTCCGGGGTGGTTTCGAAGTGATACATGTAGATTTTGCGGTCGTAGGAGGCTCCAATTAGTTGCGCCCAATATCCCCCCGGTATGCCGCCGTCTGGGGCATCGGGTGCGATGCTTTGCAAGTGAGCCCGCCGATACTCATCTCTCAGCGAGCGAACCATTTCCGGGCTGGCATAGTCTGGCACATCCTCGATGCGATCCACCGCATAGAGATAGGGAATAAGAGGAATGGCGAGCCAGTCGCGTCCCGCAATGCGGAGATAGCGGCTGATAACGATCCCAGGTTCCCCTTCATTGCAGCGCCGCAACTGGGTCGGAGTGATAGCGCACACCTGTGGCAGATAGATAGCGGCATGCCCGGTGGGAACACCGCTGCCGAACTTGCCATACGGCTCTTCGACCAGCAATGCTGCGCCCGCGTGTGCCGGCAGCGAGTTGATCAGCAAGCCGAGTAGCAGCGATATCGATATAAAGAGACGTTTCATAGCCCCCGGTTCCGTCGAATCCTTCTGTCTGTTAGCAGACAGAGACCTAAACCCAAAGAATGTTTTGAGATAAATAGCTTAACCCATGCCTGTTCCCAATCCGAGAAAAACTATTCGGGTTGCATAGAACTTTTTTGGCCCACCCGCTCCATCCGTTGCAACAAAAGCTCTTGCCCGGTGAACCGCCCGTTTCGGTTCCCCGGAATGGGAACATAAAGCGTTAACCCCAGTGGCGACCAATTGTTATCTCGAGGTTTCGAAGATTAGCCGTGGACCGGCAGCGAAAAAGCAGGCAGATGAAAACTCTGGTGGCAAGTCTGTTGTTCCTCCGGTATTTGCTTCTTCGATGAAGGGCCAAGTGCTTTACAGCAAGGGCCCCGATACGGCTCCCGCCGACGTCGCGAGGTGAGATGTAAGGATCACCGGCCTGAACGAGAGGCCGCCGGCCGTGAGGGAATTGCCTCTCCTCGGTTGGGCTACCTGACCCCTAAGACCAGAAAATAATCCATTTTGTCAGCCTTCACCAGGTCATCGTGTTCTTCGAGGAGGCGATAGCCGGCCTCTTCGGCTTCGCGCAGAACCACATCCTTGTGCACGCCATGGTCCTCTCCATTACCATCGCGATCGATAATGCCGACGCGGGCGCCGGGCTTCAGCGATGCTCGCAGGTTGCGCAACAGTGCAATCGGCTCCGCGATTTCGTGATAGGTCTTCAGCAACAGTACAGAATCGATCGTGTCGGACGGGAGATCTGCGCGATCCGCTTTGCCCAGTATCGTCTTTACATTTTGCAGGTGTTCTTTCTGCACTCGGCGATTGATGTATTGCAGAGCTTCTGGATTGATATCAACCGCGTAAACAGTTCCCGTGTTGGTCACGCGCCTTGCCGCACGAACCGTGAACCATCCTGAGCCGGCCCCAATGTCGGCCACATTCTTGCTGGGAGCGATGGAGAGAATGTCCATTACCTTGTTGATATGGAGTCTTTCATCACGACCGGCGGTTTCGAAGATGGATAGATCCCCGCTGTAGGGCGTGCTGGTGGGCCGGTGTTGCGCCGGAGGAACTGAGGCAGACTGAGCAAACATGGACGGCGCAGGCTGGAAGAGAAACGCAGCTAGCAGCGCGCGTATCAACAGGTAACGAATTGATCGCATCAGAATCTCCGAAAACAATCGCCCAGCCATCATCACACCTCCCGCCCGCGCATGGCATGCAAGCTGCCACGCTTTTCTGCGGACAAGCCCATATCGCTGGAGAAGATGTGGCTGACTGGCTCTCAGCTAATTTCCGGCCGCCGGCAGCAAGCCATACACGCTGAGCCGGTTTGCCGTTCCGACAAATACCTTGCCATTTGCCACCGTAGGCACGGTGAATTTCGAGGCCAGACCAGGATTGTCGCGCACTAAACGCTGGTTGGAGTTGTACAACTCGTGGGCGAGATTTTTCGCATCATAGGCGTGCAAGACCGCAGGTCCTTGATGCGTATCGTAGTAGGCGTCAGTGTGCACCGCCCACACGATACCGTTGTTGTTGCCATTGGCTGAAATGCTTACCGTACCGCGAGTCAGATGATAGATGGCCGCCGACTGCGACTGTGGTGACGGCGAGAGCAGGCCATTGCGAATGGCGAACGCCTTAATCGAATCGTGGTAGGGGCTGATTCCTGCTCCGAAGTAGAGACGGCCGTTCCAATATGCCGGAGTCCCCATCTGCTGCCTTAGCTGCCCAGAAATTTCCTGCACGATTTGCGGATTGCTTTTGGCTCCGGCATTATATCCGCCAAAATTGTCGCGATTAAGCAAGTAGACATGCCCGTTTTTCCCGCTCGTGACGGCCAGGTGCGGATAAGAACCAGATTGGTCGGGCAGGAGAACAACCCCGGCGGATCCCAGATCCAAATCATCCAGGGCCATCTTTGCCTGGCTGTACGGCGTGAAGAAGTCGGACAATGTCAGGCCGTGGGTGCCGGATTTCAGCTTCACAATGCTGTCACTGAAGTTCAATCCGGGCTGCTCGCCATAAGCGTCAAATGGGCCATTCGCCACCGAAAGGTACAGGTTGCCTTCAGCATCGGCGCTCATGCCGCAACCGCTCATCCAGATGCCGCCCTGGTAGCCGTTAGGCGTAGAAACCCAGGCTCCGACTTGCTGCATGGTGACCGCATCGTAGGCAACAACCCACCCGTGATAAAGACCGGAATCGGCATTCGACGCAAAGGCAATAAACACTTTGCCGCTGGAAAGCAGCAGAGCAGCGCGTTGCAATTGATAGCGTGAAGAAAAGGACAGCACTCCATCATTGCCATCCTGTGCAGTTCCGGGATAGGACGCTTGAATGATTCGTGGGCCCCCAAACTTTTCCGCGCCTGATGTCATATCGAGCGCGTGCAGCCGATGATAGAACGCGCCGTTTTCTTTGGTGGCAGCCACCACGTACAGCGTGTTGCTGGATACATCGATGACCGGCGTACTGGTGATCCCGATCTCCGGCAGAATGTCGCTCGCGTTCACGTCCGAGGGCAAAATTGTCGTGATCCCGGCGTCGGGATTCAGGAAGTTTGCTCGCCACAGTGGCGCTGCAGTTGGTGAATCGGCGTCGAACGCATAAACGCTGTCGTGTTGCGTCGCTACCACCACCACGTTGTGGATTCCATTACCTGGCACGGCAACCTGTGGCAGGTAAAGGGGCTGCGCATACACAGATCCATCAACTGGAAAGGAATACAGTTTGCCGAAATGCGCCACGTTTACATTGCCAGGAGTAAGCGTTGTTTCGATAACATTCTGCCCGGTGCGCGCATTGTCATTGTGGTAGGTGGCGACCACCGCGAGTCCGGCGGCAGCCAGGGACTCGGCACTGATCTCTTGGGGATGCGGATCGGCCGCCAGGAAATCTTCGCCCGACTCCGAAGCACCGGCCGCACTGCGCGACTGGCGCAATTGCGCGGCAAGGAGCACCATCAGGATGCCGGCGCCCACAGACAGCAATTGAGATCGGTTGCGTGACAGCGCCCCAACTTTTTGCCAATTATGCAAAGTGAAATAAATCAGAAGGCCGAAGCCGAGAGCTGTTACGGCCAGGGTCACAATCGATTCCGAAAATATCGAGATAACGTGCTGAAACATGGGCAGGTTTAATAACTGCTATAAGTGCTTACCGCCATAACCCCCGAAGCGGGTAAAAGTGGTGCCTACCCGGAAGAGTGGTTGTGTCACAGAACATCAGGGTCGGGGCTCGAAACAAGAACGCTCCTAAAAGATCAAGTCACTGAGATGCGAGTCGTATTCTGAATGATGCAGGTTGCGCACGCATTTGCGCCAGCATCAGACCGGAATAATTTTGTTAAGAACTGTAGCGCGAGGTCAGGGTTCCGGTCGGCGATTTCCTGGACACGCACGTTCCCCGCTAGGCCCGTGTTGTTGCCTTGGATTTACTTGTCTTCACGATAGTGGCGCCATGTAGAATCGGATTATGGTCGCACATGGATCAGGAGCTGATGCCAACTCGCGTACGGGCAGAACCCCTCCGCCCGACGACACCCACCAAGAGGCAGCCTACCTCAAGATGCTGGGTGAAAAACAACGGCCCGTCCGTATCAAGCTCATGGATGGTGAGTCGGTTCGCGGTTGGATCGAGTACTACGATCGGCGCATGGTGCGGCTGACGCGCGAAGGTGCACCGAACCTTTTCATCTTCAAGCACGAGATTGCCTATATCGCCGAAGACACGATCCGCAAGCCACGGGGCGAGGGCGTAGCCGCTCCGGGCAACGGCAATAGCTCGAGTCAACCGTAATGAGCCAAGACTTGGCGCATGTGGAAAGCGTCGCGCGGGAGGCCGGAGCGTTGTTGATGGGCCATTTCGCCCGCCGCGTCACGATCGAGTACAAGGGCGAGGTCGATCTGGTGACCGAGGCTGATCGCGCGTCGGAAAACCTGATTGTTGAACATTTGCGTGCCCGATGGCCCCAGCACGACGTCGTCGGCGAAGAAGGCGCGCGCACCGACACCGGCGCCGACTTTCGCTGGTATGTCGATCCGCTCGATGGCACCACAAACTTTGCCCATGGCTATCCGGTATTCTGCGTCTCGATTGCACTGGTAAGGAAAGACGAGCAGCTCGAGGTCGGCGTTCTTTACGATCCGTCGCGAGATGAGATGTTCGCTGCTGAGCGCGGACAAGGCGCCACTCTGAACGGAAAGTCAATTCATGTCTCCCAGACAGAGACTCTTGCAGAATCGATGCTGGGAACCGGTTTCCCCAGCCACAAGCGTCACAAGAACCCCAATATTCATTTCTATCAACAGCTCACTTTGCGCTCGCACGGAGTGCGCCGTGCGGGTTCCGCAGCGCTTGACCTGGCCAATGTTGCCAGCGGTCGTTACGACGGCTTCTGGGAGTTTAATCTCAATCCGTGGGACACAGCTGCCGGTGCGCTTCTTGTGCAGGAGGCGGGCGGAATGGTGACTCGCTTCGACGGATCGCCTTTTCGTATCGACAGCCACGAAGTCCTGGCCAGCAACGGCCGTATCCATCGCGAAGTGCTTACAAATTTTGCGGAAATCTTCGCTGGCCGCGGGCTGGAGGAACTCCCTTCGCCAGTGGAACACGCCAAGACACGCGGGTAGCGCGCTCGTGGAACTCCAGTCGAAAACTTGTTGTAGCGGCCATTCGCCCTCCGTCACACCCCCCTGTGATTGCGGTAGAATTGCTTAGTGAATAACTTGCTTTTGAACCGAACCGTTGAGAAGCGCCCCGACATGGTCCGTTTGCAGGGGCGAATCCTTTTCCTCACCGAAGACCCAGAGCTCATCAAGCGCCAGCTTGCCGGCGAAGACTTGCCTTGGGACACCGAACACCCTGAGCGCAATCCCAAACTGCGCGACGACATCTCGACCGATGAGATCACCCCGGCGCACATCTGCTTCTTCTTCGATGAGACTTTGGGTGAATTCCCGTATACCGGTCTGAAATGCGGCAACGAAACTCCGATCAAGCGCGGCGACGTGAAGCGGGGCGGATTCGTGTGCGCGGTCAGCGGCAAGCGTCGCGGCAAGGGCTCCAGCCGCGAGCAGTCACCTTATGCTGAGATGTCGGCGGGCATCAAGCTGGTGATCGCGGAAAACATCGAGCGCATCTATAAGCAGAATTGCCAGAATCTGGGCGTGCTGACCTCGACCGACTTCGGCATGATCGACAAGATCCGCAGTGGGAAGGAGATTCCGCTGGTTGAGTTCACCACGGGCGAGGACGAGATCACGCGCCAGGTGATCGAGTACGGGGGATTGTTTCCGTTCAATGTCGCGCGCTTACAGGGCAAAGTTTTTCTACCACCCATAGCCACTAAGCCTCGCCCGATGACGATCGCGGAAAAGATCTTCGCACGCCACATGGTGCATGGCCCCAACCAAGTTGGCGTAGAGGCGGTGAAGCCCGGCGACACCGGATTTGCCCGCACCGACCTGCGCTTCAGCCACGAGTACGTCACGCCTATGGCAGCGATTTTCTACGAACACTTTCTCGGCAAGACCGAGCCGGTGAACGACCCTGGCACCATCATGTTCTTCCGCGACCACCTCACCTTCCTCGACGAGGTGATGTCGGAAGAGAAGCGCAAGATGGGTTTGCTCGATTTGGCTACCCAGTTAAAGCTGAAGCAGGAAGATTTTGCCAAGTCGCGCGGCATTAAGCTGCATGGCGAGTTAAAGGATCGCAAGGGTTCGGAAGGAATCTGTCACTCGATCGTCACCGAGAGCTACGCGCTCCCCGGCCAACTCAACGTCGGAAGCGATTCGCACACCCCACACGTAGGCGCGATGGGTTGCGTTGCCTTTGGCATCGGCACCACCGACGTCTTCAATGCATGGTTTACCAAGGACGTGCGCGTCAAGGTGCCCGAATCGGTGAAAGTAATCATTCGCGGCAAGAAGCGCGAAAACGCCACTGCGAAAGACTTCATCCTGAAGCTGCTCTCGCTGGAGTACATACGCTCTGGAAAGGCGTTAGCCAAGGTGATCGAATATTCCGGCGAGGCCATCGAAGCGCTGGGCGTAGATGAACGCGCGACCATGACCAATATGGCGGCCGAGATCGGCGGCTTCACCGGTATTGTCGCCCCCGACCAGAAAGTCGTGGACTTCCTTATGGAGCGCCGGGGCATGCGCGAGAGCGAAGCGCAAACCCTGATTGAAGGGCTATATAGCGATCCTGACGCGCATTACGCGCACGTGATAGAGCTGGATGCCGCGGAGATTTATCCCATGCTGGCGACGCCGGGCGACCCGGGCAATGGCAAATTCGTGCGTGAGTTAAATACTCCCGTGCCAGTCGAGATCGCTTACGGTGGAACCTGCACAGCGGGCAAGAACGAAGACATGGACATGTACGCGCTGGTGCTCGGCGATGCTTTGAAACAGGGACGAAGGGTCGCCGACAGCTGCAAGTTTTACTTGCAATTCGGGTCGCAGGAGACCCGCGAGTACTGCTTGCGTAAAGGGTATCTCGACATTTTCCAGAAAGCCGGAGCGCAAGTTATCGAACCCAGTTGCGGCGCCTGTATCAATGCGGGCCCGGGAGTCTCCACGCGTTCCGACCAGGTGGTGATCAGTGCTCAGAACCGCAACTTCCCCGGACGGAGCGGACCCGGCCAGATGTACCTGGCGAGTCCGCTGACCGTAGCAGCAAGTGCGGTCGCGGGCTACATCGTGGAGTACGAGCCTGCCAGCGAACGCGAGCCGGCGAGCGTCGCGTAATCCAAAGTCGAGATTCTTCCAACGCGGACGAGTTAATCTCCGCCCGCAGGGTATAGTGTTTTTTGATACTATCGAATAGAGCTATGCTTATCGGGAATTCTCCAATAGAGAGATTTTAGGAGACATTGTTTTATGGCCTATGTGATCGCGGAACCTTGTATCGGCACGAAAGATACGGCATGCGTCGATGCTTGTCCCGTGGACTGTATTCACCCCAAGAAAGACAGCGACAAATTTGCTGCCGAAGAGATGATCTACATCGATCCGGTTGAGTGTATCGACTGCGGCGCCTGCGTGCCCGTATGTCCGGTCTCGGCAATTTTCGCGCTCGACGATCTGCCGGAGAAGTGGAAAGAGTACACCGAGCGCAACGCGAAATATTTCGGCCGATAGTCGGCCTCCAGAATTGCAAAAGGGCACACCGTGTGGGTATGCCCATCTTTTTGTGTTGGAGCATTGCCGAAAGAGCTTCCCAATGAACGAAGGAAGCACTTCTAAGGCAACCGGGTGGAGCACGCCTTCAGGCGCGCATTAGCGCGCCATTATTGAACTGCGCTTTAGCGCCTGAAGGGTGGAGCACTGCTTCAGCAGTGCAGTTAAGAGTTGAAGATGGAAGCGGCCTTAGCCGCTGAGGCAATTCGGAATACTCACCCTTTCCGTTCGCTTTCCCGCCTTAAGACATTTTCGCAAAGGCCCAGAACAGCGTTGCCGACAATACGATGGCCACGGGCAGCGTCAGTACCCAAGCCATAATTAGGTTGCGCACGGTAGCCCACTGCAGGCCGGTTCCGTTGGCTGCCATGGTTCCCGCCACTCCTGACGACAGCACGTGCGTAGTGCTTACCGGCAAGCCGTACATGTCCGCGGCTCCGATGGTCAGCATGGCGGTGATCTCGGCGGCGGCGCC
>Ga0210398_10002674_pt1 | contig 17292 bp, 14 predicted proteins | sample IncBWC4OmetaG_FD_161047 | JGI IMG/M metagenome (GOLD analysis project Ga0210398, IMG submission 161047) | Forest soil microbial communities from Barre Woods Harvard Forest LTER site, Petersham, Massachusetts, United States - Inc-BW-C-4-O | ecosystem: Environmental > Terrestrial > Soil >... | reverse complement strand
TTTGATTTCGAGCACGCCGGCCAGTGCGCCGACAAGGTGGATGAGGAATTGGCCGAAGTACGCGCAGCCGCGCGCAGCGCCGGCGGCGCCTCGTCCCAGGCAACGCCTGAGATTTTTGAGGAAGTCGGCGATCTGCTGTTCGCGGCCGCCAATCTCGCGCGCAAGCTCGACGTCGATGCCGAGGCGGCGTTGCGAGTCGCCAACGCAAAATTTGAGCGTCGCTTTCGCGGCATGGAATCGTTGGCACTTCAGCGCGGACAAGTGTTCTCTGAATTGGATCTTGCGGCCCAAGAGGCCCTGTGGCAAGCCGTCAAGCGTGACGAGTAATCGATGATCGATCATGACACCGCGGCGCGGCGTGCCGCTGCGCGGGCCGCACCGCAATTGCAGTTCAAGCACGATCCCGAATTGCCCATCACGCAAAGGCGCGAGGCGATTCTAGAAGCGCTGGCGGATCGGCAAGTGCTCATCGTTGCCGGAGACACGGGTTCCGGCAAGAGCACCCAACTGCCGCAATACTGCCTCGAACTGGGTCGAGGCATGGCAGGGCTGATTGCCCATACGCAGCCGCGACGGCTCGCCGCGCGAGCGTTGGCTGCACGCCTGGCGGAGGAATTGGGCCAGGCGGTCGGCCGCAGCGTGGGGTTTAGGGTGCGCTTTGCGGACCGAGTTTCGGACGCAACGCGCTTGCTACTGATGACGGACGGACTGCTGCTGGCCGAATTGGCTTCTGATCCGCTGCTGCGCCGCTACGACACCGTGATCGTTGACGAGGCGCACGAGCGCACCCTCAACGTCGATTTGTTGCTGGGAGTGCTCAAGCGGCTCCTGCCGCGCCGACCGGAACTGAAACTCATCGTGACTTCGGCGACTCTCGATGTTGAACGGGTATCGCGCTTCTTCGACGATGCGCCGATCATCACGGTCAGCGGCCGCAGCTATCCCATCGAGGTGCGCTATCGGCAATCCGAAGAGGGAGATGAAGACCCCGATTTGCCGCTGGCGGTGCTTGCGGCCTATCAGGAAATCGCCACCGAACCCGGAGAGATCGGCAATGGCGATATCCTGGTGTTTCTGCCGGGCGAGCGCGAAATTCGCGATGTCGGCGAGCTGCTCGAACGCGAACTCGCAGCGCGCGTCGAAGTTTTGAGCCTGTATTCGCGTTTGTCTTGGGAGCAGCAAAGCAAGATCTTTCAGCGCGGCTCGCGGCAGCGCATCGTGCTCTCGACCAATGTGGCCGAGACATCGATCACGGTGCCCGGCATCCGCGCCGTCATTGACTCCGGGTTGGCGCGTATCAGCCGCTACAGCGTGCGCAATCGGCTGCAACGCCTGCCGATCGAACCGGTATCCCGTGCCAGCGCCGATCAGCGCAAGGGCCGTTGCGGCCGCCTCGCCGCGGGTCTCTGCATGCGTTTGTACAGCCTGGAGGATTTCGAGCAGCGCGCGGCCTTCACCGAGCCGGAAGTCCTGCGCACCAACCTCGCGGCCTTGTTGCTGCGCCTGGCGGCGGATGGATTGGGTCAGGCGGAGGATTTTCCTTTTCTCGATGCGCCCGATTCGCGCGCGCTCAACGATGGGTATCGCCTGCTTCAAGAGCTGCAAGCGCTGGACGAGGATCGGCGCATCACGCGCCGCGGCGGGGCCATGGCGCGACTGCCGCTCGATCCGCGCTTGAGTAGAGCGCTGCTCGAGAGCAAGCGCTTTCACGCCGAGAGCGAACTGCTGGCCATTGTGTCGGGTTTGAGCGTACCCGATGTTCGCCTCGGCGAGGATCCGCCGGAGGGCGTGACCTTCGATGACACAAAATCGGAATTTTCCGCGCTGCTGAAACTTTGGCGTGCATATCGCGCTGCGCGCGCAGGACCTCGGCGCGAGTTGCGCCGCTGGTGCAAGGAGCACCATTTATCGGTGCTGCGGCTGTCCGAATGGGACGATGTTTATACCCAGGTGGTCGACCGGGCGCGCGAGCTCGGGATCGTCGCGCAGGGCGCGAAGGCGAGCTACACTGGCGTGCATCGCGCTTTGCTGGCGGGCTTTTGCACCATGGTGGGAACGCGCGGCGAGGACGGTGCCTACCTCGGGACCCGCGGTGTGCATTTTCACATCTTCCCCGGCTCGCCGCTGGCTCGACGACGCCCTCGCTGGGTGATGGCCGCCAGCATCGTCGAGACCTCGCGCGTATTCGCGCGGCGCGTGGCCGAAGTTGAGCCCATGTGGATCGAATCGGCGGCTGCGCATCTGGCGAAGCGCGAATACTTGGAACCGGACTGGGACGAAGCGCGCGAGCAAGTCGTCGCGCGGGAGCGCATCAGCTTTCTGGGCCTCATCTTGAGCGCCGGGCGCGTCGTAAACTATGGACCCATCGCGCCGGAGGAGTCGCGCCTCATCTTCTCACGCGAGGCCCTGGTGTACCAGCGGCTGAGGCAGCGACCGGACTGGCTGCTGGCAAACGACGCCGCGGTGCGCGAGGCACAGCAAATGGAGGAGCGCCTGCGGACCCGCGACCTGATGCACGGCGCTGAAGTCTTCGTGGAATTTTATGATCGCAACCTGCCGCGTCAGGTATCGAGTGCGGCGACCTTGGAACATTTCAGTCGGCACCTGTCGTCGCTGCAACGCGAGGCGCTGACTCTCACGCCCGCGCGCATTTTCGCGCGATTACCCGAAGCCGAGGCGCTGGCGCAATTCCCCGAAAATACCCGCGTCGAGGCCCTCACGGTGCCCGTGGAATATCACTTCTCTCCCGGAGAAACCGAAGATGGCGCCAACCTCAAGGTGCCGCTGCTGGCGTTACCTTCGATGACTCGCGCGGCGATCGACGCGGCGATTCCGGGTTTGGCTGCGCCGCGAATTGAGGCGCTTTTGCGCTCGCTGCCGAAGGATGCGCGGCGCAGCTTGATTCCCGTGGCCGCAACCGCCACGGCGTTTCTCGCGGACACGCCCGGCGGGGCCGCCGACGCCACACAATTGAAAGCGTGGCTAAAGGAACGGCGCGGCATTGCCGAAGCGGTGCTGCGTTTCGATCCCGCGGCCGTGCCGGTTCATTTGACGCCGCAACTGACTGTGACCCAAGACGGCAGGGAAATCGCGCGCGGCACCGATCTTCAGCGGTTGCGGCGCGAATGCGCGGCGCCGGGCCGCGCAGAGCTTGAACGTCGAGCGCGCACGGACTACGCACTGATCGGCGGTTGGCGTCGATTTGAGCTCGACCGGTTGCCGGAGCGCGTTCCGCTGACACTGGAACAGGGGACGATTTGGGTGTTCCCCACGCTCGAGAGGCGCGACTCGGGATTACACGTGCGATACGAATGGTCCGCCGAGGAAGCGCAGCGAACCTGGCGGGACGGGTCGGTGCGGCTGGCGCGAGCGATGCTGGAGCGTCAATCGCGGGATCTGGCCAAGTCCATCGGCAGTTCTGTTTCGCTGCTGCTTCGCGCCAGCCCATACCTCGACAGTGATGCGCTCACCGACGCCCTGTTGCAGCTGACATTTCGGGGCGCCTGTTTCGCAGAGGCAGAAGCGCCCCGGGCTCGGGTAGATTTCGAGGCCGCCGTCGAGGCAGGAAGGGAGCGCCTCTACCCCGGTCTCGAACAAATGAGCGCGATGATCCTGAATTGGCTCAAGGAAGCGAGCGAGGTGCGGCAGACGCTCGACGACGCGCGTGTCCGGCTGCTGGCGGAGCCGGCCGAGGAAACACGCCGGCACCTTAAGAGGTTGCTGGATTTCGCAACCATCAATACCGCGTCGCCGGATTGGCTGCGCCAATTGCCGCGCTATCTAAAAGCCGAGCAGCGGCGCTGGCAACGCAATACCGTACGCGGCAGTGAACCGAAACACATCGCGCAAGAGCTCGATCGTTGGTCGGCCCGTTATCTGGACTTGGAGGCGAGCCTCGGCGCCGAAATGCGCTGGACGCCGCAGCTTCCCGAATTGCGATTCTGGATCGAGGAATATCGCGTGTCCTTGTATGCGCAGGAATTAAAAACGGTAGGTGCGATTTCCGCGGCACGCTTGGAACAGCGTGCCGCGGAAATCGAGGCTTGGCTCAGCCGCTAGCTTAAGAACAGTCAGGCACGAAGGCGACAGTGCCTTGACTCTTCTTACCCGCCCTGACGAGAGCAAAAGCCGATCAATATCACATGCCGGCGCTACCGACGGGTGACGATCCAGCGCGAAAGACCTAGGGCGACCGGAAGCTTCGAGGCACTGATCTTCCGTGCCTCGAAGCTTCCCGTCGCCTGAGGTCATCCGAGCAGTTCGATTCATACGTCGAACCGTATGCCCTGCGCGAGGGCCATTTGTCCGCTCCAATTGATGGTATTGGTTTGGCGCCGCATGTAGGCCTTCCAAGAGTCCGAACCCGCTTCGCGGCCGCCGCCCGTGTCCTTTTCGCCGCCGAATGCGCCGCCGATTTCCGCGCCGGAGGTGCCCAGGTTGACGTTGGCGATGCCGCAGTCGCTGCCGTCCGCCGACAAGAAGTGTTCAGTGGCCTGCAGACTGTCGGAAAATATCGCGGATGACAGCCCATAATCGACCGAGTTTTGCAGCGCCAGGGCCTCCTCGAGCGACTCAAAGCTCATCAAGTACAGAATCGGTGCAAACGTTTCGGTGCGCACCACGGACATCTTAGGCGTGGCGCGAATGATGCTGGGTTCCACGAAATGGCCCGGGCCCGGTAGTACTTTTCCACCGCACAACACTTCTCCGCCCTCGGCCTTTGCCGCCGCGATGGCCGCGGCATAGCGCGCAACCGCACCCGTGTCGATCAAGGGTCCCATCAACGTACCCTGCTCGAGCGGATCACCGATGCGCACCTGGGAGTAGGCGGCGAGCAGGCGCCGTTCGAGCTCGGCCGCGCGCGAGCGATGCACGAGCACGCGTCGCGTTGTGGTGCAGCGCTGGCCGGCTGTTCCGACGGCGCCGAATACAATCGCGGGCACCGCCAGGTCCAAATTAGCGTGTTCATCGACGATCAAGGCGTTGTTGCCGCCCAGCTCCAGAAGGCTTTTGCCGAGACGTTGCGCGACGCGCACGCCGATCTGTCTTCCGACATGCGTGGATCCCGTAAAAGAAACCAACGCGACGCGCCGATCGTCGACAAACCGTCCGGCGAGCTCGGTGCCTGCATCAATGAACACCTGAAATATCGCCGGCAGTTCGAGCCGCTGCAACACCCGATTGCAAATATGTTGCACGGCGAGTGCGCACAGCGAGGTTTTGGGCGAGGGTTTCCAAACGGTCGCGTTGCCGCTGATGGCCGCCAAGAAGGCATTCCAAGCCCAGACCGCGACGGGAAAATTAAATGCGGAAATGACGCCGACGACGCCCAATGGGTGCCACTGCTCATACATGCGATGCTGCGCGCGTTCCGAGTGCATGGTATTGCCATACAGCATGCGCGATTGTCCGACCGCGAAATCGGCGATATCGATCATCTCCTGCACTTCGCCGTCGCCCTCAGCCTTGATCTTGCCGTTTTCCATCGACACCAGGGTACCGAGCGCATCTTTAAATGCGCGCAACTCCTCGCCGACTTGCCGCACCGCCTCGCCGCGCTTCGGCGCCGGCACGCGCCGCCACGCGGCCGCCGCGTCCAGCGCCGAATTCATGACCTGTTCGTAATCGGCGAGTGTTGCGCCGCGCACCTGCGCGAGGCGCTGTCCCGTCGCCGGGTTGATCGATTCAATCAACGGCCCGCTGCTGTCGGTGCTCCAGCCGTGGCTACCGGACCAGACACCGGCATTGATGTCCCGAAGTCCTAAGGATTCGAGCGGCTTGCTGTGCTTCATAGTTCAATTCTCGACTAACCAGGTCAAAAGTGAGGGGCGGCATTTTGACTTGGGTTGGCGTACAACGCTAGCATCGTTGGCATGTCGACCACTCCCGCCTTGACTCACTGGCATCCCACGACCTGGCAAAGCAGGCCCGCCGCGCAGCAGCCGAAATATGCCGATGCGGCCGCGCTGGAGCGCGCCGTTGCCTCTTTGAGCCGGCTGCCGCCCCTGGTCGTCTCCTGGGAGATCGAGGCGTTGACCGCCAAGCTGGCGCAAGCGCAGCGCGGCGAGCAGTTCCTGCTTCAGGGCGGTGATTGTGCTGAAAGCTTCGAGGACTGCGAGTCGGACAATATCGCGCGCCGCCTCAAAATCCTCCTGCAAATGAGCCTGGTGTTGCTGCAGGGGCTAAAGAAACCCATTCTCCGCGTCGGCCGATTCGCCGGTCAGTACGCCAAGCCGCGTTCGGCCGATACGGAGACTCGCGAGGGACTGACGCTGCCGACCTATCGCGGCGACAACGTCAATCGGCCCGGTTTTAGCGCGGCGGAACGTGAACCGGACCCGGAGCTTTTGCTGCGCGGCTATGAGCGTGCGTCATTGACCTTGAACTTCGTGCGCGCGCTGATCGACGGCGGCTTTGCCGACTTGCATCATCCGGAATACTGGGACCTGGGCTTCTTGAGGCACGCGCCGCTGCGCGAAGCCTACCAGCAGATCGTCGATTCGATCGCCGAGTCGATGGATTTCTTCGAATCGATGAGCGGCCAGCGCGTGCATGCGGCGACCCGAGTCGATTTCTATACCAGCCACGAGGGACTACATCTCTACTCGGAGCAGGCGCAGACTCGCTACATCGAGCGCCAGAAGCGCTGGTACAACCTCTCGACGCACATGCCCTGGATTGGGATGCGCACCGCCAATATCGACGGCGCACATATCGAATATTTTCGCGGGATCTCCAACCCGATCGGCGTGAAAGTGGGTGCCTCGATGAGCGCAGAGTGGCTGCAGGAACTGATCCAAGTGCTCAATCCGCAAAATCAGCCGGGCCGTCTGACGTTTATCCACCGCTTCGGCATCAAGGATATCGAACAACGGTTGCCCGAGATGATCCGCGCGGTTCGCGCCACCGGCTCGCAGGTGCTGTGGGTGTGCGATCCCATGCACGGCAATACCGAGACCACCGCGGGCGGCATCAAGACCCGGCGCTTCGACAATATTTTGGGCGAAGTCGAGGCCGCATTTCGCATTCACAACGAAGAAGGCTCGATGCTGGGCGGCGTGCACATTGAGCTGACCGGCGAGGATGTAACCGAGTGTGTCGGTGGGGCTCGAGGCTTGACGGAAGGCGATCTGGCACGCGCTTACAGATCGCAGGTTGATCCGCGGCTGAATGCAGAACAGGCAATGGAACTCGCCATGTTAATTGCGCGCCGCGCGGGCGCGGGTCATCGAATGGGCAAGACGCCGCGGCCGGCACCCTAAGGCCGCGCGTGACCCTTACGCAATTCGTCAAGGACCCCTTGGAAGGGAAGACCTCGCTGTCGCGTGTCATCTGGCTGTACGGCTTCATCGGGTCCCTCTTGTATGGCTCGCTCGAATTGTTTCTCAATCCAGAGAATCAATTCGTCATGCGGGTTTACACCATTGGTGGCTTGATATTCACCGTGTACTGCATCATCGGCACATACCGATGCGCGAAAAACACCAAGTCTCCCTGGGTGGCACGATCGGCACGAATCGGCGCGATCATTTTGTTGTTGCTGCTGCCGCTGTTGACGTATCTGGATCTTACGGGGAGCTTGTCGATCGCTGATCTAATGGGAGGACAGCTGCCTGAGTGAGGCTGCCGCGGGGCTCGAAGTGGATCACGCCTTTATTGGCTGCACGACCGGGGCTCCGGAGGGCGATGCACTGCTGCGATTGGGATTTGCCGAGGGTTCCGGCAACACGCATCCCGGGCAGGGCACCGCCAATCGGCGTTTCTTTTTCGAAAACTTCATGCTGGAACTGGTGTGGGTAGCCGATCCGGTCGAGGTACGGAACGAAAGAACGCGCCGCACGCGCTTGTGGGAGCGAATCCAGGGTAAGGACAGTCAGGTCAGCCCGTTTGGAATCATTTTTCGCTCGACGGGCACGCCGCCGGGGCCGGCGCCTTTCGCCACCTGGTCCTACACGCCGGTTTATCTGCCGCCGGGTCTCGCCATGCAAGTCGCCGAGGGTACGACTCTGTACGAACCAGAACTGTTCTACCTGCCGTTCTTGAGATCCACCGCTGCACGCCGCGTCGAGCCGGCGATGCATGCGCTGCCGATCCGCCGGATTTGGGGAGTGGCGGTCGGAGTGCAAGATCGCAACGCGCTATCGGCCGCTTCGCGCCGCGCGCAGGAACAGAATCTCGTGAGTTATTTCGAAGCGCCGCAGCCGCTGCTGGAGATTTTATTCGAGGGTCCGGCCAGCATGCGCATCGACCTGCGACCCGAGTTGCCGCTGGTGTTCGCAGGGCGGCCCTAAGTCCGCAGATAGCTCGCGCCGTTGACGTCGATCACGCAGCCGGTCATCGCCGCCGGCGCATCGAGAGCGCAGTACACGGCGGCATTCGCGACTTCGTCGGTGCGATTAACGCGGCCCATCGGGTGCTGCGCCAGAATCGCCTGCCCTTCAGGACCTTCGAGATGGCTCGTGGCCATTTCCGTTTCCACCCACCCCGGCGCCACGCAATAGAGATACACCGCATGGGCGGCGAGGGCTCTCGCCAGGGATTGCGACAGCGCATTGAGGCCGGCCTTGCTGGCCGCATAGGCGGGTGCATCGGGTTCGCCGCGAAACGCGCCGCGCGAGGAAATATTGACGATTCGTCCACGGCCGAATTCCGCTGTTTGCGGTTGCGGACGGGCCGCCATGCTATGCGCGGCCAGCAGCGACAGATCGGCGGGCGCGAGCAGGTTAGCCGCCAATGTTTGGCGCCACGCTGATTGCCAGTCGCCGTACGCTGTCTTCAGGGGCGGGTGAAAAATATAGAGTCCGGCATTGTTGATGAGAATGTCGATGGCGCCGAGGGAATCGGCAACACGATGCCAAAGCAGGCTCGCCTCGCCGGCATCGCATAGATCCGCGTCAAAGGTCGCATGTCCCGCGCCCGGAAGACTGGCGAGACTTGCCGCGGCGGCCTCGCGATTATTGCGATAATGAAGCGCCACGCGCACGCCGCGCTGCGCGAGCTGCAGAGCGATGATGCGTCCGATTCCGCGCGATGCGCCGGTCACCAGCGCGACCTTCTTAGGGTCAGGGTGCGACGTCTTGCACCATGGCGGTTTTGATCGCGGCGATTTGGGCTTTGTCGGTGATGCGGGTTGCGTACACCGCCTTAAGAAAGGATTCGTCCCAGGCCGTCAGGCCGGGTGGGGCCTTCCCGGCGCCGGCAAACAGATTCAGGATGGTCGGCGCATAGTCCACGTTCGCCTGCGGCCGCAATTGCACCAGCCCGACCATGGCAACATAGGAGGCCATTTGCCCGTAAGACACATCCTTTAGGTGGCGCGTATCAATGATGGCGATGGCTGAGGACAGAGCCCGATAACTGTTGGTTTCGATACGGGTGGCCCGCGCGCTCAGGTCTGTGCGTATCGTTGACAACGAGGTGGTGTCTACCGGGTTGCCGAGCGGGGTTCCATCGAGTTCATAGAATTCGGTGTTGTACCAGACGCGTACCGGGCTGGCCGCGTTAAATTCACGAATCGTGGTTCCGCCCTGATCGGCCTCATCGCCAAACATCCGAACGTCTCGCTTGCTCCAGGCCTTGAGCACGCCTTCGGGGTCCGAGGTTACGATGATGTAGAAGTTGCCCTTGCAATGTTCCGGCGCCAGCGGCGCGCCCGCGGCGGCGGCGATCTTCGACACGCGCGACAGAATGTATTCGCCGTCGCTCTTTGGCATGCCCGCGACCAAAGGACAGAGCGGGATTTGCAGCTGCCAGCGGGCCAGGGACTCGCTGCCTGGCTTGAGAGCAATGGCATTGACGAATGTCCCGATCTCGCGCTCGATGGTCGCGCGGTCCCGTTGGCCCACCACCGTGGTCGAGTCGACCGCCGCTTTGGGCGCTTCGGAGGGCGGCGGCGTATCCGCGCCAGCGATGCCCATGAGCGCGAATGTCATCGCGGTTGCGGTTGCGGTTGCGGTCGCGGTCGCGACGCCGAGGCGCGGCCGCCTTTCGCCAGCATGGTTTGTAGAGTCAGCCATCGCGCCTCCCTGCAGGTAGATTCCCAACATTCTGTCGGGCGGTCAAGGCGCGATACGGCTGTGCTTGCGCAAACGCTTTAGTAGCGTCGCACCGGCCCGGAGTTGTGCCCAGAGTTGTGCGCTGGGTTGTGAGAAGAGGGCGGTGGATGGAAATGCTGCGGACGTCTGCGCGCCACCAACCCCACACCTTGGATGATTGTGTAGGAGTCTCCGCCCGTCTCCGCACCATACTGGTCTGCATACTCGTCGGCGTCGGCGGGCGTGCTTTGGTCGGCGTAGCCGGTTGCGTAGCGCGGCTCGGATCCATAGGTGCGCGGGTAATGGGTCGCGGGGGGAGGACTCATCGTGTTGATCGGACCGACGTCCAGCAGAGTCGATTTCTCGCCGCAGGGATTGTTGGAAAAGGTTTTCACACCCTTCGTCGTACATTCCCAAATCTGCCCGCTAGGCACCTCCGGCTCAGCCGTGGTTTGCGCCTGCGGCGGTGCTGACACGGATGCTGCATCAGGTTCAGCTGCCGGTGCAGCCGTTTGCGCCGTCGCGGGAGCCGGCGACGCGGCCGGTAAAGCAGGGAGCTGTGCGCCGATCATCTGCGGCGGCGAGGACGGCACGTCTCGGTGCGTCGAAACCGCCGCAAAGGCAACCGCAATGGCCGCCGCCGATAGGCCGCCTAAAATCCAGGGCAGCAAATCGCGTTCTTTGTTCATGGGCGGATTATCCTCCGTGGCGCGTGCAGCGAAGATGAAGATGATGATGATTTGACTTTGTCCGACCGAAGATCGGATTCGACAGTGCTAATCTCACTTCTACATGTATATTATAACCTATTGGTTTAACAACACATATGATCGTCGCGAGTGGTCACCACCGCGTCCGTAATACATAAGGCGGCGGACACTGAGCGGCATCGGGCGGCATGCTAAATTGCGGCCATGACCGCGCTCAACAATCCCGTCTCGACACCGATTTTGCCGGCGCCGGTGCCGCGTCCGCGACGCCTATCCTTTTTCGAGTTTGTCGGCGCGATGCGCGACAGCGCGATCGGCTCGTTCGCACAAGAGGCTTATGAACTCGACATTCTCGAGCGAAGGATATTTGGGCGTCGCTTATTCGTGATCAACGATCTGGCGGCGATCAAGCACGTGCTCATCGATAACGCGGCGAATTATAAAAAGACCGAAATTACGCGTCGAATTCTGGAACCGGGCCTCGGCAAAGGGTTGATCACCTCGGAAGGAGAGACCTGGCGGCAACACCGGCGCGCCATGTCGCCGGCCTTCGATCATCGCAGCATCGCTGCCTACACACCCATCATGACGGAGGCCGCTGAGGAACTGCTGGGGGACTGGGACAAGCTCCCCGCGGGGACCGGGGTGGAGGTTCAAGCCGCGATGATGGAAGTGACGCTCAACATCATCTCGCGCACCATGTTTTCGAGCGACTCCGACGACATCGTCACCATCATGGGACGCAGCGCCGGCCGCTATCAATCTGAAATGCGGCCGAACATCATGGACATGCTGGGCTGGCCTGGATGGCTCGCGAGCTTGCCCAGACGCGGCATCGCGCAGCGTACGCTGGGAGAGTTCGACCAGGTAATCGATCGGCTCATCAATGAGCGCACACGGGATCCTGGAAGTCATCCCAAAGATCTGTTGGCGAGACTGATCGCGGCACGCGATGAGCAAACCGGCGGCGGCATGAGCGCGCAAGAAGTGCGTGACCACGTGATCACGATCTTCTTGGCCGGTCATGAAACCACGGCCATGGCGATGACGTGGACCTGGTTTCTCTTGTCCCAACATCCTTTCGAAGAATCGAAGTTGCACGCCGAACTCGATTCGGTACTCAGCGGTCGCGCCCCCACGCACGAGGACTTGAGCAAGCTGACCTACACTCGGATGGTGGTGGAGGAGTCGATGCGGATTTATCCGCCGGTGCACACAATAGCAAGGCAAGCGATCGGCGATGATACGTTGGTGGGGCAACGCATTCCGAGGGGCTCGGCCATCTTGATCGCGCCCTGGCTGCTGCACAGGCACGTCAAGCTCTGGGAGAACCCCGGTCGATTCGATCCCGAGCGCTTCTCGCCAAAAGCGTCCGCCGCACGAGCGCGCTTCTCCTACCTGCCGTTTGGCGGCGGTAAGCGCATTTGCATTGGCGCGGCGTTCGCCCTGGCAGAAGCCACGATCCTGCTCGCAACCCTGGCGCAGCGCTACAGCCTGCGGGTGGTGCCGGGGCATCGAGTCGAGCCGCAGGGCCTGATCACCCTTCGGGCGCGCCATGGCATGAAAATGCTACTGACGCCCCGGGGCCCCGGAGAAGGCGTTTAACCGCGGCCTCGGCTGCGAATTACGGTGATATTGCAAAGATCACAACTCACCGTAGGCAGCTAATTAATGCTGCAAATTCCAGTAGTTATGAGTTCTAGCTCGATTCTGGTTCTATGACGGGCGGCAGTATTTAAAAAGCGGCTTGCCCCGCCGGCCGTAGGTGTTATTCTGGGTTGAGGAACCTTCCCCGCAGCCGAGCCTTAAGGCGCCCAAAGCCGCTTAAGCCCGGTGAGCCCGCGCAAATATTGGCGGCGGCGAGGAATCTTTTCCCCGGTGCGGGGGTCTGACATGGTTCTTAAGCCTTCTGGCCAGGTTCAGTTGCGCTCGGGTTAGTCCAAAGTCCAAGCGCGATCGATGGCGGGCTACGCAGTGATCTGCGTAGCCCGTTTTTTTCTTCGCGCTCATCGTGTGATACACCTTCCCGAGCATGAACTCGATTTTTGACGTTGATTGTAGGCGCTGCCCGCGCCTCGCCGCGTTTCTGGATGCCGTCCACGCCGAGGAGCCGAACTACTACTGCCGTCCGGTGCCACCGTTCGGTGATCCGAGTGCGCGTCTTGTTCTCGTGGGTCTGGCGCCGGGGATGCATGGCGCCAATCGAACCGGACGACCCTTTACCGGTGATCATGCCGGCATATTGCTGTACCGTACGTTGTACAAGTTTGGGCTGGCGAGCGCTCCGCAATCGACCGCCGCCGATGATGGCCTGCAACTCATCGACGCGCGAATCACCAATTCCGTCAAATGCCTGCCGCCGGCAAACAAGCCCCTGCCCGTCGAGGTGCAGCAGTGCAACGCATACCTGCGAGCCGAGCTCGAGCAGAGTCCGGATGCGTGGGTGATTCTGGCACTAGGCGCGATTGCGCACGTGGCCGTGCTTCGAGCACTCGGCTTGCCGGCGGCCAAATTTCGCTTTGCGCACGGGGCACAGCACGCACTGGGCGAGGGGCGGCTGCTGCTTGATTCGTACCACTGCAGCCGCTACAACACCCAGACGCGGCGGCTCACCACAGAAATGTTTGAAGCAGTTATCGAAAAGGCTCGAGACCTGGCCCAGGTCGAGCGCGACTGGTCATGAACGCCGTTTCCGAACAATTCGACGCCAAGGTGTTCGTTGACAGCCTTCCGGGCCGTCCAGGTGTTTACCGGATGCTCGATAGGGATGGGCAGATTCTCTACGTCGGCAAGGCGCGCAACCTCAAGAGCCGCGTCGCATCGTATTTTCAGCCCAGTAATGTGCAGCCGAAAGTACAGGCATTGATTGCCAAGACTGCCAATATGGAAGTAACGATCACCAACTCTGATACCGAGGCGTTGCTGCTCGAATACAACTTGATCAAAAAGCATCGGCCGCGTTTCAACGTGGTATTGCGCGATGACAAGAGCTTTCCGTACTTGCATCTGGAGACCAATCACGAATTTCCGCGCTTGAATTTCTACCGGGGTTCCCGCAAGGAGCCTGGAAAATATTTCGGGCCCTATCCTTCGGCCGGTGCGGTACGCGATACGCTGCAGCAGCTGCAGAAGCTATTTCGCATCCGAAATTGCGACGACGCCTACTTTGCGAATCGCTCGCGGCCCTGTCTGCAGTATCAAATTCAGCGCTGCACGGCACCCTGTGTGGGTCTGGTCTCCAAGGAGCATTACGCGCGCGACGTGAGCGCGGCGATCAAGGTTCTGGAAGGCCGCAACGACGAGGTCGGCGAAGAGTTGGGCCGGCGGATGGACGCAGCCGCCGAACGCTTGGATTTCGAGGAGGCCGCGCAGCTGCGCGATCAACTGGCGAAGCTCAAGGTTATCCAGGCTCAACAAATCGTTACCGCGGGTGCAGATCATGATGCGGATGTCATCGCGATTGCCGCCGCGAACGGCGAGTATTGCGTGGCCCTCATGTTTGTGCGGGCGGGGCGCAGCCTAGGCAGCACCACGTTTTTCCCGAAGGCGCCGTTTGCTGAATTGCCGGAAGTCCTGGCGGCATTTGTCATGCAATACTATTTGGAACGCGATGCGCCTGCGGAGATCATCGTGGAGCAGGACTTCGATGAGATGCAGTTGCTGGAAACGACCCTGACGCAGCGTTTGCCGCACAAGGTGCGCATCTGCAGCTCGGTCCGCGGCCTCCGCGCGCGTTGGTTGGAAATGATGCACACCAACGCGGAACAGGCGCTGAACATGCGGCGCCTCGCACGTGCCGGCATCGAGTCGAGCCTGGAGGATTTGCGCGAGGCGTTCGATCTGGAGGAAGCTCCAAATCGCCTGGAATGCTTCGACATCAGCCATACAGGCGGCACCGACACGGTTGCGTCCTGCGTCGTGTTCGGCGTCGAAGGCCCGCTAAAGAGTGACTACCGGCGCTTCAACATCAGCGGCATCCAGCCCGGCGATGATTACGCGGCGATGTACCAGGCGCTGACGCGGCGTTATAAGCGAGTGCGCGACGGCGAGATCGTCAAGCCGGACGTTCTACTCATCGATGGCGGCAAGGGACAGCTGGCCGAAGCGGCCAAAGTTCTCGAGGAACTCGGAGTTGGCGGAATTACCCTGATCGGTGTCGCCAAGGGCGTCGATCGAAGGGTGGGGCAGGAGCAACTATTCTTGTTGGGCCAGGACACGCCTACTATACTGCCGCCGGACTCCCGTGCATTGCACCTGATTCAGCGCGTGCGCGACGAAGCGCATCGCTTTGCGATCGCTGGACATCGCAAAAAGCGCGCCAAGCGTCATAGCCAGTCGATTCTCGAAACCATTCCGGGCTTAGGACCGGTGAAGCGGCGCGAGCTGCTGAAACAATTCGGCGGCCTCCAAGGAATACTGCGTGCCGGCATCGATGATTTCATTCAAATTCGCGGCCTCGGGCGAGAACTTGCCCAGGTGATCTATGAACACCTCCATCCCGGACGCTAAGCCCAAATCCCACTTCAATCTGCCCAACACACTGACGTGGTTGCGCATATTGATGATTCCGGGCGTGGTGATCCTGTACTACCTGCCGTTTTGGTGGGCGCATCCCGCAGCCGGAGTCGGCTTCGCGCTCGCCGGCATCACCGATACGCTGGACGGTTATTTCGCACGCAAGCTCGGACTGACTTCGCGGCTCGGCGCATTCCTGGATCCAGTCGCCGACAAGCTGATCGTCGCCGCGGCGCTGGTTCTAATCGTTAGCGCGGATTCACGCTGGTTTGTCGTGATCATGGCCATCGTGATTATCGGCCGCGAAATCGCGGTCTCGGCGCTGCGCGAATGGATGGCCGAGATCGGCGCGCGCGGCCGGATCAAAGTGTCGCAGTTGGCCAAGTACAAGACGATTATGCAGATCACCGGGCTGTCGATGATGCTGTTCCATCATCAGTTGTTCGGCATCGCCATTTACAAGCTCGGCGTGGTGTTAACTGCCATCGCGGCGGTGTTGACGTTGTGGTCGATGATCCTCTATTTGCGCCTGGCGTGGCCGGAACTGCGGGACAGTTCAAGACTGTAGTGAGCCCGATGCCGGAGTTAGGGCGTCGCACTTGCCGGCAATTACGGAAATTGCCGTCTAGTTCAAGACCTTAGCCTCACATTGCGCGCGGTTTTCCTTGACTCTCAGCGGCACGGCCCTACAATTGCGCCTCTGTTTAGGGCGGGAATAGCTCAGTTGGTAGAGCGCAACCTTGCCAAGGTTGAGGTCGCGAGTTCGAGCCTCGTTTCCCGCTCCAAATTCAACTGATAGATCATGCGGTTACTCCGCAATACTAGAAGAAATCTATAAAACGGTAATAGCTTGGTATTGTTACCAGGTTGAGTTTGTACGAGCCGAAATTTACAAACTCGAGGAATTCCAGCCAGTTACACGTCACTGGGCGCAACCTAGAATTCTTGTCCCAAATTGAAAATGCTAGTGGCGTCATGCGGTTAGAGCGGATGAAACGCAACCTAAGATTCTAAATATTCGCCTGCAATCAGGAAGAAGCCATGGCAAGCCGAATCAGAGCGGTGTCGGGTCCAATCGCAATCGCGCTTGGCGTGGTAGCGATGGTCGGAGTCGCGTGCGCGGCCGACGCCATGACGATGGCGGCGTATTTCGACTCAAAGAAAGCTGGCGGCGCGGATTGGGCCAACACCGAAATATTCTTGGCCGGAATAGCGAATGGAATTACGGCAGCAAACCTAGAACTTGCTTCAAACAATCAAAAACAGTTGTTTTGTGCGCCAACCATTCCCCTGAATTTCGACAATGTGAACGACATTCTTGAGAAAGAGTACGCTGCTCGGCGGGCTATATGGAATCCCGCGTCGCCCATGCGAGATGTCTTGCTAGTTGGTTTTATGAAGGCATTTCCCTGTAAGTGAACTGCCAGTGAACCCTAGGGACTGGGACAAGGATTAGCTTCGCAAGGAATGCCGATTAGACGGTCGGCAACAGTCTGGCCGATGACGAACGAACCATCTGGCAGCACTACAATAACCGCCTTCGGGTCTGCCGCCATTATCGCGTCTATTGCAGTCTTTTCGGCGAGAGTGAATGTGCGCAGCTTATGAAGCGCCCCATAGTTATGCCTTGCAATGATAGCGATGCACCGCTTCATACCTGAATCGTCGAGTCCGATACATTGTGCTGTTGAAATGGTGAAATCATCAGCAATTGCAGCGACGCTGCAGGCCACGGTGATACCAACAAACGCAAGTATTTTCATTTGATGTTCTCCCTAAATCGGCCTGGGTTTCGCGTACCTGCAACAGATCGCTGCACCCGTGCATCGTACGCCACCGCACAAAACAAGGGCCGATTTACTTGAGTATTGACTCGAGCGAGAACAGCGTACTAACAGGGCAATAGTCCGCATCGGCCAATTGCTTTTCACCTCCTTGGAGATAGATTTGCGTCGTCCGAGGGTTTGAGTGTTGCATGAGTCCGGTGATGTCTGCCTGAGGGGCTCCGAGTGCTTTGGCGATGCGGCTGCCCA
>Ga0210398_10002673_pt1 | contig 17299 bp, 19 predicted proteins | sample IncBWC4OmetaG_FD_161047 | JGI IMG/M metagenome (GOLD analysis project Ga0210398, IMG submission 161047) | Forest soil microbial communities from Barre Woods Harvard Forest LTER site, Petersham, Massachusetts, United States - Inc-BW-C-4-O | ecosystem: Environmental > Terrestrial > Soil >... | reverse complement strand
GATGCCCTCGATGATCAGGATCAAACCGTCGAGCTTGTACTGAGCTTGCTCAGTCTGGATTAACTCCAGTGGCTCGCCGGGTCCACGCAGAATACGAGCTTCCCCGGACCACTTTCCCACCAGAAAATCGAGCTTCTTCAAGGCTGCTCGTTGCGCCTCAAGATCCGGTACTCGGGGTGGCTGGGCCATGCAGAGGACCAATAATGCCATGCACAGAAGAACTCACCTTAGCATACCGAAAAGTGTACCTCGTCGGTTTTGACATACTCCTCACCCTCCGAAATGGCCAAACGATGGTTCAAGCCACAAAACGTCGGGTTCCCTCCCATATTGGCCGGTACGAACGTGGTTCGACCGATCTGTGAACGCGGAATGCCTTCCAGTAGACGCTTCCGATTCTGGAATTTCGGTTACGCTATGCTTCTCGGAACGAAGGCCTGCATCACCTGGCCCATAGAGGGCGGCGGGGCTTCCGTGCGCGCCATCCAAAAGATCTGTTCGATTGCCACACGATGGTCGTCCAGAGACTGTCTGGCAACCTTGTGAGCTCAGTGTGCCAGATCGCGACGGACGGCAACCCTACTATGCCGTTTGAGTCCGTGGTAGGTTTATGGGGAATCCTATGGAAGTTCAAGAAATCCTTTCGCACCTTGAGCGGAACGAGGGCCACTTTGCCAGGTCCGCAGTTCGGGAAGCGGTCGCTCATCGCGACGAGATCATCCCTCCGCTTCTAGAGGTTCTTGAATCTGCGGCCCGGGATCCTCAATCATTCACACGCGATCCGAAACGCATGATTCACATCTATGCCATGTATCTGCTGGCCCAGTTTCGCGAAACACGGGCTTACCCCCTCCTGGTTCAAATGTTCTCCGCTCCTGGCGAGTTGCCTTTGGACTTGGCGGGCGACACCGTGACCGAAGGCTTGGACAGCATTCTTGCTTCGGTTTCGGACGGGGACATGACCGGCATGGCCTCGCTCGTGGAAAACGAGCGGGCAAACGAATATGTCCGCTCAGCGGCCCTCAAGGGTCTCGTGACACTGGTGGCCTGCGGCAAGCGAAGCCGGGACGAAGTGATGGCCTACTTCAAAGGCTTGTTCCGCACGCTCGAACCGACTTATAGCCTTATTTGGGATAGCTTGGCCAGTCGTTGCAGGGATATGTGGCCAGAAGAAGTGAGAGAAGATCTTCGCCAGGCCCACGAGCAGGGGCTAGTTGATCCATTCTACATCGAGTGGGAGGGCATCGAAGGCTCGCTCGGCGTCGGCAAAGAAGCCGCCATGAAAGCGCTAAAGGAGCGGTATCGATTGATCGACGATGCGGAAAAAGAGATGAGTTGGTGGGCGTGCTTTGAAGAGAACAAACACCGCAAGGTCAAGCTTGGCTGGGACACCCCAATTCGGAAAGCCCCTAAGGTGGGACGGAATGACTACTGTCCTTGTGGGAGCGGAAAGAAATTCAAAAAATGCTGCGGACGATAGGGAGCTTGGCGAGAGGTCATACAACGCTTGAAACAGGACGGCTGGTATGAGGTTGCCCATGTTGGGCGCCACAAGCAGTTCAAGCATCCGGTGAGGCCGGGACAGGTCACGGTGCCACATCCTGTTCGAGATATACCAATTGGCACGCTGAGAGGCATCGAAAAGCAAGCTGGCATAAGATTGAGATGATTGATGGATTACATCGCATATCTGCACTAGAATCGGAAATCGGATTTTGGCGTGAGCTTCCCAGATTTTCCTGGGTGCATTACCGCTGGTAGAACTTTGGAAGAAGCGCGGCGCAGAGCGGCAGAAGCCTTGAGCTTTCATATCGCTGGGATGATTGAGGATGGCGAGAAGATTCCCAATCCGTCCAGCATTGATGACGTGGCAAGTGATCCTGCCATTAGGGGCGCCGTGGCGTTTCTTGTCCCCACCCATTCAGAACGGACAATCCGCATCAACATAACTGCTCCGGAGAGCCAGATTGAGAAGATTGACCGTTTGGCGCGGTCTGCTGGCCTAACGCGATCGGCTTTTCTCGTGCGGTCGGCTATCCAGTCCCGGCCAAGGAAAGAGAAGAAATACAAGGACAAAAAAACTTTCGCTTAACCCGCCAAGAGAAAATAAAACTAAATCAGCAGAAGTTGTTAGGGGGAATTCGCAAACCGCTACGCAATTTGGCGTACTCGACCTTGCCGTCCAAGGGCAAGGTCAAAATGGAAATTCCGGTTAGGATTGCGGGAGAAGTGGACCGCAATCGTTTGGTTGAGCTACCCGTTCGGAATCCCGGGCAGGAGAGACTCCCATGAAACCTTTTCTTCGGGCCTCTTTGCTTTGCGGCAGCGCCCTGCTATTTGGCTCTTCGGCATGTCTTCCCATCCTTGCCCGCTTGAAGGGTCTGCCGTTTCATGTTTTGGACTCGTCGTCACCACGCATCGAAGCGAGCATTGCATTCTCCGACGGTCAGTTGTACGTTGACGGTCGGCCTGCAACTGAAACGCGAATCTTAGGTCGTAAATGGAGCAGGCAAAAAGAGAGATTCCGATGTCCTTCAGACTTCTGACAATCTCGTCTGTGAATTTCTTCGGTTCTCTGCTGATCGCGACCGCGGTAATTGTGGGAGCTGGAGCATCACGCGTTAAGCAATCCAATGTCCCGCAAGCACCCCCTGTGTCGCCACTTGGTGCTCGCAACGATCTTCCTAATCCGTATCGCTTAGGCCTCAGCTGGGGCCAACTGCCCAACGGAAGAAAATGGGGATCGACAGCTGGGATCGCCATCGGCACGGATGGCAACATCTGGGCTATCGACCGGTGTGGCGCCTTCGGATCGCAAGGCACAAACTGCGCCGACTCACCGCTCGACCCTGTCCTCGAATTCGATCCCTCCGGCAAGTTCCTCAAGAGCTTTGGTCATGGGCTGTTCGTGAGCCCTCACAAGATTGCCGTGGACAACGATGGCAATCTCTGGGTCGCCGATAATGGCCTGAAAGACGGCAGGGGCCAGCAGGTTTTCAAATTCAGCCGGGATGGCAAGCTCTTGCTGACCCTCGGCAAGGCCGGTGTGGCTGGACCCGGTTCAGACACATTTGACCAGCCGACCGAGGTTGCCGTCGCTCCCAACGGCGACATCTTCGTTGCCGACGGCCACGGCCGTGCCCCCACCGCCAACGCCCGCATCATGAAATTCGATAAGTACGGAAAGTTCGTCAAAACCTGGGGGAAGAAAGGAACGGGGATCGGCGAATTCGACTGCCCGCATACTTTGGCGTTCGACTCTAGGGGACGCCTTTTCGTAGGCGACCGTCAGAATAACCGCATCCAGATCTTCGACCAGGACGGCCGTTTCATCGCCGAGTGGAAACAGTTCGGCCGCCCGAGCGGGATCTTCATTGACAGGAACGATGTGCTGTATGTCGCCGATTCGGAATCCCGCGGCGGCGAGAGAGGCTACGGATACAACCCGGGCTGTCAACGGGGCATTCGCATCGGGAGCGCCAAAGACGGCTCGGTAAAATACTTCGTGCCCGACCCTGGGCCCTACCCACCCTCCCCTGAGTCCACAGTATCCGAAGGCGTTGCCGCGGATGCGGCGGGAGATATCTACGGGGCGGAATTCACCATGGACGTGAAAAAGTACGTGAAGAAGTAGCTAAAGCAACAGCCGACAGAACCTCGCCGCAGAAGTTGCCGCTGTCCTTCAGAAAATCGTTGTAGAAACAATTTCCGTTCTGAATCCGTGGATAAAACCGAGCTGCTGCCCTCGATCCACTTGTCGCCGCATCAGGCGTGACCGCGAGGAGAGCTTGTTTCCAGCCTGACCAGCATCGACGGACGAGCAACCGGAAGAGCCTCGCCAACTTAGCCGTGGGCGCGGATGACGCCCCTTGAGCACAGCTGCTGACGAAGTGCCAGATTCTCGAGAAGGAGACTGTGGTGCGAGCGAAAGAGGCAACCAGCGTTCCGAAGCAGAGTCTACGAAAGCGAAACATGGAGGAGGTTTATAGCAGAACACCGATGAAGATAACACCAGCTTTGTTATTGATTCCAAAATCGGCCGGATTTTTGGCCAACCACAGACAGCCGGAGCTTAAAAGGCAGGCGACAAACTCTGATTTGCGGGAACGCTCCTGCTCAGCTGCGCCGCTAGAGGGTTGCGGCAGCGCGTTAGGACCAGCCCGTGATTTTGCGGCGAACCTGCTTCGGACAAAATAACCGCAGTTGCCACTCCTCCCTCGAACTCGATAGCGTGTTCCTCGGCCTCTGAATCCAGTAGGAGCATCGGTTTGTGACGGCGACCGCTGTCCGCTTCCATGTCACGCGCCGTGCCCTCACAGAAATGCGACTGGTGACCACAGTCGCACTCAACGAGGAAGGAACCACACGCCGAGCCATGCCGATTGCCTCCTCGAGCCTCGCATTCCTGGGCTGGCCTAATGGGCGGCCCGCTGCTGTGTTGGAACTCTACCGGCGTTGACGTGTTTCTTCAGCATGTTATGTTCAGCCGGGCGAGTAGCTATGTCATACAAACGGCTGCTTGTAGTACAATCGGTGCATGCGAGTCGCAATTCAAGCCAGGCTGGATGACCGATCGCGGAAGCGGCTCGCAGTTCTGGTACGAGAACTGGGCTGGACTCCTTCGCGGGTTGTACGCGAGGGGCTGCGTGTTCTGGAAGCGAGCTGCTTGCGGCGCAAGAAGCAAGGCATCATCGGCTTGGGTAAGTTCGAATCCCGTGTGCCGGACCTCGGATCGAACAAAAAACATCTAAGGAATTTTGGCCGATGAAGCCGGTCCTGCTCGATACAGGTTTCATCGTTGCGCTGCTCGACCGCAGCGAGAATTTTCACAAGACGTGCGCCCACACGGTTCGAGAAGTAGAGGCGCCGCTAGTCACTTGCGAAGCCGTCATTGCAGAGAGTTGCTATTTGTTGCGGAACTTGTCGGGCGCGTCGGAGGCGGTGATCGACAACATCACTGCTGGGATTTTCCAAGTTCCTTTTCAGCTTTCGCGAGACACTGCTGGTGTCAAGCAAGTACTGCGAAAATACAAGGACCGGAAGATCGATCTGGCGGATGCCTGTCTGATTCGCTTGGCGGACCAGCTTGGGACCGCGGATATTCTGACTTTGGATCAGGATTTCGCAATCTACCGGTGGGGCAAGAACAAACCATTTCGTGTGCTGCCGAGCTCGGTCAATCGAATGACATTCGCCGCCAAAAAAGGAAGTCCTAACCGCCCGTAGCCATCGGCTTCGCCCGTGTGCGTTGAATCTTTGCGACCTCACCCAGGAGAAATAGATCCGTGAGTAGCGCACGGAGATGCATGGAAGCGTTCAGGTTGTCGATCAATTGAGAGCTGATGGCGGGTTGCGCCAGGACCAGCTCAACGGCGGCGAGCGCATCGCGTGCGTCGCGGTCGAGGGCCGCAAAGAATGCCCGATATTTGTCCGCAGGCTCGAGGCGTTCTCGTTTCACTGCCGCCTGACAAGTGTCTGACAAACCGGATATGGCTTTCACGGTGCGACCCAGATATTCGCGGATTTGTGCTCCGGAATGGCTGCCTTCGTCACTGGGAAGCCCTTGCGCCGCGTAGGCCAGCATGAACTCGTAGCATTCTTCAATCGTGTTGCAGCGTTCCGAGATGTCAGCCAGCATCTCTTAATCCCTCGGGCTCTTCTCCCCCGGATGTCGGTGATGACGTTGAAGGATCGACGGGCCAGCGCTGCGTATCGTGCTCTTTCAGATAGAAGTCGCGGCTCATCCAGCCGAAGATCATTGATTTTGTGATCGCGCGCTTTTCCGGACGAAGCCCAAAATAGACATGCGCCATGATCAAGGCGAGCAGTCCCACGCCCGCCAGGCCGTGCAGCACATACATCATGCCCCAAGTCATGTCGCTGAATAGATAGGGATTGCGGGGGAAAAAGATTGTTCGCACGCGAAACATCATGAAGACGCCCGTCACAATTGCACACAGGCCCGCGGCGAGGATGGCGCCGTGGTAGAGCTTGTTCTCGAGAGGATACTTGGCAAATTTATCGGGCGGCGGCGCAGATTTGCCCAGGAAACGCAGTGTTCTTCTGCGTGCGTCGCGCAGATCAATTTTGTCTGGCCAGATCGACCAGAAGTCCATGAAGAAGGAGGCGTGGATGATATGGAAGAGGATAGAAACGGTCAGCACGGAGCCAGCTATCCAGTGGTAAGTGACCCAGTCGAACGGCATGCCCACCTTCGGGAGAAAACCGGTAAATAGCAGCGTGAACATGGATGCGGCCATAATCCAGTGAAAAAGCCGCGCGGTCAGCGAATGTCTGGGCACGTGTTCGGGTACGCGCGCGGCGATCAGAGGCGATCCGCTGCTCAGAAACTCCTTGGGTTTGGCGAAATATCGAAGGTACGTGGCGTGAACAATAAAAAACAGGAATCCGGCAATAACCGCGACCCAAATCAGGAACCAAGCAATGTGAATCGGGACACGCTGTCCCCACGGACTGATGGCCCACTTCAGGAAGTCCATGTAGCCTCCTCGACTCCTCCGATGGCGCGCTTCACTAGATTCCGCATCAGCGGGATCTTGTAGGCGTTGAACTGCAGGGGGACAGCGCCTTGCACTGCCAGTTTCCCAGCCATTTCGCCCGTTGCGGCGTTGGCCGGTTTGCCGCGGACGGCGTCCTCGACGGCTTTTAATCGCAGGGGACGCGCCGCCGCGCCGTTCACGGCGATGCGGATGCGTTCGATGTTGTTACCCGAGACGACCATCGCTGATGCCACGTTCAGAAGGGGAAAGTCCCACACATTGCGGTCGCGCACTTTTTCAAAATAGAAATGCGCGCCGGCCCATGTAGGCGGGATGCGAACGGAGGTCAGCAGGTCTCCGGGTTGCAAGATATGCAAGCTCGTGATGTCGATGTCCGGGCCGATGAAATAGTCTTCGGCGTCGATGACGCGCTCGCCTTTGTGAGTGCGGATCACGAATTTGGCGTCGAGTGCGATGAGGGCCGGGGCGGTGTCCGAGGGATTCACGGCCACGCATCGTTCCGCATGCAGAATCGCGTGCTCGCGGTTGCGGCCTTCCGGTGTGTCGGCATAGCAGATGTTTCCCCCGGCGCGGTAGCAAGGCCAACCGGCGCGGTAATACCAGCAGCGCGCGTCCTGCGAAACATTGCCGCCGATGGTGCCCTGGTTTCTGATCTGCGGCGAGGCAACCAGTTCCGCGCTATCCGCCAGCAGCTTGTAGTTCCGTTTGATGAGGGGATGCTCGACAACTTCCGTAAGCGTGGTCATCGCGCCGATCTCGATGCCGTCGTCTGTACTGCGAATTCCCTTGAGCTCGGCGATTCCGCTTAAATCGACCACCACCTTGGGTTTTTTGATGCGGTCCTTCAGCCAGTCGAAACTATCCATGCCTCCGGCGAGCACCCAGCCGTCGCTTCCCTGCTGCTGGAGCAATTTTTGCGCATCCGCAATCGAGTCTGGCTGAAGCAAATCAAAAGCCGGCATGACGTCTCGGATTACAGCCATGAGTTCTCCTTTCGCGTCTCGCTAAATGTGCGCCATCTAAATGTGTGCCATCAGGGGATGCTGCATGGGCCGACCGGCCTCCAACGAGGTTAGAATCGTGTCCGCGTTGACGGGCGCTCGCCTGAAGATTTCATCGCCGAGAGCGTCCGCGAGCGCGTTCAAAATGGAGGCGCATCCTCCTCCTACGGGCGGTTCGCCTACACCGCGAGCGCCGACCGGCGTTTCCGGATCGGGAATGTCGAGCGCCGACCACTGCATATTGATGGGCACATCCAGAATCGTTGGCGGTTTGCTCTGACTGAATCGAGTCGAGAGCATGACGCCATAGCGAGGGTCGAACACCCACTTCTGCCCAATCGCATGCCCGATGCCCAGAACGGAGCGGCCCAGCACTTGGCCTCCAAGTGCGCGGGGATGAATCACGGAGCCTACATCCGCGGAAGCGAGGAAATCCACGATGTAGTACTTGCCGGTCTCGACGTCGACCTCGACTTCGGCAAAGCTGGCAACATAGGAAAATGTCGCGCCGTCCCGGGGATATTTGTCCTTGGCAGCGGCTATCAGACCTTGGCCCGCGATCGCGGCGACGGAAGCCTTCGTCACTTTATTGAGGTCGGGGGAAACTTCGTGGCCATCGTAGATGCCCCCCACTTGAATGGCGTAGTTCGCGGCTTGCGCCAAAGTCATACCGCGGCCGCCGCCTTTGCGAAATACGCGTTCGTTGGCAACGTCATAATTCTCCGGCTTGCCGCCGAGCTTTTTGGCGGCGAGCTCCTGCAATTTTCTCCGGGCGTCCATCGCGGTGGCGTGCGCCGCGCGCGTCATGGCATGCGTCGTTTGGCTTCCGCCCGAAACGCAGGTGAAGGGAAGGTTCTTCGACGAGTCACCCCAGGTGATGTCGCACTTCTCCCACGGCACTCCGAGCACCTCGGCAGCCACTCGATGAACGTCGATCACGGACTCCGTTCCCAGATTGCCTATTCCGGAGAGGATGGACACTCGTCCATCAGGCTTGATGATCAGGATCCCATCGAAACCGATCGTGCCACCGACATAGCAACTGAGCGAAACGCCAACGCCGCGCACCTTGGAACCAATGCGCTTCGGAGTCCGCGAAACCCGTTCGCTCCACTTGAACTGTTCCGCACCGCGGTCGAGTGCTTCCTTGAGGAACGCACTCGTCGCGTGCGGACGTTTGCCCTGCGCCGCCGGTCCGAAGGGCGCTTTGCCCTCGGGACAGTTGACGCGGCGGATGGCCACCTGGTCGAGCCCGAGTTTGCGCGCGGCTTTGGCGATGACCGGCTCCATAATCACAATCCCCTGCATGCCGCCGGGCGAGCTTTGCGCACTTCTGGGCGGCGTATTCGTCAGCAGTGTGGCTCCGCGCCAGCGCATGGCTTGTGGTTGGTAGAGAAGAGATACGATGCGGCCTGAGGAGGGGGAATCGCCGACAGCGTCATAAGGACCATTGTTGGCAATCACAAACATATCTAGCGCGATGATCCGACCATCCTTGGAAAACCCGGCTTTCATCCGCCCGAGCATACTGGGCCGCGCACGGCCGATGAACGTTTCCTCCTCGCGGGTAATCCGCATCATCACCGGCGCATTCGCCTTCTTCGATAAGAGCGCCGGAATAACCAACGTAATGCCGCCGGTGATTTTGCTGCCGAAGCCGCCCCCCGTATATTCGCTGATGAGCACGATTTTGCCTGGGTCAATGTTCAACCAGCGTCCGATAGCGGGCACGGTCTGCGCAGTGCTCTGCGTGCCCGTGTGGACATAGACCTTTCCGTTTTGCCAGTAAGCCATCGCAGTGCGGGGTTCGAGCGTCTGGTGGCTGGTATCTGGTGTGACGAACGTTTCATCGAGGACCAGGGCGGCATTTTGGAACCCCGCTTGAAGATCACCGTAGGACCATTCGTCGGGCGTCTTTCCCATGGGCAGGCGGCCCTCTTTTGCATCGGCGAAGTCGGCTTCGGTCCATTTGAGGACTCCGATCGTTGGGGGCGGAGGAGCGGGCGGACGAGCTCCTGCCGTAGCCGGCGCGGCGGGAACCTGTACCCAAATGTTTCCTTCCGTTCTCGGATTGGGACCGCCGGGGCGCAGGGTATCGAGCGGATCGATGACAAAAGGAAGCGGTTCAAAGTCGATTCGAATCTTCTCGATGGCCTCGGCGGCGGTGAACTCGTCGACCGCAGCGATGGCGAGAATCGGCTCACCTTGGTAGAGCGGCTCCATAGTGAGGGCTTTCTCACTCTTTGGGTTGGCGCGAATAACTGTTCCATTGTCGGTGAGGGTATCGGCTGGAGGGGGAAGTTCGTCGGCGGTGAGAATCGCTTTTACTCCCGGCATGGCAAGCGCTTGGCGAACGTCAAGATGCTTCACACGCGCGTGAGGCAAGGGGCTGAGCAGCAGTTTCGAGTAGAGCATGCCGTCTGCGTGATAATCCTCGGCGTACTTTGCCAGTCCCGTGACCTTGGCATAGAGGTCGGCGGTTTGGTAGTCCTTGCCGATCAGTTTGTGGCCGACTCCGTAGACACGCGCGGTTGGCTCAACGGGTTTGCTATCTTTACTAGCCACGGCTCGCCTCCTTCATGTTCTCCGCTCCGCGCATCATCGCGGTCAAGATTTTGTCGTAGTCCTGGCACCGGCAGAGGTTTCCCGAGAGGCCCTGGGCCATCTCGCTTCGCGTGGGATTGGGATTTGTCTTCAGGAATCCGACCGCGGCCATGATGAAACCCGGCATGCAGAAAGCACATTGGAAGCCTTGCTCGTCGATGACCCCTTGCTGGACGGGATGCAGTTTGCCCTCGGCGCTCGCCAGCCCTTCGATGGTCAGAACCTTGCGGTCGCGCACGGTATGTGTCAGAACCGAACACGCATAATGCGGTACGTCGTCGATCAACACGGTGCAAGAGCCGCATTCGGCCCGGTCGCAGCCCAGCTTTGTGCCGGTGAGGCCAAGTTTGTGGCGCAATGTCCAAGCGAGCGTTTCTTGTCTCATAACGTCGGCTCGCCGCAACTGGCCGTTCACATTGATGGTGAGGAGTCTTTCGCCTGTGCCGCGAGCTGACTGGCCTAGCAGAGTGGAAGCGCGGAAAAGATAGCTTGCGGAGGAGACGGCCACGCCGCCTGCAATCACTCCCTTGATTAGATCTCGTCTCGAAAGCACATTCGGAAGGAGTTCATTCACCTCTTTATCATCAGCGTCGCCCATCTCCTGGTTCCTCCTTAAATATCCGCGCGGATTCCACGGCGCGCGGACTTCAAAAGGTTTCCGATCGAAAAAGACTTGCACTATCTTTCAAAGATTCCCTTGTATAAGTGTTCTGCCCAGAGTCTCCCTGGTGTTGGATGACGGGCGGCATCTGAATGGGTACGGCAGAGCCACCTCCGCACGGGGACAACCGGCACACGAGAGTTTATACCTTATGGACGCCCGATGAGGTACAGATGAGCAGGGTGAACCGGCCCACACAATGTAAGGCACCGGTCGGCTCGGGCGCGCGGGCGTCAACCATCGCTTGTAACGAAACCCCCTTAAAAAGAGGGTTTCGTTACAAAGTAAAGCACAGCTTCTCGCAATCCTTGAGTATTTGTTAAAACGCAGAGCGGCGCGTGTCAACCCATGTGTCGTGTCGCTCAGCTCAGAACAAGCGAACTCCCATTGTGGCGGCTATTTTTTTTGGGGCGCGCTAAACAGTTCCGGAGGATCGACCGAGCACTGCTGCCAAAACACGGGTCCAGAAGTCTTGTTTTCCATCCAGCTTTCGAGCATGGCCATGGTCGTGGAGACTTGTCCCCCATCGGGCGTATCAAACACGACCACCACGCCCGCTGGGGTGGTCCGGGCGCCTTTGGCGTCATTCCATGCACGCTCGAAAAGCGATTTCGTAAACTCGCGCTTCTCGCTGGGCGCGGTTGAAATTGTCGGCGAAGCGGCCGGCTGCACCCAGAAGATTTTGACGGTCATGCTTTTTAGCGGGGCCCAATTCCCGGGGAACGGTCCACTCTCCTCACGAGTTACTTTGAACATGGGGGCGCTTTCCGGTTCCGCTTTGGCTGGGGTTCCGGGAGCGTTCCAGCGTGGGTCCATCGACTCTGCTTCGGAGCGACGTATCCAGCCACGCGATACTCCGGCAATTTGTATGTGGAACCAGTCGCCTTCGGTTTCGATGAATTCGAATTCGTCGTCGGCAGATGCTGCGAATAGAACCTTTGATCCTTCCGTTGGACGCGCCAGCACCGGCGCACGGGATTTTTTCACGACGACGAGATTGCCGGGATGAGCCTGGTTATGTTGAATTTCCTCTAAGCCCTCGAGCTCTGATTTGAGCTCCAGCATATGTTTTTGTTCGATTTCCCTCTGTGACTTGAGCGCCGCCAGTTCATTAGCGCTCGCGTCCGAGGGCGCGGTTCCCGGCGACGATCCTCGGCCGGAATTAGAAGCTGCTGCCAGACTTCTAGAACTTTGCGGCAAGGGATTTCCTGAGGAATCGATTTTCGGTCTTGGAGTCTCGAAGTTCGTGCGCGGAACATAGATAGAAGGCTTGGTTCCAAATTTCTCACCCAGGCGGTCCAGCAAGTCCAATTCCAGCCTGCCGTTTGAGGGGAGCACTTGATAGCCCGCTTTCGACGGGTCGGGATCGATATACCAGGCCGTGATTTTCGCAGAGAGCTTGACGACCGTGCTGTCGGTGCTGTTGGGAACAAGATCGATCGAGAACTGGTAGAAGGCGTGCTCATAACGGTCCAACGGCTGCTCCCCCATCGCAACAAAGCCGTCCACGATCGGAAGTTTTTGACCCGCGTATGCCTGTAGTCCCTTCAGCGCAGCTTCGACATCTTCTTTGGATTTCAGGAAGGTCCGGGCATAAGGAATCGCTTGCGCCCGTGCTGGAGCAGTCGGCGAAAACTGCAGGACAACGAGCAGCAAGAGAGAAAAGTAACAAAGCCTCGAGCGGAATAATGTGCAGTTCTTCACGGAAGGGCTTCCAGGTTGTCCACATGAATCCAGCCATGCTGCCCATCGTGCAGTTCCACACCGTACCAGTGCGGGGTCACAATCATGATGACCACCTCGGTATAGGCGGGAAGCGTGGCAATGCTGGCGGCGGAGTGAAAGGGCGCGGCTTTGAGTTCTATCCCCGGGGCCTTCACGCGGCGCTCTAGTTCGTGGCGCAAAGCTTTTATTTGGTGCTCCAGATCTTCGGCGGAGGACTGCGCGGACGCTAGCAGCGTTTTTTCGTCCTCGCGCTGGCGCAGTTCCGTGGCTCTCACCAAGTCGGCGCTTTGGCGGCGGCGAATGGCCTCTGCGGCTTCCTGTTCGGTGGTTTGAATGGCGTTGAGATGATCCTCAATCACTTTCGCTTCGCTGGCTTCCACCGTGCCGTCAGAAATGTGCGGAGTTCGATGGGTGGTCTCCACGTAGATTGCATCGATATGCAGTCGAACGCGCTCCTGACCGACGCTGGTCACGATATACCGGACAGCGATGGTGCCCTGGTCGGCGCTGTCTAGGAAGTGGCGCGGTGCAATGGCGTCCTTCCGAATCTTGTAGAAGACTTGGCCGCCATGATTCCATGGTTCGAACAGCGGCGTGGAATCCACAACCGTTGCGCCAGTCAGAACCGGTTGCTTGTCATAAATCACCGTGCCGTGGATGGTCTGGTCTTCGAGAACCTCGTGCAACGCCTCGAGGACATCCTCTAGTGTCGCGGAAAACTCCTTGGTGATCCCCGGCCCTAATAGCCGTTCTTTGGAAGGCGAGCCTGCCAGGGAATGCGGGGAAAGGAAGCCAGCGAGCAGGAGTAGCACAAGAGGCATGAAAGCGATTCTGTTTAGAGAATGGTTCACGCCGCCCCGGCTGACAACTTCCAGAATTCCTCCTGTACTTAGCCCCATGTTTTTCGTCCCGAGCGGTTCCTGACCGAAGACTTGCTCGCCTGCGATTTGTTGGGCGAGTGGCGCCGCGTACTCTTACTACTGCAATTCCCCGAGGGCTGTCAAATCCAGAACGACACGTCTCGACTCGCGTCCTATCCGGAGTTGGATGCGGAGTTTCGACAAGACGAATTTCGCCGGCGCATCCCAACGCAGAATGCTGGTCTCTCGCTGATCCGTTTTCGAGGACGCCTTGACGGGAAGAGCGAGAAATAGCGGGGTACCAGAACTGTGAACTGAGAAAAATTACGATGCAAACAAGAAAACTCTTGCAATCGTTTTTTTGCAGGAGTAGGATGCGCGCGGTTCAGGGACTTGAGGACTCGGCGCGCTTCTGTCTGTCGGAAGCGGGGCCGCGATTCTCTATGGGCGTTTTGCTAACTGCTACAATTGTTTTTTTTGACGAAGCTTGGATATCCCCCATATCCAAGGGGTTGAGTGTCACTACGCCTTCTCCCTTCCATGCAGTGCTCCGCGGAACCTGTTCGTTTTGTCCTACAGCACACTGTGAATTTCATGCAGAGGAGGCAATATGTCCCTTCGGGATTCCACCTTGCTGAAGAGAAGAATCCAGTACCACGTATTCTCTATTCTGAGTGCGATTCTCGTTCTCACCATTTTGCTCGCTGAAACGCGGTCAGCTTCGGCGTTACCGGTTCCAGGGGTAGCGGTTCGTGCTTTACCCGCGTTCGCTCGCAAGTACGGTATGCCGTGCTCTTCCTGTCATCAGGCGTGGCCCATGCTGAGCCCGTTCGGACAAGCGTTCAAGGACAACGGCTATCAGCTAGGCAACGAGCGCGATGCCCCCATCTATCAGAACCCGGCCTACTGGCCGGTAACATTCCGGATCACCCCGATTTGGCACCGTGAGAACACCAACCGCGCCCAGGTGGATGGCGCAGCGGGTGTCAGCGGGAACGAGGCTAACGTAACGACTCACGGCTTCGATCTGAGTGGTCTCGATTTCCACACTGGCGGGACGCTGGCCAAGAACGTCTCGTTTTACGTCTTGCCCTCATCGGACCCGACCGCCTCCTTTCACTTTGAGACCGTGATGGCGCGACTCGATAATCTTGCCGGTACAAGTTGGCTCAACCTAAAGCTCGGCAAATTCGAACTCGATAATCTCTTGTCCGAAAAGCGCATCCTCACACTGACCAACGTCTCCGGCACGTACACCAACTATCACTTCCAGCCGGCCACCGAGAACAACGGCGTCAATGCCGCCTTCCCAGGATTCACGTTCGGCATTGGCGACAACCAGCTTGGCACGGAGATCATGGGGCATTCCAAGGATGATCGCACCCGCTACTCCGTCGCCGTACTCAGCTCCAATGATGGCAATGTGAATTTGCCCACCAGTCGCTCTTACGGAACCTATCTAACCGCCAGTCAGGCCTTCCAGGCAGGAAGCCTCGGTCTGCAGCGCATCGGTGTATTCGACTACATCGGCGAGGCGCCTACTTATTTTCAATTCACCAATGGCAACAACAGCGGCATCCCTGGTAACGCCGCTTTCGGTCTGCCCGGCACAGGTGTTGGCAATAGAAGTTTCTACCGTGCAGGCTTGATCGGCCAGATTTACATCAAGAAGTATGACCTCACCGCGATGTACTTCCACAGTTCCGACGATAAGTATCTGGCCACAGGCACGCCAGCGAATTCCGCCTATGCCACTCTCCCCACAGGCGCGCAAAACGCGATATGGAATGGCGCGCTGTTTGAAAGCCACTACACTCCCAACCCGCAGTTCATCTTGATCCAACGCGTCGAGCTCGTGCGCATGTCGCAGCAAGCTCTTCCGATTGTCGCAGGAACTCCCTATACCCCCGGCGTGAGCGTTCCATCTCTGAGCTTTGGCAACATGGACGTCTACACCTTCGGCGGGCGCTACTATCCATTTATTTCAAGCCGTGCCGGTTTCGCTTTCCACGGCGAATATGCCTTCAGCCATCAGATAGGCACGTCGCCGGTGACCGGCCATAACCTTGATTTCAGCAGCTTGCTCACTGGTTTTGACTTCGCGTTCTAAGGAGGAAGACGATGCGACAAAAGAACATTTCAAAATGGTTTGCTGGTCTCGCCATCCTCCTTGCCACGCCGCTGCTCGTCTCGGCGCAACAGGGAGAATCACACATCGGCAAAGTCACCGGCCACGCGGACTCCGGCAGACAGCTTTATTTTCGCTATTGCTGGGGCTGCCATGGCTTCCGCGGTGACGGAAGCGGCGAGAATTGGCTCCCCACGGGCGGTTACCCTAACACGCCGAACCTGAACATCCAGCCGCGCAACTTCGTGGCGGCAACATTCAAATGCCGCTCCACGCCGACGGGTACTCTGCCAACGGACCAGGACATCTACAACTCACTCGTGCGAGGGCTCAACAATTCCAACATGCCATCCTGGATCACGCTGACCAGCCAGAATCGCGCCGACTTGATAGCCTTCATCAAAACGCTCTCCGAACGCTGGAAGACCGAGAAGGCTGGGGCGGAGATCGCCGTACCGGCCGAGCCAGCGCCTACCGTGCAGGGCATCCAGCATGGAAAGGAACTATTCACCAAGCTGGAATGCTGGAAGTGCCACGGTCCAGAAGGCCGTGGAGATGGCCCATCGGCTTCGACTCTTACCGACAGCAATGATCAGCCCATCCGGCCCTACAATTTCGCGGCAGGTTCGCGGTTCAAGTGCGGCACCACGAACCATGACCTCTACAAGATATTCATGACCGGATTGGATGGTACGCCCATGCCATCCTTCGCTGACGTCATCAAGCCCGAAGATGCCTGGGATCTGGTGCATTACTTGCGGACTCTACAGGTCAGCCACAAGAGCCCCGAGCTGGCGCTCTGGGAAGGCACCAAAGAAGGCGCCGAGATCGTTCGAGCCCAGAAAATACGCGGGACCCCGACGGGTTCTGGCGTCAATCAATAACCACCAACCTGGACAAGGAATTTCAGGAGGAAAAGTCGAATGCGAATGCGAAACGCTTTTATGGCGAGTATGGTCATCCTTTCTGTTTCGATGATGACACCTGCCAGGCCCAGCGGTGGGACCGTCAGCGGCAAAATCACTTACGAGGGCACGCCAGCGAAGCAGAAACCCATCGACATGTCCAAGGAGCCGAGTTGCGCGAAACAGTATGCGACTCCTCCCACGACAGAAACGGTCGTAACCGGTCCGAACAATGCGCTGGCGAACGTCGTGGTTTATATTTCCGCGGGAGCACCGGATGAGGCCGCTCCTTCCAAGGCAGCCGTATTTACGCAGAAGGGCTGCCGCTACTTGCCTCATGTTCTCGCACTCCAGGTGAACCAGGAATTGAATGTGCTGAATGAAGATCAGACGTCCCACAACATCCATCCGCTAGCCAAGACGAATCGCGAGTGGAACAAATCGCAGCCCCCGGGATCGCCTCCGATCGTCGACAAGTACGACAAGCCGGAGATGATTGCGGTGAAGTGCAATATCCACCCTTGGATGCACGGCACGTTCGCCGTGTTGAAGAATTCGCATTACTCGATTTCTGGCGAGGATGGCAGCTTTGCGCTGCCCAACCTGCCGCCGGGAAAATACACCGTCACGGCGTTCCAGGAGTCTTACGGTGATCAATCGCAGGAAGTGACGATTTCCGGAAGCGAAACGAAAACCGTGAGTTTTACGTTCAAGGCGAAGCCCTATTAGTCGGTGGTGTTCTGCGTTTTGGAATAACGAAAGCGGACTCTCGAGAGGTCAAGAACTCGGGAGAGGGTGAGCGGCATAGTAGAGGTGCTATGGGAAAACTTTTTGGAGTCATTCTCACGATCATTGCGCTGGCTTCGGCATACCCCATCGTGACGCACATGTATG
>Ga0210398_10002672_pt1 | contig 17300 bp, 25 predicted proteins | sample IncBWC4OmetaG_FD_161047 | JGI IMG/M metagenome (GOLD analysis project Ga0210398, IMG submission 161047) | Forest soil microbial communities from Barre Woods Harvard Forest LTER site, Petersham, Massachusetts, United States - Inc-BW-C-4-O | ecosystem: Environmental > Terrestrial > Soil >... | reverse complement strand
AAGCTCACGCCCAACACTTTTTTGGGCTTGTCCATCAGCTTGCCCATTTGGACCAGCGGCCAGCCGATCAATACCGTCCCCGACATCGGCATTGAAACCGGGTTTACTTACTGAAATTCCAAATCCATTTCCCGCATGGAATAGAAAATTTGTGTTGATCTATGAATCTTCCTGACACCAACCAAATCAATCAACTCGCCCAGACCGCCCAGGACGTGAAAACCCAGCTTAGCCCATGGCTTCCCGCCCTGGCGGTTGCGGCTGCCTGGCTCGGGCGCGAGCTCAACCGTTTCACCATCTGGAGCGAAGCCGCCGCCGATAAAATAATCGCCCATGGCGGGATTATTAAAATTATCGGGAAACTTTTTTACAACCCGAATGGATGAAGAAGGCGGCGTTTTGCATCTGCTATCCGTTATTTCAGAAATCCTCTTTATTCAGGTTCATGCAATCAATTCATTATCTGGCGCTACTTGCGCAAGCCAGCCTCGAATCCATCCCTGACACTTGGCTCAAGCAAATGGCCGTCTTTATTCTAGTGGCCATCACGGTTGTCTCCTTTGCCGCCGCTGCCATCTTCTCGGGGCTCCAATATTTCCTTGATCGCCGCAACGCCTCACATCAGGAACAAAACAATTCCCCCACCGGCCAGCACCTCGTCACCGATGAGATGTGTCTGCAACGCCATGTCGAGAACCGCGGCCGCCTGGAGAAAGCTGAGGAAGACATCCGCGCCTTGCGAGCCGAAATGCATAGTGAAGACCGCGCTATCCGCCAGGACCTCGCCGAAAAATTCTCCTCTATCCAGCGGCTATTAGGCCGGATTGAAGAGAAGATAGATTCGAAATGAAACCATTCCTGCAAACTTAAGCAAAGGCGCCTCCCCACTAATCATCAATGTTGATGGGTTGCTTCAATGCCACATGACACCCCGCCACGTTCACCGCCAGGAGCACGCACAGAATACCAAACACGATGAAATAACGGACGCGCCGCTTTTGCATTAGCCCGCAGATGGTCAGCCCCACATAGATCGCCCAGCCCAGGATAAGAAAAACCGTATCACTTATCGGCGGGTCCCAATCCTTTGGCATACATTCATTCAGCAGGCCGCTGGGAAACATCCAGGCATATAACAAAAACCCCAACCCGATTCCGACTGTCGCGATCGCCGCGATAATCCACGCCGCCACCCACAACCCTATCCTCCAGCGCAACGATATCATCCTGGGCGTTTCCGTGCTCATGATTACGCGCCAAATTGAACCGCCTCCCATCAATGTCAATCGCCAATCCAAAACGTAAATTGAGAATTTTTCCTTTTTCCCCTTCCTCCTTTGATTCACTCTCCTCGTGTGACGACAGAAATCCTGACTCTTTGTTTTGCTGCGCGGCCCGGGCTCCAGGGCGAGCTCAACATCCTCGGCGCCACCGACATGATTATCGTCCCTCAATTTCCCATCGCCATCAGTTGTCACATCGTGGGCAAACTCCGTTTCCGGAAAAGTGAAGAGGGCATCAAAGAAATAAAATTTTCCATCATCGATTCCGACGGCAGAGAACTCCAGCCGCCGCCCCCGCCCCAGCAAATCCACATACAAATTCCCTCCGGAGCCTCATCGGCCAGTGCAGCCATCGTTGTGGGCATACCCAGTCTCCAAATCCCGAACCCCGGCGAATACGAAATCGGCCTGACCGTCAATGGCCGCCAGGAAATGACCGTGCCCGTTTTCATCCGTCAGGTCCCGTCGCAATCGCTTCCCGGTTGACCATCCTTCCTCAGGCGGCAAAAATCGTCAGGCAATCACTGCCCAAACTGCCTGTCCACCACTGCTCCATTCGAAATGACCACCGTCATCGTATCAATTTTTGCGTCCAATTTTGGCGGGGCGTTGAGATGAAAAAGATAGGTAAGATTTTTTTCGCCATTTTTGCCATGCGAGACCGTCGCGTTCGTTCCTAGTTGCGCATAAACATCGCGTTCGTTCATGCCATTGGGGATGAGCGTGGCTGCGCTCTCCTTCGTTAAAGCCGGTCGTGCGCCGGGCACGAACAGGACGAATACCTCGAAGCCCCGGTAAAACGGCGGAATCTGTTCATGCCATACCCGCCAGCCCATTTCCTGGTTCAGGCGCACACGAAAGGCGATTTGCTCCCGGGCCGTCATGCTTACCTCCGCCACATAAGCCAGTCCCGCCACCCGCGACCGAAACTCTTCAAAAATCGCCCTGGCCTGTTCAATGTGCTTGTGCGACTGCGACGGATGTTTCCCTGCCTTAATGTCCTTGCGCTCTTCCGGCGTTAATTGTTTAAGGTGGCGCTTCCACAAATGCCGTCGCAACTCCTCAAACTGCCGCTGTAGCCGTGCCTCAAGTCTTGGATTTTCCGGGTGGCGAAACGATGTGATATTCTCGCGCTGCCGCCATTCTTCCATCGAACGATAGCGCAAATGCCGCGGCTTCAAAAAATCGAACATTCCCAATCTCCTTTATAAAATCGGCAGCACCCGGCGAAAAATATTGCCGTACTGCCGCTGTAATGTTCACCGTCAGGCCCGGTTTCGCAACCGGAAAATCAACGCGAGTGATTCTTCGGAATAAATGGGGTTTCCTCCGGCGTGGCTATCCAAAGCAACGGCTGCGTGATGGCCATATTGCGGCGGATCTCCAAATCCATGGGATCCGCATTAAGCTTTTTCCACAAGTCAAAGTACCTGGCATCCCCAAATTCGGCGTACGCGAAGAGCAGGCAGGGCTGCCGGGCCGGCCAGTTTTCCCAGTGCATCACGTCTTTGCCGCGCCCGTCAGCCAGCCACTTCTTCTTATCGCCGAGATAGGGATAGATAAAATCCACGGCATCACGCGGGTTGCGTCCGTCATGCAGGGTGAATTTCCATAAATCATCATTAGTCGTCGAGAGCAGTACACACAACGTCGAAAGATTGTCCGCCTGAAAAATAGAATAGCCATAAGGCTTGGTGCGTTTGAGTTCGCGCGGGAAACTGCCGTTATTGGTCATTTGGTTCGGAAAAAGCACGTCCTTGAAACGATCGCGGCACATCTCCAGCACTTGCTGGTCGCCCGTATACTTTGCGAAAGCGGCCAGTTGCACAAAACAGGCGATACTATGGTTGTTGGCATTGTCCATCTCATTGATACCCGGCTTGGACGTCATGATCCAGTGGCTATAGTCCGTGAACCATTGCTTCAGGCCCGCGTCCACTTCCGGAGGAAATGCGGGAGATTTTTCCAGGAAAGGAACGACCACGGCCAGTTCGGCCAGATGCAATGTGTCTATGATGCCATAGGGTTCCCCGGTGGAACTGCCCAGCACTGCTTGCGCGTATTGGAGATTTGGATTCATCCGCGTCTTGGGATCAATGAAAAAGACCCGGATGAATTCTGCCGCCTTGCGCGGATATTTATCATCGCCCGTAAGGGCATAGGCGGCCGCCAGCGCGGCCACGGCGTCCTTCATGTTGCGCATGGCCATGCGGTGATACGTGAAAACGTTTGGATTCGATTCGCCATCGCGCCCGATATACGGCAGGCCGGTTTTATTGGTTGGATTGGGCCACGCGTAATCTGCCTGTGAGAAAAAATCATGCGGGCCGCCGGTGCTATTGGTGGCGATGTGGTCTGTGATGGCAGGTGGCCTTAACTCCATGGCCCGGGTGGCCAGGCGCAGAATCCGCGCGCGATCTATCTTCGCGACCGTGACCGCGAGATCATTCGTGGTCGCAGCCTGGATTGGATGGGCGGCGAAGAGGAGAAAGGCGATTACGATAACAGCGCGCATAAATAGGATATTCATCGGGCCACAGATAATGGCGAAAAACCTCATTCAGGACAATCATCACTCAAATTATTCAGACCTTCATGGTCTATGGTAAAAGTGACCGTTGAACGGCCTGCGGAGCGCGTGATTTTTACCACAAAAATGCTGTCATAATCTTTTCCCGACCACGAAGGAACGCCAGCGGCATTGCCGCCGTATTCTTTGACCAGGTCTTTCACGAAAATATCGAGCAGGTTATGTTCCCATGCGATAAAGACCGTCGCGTTTTGGTAGGGAGGCTTTTGAAGTTCTTTCTCCATGCCATTGATCTCCAGATAGCCGAAGCCAGTGTTTACCGGCAGGCCGCAACGAATGGCTGTCGGTTCGATGGTTATGAGGGGACGAACATAATAATAACCCGGCTCCCCATCCGTCTTTTGAGTCGGATTGGGCGCGAAAATGAAATGAGGCTGGCCAAACTTCTTCAGGAGGACGTTAGGCAAAGCCAGGGCGCGGTTGAGCCCGCGGCAACTAAGCTGGCCAAGGTTGCCGGGAGGTTTTTCACCGTGCCGGATGCAGATGAGAGTTTCCACACTCTGCCCGCCGGTTGGAGCCGTTTGCGCGCAAAGGCCAAGGGGTAGCACCAGCAACCAGGCGAGAAATATTTTTTTCATCGCGCGACTTTATTTTGGCGAGATTACTTTGTCCAGTGTTGTCGGGGATGCAGGCTTTAATTTGTCAGCATGGTTTTTCGAAATTTCCATTGAAAAATAAAATCCAAAAGTCCACTTTTCTTGGCCGGTCCTTGCAACCGAATGATGTCTGCTCGCATTTTTTTTATATTGTTGCTCGCACTCGTTTTAAACGGATGCGCCACCCCTGATTATCCGGGAACCAAGCGCATTTGGGTGGAGCGCACCGTCTCGCCCGTCACCTCGCAGCGCTCGCTCGTCATGGTTGGTTCGCTGGATTGGTACTCCGAGGAACGGGCCGAGCGATATGATGTAGTTCTTCCCAAAGGCGCATATCATGTGGCAGCGCAGGACCAGGATTATTTATATTACGAAGCCCAGGATAATCTTTCCTTGCTCCATACCACCGATTTAGGCCAGGACAGCCGGCTTTTTAATGGCGGCGTATATGTGTCCCGTAATCCCGCTTCGAAGTATCCCTATGGGGCCTATATTGACTTTAAAAATGGGAACAAGCTCCTGGTCTTTTCCTTTGATTCCCGCTTCATGGGGCAGGAAGGAACCCAATGGCATTACAGCGGCCAGTAGTGCAGCCGCATCGTGATGGGTGAATTTACCTCCTCGCAAAAAAAAATATCACGACCCCCACCGCGATGACGAGTAACACCGGAAGCAACAAGTCTGAAATCGGCAGCTTGTAAACAACCACATAGTGTCCGGAAGCAGAGTTTGTTGCAGTATTCATTGTTGAGCCAACTTTCGAACGTTGTTCCACACGCAGGTGAATCGTGCAATCAAAATTATTAGTCTTCCTCTTTTTAGAGAAGACAGCAGCCGGTCTCCCGTTCTCAACTTGCTATGCTATTTGTCACAGGTGGAAGCACATAGACCGCGTCGCCGGGCAAATGGGTATCTGGTGAATAACTTTAATAACTTCTTCTTGGAATTTCTTCGAAGTGGCTGTCAATTGGTGATGTCTGTGAAAGAAATTGATGAGATTGTCTCCCGCCTTTCGCAATGTGATAAAACGGAAGTGCTGGATGATTTGCTGCTGAAGGCTTCGGTCATTTTGGATGACGGTTTTCTGTCCTGGCAGATGTTTGTCGCGCTTCAACATCAGGCGCTTCTTTCGTCTGGCTTTTCCACGCCGCCGCGCACGCGCGCGCCCGGTTTTTGATCATAGCTAGCCGCCGCCACTTCAACGAGCTTAGCCGCGCCAGGTTTGGCTGTGGCTTTTCTTAGTTGCTGGGCTATCCGCTCCAGGCTGCCCCGCGCATCCTCAACTTCCCTCAATAATTCGGCTAAATTCACCGCCCCGTATCCGGGCGATTGCTCGCGTATAGTTGCGGTTGGCGCTCTTTCTTCACCGCGCAATAAAAACGGGACATCCACTTCTAATAACGCCGCGAGCTTTTTGAGCGTCTTGGCATGCGGCTCATAAGGCCCTATTTCCCAATTGCCTACGCTGCCGGGCGAAACCTCCATTTTGGTCGCCAAATCTTCCTGCGACCATCCCCGCTCTTTGCGGAGCATCTTTAGACGTTCAGAAAACGTCTCCTCAACTTTTCTCAATTTAGCTGTTGACATAATTACTCAAGTTTGAGAATTTATGAGGAGACATTCGCATATGTTGACGAATCGTGCAACAAAAAAATGAGGTTTTTCGCCTGAATCCGACAAACCGCCCAACGCTGCCGCCCATGCTTAATTCCGACCAAAAAATTTTAATCGAATTTGTGGAAGACCGCGCCATCCGCCTGCCTGTGCGCAAGCGCATCAAGGTCTATCGCGGCCTGGCTGATTTCATCGACGATAAATCCGTTTCCAACCCCTTGGTGCGCAAGGCGCAAATCCTCGAGGATGCCGAATCAAAATGCGCTCAGCTCAATTTTAAATTTTAACAAACTCATGGACTCGCCTGAATCGTAAAGGCCATGCATCTCGCCGCCCATTTATTTGATATCTCCCACGTTACGGACGTTGCCGTGCTTCTAGCCTATCGCAACGACGTCCTGGCTGACGATTTATTGGATGCCGCCGAAAAAGAAGAAATCTGCCGCGCCATCGAAATGCGGATTACCACCCTCATTCAAAAAAAATGATTATTACCGCCAAAAAATATATCCCTGCGCTATACCGTGATCGTCCGGCCATCGGTTGTGTTTTCCATGGCCAGGAGCTCTTGGTCATCACGGACCTTCAAAATCCTCCCCGCGTTTCCATTCGGGCGGATAAACGTCCGTTACCTTGGGGCTTCAATGGCATTGCTGTGCCTCCGCGCCTCGCAGTGTTTTTTCTATGAGCGGACCCATTCGCACAACCTTCTGCGGCGTAGACACCGTTTCGTGTGTGGTCGGCCTGTCTGTGCCCCGCATCTACGATTTAGTCGAGAGCGGGCGTTATCTGTGGGTGTGGAATGTGTCCAGCGGCGTGGGCGCTCGGCGCGAGCTCCGTTTCTGGTCCCGCGAGATTAACGACCCCGCATCTGTGGCCGGCCTTACCCTTGATGCTGTCATCAAGTCCGTCATTCCCCATCGCGGCTATGTGCCCGGCCAGCGCCAGGGCCTCCACAATTGGGAGTTTCGTCATCTCCTGCGTCTTTCCAAGCCGAGTGTTTGCGAGCTTCGCAAGGAACTCGGCATTCGCGGGGCCATCCGGCACCTCTTCATTCCTCGCTCCCGCCTCGAACAATTCTTCCGTAGTCGCTGGATCGGGAACATTGATGCCCCCAAAAGCAAATCCGTCCCGGCTATCCCGGCTCAAAAGGAAAAACCTCGGCGAAAGGCTCTGCGCCGCCGCCGCCGAACCAAACGATGAAAATTCAACGAACACAACCAAAACCAAATGACCCTCTCCCCCTTGGGGGAGAGGGATTGAGGGTGAGGGGGAATCCCATTTGTTGTGGTTCATTGAAAGAGAGAATCATTTGAAAAAGAAACAACCATTTCGTTCACAGCCCTTATCTGTACACGGGGTCGGGACCGTGCGGCCTTGGGCGGCTGTGAACCGGGCCATAGCCCAGGGCCGGCATAATGTATCCGCGCGCGACGGTGGACTCCCGGCATCGCGCAGGGCCGGAGCAGGCGCGTTCCTGTGCGCGCTCCTCCGGCCCTTACCCCGAATGCACCTCCTTCAATCATGCCAGTGCATTCATTCGACCAGCCATAACATCGCCCGGCGGACGCCGTTGTTCCTGTCGCCGGCGACCTTGCCCATCATCCACGGACCGGCAGCGGCGGCCCGTCCGGCTTCTTTTTATACAACGATAGCCAGCACCTTAAAAAGGAATTTTACCAAACGAACCCATCTTCAAATTTGTAAAATGCTATATGACAATCATTTGCGATGTTTCTGGATTTTTGCGTTGCAAAAAGCAAACCCGTTTCGAAGTGAAACCGCGTTCGGTTATCCAGTCCAGCCAAATCAAGGCTAGTCAAGGTAAGTCCAGCCTCTCTAAGAAAAAAATTTATTTTTGCCCCATGCACTTTTTTAGACTTAAAACTCTTCTTTCGCAAATTTTTGCGGCTTACGCCTTGTTACTTCTGATTCGTGAAAATTAGTGTAATTCGTGTCAAAACTAAACAAACCTATGAAAAACAAAACTGAACTCCTATCCGACGCCGGCCTCGTTCGTGACATTGAAGCCTGGTGCCAGGTCAAATACCCCGCCGACGACACCGAACGCAACTTCCGCGATGCCCTCTTTCGCAAGACTTTCGCTGAGTTGCCCAACATGGAAATCCAGCACGTTCGCCGCATCAACGAGGCCCTGTGCGACATGGAATTTCCCACACCCACCGCACTCGGCCTCCGTCGCGAAACCCTCAACCAACTTGCCCGCCATCACGACCTCAAAAAATACCGCCACGTTAATGTTCCCACCGTCCCTGTCCCTAAGAAGGAAAACACAAACTAAGGCGTTCTAAGAAAATTGTGGCACCTTGGAATTCAAATCCGTGTTTATCCGTGGTTAAATGAAAAATGAAAACGATCACTTCTTCCTGGCCTGCGGATCCTTCAAAAACCACGCAAGAAAACCGACTACTGGTGCAACCGCAATCAGGTAAGGCACCACAGTGTTTTCCAAAGCCGGGCTATATTGGTCCAGCACTCCCCTGACCATCCAATAACCGATGAAAAAAACCACGATGGAAAAGAAAACCGCTCCAAAGAAAATCGGCCGTGGCGGTTTGCGCCATCGCAGAAATCCCACCAATGCCCCCAACAGGCAAATAAGGACGATGATGTCTACCATGAGTGCTTTGAGCGACAACCTATGCCCTTTTCTCCCGCCGTCCAGAATAATTCACGCTATCGCCTACTGATGATAAATCCGAATGTTCCGGCAAAAAATTTCCATTTTCGGGCTGGGGTGCGATTGCGCATAAACCCCGCATTTGAAATGCCACTCGTTGCCGCCATTGTCCTTGGTCGTCAAAGCGGACTGGCCGTTGACAAAAATCTCGATCTCATGCGTGGTCGCATCGTGGATGACATTAAGGTGCAACCATTTGTTATAAACATTATTAAGCAGCGTTTCATCTTCATACCTTTTCAGGCTCCCGTCATAAACGCGCAATTGCAACGACGTCGCCCGGCCTGCCACGCCGAAGACCTGCATGATGGTCACCCGGCTCGTGTTTGTGACTACCATGAAGTCCGCTTCAAACTGGTGCCGCCCGGAGGTATAATGTTCAAACGCCAATTCTGTGCGCGGCTCGGTCGTGTCTTTTTTCCCCATGGGCTTATCCGTGCCGTAAACCCAGAGGTGATACGTGTCCGTTTTGGCGTCGAACGTATAGCGGTCGCTGTGCGGCAAATTATACGGAGACTGTACCTGCGGAACGGCCCTGTCGGGAATCCATCCATCCGTAAGTCCTGCGCGGGCAGTGGTGCCGGTTAAAATGAAAACCAATCCCACCCACACGACGATCCTGGTTAAAGGCATATTATCTAATGCCCAGCTTTTGTGCTTCATACGATTCCCGGACCGACGGCCGGGAAAGCACTATGATCGTAAATATCCCAAGAATAGTCCCGAGCGGTATTTGCACACAATTAATCCCTGCCACGACCAGTGAAAACGTCCGGTTCTTTCTCGTGCGAAGAAACCAACCTGACATCGCATTTAAAATCGACACCACCATCAGCAAAATTGCCAGGATGATATAAACCACAATCACGATCGCAAAAATCTGTCGCGGAGGTGGCCCTACCCCCCTTTGGTTTTGCCAAAATCCGGGGCTCGTAAATATAAAATGCACCAATGCTGATTCCCCGATTAGAAATAAAATACCCAACAACGCCAGCCCCGCGCTCACAAAATGAAAAATCGAAAGCAGGTTTAAATGGTCAGCGTCAATGTTCCCCTGGTCTATTGGAAGCGGAGCCATCGGCGGCATGGGTGGCGGTTCATTCATAAGTCATTGCACATTGACCGGGTCATCCTCCATCCCCGCATCAGCCGGCATCAAATTCTCTTTGATACGTTTGGCCTCCATCAATTGCCCGTTCCCGTCATAGCGCAATTGTATGACCCATCCAAAAACCTCATCTGGCCATTTTCCTTTAGGGAGAAGCTCCTCCGGTTTGGCTCCCAGCGCCCGGACCAGCCCGGGAATTTCTCCATGATGCCAGCAAATAACGATGTTCTTCCCATGCGGTTTTGCCCGCAGTTCATTCGCCAGTTCCACAAATTGTTTGTCGGTGAACGGCTGGTCAATGCGAAGCCCGGTTGCCTGGCTCACCGGCGTCAGGGTCAAGCGCGGGCGTTTGCTTCCCTTGGAATCCGCTGCTGCGAAAAGATGGTCTACCGCGAATGGTTTTCCCTCCACCGTATAGTTTTGGAAATAATTCACGTAAGCCTTCGCGCGCGCCTCGCCGGCGGGCGTCAGAGTGTCACCGCTGGCAGGTTTCTCGGCATGACGAATGACAAGGACGGTCGCATCCTTCAATCCTGGGGAATCCTCAGCAAAGGCCGGTGCAGCTCCCAACAATAATACTATGCACAACCAAAGTCTGGATTTCATGCCCGCCATCATAATCCTGCCGCTGGTAACCGGTCAATGATGAGGAGGAAAAGTATTATCCCGGAAGCTATGGTCCTATTCGCCTTGCGATTGCATCCGCTTCTGCAACTGCGTTATTCGCGATTCCAGCTTGGCGTTCTTGCGTTCCAATTCTGCCTTGTTCTTCTCAATCCGGGCATCCAATTCTGCCAGCTTGACGTCAACCGAGGTAATGCGACCACGATAGTCGCGGGGATGTTCCCCAACTTCTTCCTGTTGAACGTCTTTTTTCATGGCGCCTTTAAAGCATTTAGAATACCAACCCCTATGTTTGGAAACAGTTGCCGTTGAAGGGAATTGGTAAATAAAACACCCATTTTTGCCTCCCTTACTGCCGCTTATTTCACTGAAACGTTTCTTGATTTTTTTATATTAGATGGCAAACTTACCGGCTTGATTGATTTAAAAATGCAGCACATACGCAACATCGCCATTATCGCGCACGTCGACCACGGCAAGACCACGCTGGTTGATTGCCTCCTGAAACAATCTGGTACCTTCCGTGCCAACCAGGCCGAGACTCAGGTCGAACGCCTCATGGATTCCATGGATTTGGAACGTGAAAAAGGCATTACCATCCGTGCCAAAAACGCCGCGTTCAAGTATAAGGATTACCACATCAATATCGTGGACACTCCCGGCCACGCCGATTTCGGCGGCGAAGTCGAACGTATCATGAACATGATTGACGGCGTGCTGCTCGTTGTGGACGCCGCTGACGGCCCGCAGGCTCAAACCCGGTTCGTCTTGCGCAAAGCCCTCGAGGCTGGCGCCAAACCGATCGTGGTCATCAACAAAATTGACCGCGATAACGCCAATCCCAAAAAAGTGCTGGATCAGGTATTCGAACTTTTCATGTCGCTCAACGCCACCGACGAGCAATTGGATTTCCCCTTCATTTATTGTTCCGCTAAGCAAGGCTATGCCAAGCTGGACCTCAACGACGCCAGTACGACGATGGAACCGTTGTTTGATACGATTACCAAACAGATTCCGCCTCCCCGCGCGCGTGCAGGTGACGGTTTTCAGGTCCTGGTGGCCAACCTGGATTACAGTGATTACCTCGGAAGAATTGCTTTCGGAAAAATTCACGAGGGTAAAATCAAAGTGGGTGATACGGCCATTTGCCGTCATGGCAATGGAAAAGTTTCCAGGAACAAAATCACGATGATTTATCACTTCGAAGGCATGAAGCGCATCGAGATCCAGGAAGCCCATGCCGGCGACATCGTCGGCCTGACGGGTTTCGAAGAAGTGTTCATCGGCGAAAGCATCTGCGATAGCGAATCTCGCCCCGCGCTGCCTTATATTCCGATTGATCCGCCCACCATCCAGATGGAATTTGCCGTTAACGACGGCCCCTTGGCCGGTAAGGATGGCAAACTCGTCACCGCCCGCCATATCTGGGACCGGCTGCAAAAGGAGATCCGCACCAATGTTGCTTTGCGCGTCGCACAAACGTCTGATCCCAAAGTCTTCGCCGTCAGCGGTCGTGGCGAAATGCAGATCGCCATTCTAGTTGAGCAAATGCGCCGTGAGGGCTACGAAGTCCTTGTCTCCCGCCCTGAGGTATTGTGGAAAAAAGGTTCCAACGCTGAATTGCTTGAGCCGATTGAAAAATTGTTCGTTGAAATTCCCAACGAAAATCTTGGCGCGGTCATGGAAAATCTTTCGTTCCGCAAAGCCCAAATCACCAACATGAACCACGTCGGCGTTCACGTTTCGGTTGAAGCCCTTGTGCCCATGCGTGGGCTGATTGGCTTTGAAACCGATTTGGTCAACATTACTCGTGGAATGGGCGTGATGAGCCATTTGTTCCACGAATATGGCCCTGACCGTGGCGAAATTGCCGCGCGCAAAAATGGCTCTCTCGTTTCCATGGACGCCGGCGAGGCCACCAGCTACGCGCTGAACATGATCCAGGAACGCGGGCGTTTAATGGTGGAACCTGGTGAAGAAGTCTATATTGGCATGATCGTGGGCGAAAACGCCCGCGAAAACGACATCCCCGTTAATCCTGTGAAGGAAAAGCGCCTGACCAACATGCGTTCGCAGGGCGATGGCAAGGGCATCCAGCTCGCGCCTCCGCTCAAATTGAGTTTGGAACGCGCCCTGGAATACATTGACGTCGATGAATTTGTCGAAGCCACTCCGAAGAACCTCCGCTTGCGTAAGCGAATCCTTGATGAAAATCAGCGCAAGCGTTCCGAAAAGTCGCGCGTTATTAAGTTCGTTGAGAACTGAAGTAGTGTTTTTTTAGCGCCACGGTCTCATAAACGATTACGATTTTGGCTGCTGCGGTCTTTGGACGAAATCCATTCCGACCAGGCAGACATCGTCTTCAAATTCGTGGCTCACCGAAAAGTTTCGGACAAATCGCAACAATTCATCGAAAAGCTGGCCGGCAGGTTTTGCGATAAGCGCTTTCACATCCAACATCAATCGCTGCTGCGAATAAAGCTCCTCGTTGGCGCCTTGCACCTCGTAAAGACCGTCAGTGAATAGCATGATGAAATCGCCGGGAGCGATATGGGCTTCCGACGTTTCGTAAGGCGGATCTTCAAAAAGTCCTAGCGCGGGCTGGCTGTGTCCGGAGGTGTTGGCGAGCGGCTTGACCGAATTTTCCGGACGGCGCACGAGTAATGGCTTGGGATGACCCGCATTGGCAAAACGCATCGCCCCCGTTTTCCAGTTCGCTACGAAATAAAACGCGGTGGTCAGCATCGGCGAGCCGGTCGTTTTGAGAATGTTAAATAAATCCGAATTAAGTTTTCGCAGGAAAAATCCGGGGTCGTGGGCGCAAGGTTTCAATTCTTCGGCCAGCGCGCGAATCATGGCCGTCACCAATGCCGCGCGGATGCCGTGTCCCGTCACATCACAAATCAAAACGCCGACTTCGTCGTCGGATAGCGCTGAGACACTGAAAAAATCCCCGCTCACCGTCTCGGCAGAATGATAACGGTGCGCAAATTGAAACGCGCTGTGTTCCAGCCCGACCTCATCGGGAAACGCCGGATATTGTTGCGGCAGCATCGTGAGCTGGATTTCACGGGCCATGCGGAGATTTTCCTCCATGAGTTGGTGCCGGGTGCGCAACTCCTCGCGGCTGCGGGACAGTTCCTGGGTCGTGCGGCGGATTTGTTCCTCCGCATACTTGCGTTCGGTAATGTCTTCCACGGTGCCTTCGTAATAAATCACCTTCCCCTCGGCATCCCGCACTGCCCGGCAATTTTCCGAAATCCAAATAATCGTTTGGTCCTTGCGGTAAATCCGTGATTCAAAACCGGTGATCACATCGTTGCCCTGCATCAATTCGATGAATTCATCGCGCCGTCCTGATTCGACATAAAGTTTATGGGCGATGTCGGTGATGTTGGCCATCAATTCGGCCGGCGAGTTGTAGCCGTAAATGCGCGCCAGCGCTACGTTGGCCATGACATAATGTCCGTCCGGCGTGGTGCGAAAAATACCTTCAATGAGATGGTCGAAAATGCCGTAATAATTTTCTTTGTCCGCGACCAGTGCGACGCGTTCTATCTGGCGTTCCATCGCGCAGCGGATCGTGCGCCGCACCAAATGCGGTTCGAACGTTTCCCTCGCGAGGTACCCTTGCGCCCCCGCATTGCTCGTTTCGATGGCAAATCCCTCATCCAGGAATGAACCTACGACGATAACGGGCACATGAGGCGCTTGAATGGTCAGCGAGGTGATTTGAAACAGGCCTGCCGCATTCGCTGTGGTCGGTTCAAACAAAATGACATTGAAAGAGTTAGCCTTGAGCGCGGAAGCCGCGTGTTCCAAGTTAGTTTTCTCAAGCGTCCCTCCTATTTCGCGTAGAACTTCGGCGGTATCGCTTGCAAAGCGCTCGTCACGACCAATAAATAATACTTTTAGTGCCTGGGAGTCCATAATACGACTTTGGCGTCTGCAACCAAACGGGTTGCTTTTAGAAAGATACAATCTTTGCCGTGCGCCGCAAGGGTGGATGAAGGTAATGCCGTGCCGGTTTTCAAACCCTGAAAACCAAAATCCCCTTTTACGTCCACAATTGACGGTCCAGGGAGCGGTACTGGACAGCCTCGGAAACATGGTCACTCAAAATGTTGTCCGACCCCGCCAAATCCGCAATCGTCCGCGCCACCTTCAAAATCCGGTCATAGGCACGCGCGCTAAAATGCAAGTCCGACATGGCGTTTTTGAGTAGTTCCTTGGTTCCATCGTCGAGTGCGCAATGTTCCTTCAACTCCTTCGGCCCGAGCCGCGCGTTGCACGTGATTTTTGGCTTATGTGCATAACGTTTTTGCTGTTGCTGCCGTGCCGCGACGACTCGTTCGCGAATCTGCGCTGAAGCTTCCCCCGTGCGTTCACCGCTGATTTCCCGGAACTTCACCTGCGGTACTTCTACGTGCAAATCAATACGGTCCAGCAGGGGACCGGATATCCGGCCCAAATAACTTTGAATTTCACGCGGTGAACTTTTGCTTTCGTGCGGCATTTTTCCATCCGGCGTTGGGTTCATCGCCGCTACCAGCATGAATTGCGATGGAAAAGTCATGGTTCCCGCCGCGCGTGAAATCGTCACATGCCCTTCCTCGAGGGGCTGGCGCATTGTTTCGAGGACATTGCGTTTGAATTCCGGAAGTTCGTCCAGGAACAAAACGCCGTGATGTGCCAGGGAAATTTCACCTGGCGTCGGATTGATATTGCCTCCTAGCAGTCCGGCGTCGCTGGCGGTATGATGCGGGGCTCGAAACGGGCGCCGTGTTACCAGCGCCTGTCCCGGTGCGAGCAATCCCATGATGCTGTGAATTTTGGTTGTCTCGAGCGCCTCGTTTAAAGTCAGGGGAGGTAATATCGTCGCCAGCCGTTTTGCCAGCATGGATTTTCCGGTTCCTGGCGGGCCAATGAGAAGAATATTGTGCCCTCCTGCCGCGGCAATTTCGAGCGCGCGTTTTACATTTTCCTGTCCTTTGACTTCGGAAAAGTCCACCTCGCCATCCATGTCCTGCTCAAATATTTTCCGCGTATCGACCCGGGCGGGAGGAATTTTGATTTCACCCTCAAGGAATTGGGCCGCTTCACGCAGGTTTTGGATGGGAATCACTTGCAGGCCTGAAACGACGGCCGCCTCCGCCGCATTTTCTAAAGGAACAAGGATTCCAGTCTTTCCCGCTGCTTTCGCCCAAATGGCGATCGGTAAAATACCTTTGCCCTGGCGCACCGCTCCATTCAACTCCAGTTCGCCCACCGCTACAAATTGCTCCAACTGGTCCGTTTCAAATTGTTCGCTGGCGGCGAGCATTCCCAAAGCAATGGGCAAGTCAAAGCTCGGGCCTTCTTTTTTTACATCCGCTGGTGCCAGATTAATGGTCATCCGTCCCATGGGAAGCGAATATCCTGAATTGATAAGCGCCGTGGTCACGCGGTCTCGCGATTCCTTCACTGCGGCGTCCGGAAGGCCGACAATAACGATGATAGTATCACCATAGCCGGCATTTACTTCGACTTCCACGGGATAAGCGTCTATACCGGAGAGCGCGGCGGAACAGACCTTAGCAAGCATCGGCTTCTTATGGCGGGGAATGACTAAAACCGCAATTAAATTTCGCCATATTCCACACATACGGCAGGAGTGGATAAAGACTCTCAAAAGTCAAAAAAAGCCCTAGCTATAGTGTGCGGGGGAAGGCGATGTCCTTTTAGTGCCCTTTTTTGTCCTGAATGAGCATAGACAACAATGCGAATGTTTCTTAATGTTTTGGGTCGTGTTAAATAATTTGACGCGTCATAAAAATGTCGAAAAGTGACCTTGAGGACAAACAAGTGCGCGGCTTAGATTAAAGTTAATAAACATTTAAGAAAAACTAATTTGTGGAAAGAACAGCGACACCCCGTATAAAGACCATCTTGCTCGTTGACGACAACGATGACATTCGCGTTTTGACGAAATGGTTCTTTGATAATGTCGGATATGTTGTGGATACAGCGCGAAGCGCTGAAGAAGCCCTTTCCAGGTTTGATCCCAAAACCCACGATTTGATTTTGACAGACAATTCCATGTCCGGAATGTCAGGGGCTGAATTGGCTCACGTTATTAAAATGCGTTCCCCCTCCACGCTCATCGTCATGTTTACGGGCAATCCTCCTCAGGACCATACCTGCATAGACACCCTAATTCCAAAGCCCGCAAGCTTGCTTGACGTCAAAGAAGCAATGGATAGACTGATGGCAAAAGAAGAAGTTGAGCCGTAACAAATAGCCTGGTTTTAAAGGGTTTTCAGGGGGTAGTTTCATAAAAGACTGTTTTTCAACGGTCTGCGGGATTCACAAAAATGACAACAATCCCGGCGGGCAGCGCTGCGTGTCCTAAAAATGCATGGCGGTGTCCGAAAAAGTATAGATTTTTGGGCTGGATAGTAGTTTAATGGGACAGAATTGAACGCAGGCATTTTGAAAAAATCAGTTATTCATATTTATTATTTACTTTTAGACGGAATATCCTGTGATTGCCAGCGTGATGATATAACCGGCGATGACTTGAATTATGCTTGGGGACGACCATTTTAAATTGCGATTAGTCCGCTTGCAGCCTTCAGAATTGTGGATCAATCCATCCCAAAATGAAGACGAGTATACCTTTGTTTTTTTTAAAGGAGGTCTCGCCAAATATGTCTTCCCCAATGCAACCCAGCGGCTTGTACCCGGAAACATCCTGGTTTTTAGCAAGCACTCCGTCGGCAGGCTGCATGCTGACGACAAAAGC
>Ga0210398_10002670_pt1 | contig 17301 bp, 12 predicted proteins | sample IncBWC4OmetaG_FD_161047 | JGI IMG/M metagenome (GOLD analysis project Ga0210398, IMG submission 161047) | Forest soil microbial communities from Barre Woods Harvard Forest LTER site, Petersham, Massachusetts, United States - Inc-BW-C-4-O | ecosystem: Environmental > Terrestrial > Soil >... | reverse complement strand
GGCCCCTTCCTATAAACCTTTTTATTGCAGATAGTTATAGGAAAATGAACGGCGCCGAACGATCCTTCTTGACCCGCTCCCGGGCTATTGATCTAGAATCGGAGGGTTCACTCCTAGGTGCGGGAAAGTTTGGCAGGCCTTGTGCTCTTTTCCAGGGTGGAGGGCAATGCTGCTGATTGTTATTCAGTCGGCTCGATAAATTCCCATGGTATACCGCACGCAAAAATTCGCAGGTTCGCTGTTGCTGGCCGCCGGGGTGGTGCTGGGCCTCGCCGGCTGTGAAGATTCCGCCAAGGCCCCGGTACAGGTCCGGCCCGCCGAGATTGCCTTGCCCACGCAGCCGCAGGAGATGCCGCAGCTACCCCTGAATGCGCAGCACAAATCGATCCGTCCTCTGATGCTGCAGGCTCCCGATGACTCGGGAAGCCTTGCCGAGCGCAGCCAGGCGAAGTTCGAGGCAGGCGAACAGGATTTTAAGGCCGGGCACCTGGTGAAGGCCCGCGAAGAATTTGACGACGCCCTGGACCAATTGCTCGCCAGCGGACGCGACCTAGACGCCGATCCGGAACTGAGCGCCCTGTACCACCACATCATCGATACCGTCAGCCTGGATGAGCTGGAAGCCTTCCGCGCCGGCGACGGTTTCAGCGAACAAAAATCCACGCCCGCACCGATCGACGAAATCGCCGAGGAGCCCGTCCCGCAGCCGGAGGAATTCGATCCTAACCTGCGCGCCCGCGCCGAGCGCGAAGCGGGCACCGTAGCGCACGATGTGCCGCTGACGGTCAACGACCAGGTTCTTGCCTATCTGCACTTCTTCCAGACCCCGCGCGGCAGCGCCATCGTGGAAACCGGACTGCGCCGCTCGGGCCGCTACCGCGAAATGGTGCGGCGCGTGTTGAAGGAAGAAGGACTGCCGCAGGATTTGATTTATCTGGCCCAGGCGGAGAGCGCCTTCCAGCCGCAGGCGGTGTCCAAGGCCGGCGCGCGCGGGATGTGGCAGTTCATGTCCTTTGCCGGCCGCAAATACGGGCTGCAAAAGACCTGGTGGGTGGACGAGCGGCAGGATCCGGAAAAGGCCACGCGCGCTGCGGCGCGCGACCTGCGCGATCTCTACGATCAGTTCGGCGACTGGTATCTGGCCATGGCCGCCTACAACTCCGGGGCGGGAACGGTGCAGAAGGCCGTGGAGCGCACCGGGTACGCCGACTTCTGGGAACTGTATCAGCGCAACGTGCTGCCCAAGGAAACGCAAAACTACGTGCCGATTATTCTGGCGCTGGATTTGATCTGCAAGGACCCGGCGCGCTATGGCATCGAAACCGAGACCGAGCCGGCGCTGCGGGCCGATACCGTCAAGCCCGGCCAGGCGGTGGATTTGCGCCTGGTGGCCGAGACCATCGACACCGATCTGGAGTCCCTGCGCGGCCTCAACCCGGAGTTGTTGCGCCTGGTCACCCCGCCCGATCCTGATTTCGTTTTGCGCCTGCCGGAAGGCTCGGCGGAGCGTTTCTTCGCCGAGATCGCCGCCATCCCCCCGGAGAAGTGGGTGAGCTGGCGCCGTCACAAGGTGGAGCAGGGCGAGACGCTGTCCTCCATCGCCAAGCAGTACCGGGTTTCACCGGCGGAAGTGGCCGACGCCAATGACCTCGCCGCCGGCTCCTCGCTGGAGGAAGGCCAGAAGCTGATTATTCCCGCGGCGTCCCGTCCCGAGGCCTCCACCGGGAAGCTGATTCGCTACCGCGTACGCCGCACGGACACCCTGTCGAGCATTGCCGATGAATTCGATGTGACCACCGCGGAGCTCCGCAAGTGGAACCACCTGCGGGCCGATCACGTGACCCGCGGCGTTTCGCTGCGCATCTATCCCGGCGGGATGACGCCGCCGCCCGCGCAGCAGCAGGCCCAGGGCAAACCGACCGCGGCCAACACCGCTGTCACCGGCAAGGGCCCGGCCGCCAGGACCCCCATCATGGAAGCGCGGCCGGCCAGCACCGTGGTGCATCACGTGAAGCCCGGCGAAACCCTGTGGTCCATCGCCCGCGCGTACCAGACCACGGTCGAGGCCATCCAGGCCGGCAACCGCTTCCTGTTCAGCCGCCCCTTGCAGGTCGGCGACACCCTGACCATTCTGCCCGCGCGCTAGTCCCGTCTTGCTTTTTCTTCCGGCTTGTCCCTATAGTGGGACCGGGTTCGCGGCCGTTCCCGGGCGGCGAGGGGACCTGTCCCTCCCGCAGGGGAGAACCGCGAGAAAAACAGCGCGCCGCCGGCGGCCCGCGCGCTTACCCTTGACAAACCGACCGCATTCCGTTTATAAGCCCGCGATGGCGGAACGCGTCATCGCATTTTTCAAACGGGCGCCGAGTCGAAGGGAGAACGTGGATGGCCTACGATAAGGAAGATCAGGGCGACGATAACGAGTTCGTGCATTTCGAGGAAGAAGAGCTCGGCGGCGACCCCGAAGAAGTGATCGAAGAGGAGACCGAAGAGGAACTGGTCATCACCGAACGCCCCGGCGCAGCGGGCGCTCCGCAGCCTCCTCCTTCGTCCAAGCCGCCGGCGCGCAAGAAGGCCGCCGCCAAAAAGGCCAAGAAGCCGGCGAAGAAGCCGGCCAAGAAGGCCAAGAAAAAGGCCAAGGCTCCCAAGAAAAAGGCGGCCAAGAAGAAGGCCAAGCGAGGCAAGCGGCGCTAAGCCTTTTCTGCCTGCGAATTCTTTTTGTGGGGCGTGACTGGTGACTAGTGACTGGTGATTCGTGCTTCGTAACTAGTGGAAGAGTTTAGAGTTCACAGTTCAGAGTTGACAGTAGCCCGGCACGCCCACAACGTTTTTCGTCGAGCCTCTTGGCTCTCAAGGCTTAACTGTCAACCCTCCTTTTCGCCCGCACAGTTGCCGTTCACCAGTCACTAGTCACCGATCACCAGTCACCCCTCCCAGCGACCGCCGCTCGCCCGCACGCTACTCGATCTGAATCCGCAATCGGTGCTCCGCCTCTGCGCTTCCCTCGATCGGCTGAATGGATTTCCACGCCACGACGACGGTAACGAAAATCAGCGCCGCCGAAATGAGCGCGGACATGCGGAATCCGCGCACGATGTTCGCGGGCGTGTCTCCCACCAGCGCGCCGAACAGCGCCACGCCAAAGGCGCCGCCGGTCTGGCGCGCCGCGTTGACGATGGCCGAGGCCGTGCCCGAGAGGCGGCGATCGACGCTGGACAGCACCATGGCCATCATCGCCGGAATGGCGAATCCCATGCCCAGGGGAATCGCGATGAAAGCCGGAAGCATGGCGCGGTAGGGTGTCGCCGGCCCGAGGCGCGCGAGCAGCACAAATCCCGCCAGCATGATGCACGCGCCCGAGATCATCGGCAGGCGCGCCCCGCTGCGCGAGCCCACGAGGCCGCTGGCGACGTTGGAGAAAATGAAGGTGGTCATCAGCGGCAGGTAGGCCAGGCCCGCACCCAGCGCCGAGTAGCCGCGCGCGTCCTGCAGGTACAGGCTCAAGACAAAAATTATCCCGTAAAACGAAAAGTTCATGAGCGTCCCGAAGACCATGGCGGGACTGAAATTGCGCACGCGGAAAATCTCGAAGTTCAGCATCGGCTCGGGGGATTTCTTCTCCGCGAAATAAAACGCCAGGCCGGCCATCACGGCGACGACGGCCGAGCCGGCCACCAGCGGATGGCGCCAGCCGAGCGGGCGGCATTCGATGACCGCGAAGGTCAGCCCGGTGAGCGCCGCGATGGCGAGGAGTTGGCCGGCGGGGTCGAGGTGATGCGTGGCGTCGCGCTTCTCGCCCGGCGGCACCGACCATAGCGTGAGCCCCGCGCCGAGGGCGCACAGCGGCACGTTGACCAGAAAAATGCTGCGCCAGCCCACGCTCGCTACGAGCAGGCCGCCAAGGACCGGCCCCGCGGCGATGGCCACGCTCCCCGCCGCGGTCCACAAGCCCACCGCGCGCGCGCGCAACCCGTGATCGTCCGCCGCGGCGTGGCTAAGGAGCGCGAGGGAACTGGGAATGAGCAGCGCCGCCCCGGCGCCCTGCGCCGCGCGCGCCGCGATCAGCGCGGCGGGGCTCGGCGCCAGGCCGCAGGCAGCGGACGCGGCGGCAAAAACCGCGAGGCCCAGGAGATAGGCGCGGCGGGAGCCGAAGCGGTCGCCGAAAACTCCCGCGGAAATGATTAATACCGCGAAGGGCAGGGTGTAGGCGTCCACCACCCACTGCAGTCCGGCCACGCTCGCGGAAAGGTCCGCCGCGATGCGCGGCAGCGCGACGTTCACGATGGTCAGGTCCAGCTGCGTCACCACGAAGCTGAAGCTGGTGGCGACGATGACCCGGCCCATGGCCGCGCGGGGCGTGCCGGGAATATTCTGGGTGCCGATGATCATCGGGTCGCTCGCGTACGGCTCTCCACTGCTGCGGTTTGCAGCCGCGAGGCGAGCCGGGCGCAAACGAGCACCCATAATTTACCGGAAAACGGTGAGCGATGCCCGGGAGTGCTGCGCGCCGGGACCGTCCAATCTGGCCTGCGGCTTCCCGTTTCCGGCCGGCGCGCTTTCGAAACAGCGGGGCTCGCTCGAATTGTAAGAGGACAGTAGGGCCGTCGCGCAGTTTCATTGCGGTGCATGCTTCGCGACTTTTCTGCGCTGTTTAACAGATCGTTTCGTTGCGCAACAATTTATCTTGCGGCATGCACGATCCGTGACTAGCATGGCGGCCATGAAGCTGGCCGTCGAGCACGTGCGGCGGATGCGGGGCGGGGCGCAGGCCCAGCTCATGCGCTGCGACGATGAGGCCTACTACATCGTCAAATTCCGGAACAACCCGCAACATTTGCGGATTCTGGCCAATGAAATGCTCGCCACACGCCTGGCGGCGCGCCTCGGATTGTGCGTGCCGCAGGTTGAGATAGTCGAGGTGCGCCGGGACCTCGTCGCCGCGACGGCGGACCTGGTGATCCAGCTGGGCCTCGGCCGCGCTCCCTGCGCCGACGGAAAACAGTTCGGCTCGCAGTTCCCGGGGCATCCGGCGCGCGTGGCGGTGCACGATTTCTTGCCCGACGAGCAGCTCGCGGCGGTGAAGAATCTCTCCGATTTTCTGGGGGTGCTGGTGTTCGACAAGTGGACCTGCAACACCAACGGGCGGCAGGCGATTTTCTTTCGCGATCCGGGCGGGATGGCGGATGCAACGCCTCCTGCTGCGGGCGATTTCGCAGCGCCCGCTTCACGCCCCGCTGACTCTGCCCCCGGAGGATACACAGCTGGGGGTTACACGGCTGGTGGATACACCGCGATGATGATCGACTTCGGCTTCTGTTTCAACGCCGGGGAGTGGGATTTTCCGGACGCGCCGCTGCGCGGGTTGTACGCGCGCCAGCTGGTGTATCAAGGCGTCTCGGGGATGGAAGACTTCGAGCCGTGGCTTGCGCGCCTCGAAACGCGCATCACCGAGCGCGTCCTCGGCGAGGAGGCCGCGCAGATTCCCCCGGAATGGTACGCCGGCGACTGCGGCGAGCTCGAGCGCCTGCTCGAGCGCCTGTATCGCCGCCGCGAGCGCGTGCGCGAGCTGCTGTACGCGGCGCGCAACTCCGGCCGCGAGCCGTTTCCCAACTGGAGGGCGAAACATGCCTGACGAAACGCTGCAAACCTGCACCTACCACGTGGTGCGCTACCAGCCCAATCTGATCCGCGACGAGTGGGTCAACATCGGCGTCCTGCTGCTCGTTCCCGGCAGCGGGCCAGGCAGTGGCCCCGGCGGCGAATCCGCCTCCGGGCGCGTCCTGCAGCGTTGGCTCGACGAGCCCGCCGACCTCGCCCGCCTGCGGCGCCTGCATCCATCGGCGGATGAGGAGCTCCTCCTGCGCCTGCCGGCCGAATTCGAGCGGCAATTCGCCGGGCGGGAGATGGAGGCCGGAACGATCCTCGAAAAATTCGACGACACGCTCTCCAACACCGTGCAGCTGGCGCCGCGCAAGGGTTTGCTCTCGCGCGATCCCCTGGCGGACGTCGAACGCCTCTATCGCGAGCAGGTCGAGCCCGTGCGCGAACTCCGGCGCGCGGTCACCGAGATCCGCACGCGCAGCGACGTGCGCGCCCGCGCCGCCGACTATTTCCGCAACGAGAAAATCCTGCGCTTCATGCAGCGCGGCGTGCGCGTCGAGGAGTACACCGCGCCGGGCGACCCCATGCGCATCGATTTCGCCTACCGCCGCAACGGCACGCGCGGCTTCGTGCATTCCCTGGCCCTCGCGCGCGACCCCGGCCAGGCCAAGCTCCTCGCGTACACCGCGGGCGCCATCCGCGAGCGCCTGGAGCACTCGGAATTCCTCGCGGTCACCGAGCGCGAGCCGGCCCGCGCGAACCCCCGCGACCGCTTTGCGGCGGAGATTCTCGGCGAGAGTGGCGTGCGCGTCCTCCCGCTCGCGGAGCTGCGCAAGTGGGCGCACGAGGTGGCGCCGCTGTTGCGCGCGGAGGGGGCGTGATTTCAAGCGCGTGATTCGTGAGTCGTGATTCGTAATTCGTGAACTGGCTTGCCCTGAGCGAAGGCGAAGGGTGACTGGTGACTGGTGACTGGTGACTGGTGACTGGTGAAAAATTTAGCGCGGCGGATCGCGGAGTTCCAAATTCTTTGGCAGTAAAGGCGAAAAAGTCGTTCGAATCGATCGGTGGAAAGAAACGTGAGTCCGGCTGGGCGAGTTCGTGTCCGGGGCTTTTCACCAGTCACTTCTACTCACCAGTCACCTCCTCACAGCACTTCCTCCGTCCACCCCTCGAGATACCCCTTCACCTTGCCCACGAACTGGTGCGCCACCGCGCCGTCCACCACGCGGTGGTCGTAGGAGAGCGTCAGGTACACCATCGAGCGGATGGCGATGGCGTCGTCGATCACCACCGCGCGCTTCTGGATCGCGCCGATGCCCAGGATGGCCACGTTCGGCTGGTTGATCACCGGCAGGCCCATCAGGCCGCCGTACACGCCGGGATTGGTGATGGAGAAGGTGCCTTCCTGGACCTCTTCGGGCTTGAGCTTTTTGGAGCGGGCGCGCTCGGCGAGGTCGTTGATGCCGCGCGCCAGGCCCAGGAAATTCTTCTCCTCGGCATTCTTGATCACCGGGACGATCAGGCCCCAGTCAAGGGCCACGGCGATGCCCACGTTGATTTCGCGGTGCAGCACCACCGTCGCGCCGTCCGCGGAAGCGTTCACGAAGGGAAAGGCGCGCAGGGCCTCGACGCAGGCGCGCACAAAGAACGGCATGAAGGTCAGCTTGGTGCCGTATTTCTCTTCGAACGCCGCTTTCGAACGCTCGCGGATTCTGGCGATTTTGGTCATGTCCGCTTCGTCGATGGAGTACACGTGCGGCGAGACGCGCTTGGAGGCCACCATGTGCTCGGCGATGCGCTGGCGCATCACGCTCATGGGCTGCGCCTCGTAGCTGCCGAAGTAAATGCGCTCGCGCGGCACGGCATTCTCGAGCGCGGGGTGCGCCTGCGCGCCTCCCGTTGCCGGAGGCGGCGCAGAAGCAGCGGCTGGGGCAGCAGCGGTGGCAGGAGCAGCGGATGCTGCTGCGGGCGCAGGGCGCGCGGCGCCCGAACTGGCAGCCGCGAGGATATCTTTCTTGCTGATGCGCCCGCCCGCCCCGCTGCCTTCGACCGCGGCGAGGTCCACGTTGTGTTCCTTGGCCAGCTTGCGCACGAGTGGCGAGCTGCGGATTTTCTGCCCGTTGCCGCCGGGGGAGGGAGCCACCGGAGCCGCAGGCGCTGCAGCGGGGGCGGTCGCCCTCGGCGCAGGCGCTGCCGGGGCAGGCGCCGGAGGAGGCGTCGCGGAAGCGGTTGGCGCTGCCGAAGCGGCCGCCGCCTTGGGCGCCGGAGCGGCAGTGGCCGGTGCCGCAGCGGCGGGCGCGGGCGAAGTAGCCGCCTGCGCCCCGGCGGCGTCGATCACCGCCACCACGGTCTGGATGGGCACGGTCTGCCCTTCGTTGACCTTGATCTCCTTCAGCACGCCGGCCGAAGGCGCGGGAATCTCCGCGTCCACCTTGTCGGTTGAAATTTCGAACAAAGGCTCATCGCGCTCGACGCGGTCCCCCGGCTTCTTCAGCCAGCGGGTAATGGTGCCTTCGAAAATGCTTTCCCCCATCTGGGGCATGATGACGTCGACGGCCATGGGTGGCTCCTCGTTGTGGCTCTCTGAATTCTATGATCCGCGATGTGACAGGGGCAAGTAAATGGTGACTAGTGACTGGTGAACGGCAATTCACGAATCGCGGTTTCCACTAGTCACGAGTCACCGGTCACCAGTCACGCCTTAGTACCTTGCCAGCTCCCGCGCCGCCGCGGCAATCTTCGCCGCGCTGGGCCGGAAATACTCCTCGAGCGACGGCGCGTAGGGCACCGGCGTGTCCAGCGAGGTGACGCGGCGAATCGGCGCGTCTAGATCGTCGAACGCGCCCTCGATCACCGTTGCGGCGATTTCTCCGGCGATGCCGCCGGTGCGGGTGTCCTCGTGCACCACCAGCAGCCTGTTGGTCTTGCGCACCGACGCGAGAATCGTTTCACGGTCAAGCGGAAGAAGCGTGCGCAGATCGACCACTTCGGCTTCGATGCCCTCTTTCGCCAGCGACGTGGCGGCCTCGAGCGAGGCGTGCAGCATGGCTGCGTAGCTCACGATGGTCAGGTCGCGCCCCTCGCGGCGCACCTCGGCCTTGCCGATGGGCACGGTGAAATCGCCGGAAGGAATCTCTTCTTTGATGCGCCGGTACAGATACTTGTGCTCGAAGAACAGCACCGGGTTGTTGTCGCGCACCGCCGATTTGAGCAGGCCCTTGGCGTCGCGGGGCGTCGCCGGGCAGACCACTTTCAGGCCCGGCGTGTGCACGAAGTACATTTCCGGGTTCGCGGAGTGGTACGGCCCGCCGTGCACGCCGCCGCCGCACGGCCCCCGCAATACCAGGGGGACCGGCGCGCCCCACAGATAATGCGATTTGGCGGCGTAGTTGGTGATGATTTCAAAAGCGCAGGCGATGAAGTCGATGAACTGCATTTCGGCGATGGGCCGCAGTCCGGCATAGCCCATGCCCACGGCCGCGCCCACGATGGCGGATTCGCTGATGGGCGTGTCGATCACCCGCTCCCACCCGAAGCGCGCGAGCAGGCCTTCGCTGGCCTTGAATGCGCCGCCGTAGACGCCCACGTCCTCACCGAGCAGGACCACCGCGGGATCGCGGTCCATCTCCTCGAACATGGCCTGGCGGATGGCTTCGAGATAGGTGGTCTCCGGCATGGTCAGCGCCCCACCTTGACCTTGACGCGCGCTGCCGCGCGTGCGGGCTTCTTTGCCGGTTTCGCCTTTGGGGCTTCCTGCTTGGCCGCCGGGGGCCGCGCGCCGTTGGCGGAGACGGATTTGAGCGGCCATTCCGCCTTCACGCTGGAGCGCGGCGGCATTACTTCTTCCTTGGGCCGCTGCCAGACGGCCTCCACGGTGTGGCAGCCTTCGCAGTACACGCCTTCCTCGGCCGATTCGGGCGGCGGCAACGGGGAATTCTCGGCGAATTCCACGTCCTCGCGGATTTCACGCGCGATGCGCTCGTCGATTTCCTTCTTGATCTTCGCGTCCCAAAGTTTTTTTTCGGTCAGCAATTTCTCGAAGCGGTCCAGCGGGTCGCGCCCGCTCCAAGCTTCGCGCGTGGCCCTCGGAACGTATTCGGCGCCGTCGTGCTGCGCGTGGCCGCCCATGCGCATGGTTTTCGCCTCTATGAGCACCGGGCCGCTCCCGGCGCGGGCGTGCTCGACGGCCTGGCGCGCGGTGCGCACCACGGCCACAGCGTCGTTGCCGTCCACGATCTCGCTGCGCATGCCGTAGGCCCGCGCGCGGTCGGCGAGATCCTTCAGCGCCGACTGCTTTTCCACCGGCGTCGAATAAGCCCACTGGTTGTTTTCCACGATCAAGACGAAGGGCGCCTTCTGCACCGCGGCGAAATTCAGGCCCTCGTGAAACGCGCCGGTGGAAGTTCCGCCGTCGCCGATCCAGGTCATGGTCACGATTTTTTGCCCCAGGTAGCGGCCGCCCATGGCGACGCCGGTCATTACGGGGATCAGGTCGCCGAGCACGGAAGTGGGCGAAACGATGTGCCGCACCTTCCAATCGCCAAAATGGCTGGTGCCGTCCTTGCCGCGCGTCGGCGAGGTGTAGCGCGCCATGTGCTGCGTCAGGACCTCGCGCGGCTTGACGCCGCGCACCAGCAGCGCGCCGATGTTGCGGATCATGGGAGCGATCCAGTCGCCGGGCGCAAGGGCATAGGCCGCGCCCACGGAGATGGCTTCCTGCCCGAGGCTGGAATAAAGCCCGCCGAAGATCTTGTTCTGGCGGAACAGCCGGACCATCTGGTCCTCGAGCTCGCGGTTCAGGCGCAGAAAGTAGTACAGCTCGAGGTGCTGTTCGCGCGTCAGGGATGAGGTCGAGGACATTCCTGCTCCACACCACTTGCGCCGCGAGGATGAAGGCTACGCGGGCGCCTCTGCCGGCTGGATTTCCCGCGGCCCGAGAAGCCCTTCCAGCTCCCGAGGGCTGGCCGCGCGCGGGCCCAGGCCGAGAATTTCGCCCAGATGTGCGGCGATGCGCGGCGCGACTTCCTTCAGCTCCACGCGGCGGCCCAGCAGCTTTTCCAGAGACGTGGCCCGCTTGCCGGCGATCCCGCAGGGCACGATCAAATCAAAATAACGCAGGTCCGTCGAAACGTTGTACGCAAATCCATGCGAGGTGACCCATCGGCTAAGGTGCACGCCAATAGCGCCGATCTTCTCTTCATCCTTACTTTCTTTAACCTCCTCACCTTCCTTCACTTCCCCCTTGCTGCAGCCGCCCGGAATTTCCACCCACACGCCGGTCCAACCCGCCACGCGTTTCGAGGCAATGCCGAAATCCGCCGTGGCGCGAATCATGGCCTCCTCGAGGCTGCGGACATACCACGCCACGTCGCGGCGAATTTCGTTGAGATTCAGGATGGGATAGCCGACCAGTTGCCCCGGCCCGTGATAGGTGATGTCGCCGCCGCGGTTGGTCTCAAAAAACGAGACGCCCATCTGCCGCAACATTTGGTCCGGAGCGCGCAGGTTGGAGATTTTCCCGCTACGGCCAAGGGTGATTACGTGGGGATGCTCGCAGAGCAGCAGAAGGTCAGGGACGGCTCCGGCCTTGCGCGCGGCGACGGCGCGCCGCTGCAGCTCCCACGCCGCGCCGTACTCCATGAGCCCGAGATCAACGACGAGCAATTCCTTCATGCCGGAAGACTCTGAACTCTAAACGCTCAACGCTTAACTTTCTTCGAGGCGACAATCCGCTCCACCTGGGCGGTGTGGTTGATGTCGTGCCCGGCCATCAGGGCCACGATATGTTCGATGGTTTCGACGCCGCGCTCGGCGTGCATCCCGTGGCGCTTCCACTGCTCGGGTGTGAGAGACTTCAACAAGGCCAGATTGGCTTCCCGCGCCGCGCGAAAGGCGGCGAGCGATTTTCGCGCGTCGCGCTTCTCATAGTGCCCCGCCGCCGCCCAAGCATCTTGATCAAACGCTTGGATCGGTGTTCCCGGCGCCCCCAGAATCTGGCGCATGCGCCAGCCCACCATGACTTCGCAATCCGCCAGATGCGCGACAATCTCCCCGGCAGACCATTTCCCCGGGGCCGGCTTTTGGCGCAGCTTCGCGGGCGAGGCGCGCTGAATGAGCCGGCCGAGTTTCCTGGGCGTCTCCGCTTGGATTTTCAAGGGCTTCCGTCCACCGAGATTGGCCAATATCCTCTGGGTGTATTCCTGCGGCGTTTCCTGCATTTACGTGACTCTCCTTCCAGCCTCCAGCTTCTAACTTTCGACCTCCAGATCACGCGTTTATCGACAATCCTCGCACGGCCGCGACGGCGTCGGCCATGGCCTCCCAAACCGTGGGGTGCGCGTGAACCGTGGACATCAAATCGTCCACGGTGGCCTCGAGCTGCAGCGCGGCCACCGACTCTGCGACGATTTCCGTGGCGAGGGGGCCGATGATGTGTACGCCGAGAAGTTCCGCGGTAGCCTCGTCGCTGACCACCTTGATGAAACCTTCATGGTGGCCCAGGATGGTGGCCTTGCTGTTGCCGATGAACGGGAATTTCCCGGTTTTCACCGCGTAGCCGGCCTCGCGCGCGGCGCGCTCGGTGAGGCCGATGGACGCCACCTGCGGCTCGCAGTAAGTGCAGTTGGGAATGCGCGTCTTCTCGAGCGGCGGCATGATCTGCTTCCCGGTAATTTTGGCGACGCAGGTGATCCCTTCCATCGAGGCGGCGTGCGCCAGCTGCGGCATCCCGGCGACGATGTCGCCGATGGCGTAGAGCCGCGGCTCGGCCGTCTCCATGTAGGGACCCGTGTGAACGAACCCGCGCTCCAGTTTCACTTGCGACTTTTCCAGGCCCAGATTGTCGGTCAGAGGCCTGCGCCCAACGGCCATCAGCACCTTCTCGGCGGAAACACTCTGCGACTTTCCCGTCTTGTCGGTGAAGGAAACCGTGGCGCCCTGCGCGTCCTTCTTCACGCTGTCCACTTTGGCTTCGGTGAAAATCTGGATGCCCTTTTTCTTCAGCGCCTTTTCGAGCTCCCCCGAAATCTCCTCGTCCTCGATAGGCGTGATGCGCGGGAGCATTTCGAGCACGGTGACCTGCGTCCCGAACGAATTGAACACCGAGGCAAACTCGACGCCTACGGCGCCGGCGCCGACGATCACCAGCGTTTTGGGCACCGCCGGAAGCTGCAAGATTTCGATGTTGCTGAGGATCGTTTTCCCGTCGATTTCGACACCGGGCAGCGAGCGCGCTGCCGACCCCGTCCCAAACATGATGTGGGTGGCTTCTATTTCAGTGACCTGCCCATCCTTTTCGACGGTCACGCGCCCCGGGCCCGCCCACTTGCCCCAACCCTGCATCTTGTCCACTTTGTTCTTGCGGAAGAGAAACTCGATGCCCTTGGCGTGCTTGTTGACCACTGCTTCCTTGCGCGCCAGCGTCGCCGGCCAGTTCAGCGAGAACTCCTTCACGTCGATGCCGAATTCCTTGGCGCGCTTGAACGTGTCGTAAATCTCCGCATGGTGCAGCAGCACCTTAGTGGGGATGCAGCCGACGTGCAGGCAGGTGCCGCCCAGGTAGCCGTCCTTCTCGACGCACAGGGTCTTCAGGCCCCACTGCGAGGCGCGAATGGCGGTGTTATAGCCCCCCGGACCGCTGCCGATGATTGCCAGATCGTATTTGGCCAAGTGTCCTCCGCGGCGCCGGGTGCGGGCTCTACTGGGAGCCCGCCGTAACATCGAAATGCCGCTCGAGGTGCAAGCGTTGGCGCGCGGCCGCTGGCGCGCGCACGGGGAATTAGATGAAGTGGAAGCACAGCCGGCTTCGGCCGCGCGCGACTGGAACCGGCTCGGCCGGCGTGCGCAGGTTCACAAAGCCCGCGCCAAAATTCCGCGCCTCGATTCTAGCAGCCGCTCCGATGGGTCGCAACTTGGCGGGGTATAAAGGGGTCTACTTCGCTTCGACCTTCGCTTCAGAAGCCAGCGTTTCCCGCACTTTGCGCAATAGCGCATCCCGCGTGAACGGCTTGGCTAACCAGGGGGTTTCGGCGTCGGCCGGACCGGAATGGGTGAAGCCGGTATAGCCCGACATGAACACCACCCTGGTATTCGGCCGGGTCGCCACCAGACGGGCGGCCAGGTCCCGGCCGCTCATCCCGGGCATCACCATGTCGGTGAGCATCAGGTGAATCGCTCCGCGGTGCTCGCGCGCGATCTCCAGGGCCGCCTCGGGAAGCTCTGCTTCCAGAACGGCGTAGCCGCTGGCCTCCAGCAGGTCGCGCGTCAAAGTTCGCAGGGCCTCCTCGTCCTCCACCAGCAAAATCGTCTCCGAGCCGCGCAACGACTCGGAGTGGCCGGCGGCCGGCTGTTGCAGGCGGTCCGTTGGTCCGACGAGGGGCAGATAGATCTTGAACGTGGCCCCCTGCCCCGGCTCGCTGTGCACCCAGATGTGGCCGCCGCTCTGCCGGACCACGCCGTAGACGGTCGAGAGACCCAGCCCGGTGCCCTTGCCCAGCTCTTTGGTGGTGAAAAACGGCTCAAAGATGCGCGCTTGTGTTTCCGCATCCATGCCGATCCCCGTATCGGACACTGACAGCATGACGTAGGCCCCGGGCGGCTGGGGCGCGTGACTGCGGGCGTACTCCTCATCCAGAAAAACATTCGAGGTCTCGACCACCAGTTTGCCACCTTGCGGCATGGCGTCCCGCGCGTTCACCGCCAAGTTGATGATCACCTGCTCGATTTGGCCCTGATCGGCCTTCACGCTGCCCAGCGCCGGGTCCAGCTGCGTGCGCAAGTCGATGTTTTCGCCAATCAGGCGTCGCAGCATTTTTCCAACGCTGAGGACAATGGCGTTCAGATCGAGGATTCGCGGCTCCAGGACCTGCTGGCGGCTGAAGGCCAGCAGTTGCCGGGTCAGCGAAGCGGCGCTTTGCCCGGCTTTCTTGATTTGCAGGCACTCCTTGTGCGAAGGGTCGTTCGGCGGCAGGCGATGTTCGAGGACTTCGCTGTAACCGATGATCACACCCAGCAAATTGTTGAAGTCGTGGGCGATCCCTCCGGTGAGCTGCCCCACGGCTTCCATCTTCTGCGTCTGGCGCATCTGCCGTTCGAGCTTCTTCTGCTCCGTGACGTCGCGGAAAATGGCGATTACGCATTCCTCGCCGGCGACGTCGATCAACTCCGCCGAATCCATGCCCATGCGCAGCTCCCCGGACTTGGTCCGGAAGGTGATCTCCATTTCCCGCACCGAACCCTTCTCCTTCAACATGCCGATGAAGCGGGTGCGTTCCTCGGGATGCTCCCAGAATTGCAGATCGCGGGAGGTGTTGCCGATTACCTCCTCGCGCGAATAGCCGGTTACACGGAGAAAACTCTCGTTCACGTCGATGTAGCGGCCTTCGGCAATGGTGGCGATGGTGATTGGCTCGGGGTTGGCGTCAAAGGCCTTGCGAAACATTTCCTCGGCCTTGCGGCGCTCGGTGATGTCCACAAAGGTCTCCTCGATCACTGCCGGCTCGCCGGGCGCGCCCGCGACCCAATTGGCGCTCCCCAGCAGCCATACCTTGCTGCCGTCCTTGCGCCGCAGGCATTGCTCGTAGTTGACGAGGCTTTTCACTCTATCGAGGATGCCGAGAAACGTCTTGCGATCTTCCGGTTGCAGGTACCGGTCCGTGAAGGAATCGGCCGCCAGCTCTTCCGAGGCACCGTAGCCGAAGATGCGGGCGCAGGCCAGGTTGCATTCCAGAACGCGCCCTTCCGGAGTGGTCCGCAAAGCGCCCGCAAGGCTTCGTTCGAACAACTGCCGGTAGCGCTGTTCGGCGGATTCCAGTTCGCGGGTCTGCGCGGAGAGCCGGCGGTCGAACACCGCGGTCAACACGGCGAGCGCCAGAATCATCAGCGTGACGACGGCGATGCCCGCGGTTCCGAAGACGGTGCCGCCGGTGGAGTGCGAGGTGTCCGGGACCAGGCCGTCCGCAGTGAAGTGGGCGGCAGCCATTCCGGTGTAGTGCATCACCGGGATGGCCAAGCCCATGACCGCAGCGCTGGCCAGCTTGCGCGAGGTGACGCCCTTTTCGTCCCGCGCCAGGAAGGCCAGGCGCAGAGCCACGAAGGAAATGGCGATGGCCAGAACGACCGACAGGGCCACCAGCCGTGGGTTGTAATGGCACATGGCGCTCGAGCGCATCGCCGCCATGCCGATGTAGTGCATGCCCGCGATCCCCGCGCCCATTACCACGCTGCCCGCTATGGCGCGCCGCAGGCTCATGTCCTTGCCGCTCACAACGTACAGCGCCACGCCCGAAGCCGCGATAGCCACCCGGAGCGATGCCATGACCGTGGGCCAGTCGTAGCTCACCGGCACCGGCAAATGAAACGCCAGCATGCCGATGTAGTGCATGGACCAGATGCCCAGGCCCATGGCTCCTGCGCCACCCAACAGCCAGAGGATGAGAGCCCGTCCCCTGGCGGCGGTGACGCGGCCCGCGAGGTCCAGCGCGGCGTAAGACGCGCAGATGGCGATCAGCACCGAGAGCGCGACCAGGCGAAGGTCGTAGGTGCCCGCCAGAAATGGAGTTGCGGTAGGCAAGGGTGATCCGTCGGGCGCTTTCTGGATGGCTACGCCCCGGGGCCGTTTTCTTTTGCTTCCTTCGAATGGCCGTCGCGGCCCGGCCCGCGGAGCGGCCCGTTCCGGCTGCAACAGGGTCAAACTATTGATTTGAAAGGGAGAAAATGGCCTTTAGTTACTGCCCATAATCTTCCACAATTGGATATGCTAGAGGGCGCTGCATACAATCGTCAATCGGGGCGATTCCCTTTGATTACAAACCAGATGTTGCCGAGTTAGACACCTAGCGATTCCAGATCGCTGCCAAGTGCCTGATTCCATGCGCTCCTTGACCGTCCTTTGAGGCGTTTGTTAGCGTAAGGTGTCCCGCTGGGCCGCTTGCAGCATCGCGCTCCGCGGTTGATCATCGACTTAAGGACACATGGATACAATTCACATCACCATGCCGGACGGCGCTGTTCGCGAGGTGCCGCTGGGCACTACGGCGGCGGAGATTGCACAGCAGATTTCGCCGCGCCTCGCCAAGGAAGCCCTGGTGGCGCGTGTCGCGCCCATCCATTCCCTCGGCGGCGGGACTGCAGCTGCGGCGGCAGCGGTGGCCGCCGGGACATCTCCTGACGCGGCGCCCGAAGCACGCTTGTCCTCGGCGTCGAATGGCGAAGGTTTCCTCGTCGATCTGCGCGCGCCGATCGATCAGGACGTGAAGCTCTCCATCCTCACGCCGAAAGATCCGGAAGCAATTCAGGTGCTGCGGCATTCCGCGGCGCACTTGCTCGCCGCGGCGGTGCTGGAGCTTTTCCCCAACGTCAAGCTGGGCATCGGCCCGCCGATCGACACCGGATTTTTTTACGATTTCGTGCGCGACGAGCCGTTTACGCCCGATGATCTCGCGCGCATCGAAAAGAAAATGCGCGAGCTGGCCGCGCAGGACATTCCCAACGAACGCAAAATGCTGCCGAAGCCCGAGGCGCTGGAGCTGTATCGCAAATGGGGCCAGGGCTTCAAATGCGAGCTGGTCGAGGAGCGCGCCATCGAGCCAATGGTTTCTTTTTACACCACCGGGAAATTTATCGACTTCTGCCGCGGGCCGCACATTCCGTCCACCGGGCGCATTCGCGCCTTCAAGCTGATGAGCGTCGCGGGCGCTTACTGGA
>Ga0210398_10002668_pt1 | contig 17302 bp, 14 predicted proteins | sample IncBWC4OmetaG_FD_161047 | JGI IMG/M metagenome (GOLD analysis project Ga0210398, IMG submission 161047) | Forest soil microbial communities from Barre Woods Harvard Forest LTER site, Petersham, Massachusetts, United States - Inc-BW-C-4-O | ecosystem: Environmental > Terrestrial > Soil >... | reverse complement strand
ATCGGCATACGAAAAGCAATACGGGCTAGCAGAAAAACCGCGCCGTAAAATGCAATCGTGCCAACGCACAACGCGATCACTAGCGGGAGATCCTGGCTTAGTTCCGCGCGCGAGGACGTAACTGTACCGGCAAAAAGCGCCAATGGCACCGCGTAAAGCAGCACCATCCGATTCAGGATTGAGGCTTCCTTCTGACCAAAATCGTGGTGCCAAGCGGCCATGAGGCCGAGCAGAAACGTCACGACCATTGGAAGAAGCGCGCCCAAAATCGTTCTTAGCATCGCCGTTCTACTCTTTACACTAGGGGTTCTCCAATCGGGTGCATGCCCTTGGCCCGCTGTTAGCAACTGCATAACTAAACCGAATGGCTTCTCTGTGTCAACCGTTTCATTGCGAAATGGGACGCTGACCCAATTCATGTGTTCGCCAGTCTCATAATTCTCATCAATTCGGATGGGTTGCGGATGGTCGATTCACATTCTTTGCATTTTGTTTCCCGAGGTTGCTGATTTTGTCTGCCTTCTACCCCACCTTAAATTCAAAGCTGGAGCGCGAATCACCCGGGAGTAATCCACATGCCTAACGCGCTATCAACCGGTAAAGTGGGGTTTTCCCAGTTTCCGGTTACGCTAATCGGGACTCAGCCCCTGGCGAGCGAGCCGGGTCCGTCGCTGAGTCTTAGTGGCTGTGGAACAGCCACATTGACGTATTCCGGGCTGCGCAGTACATCTGGAAGCACCTTTTCACCTTCCACGCGAGCCCATGCGATTGCGGGTCGATGGTCGGCGATTCGGACATTTGAAGCAGAACTTCACTTTACCGGTGAGCGCGTCGAAGTATTCGTCGCTGGTCTTCACTAAGCCTCTCAGCGGCTGTGATCGCTCCAGCGCGCGATGGTGGCGTCGGGGCCGACGGCCCAGGCGGCGCCATCGAGGACGGCGATGGCGTTGAGGTCGAGGTCGCCGGTTCGCGTCCAGTGTGCGCCCTGGTCGGTGCTCACGTCTTCGCCGCCCGTGCCGACGGTCAGAAGCGTGTTGCGATCGAGGAACGCGACCGCTGAGCGGAATCCTCCTGGCGGTCCCGCGGCGAGATTCCACGTGGCGCCCTGGTCGAGCGAGTAGGCCACCGTGCGTTCTGGGCCAGCGTCATCGTTGTAATCCCCACCGACGACAACAAGGATGCTTCCCAAGCGAGTGATCGAGAACGCTCCCCAGGACGGATTGCTTTTTGCGATGGGCGTGTCCGTGACCGTCCAGGTGCGGCCGAGATCGGGCGAATGAAAGACTCGCGCGGCACCTTGGCCTGTGACGAAGTAGATTTCGCGTTTGTCGTAGATCGCGAGGCAGGAACCGCTCGCGGCGAAGGCTCTTTCGTCGGGGAGGGCTGGGGGCATCGTGTCACCCGGGAGTTCTTTCCAGTGCTCGCCATCGGTCGTGCTGATAAGTACGAATTTCCCGTCGACGGGATCGCTGAGCGCGAAGCATTGCTTTTCGGAGATGCAGACGAGCGCATCGAGGAAGAACTGCGGGCGCGAGCCAGAAAATTGGAGCGTCCAGGCGTCGCCGCCGTCGTGGGTCTTGTAGATGCGTGACATTTTTCCCGGTCCGCTGGACATGACGTAGGCGAGCTTCTCATTGAAGGCTTGGATTCCGCGGAGATCGAGCACCCGGTCGCTACGGATGAGGCGGCGTGTATAGTGGTTGCCGCCGTCATTTGATCTAAGCAAACGGCTATTTGAACCCGAGGCCCAGATGACCGGGGCAGGGTGACGCTCCGAATTGCGGGCGTGAGTGGCGGAGACGGCGCGAAGATTTGAGTTCCAACGGCTTGCCTGCATGGAGCTAGTTTCGATGGTCCAGGATTGAGCGGCAGCGGGGGAGACAAAGAGAATCGTAAGCAGAAGGATGCGCACGGGGGCGCATTCTAACAGCAATCCTAAGGGAGCGGACGAACATTAAAACTTCCGTGACTTCGTCGATCACCTCTGTAGGGATGGGGCTCTATTCGAGGCGATTATGTATTGAATTGGGTCCGGGCTGCATCCTGACAACGTTTCGCTTCGCTGAATAATTCTTTTGCCGGCTGCTCAAGCGCTTCTAGATTGGATGGTAGCGCCTATGTAATTATTAGAGTGCTTGACCCGAAAAAAAGGTTGGACGGCGAACCTAGCCGATTCTGGAGAAATGAACCGGGAGCACTGGCGCTTGGGATTTCGCGAATAGCTCCCGATCCCTCTCGGAGCGACGCTCTCATCAGGACAGCCCTCGGAATGGAGCTTGTCAGGGCCTGGGAGCGCAGTCTAGGACGAAGACATTTATACCCTGCGACTTTTTTCGCGTCTCCCACTAACCCAATAATGGAAAGCGCGCCCCTGACCGCTTTTGGGGCGATCAAGGGTGTCAGGTAGAACATGCGTGAAGATAGGTGAGCGAGATTTCTAGCTACTAAGCGACAGCCTTCTTGGCTTGTGCCCTGACCTTAGCCCATCGCGCTTTCATAGCTTTTGAAATCTTGGCTCTTCCTTTCGCGGATAACACGTGCTTCTTTGCGCGGGTGATGTCTCGCGTTGCGGTCCTACCAAGCGCCTTTGCCGCGGACCGCAAACCAATCAAATCGCCCTGCAACTTAGCTAACTGCATCTTCACCTTCTTTTCTTCGCGTCTGATTGCTGCCAATATGCTCATGAATCCTCCCCGAGCAATCTACATGAGAGATCGACTTCCATCAATCCCGTAGGGGATCGATCGGGCTGCCGTTACCCCTGGCGCAGGCCACATATAACCGTCCAGCGCTAATGGACCTGGGCGGGTATACACGATACGATTGCCATTCGGAGTGACTTATATTGCCGCTGGAAAATGCGCTGGGCAGGACGGTTTCGGGCAAGACGATTTTGTTGACCGGTGCGGGAGGTTCGATTGGGTCTGCATTGGCCAAAACCGTCATACGCCTTGGGCCGCGGCGCCTGATCGTTCTCGACAACTCGGAGCGAAATCTAAACGAAATCGATCTCGAGTTAGCCTCAATTGATCGCGATTCGCACACGCCTGTGCTTGGCGATATTTGCGACGCGAAGCTGTTATCCGAGCTTTTCAAGCGCTACCGCCCAGAGGTTGTGTACCACGCTGCGGCTTTCAAGCATGTTCCGCTGACGGAGAACAACCCTTTTGCGGCAGTGCGCAACAATGCTCTGGGAACCGCGAGTCTTGCGAGAATCTCGCAGGCGGAAGGGGTCGCGAACTTTGTCATGGTCTCGACGGACAAAGCCGTCAATCCCATCAGCATCATGGGCGCTTCGAAACGTGTAGCGGAACTTGTGCTACTACGTTTGAACAATCCCAAGAACCAAATGAGTTCGCTGCGCCTGGTAAATGTATTGGGCTCGCAGGGGAGTGTTGTCCCGAGGTTTTTGGGTCAAATCTCCCGCGGTGGTCCCGTCACCGTTACACACCGGGATGCGTCCAGATACTTCTTAACGATCGGCGAAGCTGTCGACCTGATACTGCTTGCATCTGGACTGGAGGAAAGCGGAGGCATCGTCGTTCCTCAATTGGGGGCGCCGGTAAGAATCTTAGACCTCGCCCGTGAATTGATAGCTCAGGCGCGATCCCAAACCGGTACAGACACCCCCATTACGTTCATCGGCCTTCGATCCGGAGACAAAATGTCGGAGGAATTGCTTTCCAGGGATGAATCTGCGGAGCCGACAAGCGATCGCAGACTCTTGCGCGTCAAGACGAGAGAAATTCCTGCAGGCAGATTTGATGTTTACATGGAGGAGCTTGCACGCAGTGTTGATCAACTCAACCTTACTTCCATGATCGAAACGCTCTGCCAAATCGTACCCGATTATCGGCCGACCGAATCACTATACCCGTCCACGCAAGGACCTGCGGCTTGACGCTATGAAACGAAAAATTGCGGTAATCACGAGTTCGCGAGCCGACTACGGACATTTGTATTGGCCCTTGCGAGATTTATCGAAGAACGTAAATGTCGACCTGCAACTGATTGCACTCGGTTCGCATTTGTCTCCCGAATTTGGGAATACGGCTCATGAAATTGTAAACGACGGCTTTGCAATCGATTCCCGGATCGAGTGTTTGCTTAGTTCTGATACCGATGTCGGCATGGCCAAGACGATCGGCGTGGCCACGCTGGGCCTGGCTGACCTACTGGGGCAGACGCGGCCGGACCTGCTTTTGCTCATCGCGGATCGTTACGAGATGCTGGCCCCGGCGTCGGTTGCGCTCGCATTGCGCATTCCGATTGCCCACATCGAGGGCGGAGAGGTGAGCGAGGGTGCGATCGACGATAGCGTGCGCAACGCTCTTACAAAATTGAGCCATATCCACTTTACTGCAACCCTTGCCGCCCGCGACCGAGTGATCGCGATGGGCGAAGAAGAGTGGCGCGTACACCGTGCCGGGGCTCCCTCCCTCGATCATCTGCGCAGGCGAACACTGCTCAGCCGAGAGCAAGTTGAGCAGCGGCTAGCGCTCAGTTTCCAAACGCCCACCATTCTCGTTGTATACCATCCGATGACCATCGCCCGTGATACGCTGCAAGAGACGGACGCCCTGTTTGCCGCCCTGGAAAGTGTCACGGACCAAATTTTGTTCTGCTACCCGAACGCGGATGCTGGCAGCAGAGCTTTGATCGATCGGACGAAGTTGTTCATAACCCGCCGAGGGCGCGGAAAAATCTTCACCAATCTAGACTCGGTAACCTACTTGAGCCTTTTGCGTCAGGTCGAGGTGTTGGTCGGGAACTCGAGCAGCGGAATTATGGAAACCGCGTCCTTTTTGCTTCCCACCGTCAACGTTGGGTTACGACAACAAGGGCGCGAGCGGGCACGAAATGTACTGGACGCAGTCGCTCATCCCAGCTCCATCCTGGAAGCGGTGCGCATAGCAAGAACGCCCGAATTCCGTCAATCCCTGTTAGGCACGACCAACCCCTATGGAGAAGGGTTTGCTTCCGAGACGATCGTCCGCGTGCTCACCAGCGTTCCTCTCTCGCAGGATCTCCTGATGAAACGTCATCCCCGGGTTCCTGTCCCGGCTCCTGCACTGGGCGGCGCGCAACGCTCATGAGGATACCGCTGTCGGCTCCGGACATCACGGAACAGGATATAGCGGCAGTGACTGGCGTGCTTCGCACTTCGAGCCTTAGCTTGGGTCCTAAGGTCCGGGAGTTCGAGCGCGCCATCGCTCGCTACGTGAATGCCGCTGATGTGATTGCCGTAAACTCTGGGACCAGCGGGCTGCACTTATGTATTCGAGCCCTCGGTATTTCCGAAGGCGATGAAGTGATCGTGCCGTCCTTCGCGTTCATTGCTGTCGCGAATGCGGTCCGCTATGAAAGGGCTACGCCCGTATTTGTTGATGTCGACCCACAAACGCTCAACCTCGATTCGATCCTATTAGAAGCAGCGATCACTTCCAGAACACGGGCCGTCATTGTGGTACACACTTTCGGATGTCCAGCAGAGCTGTCCAGCATATTGGAAATCGCCCGACGCCGCGGCCTGTATGTCATCGAAGATGCGTGTGAGGCCATCGGCGGCGAATACGAGGGACAAAAAGTTGGAGTTTTCGGGGACGTCGGGGTCTTTGCCTTTTATCCGAACAAACAGATTACGACAGGCGAAGGCGGGGCTGTCGTTACCAATAACTCCGCAATCGCGACCAAGGTCAGAAAACTCCGCAATCAAGGCAGGAACGATTCACAGGAGTGGTTTCAGCATTCGGAATTGGGATACAACTACCGGATTTCCGACATCAATTGCGCCCTCGGAATCCAGCAACTCAAGAGAATCGATGCCATTCTGGATCGCCGGGAATCAATCGCTCGCGAGTACACTGACATACTACGTTCCGCTCCAGACCTAATCATCCCGGCGATGGCCTTGCCACGTCGCAAAATCAGTTGGTTCGTCTACGTGGTCCGACTGGCTAGCCGCTTCAGCGAGGCCCACCGCGATTGGATCGTCAACGAAATGAGGTCCCAAGGGATCGCTCTGGGCAGGTACTTCGCACCAATTCACTTGCAACCCATTTATCAGTCATCCGCCAGCAAGAAAGCTGTTCTCCCTGTGACAGAGTTTCACGCGTCACGCTCCCTCGCATTGCCATTCTTCAATCGAATCCGGGAAGAGGACATCAAGGAGGTCTGTCGCACGCTGGTCGAGCTGATTCGATTGGCGTGACCGGCACCACTTCGCAATATCAAATTTGTGATGGCGAATACGACCAGGGCCAGCAGAGCGTCGGCGGCGATAGCGAACAGAAACCATGCGAACCGCGGACGTCGTTTCGGCACCTCGAGCAGATTCTCAGAGAGGTCCGGTAGAAAAGCGGTATGCGACGGCCGATGCGCGCTATGCGCCATGTGAATTAATTTACATTCTAGGTACATACTAGGCAGGGATGCGCCGTAACCGGCGAGGTTTGCGAGGTCCACGGACACGGCGAGATTAACTGTTTCAACAATCAATGATCCTGTTCAATTTAGTCCATTGACATAAGTACCCTAGCGTACATAATGGTTCCGTAAGAATCTAGCGGCTCTTGCAGGCGTAGTCATGGCTAAAGCGCCCGATGCCACAACTAGAAAATCCCCACGAAGAAGCGCTTTTGACGCTCAAGCGTTCCTGGAATCTGCGAGCGTGTCCAGCAAAGTTACGGAGTTTCGGCGCACCGAAATTATCTTTCGGCAGGGCGATCCTCCCAAACACATCTATTACATTGAGGAAGGCGGCGTCAAACTCTCCGTTTTAAGTAATTCTGGCAAGGAGGCCGTCGTATCGCTTCTGGGGCGGGGCGAGTTTTTTGGCGAAGGATGCCTGACCGGGCTGCCCTGCCGCACGGCAACAGCGGCAGCTATCGCTCCTTCCACGGTGCTTGCCATTAAAAAAGAGGAAATGATTCGCGTGCTGCACGCCGAACATGCCTTGTCCGACAGTTTTATCTCGCACATGCTCGCGCGCAATATCCGTCTTGAAGAAGACTTGGTGGATCAACTCTTTAATTCCAGCGAGAAACGGCTAGCGCGTACTCTTTTGTTGCTCGCCCGTTATGGCAAGCAGGGCCAACCGCAAAAACTGCTCCCCCGAATATCGCAAGGGATGCTAGCAGAGATGATCGGAACCACGCGCTCTCGCGTCAATTTTTTCATGAATAAATTCAAAAAACTGGGATTTATTCACTACAATGGCGGCCTGCACGTCGACGACTCCCTGCTAAGCGTTGTTCTGCACGACTGATTCATGAAATCGCGAATGAACGATAAAATTGCAAGAAGTAGCGTGCCCTCAGCAACCAGCTCGAGCGTTGGCTGGAGCAAGCAGCGAATTTGCCGCCTAACTCCTGAGCGGGCGTGGCGCTTCTCAGGAGAACTACCGGTAGGATCGAGCGAGGCAAGCCTGCCGAGCCGAATTCTTATTGTAGACGATGATCCAGTGGTCGGCGAGTTGATCCAGGAAGTGGTCAGTTCGGCCGAGATGGAATCCCGGTCAACAGAAGCGCGTTCCCGGTTACGAATCTCCTAACCGATCAATTACTTTGTGCTGACGCCTTGGCGGAAGTGTCGAGAACCAGCAAATTCAGGAAGAGAATGATTTGTGTCTGCTCGCGCTCTTGTTCAAGAGTGGTGTCCGTGTTTTTTGCGAGGTCCGCGAGCCGGTTGGACAAGACTCGCAAGGCAACCTCACGATTAACGTAAGCAGCGTCCTGGAGGGGAATCATCACCCAGCCTCTTTTGGTCTTCTCGAATTCCAGAGACTCTTCTCTCCAGCGAGGCTGGGAGCCCGTTTGCGAATCTGCAGGAGCGGCTAGCGATTCGATGCGAACAAGCGCCGTTCCGCGCTTGCCCTTAATTTGCACTGCCAGGACACGTAGCTCGCGGTACACGACGATGGATTTGCCGCCCCCGTTCAGGCGGCCCGTACGCAGGGATTCGCCGAAATCCTGATTCATTTCGACAAATGCGGCTGCGACTTCCTCTGGTGAAGGGTTTTTCCCTGCCACGTGAAGAACGATTTCGCGAGGAGTCTCGACTGTCGCGGAACCGGAGGTGTCGGCCGCAGGGACCGGGTGCGGCGCGCGCGCTGCTATCGGCTTGGACCGTTCGGAAGGCGGATGGTTCTGCGAACTGCGGCTGTCGCTCTGAACCTGAAGCGGTTTGCGATCCGGGCGATCCGCAGCCTCGAGCGTGCGATCGGCCTGGAGCGATTTGTCGGTCACGTAGCGGAAGAAACGAGCGATACCGCGCGAGCGCCAGTAGGGCGAGTCATAGAATTGCGTGTCAGGACCGGAACTCAGGAAGCTGAAGAAAGAGTGTTGTTGGGTATCGATGACGATGCCGACATGGCCGTGCCAGACAACCAGGTCGCCAGCCTGAGCGACGCGCACGCGTGTGAAATTCCTGTTGCCGATGTAGAGTTCGCGCGAACTGGCGTACTCGTAGGGAAAGCCCGCTTGTTGGTAAATATCGTGAACGAGATGGGAACAGTCCGTTTCCGATTCCGACTCGACGTCTAACTTGGGAATGGCGGCCAGAATCTTCCGACCCTCCGTTCTAGCGATGGGACGAGGTCCGGGTGTTTCCGCAGAGGCTGGCCGGACATTCGGGCCGAGCGCCGTCGCCAGGCACAATGTTGCGAAGATGAATCGACCCATCATTTTATAAGTCTCGCAGAACGCGGCAAAAGCCGCACTGGCCATGCCGCGAAGACGATACTGTCCGGCGGTACAGGTCCCCTTTTTTTGCTGGGCGGCGAAGGAATTAACAAGAAGCTTTGAGGCTGGTGGCTATAAACCCGCCGAAGGAAGATGTTTGGGCGATTCCCATGGTTACAGCGCGAGTGCGCGATTCGCCATGGAATCAGTCCTGAATTTTCAACGAGATAGCAAAGTAGGCGTTTCCTTTGGGCCGTCGCTCTGCGGCGGCACCATCTGAGGCGTCAAAACACGGAGTACTATCTGCGTACCATTGAGACCACCCACGCCCGACTGATATTCTGAGGGCTGCCCTACCACCCTCAGACCCGTTCAAGTGTCTCCGTAAAGGCGGCGAGCCATGGATGCTGAAAAACTCCGCGTCGCGCGGGAAAAGCTTACACGCGTCTTCCGTTATCTTGAAGCGCTAAACCAACACCGCAATCCAGCGAAACGCCAGCTTCGCGAACAACCCTGGACCTTATGGATGCGCGACCTCCCCGATCACGCGTGCGTTCAAAGGGGCGCTGCCAGGACCAGCTCTGCAAAGGCCAAAGCCCAGAACGGCCAGACCATGGAAGGCCCGAGTCACATTTTGAAAGTTCGACGTCCCCGCTTGACACGCCCGCCCGACCCGCCGCAAGAGATTTCGGCATGGCTCGAGGACGGGTGGGACGACCCTTGGAACTCGGTCGCCGTCGAGGAAACACAACAGGACCGAGAGAAGGGCGCCGAACCACGGATTGTGAAGTTTGCCGACGATCCTGCAAGAAGCGCAGCTCTGGCGCGGTGGAAGCTTATACGCGACCCGTGGGTGGAGAGCGAAAAGCCTGCTCGCGCGGCGATGAAAATCTTCGAAACGTTCTACACCCTCTACGGCCGTATCGATCGAGAAGCCGAGCGCGTGGAACTCATTCTCGGAGATGGCATCCTTGGTTGGCGGCGCGCCGAAGGCAGCATTTTCCATCCAATCCTGCTGCAGCGTCTTCAATTGCATTTCGATGCTTCCGTACCCGAGTTCACCCTCTGCGAAGCGGATCATCCGGTCGAATTGTACTCGGCGTTGTTCCAGTCCATGTCCGATGTGGACGGACGTGTGATCGGCCGGTGCCGCGAGGAATTGGACGAAGGCGGTTTCCATCCGCTCATCAACGGATCGACGTCCCGCTTTCTGCAGCGCCTGGTTGTGCAGCTGTCTCCGCGCGGAGAGTTCCTGGAAGACCAGGCACCGAACAAGGAAGCAAACGACCCGTGTATTGGCCGCGACCCGGTGCTGTTTTTGCGTGCGCGCAACTTGGGGTTTGCCGCTGCAATCGAGGGCATCCTCGCGGACCTGCGGACACGGGAAGATTTACCGTGGTCCCTGTTGAATATCGTGGGAGAGGAGTCGCCAATTTCCGAAGTTGCAGACTCGGATTTGTCCTCGAACACCATTTACGCGGATGGCGAAGTGCTGCTCAGCAAACCGGCCAATCCAGAGCAGATCCGAATCGCTCAGCAGCTCGAGGAGCACGGCGGCGTTTTAGTGCAGGGCCCTCCAGGCACGGGGAAAACGCACACGATCGGCAATCTTGTTGGCCATTTGCTCGCGCAGGGCAAGAGCGTGCTGGTCACCAGCCATACAACCAAAGCGTTGCGGATGGTGCGCCATCACATTGTTCCAGAACTGCGCCCGTTGTGCGTCAGCCTGCTGGAAAGTGACCTGGATAGCCGCAAGCAGCTCGAAAGCGCCGTGGGTTCCATCGCTGAAAGATTGTCGCGCGCCGATGCCAGTTCGCTCGAAAAGGAAGCGAAGAAACTGGAAGCCGAACGTCTGGATGTGCTGAAGAGACTCGGCGAAATCCGAAGCCAGCTCGCCGACGCGCGCGCCGACGAATATCGGGAGATTGCCATTGCTGGAAAGTCGTGGACGCCTGCCGACGGCGCACGCCACGTCGTGCAGGCGAAGGAAGCGCACGGCTGGATTCCGGGCCCCGTCGCCGCGGTAGCGCCGCTGCCTGTTTCCCCCGGCGAGCTGGCCGACCTCTACCGAACCAGTGTCTCGATCTCCCGCGAAGACGAGAATGAGCTTTCCGGTCATCTTCCAGAGCTTAACGATCTTCCGCGAGCCGACGACTTCGAAGCGAGTGTGAGCGAGCGCAACCGTCTCGCCATGGAAGACCTCGATTTACGCTCCGATCTGTGGGAGTCGCAGGCCGCACAGAGCTCACCCGAAGAAATCGAAGGACTAGCCGCTGCTCTGGTTCAGGCAGTCGAGCCTCTTTCCGGCAAAGATAAATGGAAACTCGCCGCTGTGTACGCCGGCAAATATGGTGACGTGCACCGGCAACCCTGGGATCAACTCGTTCGCTTCGTGCGGCTGGTTCATCGCGAAGCCGCAAACGCGCAAGAATCATTCGTCAAATACGGCCCCGAGGGGAACGGTCCTTCCGCCGCGAAAGAACAGGAGCGCATCGCCGGCGAAATCCTGGCGCACCTCGAAGAAGGCGGGAAGCTGGGTTCGATTACGTTGTTTACGCATAAGGCTTGGAGGCAATTTCTGGAACAAACGAAGGTGAACCGAACGCGCCCACGGTTGCCCGAACATTTCCAGGCACTGCGCCAATTCTTCCGGCTTAAGGGCCTCCGCGAGGATCTCGGCGCGCGGTGGGACCGGCAAGTAGCGGCTCTCGGCACTCCTCATTCAGCAGAAATGGGTGAGGAGATCGAGAAAACCTTGATGCAGTTCTGCGACTCCATCGAACAATGCCTGGACTGGCAAAAAAACACTTGGGTCGCGTTGCAGCGACAACTCGAAGACCTTGCCTTCCGGTGGGACAAATTCCTCGCCGAACAGCCAGCCATCGTTGGTGCGGAGGGCGAGTTGGCGCGTATTCACCTTGCGGTGACCGACGCCCTGCTTCCCATTCTCGATTCGCGCTACAAGAAACTGAGACTGCTGCAACTCCAGGAAGACCTTCGTGATCTCAAAGGCCGGCTCAAACCCGCTGGGCGCGTAGCGAAGGCTTCCAAAGTCGTCAACCAACTCCTCGCTGCTGTCGCCGAGGAGAATCCCAATCGCTATCGTCAAGCCTACGAGCGCCTGCTCGAACTCAAGAGCAAGCAGGCGGACCTTGACCTGCGCCGCACCTTGCTTGCAAAACTGGAAACCGCTGCCCCGGCCTGGGCCGGAGCGATTCGCAATCGTACCGGTGTGTATGGACGAGGCGAACCACCGCGCGACACGGCCTCCGCCTGGACTTGGCGACAGCTCAATGACGAGCTCGATCGCCGCAGCAGTGTTTCCCTTGAGGCTCTACAAACCAAGAGCGAAAAACTGCGCGAGCAGTTGCGCCGCACGACCGTCGAGCTCATTGACAAACTCTCCTGGGGCTCGCAAGCCCGCCGCACCTCTTCACGGCAGCGTCAGGCGCTCGTCGGATGGCTCGACACCATCCGCCGCATCGGCAAAGGTCACGGAATGCGCGTTTCTCTGCTGCGCACCGAAGCCGCCAGGAAAATGAGCGAGTGCCGCGGAGCCGTGCCCGTGTGGGTCATGCCGCTCTCGCACGTGGTAGAAAACTTCGACCCGCGCACGACTCGCTTCGACGTGGTGATCATTGACGAAGCCAGCCAAAGCGATGTGATGGCACTCGTCGCCCTGTATCTGGGCAAAACTGTCCTCGTCGTTGGCGACCACGAACAGGTCAGCCCGTCCGCCGTCGGACAGGACTTGGGCGTCATTCAGAACCTCATTTTCCAATATCTGCGTGGCATCCCGAACTCCGACCTTTACGACGGACAAATCTCCATTTACGATCTCGCCCGCCAATCTTTCGGCGGGACCACTTGTCTTGTCGAACATTTCCGGTGCGTTCCCGAAATCATTCAGTTCAGCAATATGATTTCTTACGACGGGCGCATCAAGCCTCTGCGCGATGCGAGTCGCGTCCATCTGCGCCCGCACACCATCGCGCATCGCGTGACTGGCTCCAGTCGCGATGGCAAGGTCAATCGCCAGGAAGCTCTGCACATCGCTTCGCTCGTCGCCGCCGCCATGGAGCAACCCGAATACCGCAAGAACGACGCGGGCCAGCCTTTGAGCATCGGCGTGGTATCCCTCGTCGGTGACGAACAAGCCATCGAAATCGACAACCTCATCCGCGCAAGTGTTTCGCCTGACCGCTATGAGCTTCATCGGGTTCTTTGCGGCAACGCCGCGCAATTCCAGGGTGATGAGCGTGACGTGGTGTTCATTTCGCTCGTCGATACTGCCGAACGGGGCGCGCTTTCCCTGCGCGATCAGGAACTCTTCAAGCAGCGTTTTAACGTCGCCGCCAGTCGCGCCCGCGACCAGATGTGGATCGTGCATTCGCTCAGCCCGCACAACGACCTGAAAGCCGATGACTTGCGCCGGCAATTGATTGAACATGCCGATGACCCCGCACGCCTTATGCGCGCACTCGAAGAGAAGGACAAACGTACGCAATCGAACTTTGAACGTGCAGTGATGAAATGCCTCGCCGCAGCGGGCTACCGTGTCACGCCGCACTGGAAGATCGGAACGTTTCGCATCGATCTCGTTGTCGAAGGCGAGGGCAAGCGTCTGGCCATCGAGTGCGATGGCGACCGCTATCAGCCACTGGAGAAGTTGTCAGAAGACATGGACCGCCAGTCTGTCCTCGAACGCATGGGTTGGATATTCACACGCATCCGCAGTTCGGCGTTTCTCCGCAATCCCGCTCGTGCGATGAAACCTGTCTTCGAAAAATTAGAGGCGCTGGAGATTCCATTTGCGGGTGAAACCAGAGAAATCCAAGAAAGTCCGTCCTCACATGAGGTGATCGACCAGGTGATCCGCCGCGCCGCAGAGCTTCGCGAGACTTGGTCGGAGACGAATGGCGTGGGTGCGCGTTCGTCGGCTCTGGCGTCGGCGGCCTCAAAGGTTTAGTGCGGGCCGCAGCCGTCTGGAGCCGAGGACAGTTCGCGAACGTTGCTTAGGCTAGTCGAAGTAATTGGGGTTCGCCACACTGCCTCGCTGAGCCGCGTGCTTAGTTCGCTGTATTCAGGCGCTCCTCGCGGTCGCGAAGTCCGCTACTGTGAAGTTACCGCGCGTTAGCTCCTGGTAAGTGACTGTGAAGGCAGCAGCCAAGAAAAAACACATCTCCTTCGGCTGGAATTTTTCTTGCTTCTCAGCCCACTTAATCGAGCGAGATGTGATTTGACCTACTGCGCCATGTGCTCGCTTGCGGGGCACAGTACCCCGGCGGTTTGGGTTTTCTCGACCAGCCGTTCTCATCGCTTCCTCGCGACGAAGCCTGTCAGTTCCGAAAGCAACAAAGCAGAAGGTGATCAAATTTGGCGACCATAGTTCTATTGGGGACTCGCGGCCCATACCTTCCTGTTTTTCTGCGTTCGTCCCCTGGCCGCGCGGATTACTCATGATTCTCGCCACCCGCACCCGGCTCCAGCAATCCGAGTCGGTCTTACGCATCGCTCCACTAGAATGGCCGCTCAGCGGACGGGCACGTGAGATTGTCAGAGACATTCCGAAGTCATGGCTGTGTGGGCGCAGGTGTGGGCGCAACGGAGGAAGGAAAAATGGCTCCGATTTTTTATAAGCGACACCAGATAGGGCACTTCGATTTTTCACTCCAACGGCAGTTAACCGAAGAGGGCGCGAAGCACCCACCAATCTGAGGGCAATCCAACGGCCATGCGAATTCCAGCTCCTCGTCGAGATCCTTCTGGAGAATCTGAACGCGGCGTTCGCCCACGCTTTGCAGGTCTGCGGCCGCGCTACGACAATTGCAACTCGGACTCCGGTCACGCTAATCGCGTTCCGGCTCTCGCCTCGCACCGAACAGTTTCTCGATCGTCTTGACGGGGTAAAAAGGCGGTTCGGGTGTTTGGGAAGAGGAATGAAATCGTGTCGCAAATAGAACTCGCGCGCCCTGTCGTCTTTGGCGTCAACGGCCACGACCGCCGAAGCAACTTCGCGAGTATTCGCCAGCACGCGCTTAAATGCATCGAGCAGCAAAAGTTCGCCAACGTTGCGGTCACGGAAGTTCTTGCTGACAGCTAGTCTGCCCAACAGAGTTGCTGAAACGTTCGGGTACCGGGGGAGCTGCTTTGCAACGTTATCAGGGCGGTCGGCGAGGCTTATGACGTGGGCCGAAAGCGTATGGAATCCAGCGATATTCTCTCCATCCGGCGTAATGACAAAGACTGCCGCAACGTGCTTGCTGGCGTCCTGGCCCGCTTGTTTTTGCAAATATCGGTCTAGTGCTTCCACTCCACACGAAAAATCCGCGCGATTGTGCTGGTCTCCGAGCGGTTCAATACGATATTGAACCGTGTCCAGCTCTCGATTCACGAGGCGCGCATTCGGGTTCTGTAGCGCCGGACAGCAGCCCTCATGCGAGCGCTCGGAGCTGGCGGATGCAGCAGCGCCTTGACGAATGCTTCTCGATCCCGGCCTGTCAGAGTCCACACCTCATGCCGCTCGATGGCCCGTACAGCAGCATCGTCGGCACTGGAAACCATGAAGTCAGAGATCGAAGTCCCTTTGAGACTGGCCGCATATTCGATGCGGCGTTTCTGCTCGGGATTGAGTCGCGCTTTGACCCTCTCGATTTTCTTGAACTGTCTTTGTTGCGTCTTGAGCACCAGGGCCATCGTATCCTCACGGAACTAGTGTACGGTGATCTACCGTACATTGCGATGGGCGTGAGGCTTCTTTGCTCGAAGCTTCGGCGCTCTCATTCCTGCGGGAATTGGGATATTCTTCCGGCGCCCCGGATCGGGCATTGAGACGCCAGTCCGGGTTAGCTTTTTTGCTTGACAAAGGCCACACGTGTGGCATATTGAAAATGAAATCATGTTCAATCTCAGAGGCTGCACAGCTCTTAGGGATAGACCGAAAGACGCTTTATCGATGGATTCGAAACAGGTTGATTCCAGTTCCAAAGCCGGGCGTCGTTCATGGTCGATTGGCGAGAGTTTGGACAACTGAGGAACTCGCGGCAATCAAGAAGCACATGACAGAATCCTACTGGGGCAAAGGGATCGACAGAAGAACAGGTAAGAAGGCCAAGAAGAAATAAGCGGGACGCGCCCGTGCTATCAACACGAGCGCGACCCTGACCAAAGTCGCACCGGAGGTGCAACCGTGGCTGCAAAAGAAGTTATCCACTTTCCATTCCTCACGCAACTGGCATCGCGCTCGTTTTTTTCGAAACAGTTCCCTCTCGAACCGGTCGCTGAATCTCCTCCCAACTGAATCCTAAAGCTTATCTGTCTCGATTACGGTCGCACTTCCGACCGCTCGCTATCCGTGTGTCACAACATCTCCCTAACAGTGGGACGCGGCTCCCGCCGCAAGCAACGAGGAGATTCAAATGCAAAAGGCGCATCTGTACGAAGCAATTTTCTTAGTGAATCAAGGGGTTGACGAAGCCGTGCGCGGCCTCGAACGCCTCAAACGAGCCAAGGAATCGCAACTCGATCCGTTGTGCTTCGACGAAGAACTCGTGGTGTTCGAGGATCAGCGCGCGCGGCTCAATTCTTATGTTTGCAGTGCTCTGCAAGGCTCAGAGTTGCGAGATTCGGCCCGCTATGAAGCTCGGTACCGCGAATACGAGAAGAACACCCTTGACGAAGCGCAGGTCTATCGGCATGTGCAGATCGTTGAAGCTCGCCGGCGCGGCGAGGGAAAACCGCCCAAGGTGCGGTTCTTCACGCCGGAGGAACTGCGCGAGTGGGAACGGCAATACCCGAAGCCGCCCGGTGATGCTGAAAGCGAACCACACGGCAGAGCCGGAGCACAGCCATGAAGCTTGCCCTGTTCCAAGAACTCCTGGATTTGAACCTGGCATTCGAACAGGTGATGCGCGGCCTCCTAAGCCTGGAGAGGGTTCGAGCCTTCCATACGGAACAGATTCGAGGTGCCCGCGCCGAAGTAGAGACTGCCCGTGTCGATGTGAATCGGGAATTCTTCGACAGCTTCGACAAGATGGTCGAGGACGATGCCTCGTGGGCCTACAAATTCCAGCGCGAGTACAAGCAGAAAACCAAAGACCTGGACGACATTTATTTCGACATCAAGGACTCCGAGGAAAGGCGCAAGAAGAAGGGTTTGCCGCCGCGCCTGGTGATTCTCCCCGGATGGGATGTATCCGATGAGGAGCGCTATGACGAACAGCAGGCCAAGAAGAAACGGGCTGCGAGGAAGAAAGCGCGAGCGACGAAGCAGCGCAAGTCGAGTCCCGGCGGGAACAAAAAGCGGACGCAGGCTGTCGTTGCTCCGGCGTCCGAAGGAGATGAATTGACGCGCTCGCAGCGGTAGAATTCCGCTGATAAGATAAGTCAGGCAGACGTAGGCCTTATTTTTTTGCACAAAATAAGCGCCTCTTCACATATTCCTTGTTTTGCGATATGGGCTTGCGCTAAAATAAGAATCGCTGCACCGGAACTCACTTTAGCCCTAGTGAAATAAGGACTCCGCGCAAACGATTATATTATGCGAGCAGGCCACTTAGCAAAACAAGCGACAGGCTATGCTGCCTTTATCCCTACAGGTCTGCCGCCGACTCCGCCCATAA
>Ga0210398_10002665_pt1 | contig 17313 bp, 14 predicted proteins | sample IncBWC4OmetaG_FD_161047 | JGI IMG/M metagenome (GOLD analysis project Ga0210398, IMG submission 161047) | Forest soil microbial communities from Barre Woods Harvard Forest LTER site, Petersham, Massachusetts, United States - Inc-BW-C-4-O | ecosystem: Environmental > Terrestrial > Soil >... | reverse complement strand
ACCCCGAGATTTTCGACTGGCTCGCCGGCCGCTGCGCACCGCCGCTCGATTGCGACCATGACGTGACCCGGATGCTGCTTGCGTTCAGATACACCCCACGGCCGACGTGACGATGTCTCGGATGCATCACGACGACCTATCCGACCCCCTCTCCGCCCATTGGGGGGAGAGGGCTGGGGTGAGGTGGGAACGTGAGGAGCCTACCCACCTCACCCTACCGTCGCTTCGCGCCGGCTTCCCTCTCCCCCCAATGGGCGGAGAGGGATAAGGGAACGTTGATGCCGCTCGACGATCTCAGCCAGATCATCGGCAGCCTGCCGCGCCGCACGACCTTGTTCGGCGCGCCGGAGGGGTATGACGCGGCGGTGCTCGGCGGGCTGCTGCGCGACGGCAAGGGGCAATCCTGGCTGCATGTCTGCCGCGATGACGCGCGCATGGGGCGGTTCGTCGCGACCTTGCAGTTCTTCCATCCAGGACTGACGGTGCTGACCTTCCCGGCCTGGGATTGCCTGCCCTATGACCGGGTGTCGCCGAATGGCGAGATCACCAGCCGCCGCATCGACACGCTAACCTCCCTGGGGACCAGACTGGCGGCCAGTGCGGCGACAGGGCCAGTCTTCGTCCTGACCACGGTCAACGCGGTGGTGCAGCGCGTGCCGCCGCGCAAGCTGTTCGACGACCGCGTGCTGACGGTCGGCGCCGGTGGGAAGATCGGTCTCGACCGGCTGCAGAGCTTCTTCCTGAATAACGGCTACATCCGCACCGACACGGTGCGCGATCCGGGCGAGTTCGCGATCCGCGGCGGCATCGTCGACCTCTACCCGTCGGGCGCGGCGCAGCCGGTGCGGCTCGATTTCTTTGGCGATCAGGTCGAATCGCTGCGCGTGTTCGACCCGCTGACCCAGCGTTCGACCGGCAAGCTCGACCGGCTCGAATTGAAGCCGGTCAGCGAGGTGCTGCTCGACGAGCCGGCGATCACCCGCTTCCGCACGCGCTACCGCGAGCTGTTCGGCAATGTCGGCAGCGACGATCAGCTCTACGAGTCGGTCAGCGCCGGGCGGCGCTATGCCGGGATGGAGCACTGGCTGCCGCTCTATTACGAACGGCTGGAGACGCTGTTCGATTACCTGCCGGGCGCGGCGGTGTCGTTCGACTACCAGAGCGACGAGGTCCGCGCGCACCGGCTCGAAAGCGTCGCCGATTTCTACGCGGCGCGGCGGACCATCGCTGCATCCGGCTCCCCAGCTAGCGGGGCGCCGCTTTACCGGCCGGTCAAGCCCGACCAGCTGTTCATCACCGACGATGAGTGGGCGCAGGTGCTCGACGCGCGCACCGTCGTGCAGCTTTCGCCGTTCGCCGCTCCCGAGGGCGAGCGAGCGGCGTTCGACGCCGGCGCCAGGCCGGCGAAGAATTTCGCGGTCGAGCGCGCCGATCCGAAGACCCAGCTGTGGGACGCGGTGCGCGATTATCTCGACGGTGAGCGCAAATCCGGCAAGCGCGCGGCGATCGCGGCCTATAGCGCCGGCGCCGCCGATCGGCTCGCGACCGTGCTGCGCGAACGCGGGCTGACCGAGCTGCGCCCGGCCGCCGATGGCGCGGCTCTCGACGCGCTGCCGCGCTCGGCGGTGGGGCTGGCGATCCTGCCGCTGGAGCAGGGCTTCGCGACCGACCGCCTGGTCGTGCTCGGCGAGCAGGACATCCTCGGCGACCGGCTGGCGCGTGCTCCGCGGCGCCGGCGCAATGTCGATGAATTCATCGCCGAGGCGGCGAGCCTCGCCGCGGGCGATCTCGTCGTCCACGAGGAGCATGGCATCGGCCGCTACGAGGGGCTCGAGACGATCGAGGTCGCCGGTGCGCCGCATGATTGCCTCAAGGTGCTCTATGCCGGCGACGGCCGGCTTTTCGTGCCGGTCGAGAATATCGAGGTGCTGTCGCGCTATGGCTCCGAGGATGCCGGGGTACAGCTCGACCGGCTCGGCGGCGCGGCGTGGCAGGGGCGCAAGGCGCGCGTCAAGCAGCGCATCCGCGAGATCGCCGGCGAGCTGATCCGCGTCGCCGCCGAGCGGCAATTGCGGCCCGGCGAGGCGATCACCCCACCCGAGGGCATCTACGAGGAATTCGCCGCGCGTTTCCCCTATCCCGAGACCGAGGACCAGCTGCGCGCGATCGAGGACACGCTCGGCGACATGGCTTCGGGCCGGCCGATGGACCGGCTGATCTGCGGTGATGTCGGCTTTGGCAAGACAGAGGTCGCGCTGCGCGCGGCGTTTATCGCGGCGTTTTCGGGCGCTCAGGTCGCGGTGGTGGTGCCGACGACACTGCTCGCGCGCCAGCATTACCGCAGCTTCACCGAGCGCTTCGCCGGGCTGCCGCTCCGCATCGCGCAATTGTCGCGCCTCGTGGCGGCGAAGGATGCGAAACAGATCAAGGAGGACGTCGCCGCCGGCAAGGTCGAGATCGTCGTCGGCACGCACGCGCTCTTGGCCAAGGATGTGCGCTTCAAGCAATTGGGGCTCGTCATCGTCGATGAGGAGCAGCATTTCGGCGTGGTTCAAAAAGAGCGTCTCAAGCAGCTGAAAGCCGATGTGCATGTGCTGACGCTGACCGCGACGCCGATCCCGCGCACCTTGCAGCTGGCGCTCAGTGGCGTGCGCGAGATGAGCATCATCGCGACACCGCCGGTTGACCGGCTGGCGGTGCGCACCTTTGTGACGCCCTACGATCAGGTGGTGGTGCGCGAGGCGATCCACAGAGAACGCGATCGTGGCGGGCAGATCTTTTATGTCGCGCCGCGCATCGCCGATCTCGACGAGGTGCGCACCGAATTGAGCAAGATCGTCCCCGAAATCCGCGTCTGCATGGCGCATGGTCGGATGGCGGCTTCCGAGCTCGAAGACGTGATGAGCGCCTTTGACGAGCGGGCTTACGACCTGTTGCTGTCGACCAATATCATCGAGTCCGGGCTCGATATTCCGTCGGCCAACACGCTGATCGTGCATCGCGCCGACATGTTTGGGCTGGCGCAGCTCTATCAGCTGCGCGGGCGCATCGGCCGCTCGAAGCTGCGCGCCTATGCCTATCTGACCTTGCCGGAAAAGAAGAAGTTGGCGCCGACCGCGCAGCGCCGGCTCGAGGTGATGCAGACCCTGGATACGCTCGGCGCCGGCTTTCAGCTCGCGAGCCACGACCTCGACATCCGCGGCGCGGGCAATCTCTTGGGCGACGAGCAGTCGGGCCATATCCGCGAGGTCGGCATCGAGCTTTACCAGCATATGCTCGAAGAGGCGGTGGTCGCGGCGCGGGCGACGGATAGCGGCGGGCCGATGCGCGACGAGGAATGGAGCCCACAGATCACCATCGGCACGCCAGTGCTGATCCCGGAGGATTATGTGACCGATCTGTCGGTGCGGCTCGGCCTCTACCGGCGCATCGCGGGGCTCGCCAGCCGGCGCGAGAGCGAGGCGTTCGCCGCCGACCTGATCGACCGTTTCGGTTCGCTGCCGGCCGAGGTCGAGAACCTGCTGCAGATCATCGCCATCAAGCGCGCCTGCAAGGCGGCCGGGGTGGAGCGGGTCGAGGCCGGCCCCAAGGGCGCGGTGATCCAGTTGCGCGGCAACCGCTTCGCCAACCCCGCGGGGCTGGTGGAGCTGATCCAGAGCCAGGCCGGCCGGTTGCGCCTGCGCCCCGACCAGAAACTCGTCTACCTGCGCAATTGGGACGACGAGGCGGCGCGACTGAAGGGTGTCGCCGGGCTGATGCAGACGCTGGTCAAGCTGGCCCGTGCCGCGACCGACGACAAGCCGCCGATGCCGCCGCCGACTCCAGAACTCAGAAAGCCGCAGGCAGCGCAGCGGGTTAATTAATCTTTTTATACAACATTTGCGCGTATCATCTGGCTGCCATCCAACCGTTTTGGATGTGGAGTTCAGCCATGGCCGATATCCTGATCATTGACGACGATCACCAGATGCGCCGCCTGCTGACGCGAATCCTTACCGGCGCGGGCCATTCGGTGCGCGAAGCCAAAAACGGCCGCGACGGCGTCGCGCAGTTCCACGAGCAGCATTCGGCCCTGGTCATCACCGACATCGTGATGCCCGATATGGAAGGGATCGAGACGATCGTCAGCCTGCGGCGCGACAGCGCGAGCGTGCCGATCATCGCGATCTCGGGCGGCAGCGACCCGCTCTATCTGCGCGCTGCGTCGGGGCTGGGCGCCACGGCATCGCTGGAAAAGCCGTTCCACCCGGACCAGCTGCTGGCTCTCGTCGACGGGTTGCTCGGCGCCTAGCGGGCTTTACCCACCCGGCCGTTTCGCCCATTGATGCGGCCATGAACGAGGCCGCGCTAACCATAGAGACGGACGCAAGCCCGCTGTCGGTCGAGGAGATCGCGCGGCTGCTGGCGCCGCTGCCGATTTTCGCGCGGCTCGATGCGACGTCGCTGCGCGCGGTCGCTGAGCGCTGCCGGGTCGCGGTGTTCGCCCCCGGCGACACGATCATGCAGGAAGGGCAGACGAGTACCTTCGCCGACATGATCCTCGCCGGCGAGGTCGATGTCTTTGTCGACACGCCGGCCGGCCCGGTTAATGTCGCGACGGTCGGCCCGCTGCACATCGTCGGCGAACTGGGCGCGCTCGCCGCGATGCCGCGCAGCGCCACCGTCGTCGCGCGCACCGATCTGCACGTGCTGCGCCTCGACCGCGACAGCCTCACGAGCCTCACCCTCGAGCATCCGGCGATCGGTGTGGCGCTTGTCGGCGAGCTGGGACAGCGCATCCACGGCATGAACCGCTCGCTCGCCTATCTGACCTACGCGGCGAACGCGCTGGGCCGCGACGAATACGATCCGGCGATGCTCGCCGAGCTGACCCGGCAGCCGGGCGAGCTCGCCAATTTCGCCCGTGCTTTCGCCAGCATGGCTGCCGAACTCGAAGCCAAGCAGCGCCGCCGCGACGAGATGCAGGCGGCCGCGACGATCCAGAACTCGATCCTGCCGCGGTCGTTGAGCCGAGAGGGAGCGCTGGCGGCGATCGACCTTCACGCCGAGATGCACCCGGCGCGCGAGATCGGCGGCGATTTCTACGATTATTTCCCGCTCGACGGCGACCGGCTGGCGATCACCGTCGCCGATGTGGCGGGGAAGGGGATTCCCGCCGCGCTCTTCATGGCGGTGTCGCGCACGGTGCTGCGCATTGGCGAGCGCGGCGACGATATGGCCGCCGACATGTCGGCGGCCAACCGGCTGCTCGCCACAGAGAACGCGGCGGCGATGTTTGTCACGGCGTTCCACGGTGTCATCGACCTCAGGACCGGCGCGCTGCGCTACTGCAATGCCGGACACAACCCCCCCTATCTGCTGCGCGCCGATGGCGGACGCGAGGCGCTGAAGGCGACCGGCCTGCCGTTTGGGATCGATGCGGATTTGCCCTATCGGATTGCCGAGACGCAGCTGCGGCCCGGCGACACGCTGTTTCTGTTCAGCGACGGCATCACCGAGGCGTTCAACCTGGCGGACGAGGAATTCGGCGCCGCGCGGCTCGAAGCGGCGCTGGAGGCGGCGCGCGGCAAGGACGCCGCCAGCCTCGTCGCCGATATCCTCGCGGCGACGGCCGACTTCGCCGCCGGCGCCGAGCAATCCGACGACATCACCGCGCTGGCGCTGGTTTACCGGGGGTGAATGGTTCTTCCTCTCCCCGTGAACGGGGCGAGGGGGTCAGTTCCGTACCTTCTCTAGCCGCAGGCGGTTTTCGCCAGCGGCCCGGCGGTACTCGACCCGGTCCATCATGCGCCGGATCAGATGGATGCCGAGCCCGCCGATATCGCGGCTTTCGAGCGGCGGCGTGCGGTCAGGTTCGGGCGCGGCGCTGGGATCGAACGGGCGGCCATTGTCGATGATCTCGGCGGCGACGCGATCGTCTTCGATCGCGAGTGCGACCGCGATGCGGTGCGGCGCCGGCACCCCGGCGAAAGCGTGGTTGATGACGTTGGCGACCGCCTCTTCAAGCGCCAAAGCGAGCTTTGACGGTGTATCTCCGATGACGCCGCATTCGCCGCAGCAGGCCTCGACCCAATCGAGAAGACGAGGGATTTCCGCGATGTCGGGCGCGACGTCGAGGCGAAATTCGGCCATACCGCCTCCTACCTCGCGCCGCGCCGCAAGCCAAGCGCTATTGCCTGGAAAAGCGGCCTCATGCAAACCTGCGCGGAGGTCAATTGTCCACGGGCGATTGTCCCGGCGATCGAGGAAAATCTTTATGGATATCACCCAAGAGCGCGACGGCGACGTCGTGGTCGTCCGCCTGATGGGGCGCCTCAACAGCAGCGCCGCGCCCGCCGCCGAGGAGCGGCTTCTGGCCGCCGTGGCCGGCGCCGCGCCATCGGTCGCGATCGACATGAGCGAACTCAGCTATATCAGCAGCGCCGGGCTGCGGGTGATCCTCGTGGCGGCAAAGAAGGTGCAGCAGGAGAAGGGCAAGCTGGCGCTGGGCGGCCTCGGCGCGAATGTCCGCGAAGTCTTTGCCGCGACCGGCTTTGACACGATCATCACCATCGCCGCCGATGCCGCGGCCGCCATCGCCGCGGTGCGGTGAGGCGGCCATGCTGAGCTTTAGCGAAGAGATCGTGCTGCTGCTGCTCGACGAGACCAATGGCGACTTCGTGCCGCTGCCGGAATCGGTCTTTGCGATCGTGATGAGCGGCGCGGCGCTGATGGACCTCGCACTGCACAATCGCGTCGACAGCGATCTCGAAAAGCTGACCGTGGTCGATCGCACCCCGCTCGGCGACAACATTCTCGACGATGTGCTGGCCGGGCTCGGCAGGAAGGGCGCCAAACTCGCTATTGTCGACGCGCTCTTCGATGTCGCCGCCAATGCCGAGGAATACCGGTCGCGGGCGCTGGCACGGCTGATCGCGCGCGGCATCCTCAAGCAGGAGAAGGGGCGGCATCTCTGGGTTTTCCGCACCCGCCGCTATCCCGTTATCGACGACAGCGAGCAGCAGGAGGTGCGCGCGCGCCTGCGCCAACTGCTGTTGAGCGACGAAATTCCCGACCCGCGCGATGTCGTGCTGGTGTGCCTGATCGATGCCTGTGCGCTCGTCAAGTTTGTGTTGAGCGCCGACGAGCTGGACGTCGCGTCGCCCCGGGTCGAGCAGCTGCGCAAGCTGGATCTGATCGGTCAGGCGGTGACCAAGGCCGCCTCGGAGACCGAGGCGATCATCAAATTTGCCGCGACAACGATGTAAATGTTCGGCCCCCGCCGCTCGTGAGGGGTTGAATTTTGATTCAAGATCACAAAGACTCGCGCTGACGCCGCTTCCTCGGCGCACGATCCATCGGGCCGATTCCGCGCTCGATTAAAAGAAATCTAAAAATCGAATCGCGAATACGAATAAAGCCCTAGCGGCTTTTTTGTATTTGATTTCATGGGGGTTGGGTCTATGCGATCGGAGTCAAATCTAGACCTTCACACGCCAACGCATTTGCCTGCGTTTATCAGCGAATACAACTTTCTCGCGCTATGGGGCTACGTTGAGGTGTTGGCGCGGCAACGGTACAGCTCATGGGCATGGCGGCACTACAAGGACGTCTTGGCGGACCTCGTTCGCATCCGCGGCGCCAGACGGATCATGGAGATCGGCGCCGGGCGTTTCCCGTTGTTCGATCGCACCGAGGTCGCGCCGTTCGATGTCGAGTACATCGCCAACGATATCGATCCGGTGGAACTCGAGCGGGCGCCGGACGAGGTGGAGAAGGCGTGCTTTGACATATCCACCGCCGAGACCGCCTGGGTCGCTGAATTGACTAATACCGTCGACTTGGCGTTCTCAAAAATGGTGTTCGAACATCTGCCCGATGTGAAGCAGGCATACCGAAATATTTACGAAATGCTGTCTCCCGGAGGCGTCTGTCTGAATTTTCATCCGATATTGTTTTCTCCGCCATTCGTCATCAATTACCTGATGCCATCCAACCCGGCGGAACGGCTTTTGCGGCGGTTGTCGCCGTGGCGCAACCACGATGAGCACCCTAAATTTCCCGCGGCCTACGACCGTTGCTGGGTCAGCCGGTCGTTCAGAAACGGGTTGCGAGAGATGGGCTATCGCAAGGTCTGGCAGCTGCCATTTTGGTCGCACGAATATTTCAATCCGTTTCCCGGCTTGCGGGAGTGCGACCGCGTTATCAACAAGATCGCCGAACGCGTCAATCTGACCAGCATCGCGAGCTATTGCTACACGATCGTCGTTAAATGATTCGGGAGATAGCTCACGGCCGCTTGGCGGCGTCGTCGAAGTGTCCCCGCGCCCGGCCGGCGAATTCGCCGTCGGATGCGCAGAATTTGGCGGCCGACCGTTTTTCGCCGGCGACATAGGCCTCGGCTCGCGCGTCGAGCTGTTTCGCGCGCCCCGGCGCCATCCCGCTCTGCCGCACGCGATCGGCAACCGCGCGTTCGAGCGCGGCCGTCTTCGCGTCGTCCATACCGAAGCCGCAGGCGATATTGCCGTACCGGGCCACATAGAATTCGAAGACCTCCGTTTCATCTTCGCCGTTGGCCGGTGGAACGGCCGCGGCACCGCGAGCCCTGAGCTCGGCACTCGCGGCGGTGATCAGTTTAAAGTTCGGATCGGCGACGACCGCGGCGTCCCAATCGGCGGACGCCTCTCCCCCCTTGCCTGCTGCGTCATAGGCAAGGCCCCGCATCTCGAGCGCTCTTGCGTAATTGGGCTGGAGGTCTATAGCGGCGCTGTAATCCGCGATCGCGCGATCCCACTGTTTCAGCGCGGCATAGGCGTTGCCGCGATTGTAGTGTTCCTTGGCGGATTTCGGGGCAAGATCGATAGCCTTGGTGTAGTACTCGATGGCGCGATCGTCCTGGCCTTTTTCCTGATAAGCGAGCGCCAGCCCGGAATAGGTGGATGCGTCTTTCGGGTCGAGCTCGATAGCCTTCTGGTATTCCGGGATCGCCTTATCGAACTGGGAATCCGACGTGAAGGCGAGGCCGCGCCCTTCATAGGCAGCGGCCAGCTTTGGATCGATGGCGATGGCCTGGTCGAATTGTTTGACGGCGTCGTCGAGGTGGTCGTCGCCGATCGCCTGGTAGCCGCGAATGATGTAAATCCTGGCGAGTTTCGGGTTGAGGCGGAGCGCCGCATCGAAGTCGGCGTCGGCCTTGTCGCGCTGATCCGTCAACGTATAGACAAGCCCCCGGCTGAAGACGGCAGCCGCGAGCCGGTCGGGCGGCTCCTGCGCGGCTTCGATGACCTTCGTGCATGCGGCGATCACGGCGTTGTCGTCAGTCCCCGTGTCGGGACGCTGCGTGCATTGCGTCCATTCCGGGCTGTCCTCCGCCCGGCCCGGCACGGCCGCGAGGAGCAGCAACAAACACGGCGCCAGCAGACGCGGCCATATCCACGACATAACGGCTTTCTCGCCAAAAACGCGAATTGCCAAGCTATACGCCCAGAGCGGCCGGAAGGTTTGGATCTTATGCCAAATCGAACCGGACGAGTCCCGTTTGCGCGCAGCGCATATGCCGACAGCTAATAAGCCAGGCTTACGACCTTGCCTTTGATGCGAGGCTGCGCCAGCATGACGCAGCCTTCGAGGCGAGCCTGCGGGCGTCTGGCCGGGGCAGTTGTCAGATGGAGGAGAACGACAGATGGCGCGTCAATACAAGCGGATCGATTCCGACGGTCACATCCTGGAGCCGGTGACGCTGTGGGCCGATTACATGGACCCGAATTTCCGCGAGCGCGCGCCCAAGCTCATCATCGACAATGACGGCAAGGAGAAGCTGCTTCTGGAAAACCAGGTGCTCGGCTCGCAGCAGGGCATGGGCGGCATCGGCGGGGTCGGCGCGCGCCAGGGCGAGATCAAGGCCGAAACGCTGAAATACGAGGATGGGCGTCCGGGCGGCTTCGACCCCCACAAGCGCATTCCCGACATGGACCTCGACGGGATCGACGCGGCGTTCCTCTACCCGAGCATGGGGCTTTTCTCGGGCGCGGTGCACGACCCGGCGCTCGCCGGCGCGCTGTGCCGTGCCTATAACCGCTGGCTCGCCGATTACTGCAAGCCGTATCCGGATCGGCTGTTTGGCATCGCGATGCTGCCGATGCAGGATGTCGACACCGCGATCCAGGAAATGAAATTCGCCCGCAAGGAGCTTGGCATGCGGGGCGGGTTTATGCGGCCGAACCCCTATAACGACCGGCTGATCCACGACCCGGCCTACGAGCCGTTCTGGACCGCGTGCGAGGAGTACGATTTTGTCGTCGGCTTCCACGAAGGCGGGTCGAGCGGCATGCCGACGGTCGGCATCGACCGCTTCCAGGGCCGCGCCGCGCAGCACATCATCAGCCACACGATGGAGATGATGCTGGCCGCGCTCAGCATGATCTGGGGCGGCGTTTGCGAGCGGCACCCGAAATTGCGGGTCGGGTTTTTGGAGAGCGGCGGCGGCTGGATCGCGCCGTGGCTCGACCGCATGGACCGCCATTTTGACGACCAAGGCTTTAACGACAGCGGCTTGAAGAACCGGCCGAGCGACATCTTCCGCCGCCAATGCTGGATTTCGTTCGAGCCGGTCGAGGGCAGCCTCGCGCATCTCGCGGATTATGTCGGCGCCAACAAGATCCTGTGGGCGACCGACTACCCGCACCGCGACGGGTTCTTCCCCGGTGCGCCGGACATGATCGAGAAGCAATTGGACGCTGCCGGCGTCTCGGCGGCGACCAAACAGGGCGTCATGGCCGGCGGCGCGATGGCGTTTTACGGGCTGAACTGACCCTTCGGTTGTCATTGCGAGGAGCGCAGCGACGCGGCAATCCCGTTCCGAGAGTTCTCTGGAATGAGATTGCTTCGCTGCGCTCGCAATGACGCCACCATGAGATAGGAAGCTTCAATGCCGCGCAGTTACAACGTCGTCGATGCGGACGCTCATATCCTCGAGCCGCTTGATCTGTGGGAACGCTATATCGACCCAGGGTTTCGCGACCGTGCGCCCAAACTGATTACTGACAAGGACGGCAAGCAGCGCCTGCTGATCGAAGATCGCATCGTCGGCAGCTCGAAGGGGTTGGGGGTTGCCGGGGCGATCGGCGCGCGCGACGGTGTCGTGTGCGACGACACGATGGAATACAGCGAGGGCCGTCCCGGCGGGTTCGATCCCCATAAGCGCATGCCCGACATGGACATGGATGGGATCGACGCGGCGTTCCTCTACCCGACGCTTGGCCTATCGAGCGGCGCGGTCAACGAGCCGGAACTCGCGGCGGCGTGCTGCCGTGCCTATAACCGCTGGCTCGCCGATTACTGCAAGCCCTATCCCGACCGGTTGTTTGGCGTGGCGATGCTGCCGCTGCAATCGATCGAGCTGGCGATCGAGGAAATGAAATTCGCGCGCAAGGAACTCGGCTTCCGCGCCGGGTTTCTGCGGCCCAATCCCTACAACAACCGGCTGATCCACGATCTCGCTTACGAGCCGTTCTGGAATGCCGCGGAGGAGCTCGATTTCGCGATCGGCTTTCATGAGGGCGCCAGCGCCGGCATGCCGCAGGTCGGCAGCGACCGTTTTGCGACGCGCGGGGCGCAGCACATCATCACCCACACGATGGAGATGATGCTCGCGGCGCTGAGCATGATCTGGGGCGGGGTCTGCGAGCGGCATCCGAAGCTGCGGGTCGCGTTTCTGGAGTCGGGTGGCGGCTGGATCGCCGCCTGGCTCGACCGCATGGATCGGCATTTCGACGATCAGGGCTTTAACGACAGCGGGCTGAAGAACCGCCCGAGCGAGATTTTCCAGAAAAGCTGCTGGATCTCGTTCGAGCCGGTCGAGGGCACCCTCGCTCATCTCGCCGAGTATGTCGGCCCGAGCAAGATCATGTGGGCGACCGATTACCCGCATCCGGACGGGTTCTTCCCCGGCGCGCCGAAAATGGTGCAGGACAAGATCAAGGGGCTGTCGGCCGAGGCCAAACAGCAAGTGATGGCCGGCGGGGCAATGGCGTTTTACGGGTTGAACTGACGATTTCACTGACGAGGGCAGGGAGGCGAACATGGCGCGCCAGTACAATGTCGTTGACGCGGACGGGCATATCCTCGAGCCGCTCAATCTGTGGACCGACTATATCGAGCCGAAATACCGCGACCGGGCGCCGCGGCTTGTCACCAACAACCATGGCCGGCAGCAGCTGCAGGTCGACGCCGCGCTGCTCGGCAGCGCCGAGCGCGGGCTGGGCGCGATCGGCGCGATCGGGGCGCGCGACGGTCATGTGATTGCCGACGGCTTCGAGTACAGCCAGGGCCGGGCCGGCGGGTTCGACCCGCACAAGCGCATCCCCGACATGGACTCGGACGGGATCGACGCGGCGTTCCTTTATCCGAGCATCGGGCTGTTTGTCGGGGGCATCCAGGACCCCGGCCTCGCCGGCGCCACGTGCCGCGCCTATAACCGCTGGCTCGCGGACTACTGCAAGCCCTATCCCGACCGCCTGTTTGGCGTCGCGATGCTGCCGATGCAGGACGTCGACCAGGCGATCAAGGAAATGACCTTCGCGCGCAAGGACCTCGGCTTCCGCGCCGGGTTCTTGCGGCCGAACCCCTACAACAACCGGCTGATCCACGACCCGGTCTACGAGCCGTTCTGGAACGCGGCCGAGGAATTGGACTTCGCGATCGGCTTCCACGAGGGCGCCTCGCCTGGCATGCCGCAGGTCGGCGTCGACCGGTTCCAGGGCCGCGGCGCGCAGCACATCATCTCACACACGATGGAGATGATGCTGGCGGCGCTCAGCATGATCTGGGGTGGCGTCTGCGAGCAGCATCCGAAGCTGCGGGTCGGTTTCCTCGAGTCGGGCGGCGGCTGGATCGCGCCGTGGCTCGACCGCATGGACCGCCATTTCGACGACCAGGGCTTTAACGACAGCGGCTTGAAGAACCGGCCAAGCGACATCTTCCGCAAGCAGTGCTGGATTTCGTTCGAGCCGGTCGAGGGCTGCCTGCACGCGCTCGCCGATTATGTCGGGCCGAACAAGATCATGTGGGCGACAGACTATCCGCACCCGGACGGGTTCTTCCCCGGCGCGCCGAAGATGATCCAGAAGCAGCTCGAAGGGCTGTCGGAGGATACCAAGCGCGGCGTCATGGCCGGCGGCGCGATGGGGTTCTACGGGCTGAACTGACCTTTCTTGTCATTCCGGGACGCAGGCGCAAGCCTGTGGACCCGGAACCTATGAGCACGGATTTTCCTGGCTAGCCGCGCACGCCTGTGTTCATGGGTTCCGGGTTCAGCCTAACGGCTGCCCCGGAATGACAGAACTTTGTTCTCCGATCGGCTCTCGCGAAGCCGACGCAATTGACAGAAATCTCCTCGACGAGACGCGCGGCCGCGTTGGCAAGCGGCTTGCTCGGTAGCATCCCGAACAAACCTGTTCGGGCGTGCCGTCGAGGAGATTTTCGTGAACGAAGCCGTCCATCCGGTCGACGAAGTCCTGCCGCTGCCTAAGCTGTTTGCACTCGGGCTGCAGCATGTGCTCGTGATGTATGCGAACGCGGTCGCGGTGCCGCTCATCCTGGGGGGCGCGCTGCATCTCCCGAAGGATCAGATCGCGATGCTGATCAATGCCGATCTGTTTGCCTGTGGCATCGCGACATTGATCCAGACGATCGGCATCGGGCCGGTCGGCATCCGCCTCCCGATCATCATGGGCGTCACGGCGGTATCGATTTCACCGATGCTGGCGATGGCGGCGATGCCTGGCGTCGGACTCACCGGGATTTACGGGGCGGTGTTGACCGCCGGCATTTTCGGGCTCTGCGTCGCGCCGTTCGTGCGATACGTGCTGCGCTTCTTCCCGGCGGTCGTCACCGGCACCATCATCACGATGATCGGCGTGGTGCTGATGCGGGTCGGGGTCAATTGGGCGGGTGGCGGCGCGGCTTCATCCGATTTTGGCGCGGCGGGCTACCTTGAGGTCGCCGGAGCGGTGCTCGCGATCATCCTCCTGGTCATCAAATTCGGCCGCGGCTTTGTCCAGAACACGGCCGTGCTGATCGGCATCACCGCCGGCTATCTGTTGACGATCGCGCTCGGCTGGACCGATTTCTCGGGCATCCAGAACGAACCTGTGGTGCGGATCGTGATGCCGCTGCAGTTCGGCGTGCCGCAATTCTACCTGGTCCCCTGTCTGACGATGTGCCTGGTGATGACGATCGTCTTCATCGAGGCGACCGGCATGTTCCTGGCGCTCGGCGCGATGACGGGTCGTCATGTCGGTGCCGATGAGGTGAAGCGCGGGTTGCGCGCCGATGCGCTCGGCACCTGCATCGGCGCGATCTTCAACACGTTCCCCTATGTGTCGTATTCGCAGAATATCGGGCTCGTTGGCGTGACCGGCGTGTTCAGTCGCTGGGTGTGCGCGACCGGCGGGCTGATCATGATCGCGCTCGGCCTGATCCCGAAGATGGCCTTTATCGTCGCCTCGGTGCCGCAATGCGTGCTGGGCGGCGCGGGTTTCATCATGTTCGGCATGGTCGCCGCGACCGGCATCAAGATTCTATCGACCGTCGACTACGTCCGGCAGCGCAACAGCGTGCTCGTGGTCGCGATCTCCATCGGCTTCGGGCTGATTCCGATCGTCGCACCGACCTTCTTTCACGCGTTTCCGGACGTGATGAAGCCGATCGTCGGCGACGGGATCATTCTCACGTCAATCTCGGCAGTGCTGCTGAACGTGCTGTTCAACCGTACGAGCCAGGAGGAGGCCGAGATCGACACGTTCCGCGCCGCGCAGGTGGCGGAGCATATTTGACGTTCCCGGCTCGCCTAGGGCGCCATCCCGGCGCAGGCCGGGACCCATTTCTCCGCGACAAGAGCGGTTGAAGCATGGGCCCCGGCCTGCGCCGGGGTGGTGCTCGTTGGCTCAGAACCCGCCGTAGTTCGCGACCTGGCCCACCAGGTGCCGGCTCGGGTCGAGCGTCGAGCGTGGGGTGGGCGCCGCGCCGCTGCCGGCGAATGCGCGGTCGTGCGCCGAAATCTGGAACGCGTAATTGTCGCGGTAGCGGCGATAGGCGTCCTCGTGCCGGGCGATCGCCGCGGGGTGGAATTCGCCCTCGCTCGGCGGCGGCAGGATGTCGAAATGCCCGCCGGTATTCTGGCCGCGCACCAGCGGCGTCAGCATCCGCACATCGCTGGTGATCCGGCAATGCGCCGGGATGTAGCTGATGCCGATGCCGACGCGGCGGTGGTCGGCGCGGTTGGGCGCCGAGCGGTGTGTGCATAGCGTGTGGTGCAGCGAGAAGCTCCCCGCCGGCACCGCCATCATCACGGTGTCCGACTGGTCGAACTCGTCGACGATCTCCTGGCCCCCGCCATTGATGCTGTGCTGCAGCCCGAGCGCCGCGTGGCGCAGCTGCCGCGGGTTCCCACGCGATGGCACGACCTCCATGCAGCCCGCTTCCTCGGTTGCGTCGCTGAGCGCCACCCAGGCGGTGACGTGCTCATAAGGCTCGATGCCAAAATAGGTCGCGTCCTGGTGCCAGGCGGCAAAGGTCGGGCTGTGCGCGTCCTTAATGAAAAAGGTCGTCGTGAAGGTGAGGATGTCGGGGCCGATCACGTCCTCGACGGCGTCGAGGATGCGCGGATGGCGGATCAGCCCGTCGAGCCAGGGCAGGAACGCGTAGGCCTGCGAGCGCCAGCGCCAGTCGCCGTGATTGACCGGCGCGCCGAGCCAAGCTTCGAAGCGCGCCAGGCCCTCGCGGCATTCGGCGAGCTCCGCGTCGGAAAGCGCCTGGTGCGGGAAGGAGAAGCCGTCGCGATGGTAGGCGTCGATCTGTTGCTGGCTCAGCATGGATGTGCCTCCAGGGCTTCGGAGATCGAAAGCGTAGCGCCGTCGTCGACGCAAGTCACTTGCCGGGTGGGTTGCGGGGGGCGGCCGATCTTATTGGTCGCTGGCGAAGACGTTTCCTTTCCGAACGACACAGGTCGCGGAGTCAACGCTCATCGCTTTTATCTCGACCGTTACACCGCCTATGGTCTGCGCCACCATGCGGCCTGTCTGCGGGTCAGGGTTCGGGGCATAAGATACTGTGCAAGTTGTTCTGCTAGGATCGATAACGTAGGTCACGACCAAGGTGCCTTCGATCTCGTGCACTATTCTGAGCAAGCGGCCCGGTTCGACGGTCCAAGCTTGCATGCGATCACGAGAAACGGTCTTCGCTTTATCGAGTTGTGTCTCGTTCCCGCCATGCGCCGCGAAGTCGCCAAGGGAAGTGTCTGAATAGCTGAAGACGTTGCTCATGACGCTGATGTAGATGCGGTCGTGATGCAGCCAGGGCTTCAAACCCTGCTTGCCCATTTCGCCGGCGACAACGACGCCCGGAACAGCGTGCGTCGTGTACGTCGTGTCGATCGAGTAACCCTTCAGGTCGTCGCTCAATGCCGCATCGGTGGCGGTCACAAGCGAGAATGCCGTCACTAAGGCGGCCACAAGGTTCATGCGCATTGTCGTGTCCCGTCAGACGACGTCTTGTTCGTCTACATAGCGCTGTTTGTTGACGGTGACGAGCTTGGTGGTGCGGTGCCGCGGCACGCTGCCGGTATTTGCATCTCAAACACGCGCGGCGCGGCCGGTTAACGGCCGATGGGCGTCAGTTGTTCGCCTGGATCATGTGGCGGACGCGGGGGTAGATCTCGGTCGCCCAGCGGCGGCCGCTGAACACGCCGTAATGGCCGACGCCGGTTTGCAGATGATGGTTGCGGCGGATCATCGGGATTGACTTGCAGAGTTCTTGCGCGGCGAGTGTCTGGCCGATGGAGCAAATGTCGTCGTTCTCGCCCTCGACGGTGAGGAGCGCGGTGCGCCGGATCGCCGCCGGCTCGACCTTGCGGCCGCGCGACACCAGGACACCACGCGCCAGCTCGTGCTTCTGGAAAATGCGGTTGACGGTCTGCAAGTAAAACGACGCGTCGAGATCCATCACCGCGAAATATTCTTCATAGAACGCGCGGTGCGCGGCCGCGCCCTTCTCGTCCTCGTCGATGATGCTGTCGAATTGCCGCGCGAAGGCGCGGATGTGGCGCTCGAGATTCATCGACATGAACGCGGCGATCTGCAGGAAGCCGGGATAGACGCGGCGATGGGCGCCTGGGTGCTGCGCCGGCACACGCTGGATCAAGTTGGCCTCGAACCACTCGATCGGGTGCTCCATCGCCAGATCATCGACCTTGCTCGGCTTGATCCGCGTGTCGATCGGCCCGGCCATCAGGGTCATGCTGCGCGGCTGGCACGGGTTGCGGTTCTGCGCCATCAG
>Ga0210398_10002664_pt1 | contig 17314 bp, 40 predicted proteins | sample IncBWC4OmetaG_FD_161047 | JGI IMG/M metagenome (GOLD analysis project Ga0210398, IMG submission 161047) | Forest soil microbial communities from Barre Woods Harvard Forest LTER site, Petersham, Massachusetts, United States - Inc-BW-C-4-O | ecosystem: Environmental > Terrestrial > Soil >... | reverse complement strand
GTGGCCCCGCCAGCCCCGCCAGCACAGCCCCCGCCAGCGTCCGGACTGCCATTCCCTCCAGCGCGCCAGGTGGCGCCCGCGCCCGCGCCGGTCGAGCCGGACCCGTCCGTCGAATGAGCGTCGCGGACATCCAAAAGGAGATTGGCGATCTGATCACCCGCGAGGGTGGCTATGCCAACAATCCGGCCGATGCCGGCGGCGAGACGTGCTGGGGGATCACCGGCGCCGTTGCCAGGGCCTACGGCTATCAGGGGCCGATGATGCTGCTGCCGATGGCGACCGCCTCGGATATCTATCTGCAGCGCTATTGGCTGGGGCCGCATTTCGATGAGCTCGATGCGATCAGCGATCCGCTGGCGCTCAAGCTGTTCGACATCGGCGTGAACCAAGGCCAAGCCACCGGCGTGCGCTACCTCCAGCGCGCGCTGAACGTCTTGTCCGACCAGGGCACGCATTACCCGGTCCTGGGCGTCGATGGCGGCCTGGGGAGGCTCACGCTCAATTCGCTGCGCCTGTTCCTGGCACTGCGCGGGGCCGAGGGCGAGCGCGTGCTGGTGGCGATGGTTCGCGCACAGCAATGCGTCGATTACATGCAGATCGGCGAGGCCAGCCCATCCCAGCAGCAATTCGAGTGGGGCTGGGAAGACGCGCGGATGATGCTGTGATGTCCACAGGGTTGTCCGCAGGGTTGTCCCCCGATCAGTGGATGTTGCGATGAGCGCGCGACGATTGGCCGAGGTGGCGATCGCCATGCTCGTGATCCTGTTCGTCCTGGCCTGCATCATCTGGCCGGTGGTGCCCTACATCGTCGCCTGGTGGGCGCTGTTCGATGCGTGGAAGTTCAGCCTTGAGATGAACTTCTGGCGATCCTTGGTCGGATGATGTAACGATATGAAGGATGGTCCGGGCATGAGCGACGATCCAGGCGAAGTGCCTGCGGAGCAGCACAAACCGTTTATTTCATTTCATCCGGTGATTTCGCTCGGCAATCTTTTGATCATTGCCGGCATGGTTTCTTCGCTCGCTGTCGCTCTCTTTACGATGGGCGGATCAATGCAACGCCTGCAAGACGCCATCACGCATGAGGCGGAGCTGCGGGTCGATAGCGAGAAGAACATTGCCGACAAGATAGCAGACAGCCAACGCACTGAGGCGCGCGACGTCCAGGCAATCGGGCAATCGCTGACCGATCTCAAGACGGATATGCGCGAGCTGGTCAAGGCCAGCACCCCGCAGCCGGACCCACGGCGTCGCTGATGCGCCCGATCTGTCTGTGCGTGGCGATGATCATCACCGGCTGCGCCGCGGCCGCGCCGACGCCCCCGCCCGCTGCCCCGATCCCCGAGGTCGTCGGCACGTGCCCTGCCCCCGCGCCCGATCCCGTGGCACCGCCGCGGATTCTCTCGGTCGAACGCCTGCGTCTGTTCGCCCAGCAGACCGATGCCGCGCGCGTCCATGACAAGGCTGCGCTTCGCGAGTGCTCGATGCGGCTGCACCGCGCGATGGACGTCCTCAATGCCGCTCGTGCTGCCCAAGGAGTAACAACCCCATGAAGCGTGTCCTTGTCCTCGGCGCTCTCGCCGCTCTTACCGCCTGCGGCTCGAACGCCACGCTCACCCCGGCCGCCCAGCAGGCGATCGCCAATCTCTGCGCCCAGGATCAGGCGTTGCAGCCGATCGCGGCCCCGGTCGTCGCCGGCGTCGCCACGGCCGCGGCTCCCCAGGGCGCGCCGGCGGTTGCGACCGCGACCGCGCTCGATCAGTCGGTGCTGCATCCGGCGGTGCAGAATGCGTGCGCCAAGGTGGGGACTTTGCCGGTGGCCCCGACCGCGACGCCGGCCGCGAGCCCGACTGGCGCGAAAACCTCATAGGTGGCATAAGCCGGGGGCTTGTTGGACGGAACGCGTAGCCGCGTTTGCAGTCCTCCCCAAACAGAACACACTGGCCCCGGCCCTAACAGCCGGGGCCTTTTTCATGTCGTGATCGCCACAATCGAGCTATGATCGTTGCGGGAACTCCTCGTTCCTTTCGTTTGTTTGTCCATGCAATTGCGACTTGCGCCCCAGGGCTCCTCGGCAGAGGTCCTGGGGCTCTTTTTATGTCCGGAATGCGGTTTCGTTCACCGACAAGTTGCGTTTGCAACCACAGAACACAGCGGGAACGGCAGAATCGACGGGACTCGGCCCCGACTCCTATGCGCTCGGGTAGGCGCGATGGGCCACCACGACCGTATCCGTCCCGCTGATCTTGCGCAGGATGCTGATGATGACCGGATGGTGGCCATCGTCGGGGCAGGCGTTGACGCAGAGGGCCGCGATCGTCACGCGTTCCTCGTCGGTCAGCGGTTCCTCGACGGGCAAGTTCATCGGTTGTGCCAGAAGGTGATGTAATCGCCCGGGCTCTCCGGATCGATCAGGCGAATGGTCGAAAAATCGCCGCCGGCTTGTGGTTCCAATCGCACGGCGATCCGGCGCGCGGCATCGATATTGGCCGCGACAATGCCGACATGGGTGAACGTCTTGTTGCCGGGCTGGTTGCCGTAATCGTTGTAGATCGCGACGTATTCTTTCTTCGCCTCGCTCATCGGTAGCCCTTCCGTTGCTTGACCCGCAGCAGTCGGGAGGCGGCTTTACGCGCATCGTCCTCGCAGGTGAAGCCGTCGACCATGACGCGGCCCGGCGAGCCGATGCGGCCGAACTCATGGCAGAGATCGCAGCGCGCGCCGTTGCCCAGCGGCAGCGCCCCCTGGATGGCGAGCGCGTGAAATCGTGCCATGCGGCGTTCCGCATCACGCATCCGAATTACAATCATCCTCCGGGTTCCTCCATTCGTGGCGGCAGACGAAACGCGGTTTGTCGCAGTCCTGGCACCAGCCGCAGAACCAATGACCGAACATGCCGAATTGCGGACAATTGCAGCGGATCAGATCATTGTTGGTCGCGTGACGACCCATCACGGCGGCGAATTTCGCCCGCGTGACGGGCATCCTCATGGCAGCGGGTCCGGCGCCCGCCCCATGGCCTTGGCAATCGCCGCATTGCCCTTGGCCAACGCAGCCCACGGATGGCCGCTCTGCGATGGTCTGAACGGGTGGGGATCGCCCAGCCGATCGCGCGCAATCAGCATGGCGAACAACATATCGATCGCCTCGTGTTGCGCCACGCAGGCCACCAACAGCGCATTGGCGATCTCCTTGACCTCGGCAAAGGCTTGCTGCGCCTTGCCCGCCTGCCCGTTCGGCTGATGGTGCGTCAGCTCATCGAGCTTGGCGATCGCCGCCTCGACCGATGCCAGGCTATCGGTGATCATCGATGTCGCAACTGCCGGCGCACGCCGTCAGGGCGGGCGTGACGGGTGGTGGGCGGGATGCCGTATTTCTTGACCAGCCGGGAGATGGCGTGCACCCCGAGCAACATGATTTCCGAGATGTCCTCCAAGGTCTTGCCCTCGGCGCGGAGTGCGCGCAATTGCTCGACCTGGCGCATCTCGAGTTCAGCCCGCGCCTGGGTTTTGGTCTGCGCCTGCGACATTCACGCCTGCCCCACGCGCACCGTCAGCGTATCCTCGCCCGCGTCGCGCAACAGTTGGTCGATTTTGGCGCCCGATCCCCCGAGCACCATGATCTCGAAAACCGCCTTGGGATCGCCGCGGTCGTCATCGATCTGCTTGACGAACCGGATGATCCGCTCGGTCTCGGCCGCGGTGAACGGCCCGCGCACCATGATCGCCTTGATGTCTTGGTCGCTCATCGAGACACCGCGACCGCGACGATCGTGGTCTCGCGATCTTCGCGCGGCGGCAGCGCCGCTCTGAGCGCATCGGTCATCTGCTCGGTCGTCGCGTCATCGGCGATGGCGACGATCTCGAAATGCGCATCGGGGCGCCGCTGATCGAGCTCTCGCACGGTCGCGACGATGGTGGCGAACTCGGCGCGGGTGAAATTGCCGCGGATCACCATCGCGGTCTTGATGCCGGGATCGCTCATGCGGCGATCAATCGGCTGCGGGCGACGGCGATGCGCCCGACCTCGGCGCCGCACGATGGGCAGCTCACCACCATCGCGCCCAGCGCCTTGTGGTAGGCGACCTGCAGATGGGCCTTGGGATGGCACTTCTGGCGCATCCAGATGATCGAATGGTCGTGGTTGCAATTGGGCGTATCGCAGCCGATCGGATCGAGATCGCGCTGCGTCTGTGCGGGGTAGCTCATGGGTGTTGCAACACTCCGTTGCCACGGTTTGAGGGGATTGTACGTACTCGCTCAGGAGGCTGCATAGGGCGATGTCGCGGCCATCGCGATCGGTTGAATCACGTTGACCGCCTTGTGGCGGTCCTTCACCGGATCAGGCCCGCGTTGCAGTTCCTCGATATAGACGTGGCAGCCGTCGAACGCGGTCTCGCCGAAGCCGAGTTCCTGGCAGACCATCCAGACCGCCTCGGGGATCGGCGCGCGGCCTTTGATCTGCGAGGACAGGCTGAGGTGTCGGCAAGGTCCGCATGGTTGCCCGGTCTCGATCGAGAACGTCACCAGATAGGCCATGGGCAGATCGATCGTCTGGCTGTCCATGTGGTCCATGTGACGCCGCTTGCCGTCCGGCGTCTCGATCGCCGTCTTGACGCGGGACAGATCCACCGGGTGTGCCGCGGCCCGGGCGCGCAGCGCGAACAGCTCCTGCTTTTGCGTCGCGCCGATGATGAGCGGATTATTCATTGGGGCCACGGCCACGTGATGCCATCGTCGGTATGCGGACGCGGCAGGGCGAGCATCTGATCGATCATCATGGCAATGCCGGTCGCGACCGCAGGACGGTCGTCCTCGGGAACGTCGCGCATCATGGCGGTCATGGCCGAGGCGATCGCGATCCAGCAGTCAGCGATCACCTGATGGCTCATGGCGCGGCCGAACGCCGCGGCGATCTCCGCTGCCATCGGGGTGGTATCGGTCCTGATCGCCATGACGAACGCCTCGGCGTTGCGGCGGATCATCACCTCTGCTGAGGGAAACTCGCCATCGCTTCCCGCGCCAGATCGCACAGAACCCGGGTGGTGGCTTCCCGCCCGCCGGTGAGTGCGTGCCATTCGCGTTTTTCCTTCTCGCACCAGGATGAGGCGCCGTGAAACAGCAGCACGGCGCGGGCCAAGCGCTCGTACGCGGTCAGCTCGGGCATCAGTGCTTGGGGCCTTTCATATCGCCGAACACGATGCGCGCGGCCTGTTGCGAGACCTCGTTCTGCCGCAGCATGGGCTCGGCCTCGGCCATCGTGGCGAACCGCGTGCGGCCAAGCTCGACGATCCACGTCTCGGCGTGGGCGTTGCACAGGCCGCACCACGGATTGAGCTGTTGCAGTTCGAGCAGGTCGGCGATGGTCTCGGTCAGCGGCGCGCGGACCAGTTTGATCGCCTCGGCCTCGCTATCGCACTCGCCGGCGGCCGCCAGGATGGCATGACGGGCGGGACAGAGGCATTGGGCGATCCAGACGCTCATAGCGCGTGCTGCGTTTCGATGGCGGCCACGCCGTAGCGGGCCAGGGCGCGGACGATGCGCAGCGCCACCATTTCCTCGCGGTGGCCGATCGCCCCGGCCAGGTGCACCCGCAGCATCGCGGTCACCATCGCGACGGCCTGCGCCTCGCTCATGCCGGCAGCTTCTGCGCCATCTCGCGGATCAGCATCTTGGCCCACGCGCTGTCGGTAAACGGCATGACGCGGTTGCGCGCGAGCCAATTCGACAGGCTCGCCATCTGATCGATCGCCGCGATGCGTTCCTCGCCGGCGAAGGCATGCAGCAGCTCGACCAGAGCTGCATCGGGGTCGATCGCCGCCATCTCGGCCTGGATCTGTGCGGCACTGCCGGTCTGCAACGGCAGCACGCCACCGGTGACGATCCACTGGCTCAGATCGGTGATGGCCGCGATAGCATCGTCGCGGTTGTTCTCCGAGCAGGCGGCCAGCAATTGGGTCAGACAGGCATCGGGGTCCATGCGCCGGAATCCTATACAGGTTTGCGGATATTGAAATCCGAAACCTGCACAATTCTGTGCATCGCAAGCCGATCAATGGGTTACGCGCACGTGGACTCTATGCGGGCGTTTGCGTCCAATGCGAGGAATTATGCCAACAAAACCGCCGGCTGGACTTGGTATGTCTGATAAGGTTCGTTGTCGGACGACCCAACGCGCAATGAAAATGTGTGCGCCATTGGGCGACTCGATGGCTTGATCCTACCACATCTTGGGTGCAACAGTCGGCGCCATTGTGCCAACACCCTGTACGTACCCAGACCTGACCGAGGCCGTCATCGCCGATGCCGTGCGGCTGCGCATCTTCGCCGCCGCCTGGGGCGCCCGCGAGGTCCTGTGGCTCTCCCGCGGCGGTCTGCAACTGCTCGACCCTGACGCCGCCATCCAGTACGGCCGCGCGCTCGGCGAGCTCGACCGCTTGTTGAAACTGTTGGCACAAGGCGTTGCAACGGCGCTCCCCGACGGGCCAGGCGGGCGGGCATGATGAACGGGCCGGGCTATTGGATGGCGGAGACCTCGGGCAAACTGCGCCCGGCGATCACCGCCCTGCTCGACGGGGCGGCCCTGGACGCGGCCCAGATCGCGATGATCCGGGGCTATCTCCGGCAATGGATCAACGCCCCGGTCTGGCAGGGGCCGGAGGTCGCGGCGCTGCGACGGCGCGCGCCCGAACTTGATTCGCGGGCGACGATCGAACGCTGGATCGCTGATGCGACCGATGCCGGCATGGATCCGCTGTAGGCGCCCCGATGACGGAGGATCGCTGGGTGGTCCGCAACGTCGATGAGGCCGATCGCCATGCCGCGGTCGCCGCCGCCGAACGGGCCGATATGACCACCGCCGAATGGCTCGGGCTGGCGATCCGCGAAAAGCTCGCCCGCGAGCACGCTCCGTTGGGCGAGGGCGAGATCGTCACCGACGATGAGGACGATCACGCACCCGCCGATCGCCGGCTCGTGCTGCTCGAGCCGATGACGCCGATCAGCATCGAGGATATCGGTCGCGTCGTGGCGATCGCTGAGAAGCTCGCCGCCCTGGCCGGCGGCAAGGCGCGGATCAGCCGGCGCATCGCCGCCCAGGCCACCCGGCTGTTGCTGGCGCGGCTCACATCTCCGGTGGATAATCCCCCGTCGCAATCAGGTTGATCAGCACCGCGACGATCCTGACCCAGGTCTCCCCGCGCAGCCGCAGCTCGTTGACCTTGTGGCCGAGATTGTGGGCACGGGCGAGCATCATCGCCTTGTGCGCTGCCGCGACTTCCGCGGCCCCCCGGTTCGTTTCTCCCACGCGTCTTGCCCCTGTGGGGCCCGCAGCCCCATTGGCGTGACGCCTCGTGATCGACATCCCTGCGGCTGTTCGTTCTCAGTGTCCCACTGGCGTTCAGCCGGGCAGCGTAGGAGCAACGCCGATTGGCGGGGTCGTAAAACTGTCACTCGCCGGAACTTGTGGCCCAGATCACACAGCGTTGAAAGGGGCCTTGCGGTTTGGCAATTCCCTTTTTGTTTGTTCACCAATGAAACTGTGGCAGGTCAACAGCGTTGACTTAACTCGTGCCGGACGTCGAACCCCCGGTTGCGGGTTGCGCGAGCGGGACCCCGTCGACCAAATCCCGCTCGCGCACAACCTCGCCCGGATCGTGCACCACATGACGCACCACCCCGGACGGCATCACCACATCGAACGGCGGCGGCCCCAGACCCGCCAGCAGCAGCGGGTTTTTCGGCAGCCGGATGAACGTCGTCTCATCCAGCATGAAACCCCAGACGCGGCCATCGTTGCGGGCTGCGTCGCTGACCCTGGCGCGCGCCTCATCGTCCTCGGTCATGGCTGATATGCAGCCGGCGCCGCAGATCGGCGATCTGCTCGGCGGTCAGGTCCGGCATGGCGTTGTGGATGAACTGGCATGTCAGGCATCGTCCGTGTTCGGGTGGGTACTCGAGCGAGAGGGCGGTGACCGTGGCGTGGCACTCGGTGCAGGTCCATTTGGCGACCATCTTGTCCCCTCCAGATCAGGGCGCGCCTCGCCATACCGCAGGCCCCAGGCGTGCGCGCACTCGGCGGTCAGCGTCACACCGCTGGGATGATTCCAGCGACCGCTGATCCAGCGCCATAACGCGGGGCAGGGGACGACGATGGCAAGGCCGCCCACGGAGCCGAGCTGATGCCACTCGACGCCGCGCACCCCCGGCGGCGGCTCGCACCGGTCAGCCATAGCGCTGCACACGACGCAGCGTCTCGCGCACCGCCCGCATCGTCTCAAGCTGCCGATCGGCGCGCGCCTGGGTGAGCTTCTTGGCCGTGACGAAGCGCGGATAGGACTGCTCGCGCAGTTTGATCTCCCGCTCGACGTCGCGGATCTGTTCTTCCAGGCTGATCTGGCTGCTCTGGTTGATCTCATCCATCGCCCTGCTCCTTCGCCGTCTCGATCGCCTTTTCGAGGTTCTGCCGCAGCGCCAGATCGAAAAACTCCAGCGCCTTGACGTGCGCGGCGGGCCCGGTGTTGGCGATCACCGAGGCGGCGGCAAAGGCCAGCGCATTGAGCACTTCGAGCACGCGATCATGCCCGGTTGGCCCGGCCCTGAAATGCGCCACCACCGCATCGAGGATGTGGGTCGCCAGCGGGCGCACCCGCTCTTGCTGCAACATTCTCATGGCGCCAAGCTCCCCATCTCGTTGATCAGCAGCGCGAACCCGGCCATCGCCGCGCGCCGCTCATAGGCCGGAAGCTGCAGGATCAGCCCGGTCACCATGCAGCCCAGGATCAACCAGATATCCGCCTTGCTCTCGCCGGCCATGACGCGATCGACGCGTTGGGCGACCTCGAGCGCGCGGTCCTTGTTCGATGACGAATGGACGATCTGCATGAAGCTCAGCGCCGCCTCATGCAGGGCCGTGATCTCGCCGGGGCTCATGCGGCAGGCTGCGGTGAGGGATCATTCGCCGGGGCGGCGAACAACGGCGCCTGGTGGGCGATGATGCCGCGATAGACCGTGCGCACCGCATCGACCATGGCAGACCCGCGCAAGATCGGATCGGCCGGCAGCACCAGCCCCTCCTTGGCGAAGAACGCATAGGCTTCCGCGAGCCGGGGCAGCTTGCGCTTGCCGTTGTCACCGCGCGCGTCAACGATCGCGATGCTGCGACGCATGGTGCAGAACAAACGCGGGACCTCGGGCATCGTCAGACCACCCTCGGCAAAGGCGTGGCGCAGCACGCGGATGTGGAAATCGACGTTGTGGCCGATGATCAATTCGGCCCTGGTGATCAGCATCGCCATGCGCGCCAGCACGGCGCCCAGCACGACCCCCTCGCCCGCGATGGTGGTGTGATCGATGCCGTGCTGCAATGTCGCCGCCGGGCTCGGATAGGGGCGGCCGGGCAGCGGTGTGACGATGCGGCAGCACCGGTCGATCACCTCATCATCGTTGACCAGAAGGGCGGCGATGCGAACCATCGTCGGCTGCGCGGGATCGAGGTCGCCCAACGACCATTGCCATTGGCCGGTCGCGGTGACGGCATCGATGATGAGCTGTCTGAGTTGCATGGAATTCTCCGGGGAAGGGCCAGAAAAAGGCCCGGCACCCACACGGGATGCCGGGCCATGGATGATCGGCTACCAGCTCTGCGGCGGGGCGCGTCCGCCGAACGACAAGGCGAGACTGTCGCCGATGCGGGTGGCGTAGAAGAACGCCTTGAACTCTTCATCGACGACCGCGCGGACCGCCAGCGGGATCGTCGCGCGCGGGATCATCAGCATCCACGCCCGCCCCTGCGGATAGGCCAGCCATGCGCCGTTCGGATCATCGAGCGGCTTTTGCAGCTTGATGATCTGCATCCGCGCGACCCGGGCGATCGATCGATCGGCCATGCGCGCGAAGGTATCGCCCGGCTTGATCTCCACATCGGCGCCGAGGACGTCGTGGTGGAAGGTGTAAAACGGGCTGTCGCTGACAGTGATGCGAAACCCCGCGCGCTTCATCGTGTGCAGAAATTCCGCCTCGGTCATCCCGCCCCGGCGTTCGGCGCGTTGCCGCCCGGAGAGGTCCTCCGCCCCGCGATAGCGTGGCGGATTGGTGATCCCGCTCATGCGCCATCTCCCGGCAGGAGGTAGCGTGTGCCGTCCGGCGAGAGACGCACATCGGCCTCGGGATCGAGCAGCACCGTTTCTGTCTCGACGATCGAACGGACCAACAGCATCAGCCCGTTGCAGATCACCGCCTCGCCAAAAGCATCGGCCTCGGAGAGCGCCTCGGCGATGCTTTGCAGCCACGGCAGACCATCGGACAGCACCTTGATGTGCGGGGCTGTCGTGTGCGGATCATCGACCATGGCGGGCCTCCGCGACGATCCTGGTGCCGGATTTGCTGCCCCGACTCATCGATTTGGCAAGGCCGAGGTCGCGCGCCATGCGCCGGCAGACGATATGGGCGATGCCGATCACCCGCGCGCACTCGCTCAGGTTCTCGCCACGCGCACGCAGATCGATCAGGGCCGCGATCATCGCATTGGTCCATTCGATGCGCGGTTGCCCCCGCGTCTTCTTGCGGTTGGCGGCATCGCGTTTGGCGATCTCCGCCCGTGCCGCGGCGACCTCACGCCGGAGTTGCGCAGAGGCAGCCTCGGCGCTCTCCCAGCAGTCCTCGCTGTAGCGGGACGTGGGATAACCGTGATGCAGGCCGTTCATGCCACGGCCTCCCCCTCGATGCTTTGCCCAGTCGATCGCGCATAGTCAGCGCGTTCGTCCGCCGTATCATCGTCAGCGTCCTCGACCGGGGTCGGGGCCGGCACCGGCGCCCCGAAGGTCATCGGACGCCACCCCGGCATGTTGCCGATCATGCGCTCGCGGATTTGCTTGGTGGTGCCGTCCTCGCTGATGCCCTGGGCGCGGGCGATATCGACCAAGGCGTCATAGGTGAAGCCTTTGAGGATCTCGGCGGTGTCCATCCGCGGCACGAAATCGATCGCCCCGGTGATCTGCCCCAGCCATTCGGCGGTATCGCCCGATGTGCCGAAGGTGCTGTTGGGGTGATCGAACGCGATGCAATGGCCGATCACGTCGGCGACCATCGCGCAGAGTTCGTCAGGCCCGTAATCGAACGTCAGCCCGCCGTTCTTGTCGAGCAGCCCGTTGACCAGAAAATCGAGGCCGTGATCGCCATACTTCTGGCTGCTGGTCTGCACGCTGATATTATCCGCGGTCAGCGCCAACAGCAGCAGGCGCAGCATGTCGGCCGGGCCGTGAGAGGTGAAGGCCGCGACCGCCTCGCGCAGCGCCTCGGTCTTGATGCCGGCGATTTGCGACTGGACTGTCTTGGTGATCGGATCGCGCGCGCGACGCTCGCTCGGTGCCGCCTCGGCCCCGCCCACCAGATCGGGTTGGGGAACCGGCTTGGCCTTTGGGACCATGACGCGTTCGACGATGCTGCCGGTGTTGTAGCCCTCGGTCAGCACCGCGACCGCATGCTTGCGCGGATCGTTCTTCTTCCACCGTTTGGGCACCGGATCGAAGCTGAGCGTCCACCCGGCAGGCGGGGTGAGCGATCCCCATTGGTCGCATTTGACGCCGATCATGCGCCCCTTGCTCGCACTGATGCGCTCGCCCAATGCCTTGGTCTGTTCGCGGATGAAGCCACGCACATCGGTCGTGGTGAATTGCTCATCGCTGCCCGGCTCGGCGAACAGATCCTCATCGAAGATCACGCCAGCAGACTCCACGTCGAAGATCGCCACCGATCGCGACAGACGCCGCCGATCGCACGCCTGGGCCACGCGATCCCAATCGATCCCGTCGCGACGTCGCGCGCTGTGCAGCGCCTTTTCCTGCACCTCAGGCGGGGCCAGCGCCACGGTCGATAGCGTGTGCTCGCGCGGCAATTGCGGCTCACCGGCCAGCGCCTCGATCATCGCCGGGGCCAATCGTCCCATCGTCTCCAGGCGCCGCGCAAAGCGCTCGGTGATCCCGAGTGAGTCCGCTGCGTTCCGCAGGCTCACCCCGGCATCGATCAGCCGCGTCATCGCCCGCCAGGTATCGACCGGGTGCATGTCCTTGCGGACCATGTTCTCGGCGGTGGAAATGGCGAGCGCTTCGGTATCGTCGGCCTCGATCGTATCGGCGCGGATTTCGGTCCAATCGAGGGCACGCGCGGCGGCGACGCGGCGGGCGCCGGCAACGACGGTGTAAGGCCCATCCTCGTTGCGCCGCACCAGAATAGGCTGGAGTTGCCCGCGTTCGCGCAGGCTGGCGATCATATCGTCCAGATCGTCGGTGCTGATCTGGCGCGCATTGACCGGATCGGCATGCAGTTCGCTCAAGGCGATGTTCATCGTGGTCATGGTTCAAGCCTCTGTTGTGATGGAAGCAGGCACGACCGCCGTGGCGGTGACCGCCGCGACGTAGGCTTGCACGCGCAAATCCAGCGCGCGGCCCTGGCGGGTCGGCGCAAGATGGAAGGTGCGTGCGTCATCGGGATTGGGCTGACGGATCAGCAATCCCGCCTCGATCAGCCGTCGAACAAGCCGCGAGGTCTGTTCGTACGACAGCTCGATGGTTGCCGCTGCCGCGACCAGCGACAGCGTGCGTTCGCGGCAGATCGCCGCGAGCAGCAGAAGGTGACGTGTATGCAAGGCGCCGGCCTCGGCGTCGTGCGCGAGCAGCGATTGCAGCGCGTTGAAGTGCGCGGCGCGCATCAGCCGGCAATCCCGAGCAGTTCGGCCTTTTCGCGCACGATCGGATCGACCCGATCGAACAGCGGATTTTTATTGGCCTTCCAGCGGATCATCGTCTCGCGACATTCGGCGCCCTTGGTCAGCACCATCTCGGTAAAGATCTTGCGGCTGGCGGCATCCTTGGTCAGCGCGCGAAGCTGTTCGATCCAGGCATCGGCCCTGATCTCTTCCGGGGTGCGCGGATCGTTCTCGACCGGCGGTTTGTTGTCGTTGGCCTTGGGTGCCGCCTTGGGTGCCGCCTTGGGCAGCCATGCGGTGAGCCACGCGGGCGCCGCATCGGGGGCTTTGATCAATGCCGATAATTCCTTGGCGGCCATCTGCTGGACCGCCTTCGATGCGCCGCTCAGGGTCGGGCGCTGGGCGTCAAACCATGCCGCGACGTTGGTCGCATCGGTCAGGCCTCTGCGGAGTTCCTTGCGATAGGCCACCCAATCCTGTTTGCCGTTCGTCATCGGCACGGCGATCGTGACGAACACCGGATCGTCCTCATCGAGCGTGCCAAGCTCGGCCAGCACCTTGACCGCCTCGGGATCAGCCGCGCGCGCCTCGGCCAAGGCATCGCCGTTCATCGCCTCGAGCTGCGGCGGATCATCGGCGACCCGCCACAGATCGATGAACTCGCGGGCGAACTCGATGGCGCTGGCATAGGCGCCCATCACGTCGCCGGTCTCATCGTGCAGGAGAAACTCGTCCGGCGGCTCGTTGTTCGGTGTCGATTGTTCGGCGGGTTTGACATCTTTTGCCGCCGCATCGGCGGGCGGGGTCAGGCGCTTGCGTGCGGCGGTCCAGGCGGCGCGGATCGGCGTGCTGACGGCGGGCGGTGCCTTCGCCATGCTGCGCGCGAAGTCGTCTTCGAGGTTGTTCAGATCATCGAGCGAGGGGCACTTCTCGGCCGTCTGCACGTGCCGCTTGATATACGCGTTCTCGCCGTCCGCCGTGTCGATCCACGCCTCGGCCTTGCCCAGCCAGCTATCCGGATCGCGCGCGATCGGCTCGGGCAATGTCTTGGTTTGCTGCCGGCGCGGCGGGGAGGCGTTGGTGTTGGTATCGCCGTGGTGACGGACCATCCCGCCGCCCGCGTTGCCGTCATCGTCCTCGCCAATCAGCGGGATATTGTAGATCGAGGCGACGAGATACCGCTTGAGGTAGCTCACCGTGGAGCCGAAGCCGTGCAATTCGGTCTTGTTGACCGTGCCCTTGGCGCCGGTCATGTCGCGCTTCTCGATGACCGGGCCATAGTCCTTGAAATGCCCGAGGTGGTGCCCGAGCCGCGCGCTGACGCTGACCCTGTCGTCGACCGTCTTGATGTCATAGGTGATCGAAAAGCCGAACTTCTTCTCGATCGGTTTTACGTTGACCTGGATCTTGTCGAACTTGGCGTATTTGGATTTGGTCTGCGGATTGTCCGCGTTGCGTATGACGGGTTCCATCTCGCCCTGCATCGCGGCGAGATCGGCGTAGAAGGCTTCGCTGGCGGCATCGGCGCGCACCTGCCGCATCACGTCGTAGATCGCCTTTACCTTGACCGCATCGGTCGCCGGGTTGGCGGCGGCAGCGGTCAGCGCGGTGACATCGATCGCCAAGGTTGAGAGTTGCGCGGGTGGACCGGCGGTGGTCGTGGTGATCTCGTTCATGGGGTGTCCTCTGTTGTGTTTGGTCAGTTCGGGCGTAGGCGCAGCAGGTTTGGTTCGCAGGCGGCGAAGCGATCGCCGTCAGCGGTATCGACCACGTAAATCGGATGGCCGCAGTCGGCGCAGAGATGCGGCATGCGACGGATGATGACGGCGATCAGGTCGGTGCCGACGATGCCCACCTGATCATGCAGTTCGAACCGATCGGAATTCAGCGTCGGCATCAGCGCACTTCGAAATCGAGATCCTCGATCCATTCGATGCTGGGGATGACGGCGACGGGCTTGTTGGTCACCGGATCGCGCTGCTTGGCGGCGATCATAATGCTGGCCGAATTGACCATCAGATGCTCGGCCGGAACCTCATTGATCGGGCCGCGCAGCTCCCATTTCCAACGCCGCACGAGACCGGATTTGGCGCCGTAATCGCCGCGCGTGTTGAGCGACGGGGCGCCGCTGGCCGCGCGGGCGCTGACGCGCGCCTGCTGCGCCTTGCGCTCGGCCTCCTGGGCCAAGTGCTGCGCATCGGTGCCCCACATATCGCGCCGCGCCTCGGCCGCGGCCGCCTCACGCGCGATGCGCGCCGCCTCGGCCACCCGCGCTGCCTCGGCCGCACGCTCGGCCTGTTCGCGATTGTGCTTGCGCACCGCATAATCCCGCGCGATGCGCTCGATATCGATCAGGGCGCGATTGACCACGGCCTCGTAGCCGTTCTTCCAATTATCGACCGCCTTGCCGGCGGTCAGATACGGCTCCTTGTGCTGCTTGTGGGCGCGGACGGCCTCCTTGATCAGGTCCTTCGCCATCAGGATGTTCTCGGCGAATTGCCCGGCGAGGTCCTCGTCCTCGTCGGCAATGACGGGATGGGCGGCGACCATCGCGGCGATCGCCGGCAGGACGTCGCGGTCGCGGCGCAGCACGAGCGCTTCGGTCTGATAGGCCAGCCAATCGATGACCTCCTGCTTCGAGGGCGGCGATGGCGGCTTTGGCGCATTGGCCCCGGTCGGCATTCCGATCGGCGCGTCGGTGGGCATATCGTTCATGGGATGGTCCTCTGTTGTGAGACGGCAGGCACGAACGGCCGCAGGCGCGATCGATCGATCGGCCGCGTGGGTGAGAGGCAGGGATGCTCGGGGTTGGAAATCTCGGCGTAGCGCTTGGTCTCGATCAGCCATTCGTATTCGGCCGCATCGATGCGCAATCCGCCGTGCCAGATCATGCTGATCTGCGGGATGTGCGCCGGGTCGCGGGTGCTCTCGCTCAGCGCCTCGTCGATCTCGGCGGCCCACAGGTTTGCCGCGGGCCAATGGTGGATCCGGGCGGGAACGCCCCAGGCGCCTTTGACCAGGCGCAGCCGAAACAGACCCGGCTGAGGCGGCCAGATCAGGCGGTTTTGCGAAGGATCGTGTCGGCCCGACATTTGCGCTCCATGCAAATCGTTTGCATAAAGCGCGACGTTTGCAGATTATGCAAACGACCGTCAAGCCCCCAGATTAGCCCCCCGATTTATGCACAATCTGGCATCTTTACAAATGGCGGAAATCCGCGCCGCCCGGCACAATGTTGCGCCGCAGCGGCCGGAGTTATCCCGAGGCCTCGCTGATCGCGCGGCCCTTGGGGCGCCGCGCGCTGCGGCGGATGCCACCGAAATCGACCCGCCCGGCGCTGCGATGATGGCCGGCGCGTTCGATGAACTCGACCGGGGAGGCGGCGACCAGATCGACGTTGAACATCGGCGGCACGGCGTGCGCCATCAACGTGACCAGCCCATCGGGCTGCAGGGTGACGATGCGGATCAGCATCGTGCCGTCCTTGAGCTGGCAGACGCATTCCTCGCCGTGCACCGCAGCAACGTTGAATTTCTCCGGCCGCAGCGGGGCAAAATAGACTTTGTCGCCGTCGCGCACCGCCGGATAGAGGTCATCGCCCTGGACGATGATCGCCCAGAGCACGCGATCCTGCTGCCCGCCGCCAAAGGTGGTGGTGGCCTGCTGATCTTCCCGAACCATTTTGATCACCCCGCCGGCGCCGACCATGCCGACGATAGGCACCTGCGTAGGCAATCGCAATTCCTCTCCGTAGAGGATTATACCGGGGGATATTGCGAACTTCTCAGCATAAAGCCTTGCCATTTCAGCATTGATCACACTCTCGCCCGTTTCGTGTCGGTAATACTGAGTGTAGTTCACGCCGATATAACGCGCTGCATGTCGCACGGTGGGGAACCCCGCTTTGAGCCGCGCCTGCCGGAGGCGTTCGCCAGGCGTCGCGGCCTGATCATCGTTTATCGTGTCAAGCACAAAAACCATCCTCCGAGTTTGCACAACTTGCAAATGAACACTTGACCAAGATTGCGCGAGTGGACCACGTTTGCAGATTGTGAAACTGAACCGTTCCCGCCGCGCACCGCTTCCAACGCCGATCGAAGTCGTGCGCGAAATGCTCGATCGATGGCCGACGCGGGCCACCCTCGCGCATGACCTCCAGCTCTCCTACTGGACGGTATCGTCGTGGTTGCGGCGGGGCTGGGTGCCCCTGGAATGGCACGCACCAGTGCTCAAAAGCGCTAGGCGCTACGGCATTCATACGGCCACCCTGAAAAGTCTGGACTCACTGCCCGAAGCGCAACGCCGTCTCGAAGAAGAGAAGCGCCGGACCACCCCGACGATAAAGGGGCGCCGCCGCGCTGCGCAAGGGACGCCCCTTTCAACCTCCGCACAATCGAGGGCAGCATGAGTGAAACGACCGCCACCAACGCGGGTCGCGATCCGAATGAGTCGCGCGAATGGATGCGCAAAGTGCAAACCCAGCAACGTCGTTGCGATGAAGAAAACGGCGTGCTGCGCAACCTCTACAAGCAGGCCAAGGCGGCGGGCGAGAACGTCAAGCAGATGCGCGCCTCGATCACGGCGACGAAGCTGACGCCGGAGGAGGCCGTCG
>Ga0210398_10002663_pt1 | contig 17323 bp, 15 predicted proteins | sample IncBWC4OmetaG_FD_161047 | JGI IMG/M metagenome (GOLD analysis project Ga0210398, IMG submission 161047) | Forest soil microbial communities from Barre Woods Harvard Forest LTER site, Petersham, Massachusetts, United States - Inc-BW-C-4-O | ecosystem: Environmental > Terrestrial > Soil >... | reverse complement strand
GCTTGACGGCGGTCACACTCTAACGAACATGCCCGCAAGCCCGGGCGGGGACAATCATGAGATGTGGATTGATCCGACGAACGGGGATCGCATGGCCGTCGTGAACGACGGGGGCGTCAGCATTTCTGTCAATCGGGGCCACACGTGGGATCATATTCAACTGCCGATCGCGCAGATTTATCACGTGACGGTGGACGATCAAATTCCCTACTTCGTTTACGGGAACAAACAGGATGGCCCGTCCTATCGTGGACCCAGCAACAGTTTGCAGTTCGGCGGATTTGGGGGCGGCGGCGGGGGCCAGGGCGGACTGATTCCGCGCAGCGTCTGGCATCCCGTGGGCGGAAGCGAAAGCGGATTTGCGACGCCGGATCCCGTGGACAACAACATTATCTGGTCAAGCGGCACAGGCTCCGGCAGTGTCGGCGGTGCGATGGCGCGTTTCGATGAACGAAATCGTCAGACGCGCGAAGTGGAAGTCTGGCCCGAAGATGTTGCTGGAGCCACCGCGGCGGACGTGAAATATCGCTTCAACTGGGAATTCCCGATCACCATCTCGCCGCACGATCACAATAAATTGTATGTGGGAAGCCAGTTTGTGCACGTCACAACAGATGGCGGTAATAGTTGGCAGATTATCAGTCCGGACCTGACGCGAAACGACAAAAGCCGGCAAGGAATTTCCGGCGGGTTGACTCCGGACGACATCGGCGTGGAATACGCGGGGACGGTGTTCGCCATCGCGGAGTCGCCGAAGGAGGCGGACACGATCTGGGCTGGCACGAACGATGGGCTTGTGCACATCACGCGCGACGGCGGAAAGACCTGGACCAATGTCACGAAGAATATTCCGAACCTGCTGGACTGGGGCACGGTAAGCAACATTGAGGCCTCGCGCTACGACGCCGGGACTGCCTACATCACCGTGGACGGCCATCAGGTAAACAATCGAGATCCGTTCGTCTACAAGACGGCGGATTACGGCCGGACATGGACAGCGATCACAAACGGAGTTCCGCACAGCATGTTGAGCTATGCGCATTGCATCCGTGAAGATCCCGTGCGCAAGGGTTTGCTGTATCTGGGCACGGAAAATGCTCTGTACCTTTCTTTCGACGACGGCAAAAATTGGCAGCCGCTGCAAAGTGGTTTGCCGCACGCGCCGGTATATTGGATTGCGGTCCAGGAGCGCTTTCACGATCTGGCCTTGGCCACCTATGGTCGCGGATTCTGGATTTTGGATGACCTTACCCCGCTACAACAGTTGACCTCGGATCTATTGGCTTCGAATGCTCATCTGTTCGCCCCGCGTGACGCTTACCGCTTCCGCCCTGTCGCTCAACCTGCGAGCGTTTTCTCTGATCCGACGGCGGGTCACAATCCGCTCTATGGCGCTGCGATCAACTTTTATCTGAAGTCCAAACTCGGCGAGAAAGATAAGGCCAGCATCACGATCAGTGACGCAAACGGCAAAGTCGTGCGAGAACTAGACTGCCGTGCGCCTCGGACCGAGGGCGCCCGGCGGCCGGGAGGGCCTGGTGGTGCCGGTGGAGGCGGAAACGAAGAAGCAGCCGGCGGTCCGCCATGCGAGGCGAAGCCTGGCATCAATCGCGTTTGGTGGAACTTGCGGACCGAACCCAGCACGGAGGTCAAACTGAGAACCAGTCCTACCTATTCGCCAGACGTGCCGTTGGGAGCCGAAGGCTGGCGCGCGGCTCCAGCCGTAGAGCGCATTTCACTGCTGGTGCCGCCCGGAACCTACACCGTCACGCTGAAGGTCGGTGAGGAGAAGTCCAGTGAGAAGCTCAACCTGCTGAAGGACCCGCATTCAACGGGGAGCGACGCCGACATCCAAGCCCAGATGCAATCGGTGTCTGCGCTTCGGAATGAGATGGACGCCCTGGCGGCAAGCGTCAATCAAATCGAATCCGTTCGCGCGCAGATTGCCAGCCTCGAAAAGCAATTGGGAACGGAGGAAACCTCAAAAACAATTCGAAAGGCGGCGGACGACCTGGCTGAGAAATTGACGAGTGCGGAAGGAAAGGTGTTGCAGCTCAAATCGACGGGGAGAGGACAGGATGACGTACGGTACCCGCCGATGCTACTGCAAAAAATCAGCTACCTGGCGGCCGAAGTGAGCGGCTCCTCTGATTTTCCGCCTACCACGCAACAATCGGCGGTCGAGGCTGAGTTGAAAAAGCAAGGCGATGCGGCGCAACAGGAGATGCAACAGCTCTTGGCGACCGACGTGGCGGCCTTCAACGCCATGCTCCGCGAGCGGAATATCGCAAACATCATCGTCAAGATTCCTTGAACGATGAAGTGAAGAGCCGTAACGGGGAACCATACAACCCTTGGACTGAAACTAATGCCCCGCTGCTCTCGCCTGGGTCGATGTCGCACGATCAGGGGCGGATCTAGCGATACAGCAGGCCCGCTCAGGAAGAGTGCGCGTCGTTCCGCAACCCGTGCTTTTTTTGGCAGTTGCCGTCCTCGGTGTGGTGAGAGCTGCGCGGCTTGGGCGTGTTGCAAATTGGAACTCTCCGAAGTATAGTCGTTTATCGATATACTGATTATCGATTACTTATGCCCAAACGAAAACTCCATCCGCTGCCTTCGTCCGCATTTCAGATCCTGCTCGCCCTGGTTGGTGAAGACCTGCACGGTTACGGCATTATGCGGCAAGTTGCGGAGCAGACCGACGGTCGCATGCGCCTGGGCCCTGGGACGCTATACAGTTCAATCCAAAGTCTGCTCGAGGAGAAATTTATAGAAGAGGTTGACCTGCGCGAGGACACAAAACTCGGCCAGGAGCGGCGCAGATATTACCGGTTGACCTCGGCTGGACGCAAACTGGCACGCTCCGAGGCCGAGAGACTGGCCGACTTATTGCGCGTCGCGCGCGCCAAGAAGATTTTGCGGGGGGCTTATGTCTGAAAAGATATACGCCTGGCTATTGCGCCTTTATCCTTCCCATTTTCGCGAGGCCTACGGTAACGAAGCCCTGCAACTGTTCCGAGACCGTGCTCGCGATGAAAAAGGATTCTTCCGAAGCCTGCGACTTTGGTTGGACCTGCTAGTCGATTTAGCAATCTCCGTCCCGCGAGAGTACGGCTACGTCCAACCGGCGCTCATCGGCGCTTCGACCCTGCATCGTTTAGAAGGCGTGCCTGCATTCTATGTTCTAGAAGGCGAATCGCCCACTCTTGGAGCGTTGCTTTTCGGAAGCGTATTGTCGTTCGTGGCCCTTGGCACATTCTGGATTTTACTCAGCCATGCGGGAGGTTATGCGGGAATAGGAGTCATGAAATCTGGGCAATCGCAGAGCGACTCCGGATTTTCTCAGCAGCAAGCTCCGCAAGCAGGGCCGCAGGATGCTATCAGCGCTACGAACCGTCCGGACGGGGAGGTCTTCAAGCTGGATGCAGCGGAGCGCCAACGCGTGATTGATGCGGCAGTCGCGATTCTAAAGAACCACTATATTGAGCGGGACCATGCGCAGAAGATGGCGGACGCGCTGCTGGCGCACAAGCAGAGCGGCGACGATGACGCCGTCACGGATGGTGTAGCCTTTGCCGCTCTGCTGACGCGGCAGATGAGGGAGGTGAGCCCTGACCGGCATCTGACGCTGGACTACAGTCAAGCTCCTCTTCCCCAGCACCCGACAGGACAAACACCGGAAGGCCTGGCTCGCTATCGGGAAGCAATGAACCAGCAAAACTGCACATTCGAAAGGGTCGAGATCCTGCCGCACAATATCGGCTATCTGAAGCTCAATTCGTTTCCCGATGTTTCTGTGTGCCAGCCAACGGCTGCGGCGGCGATGGCCTCTTTGAACAACGTAGACGCGTTTATCTTCGATTTGCGGGACAACCGTGGCGGAGAGCCATCCATGGTCGCTCTGCTGGCCGCCTACCTCTTCGACCATCCGGAGTACTTGTACAACCCAAGGGAAAATACGACGGAGCAGTCCTGGACGCACTCGCCTGTTCCGGGAAGCAGACTGGCCGACAAGCCGGTATACCTGTTGACGTCCGCCAGGACTTATTCCGGCGCAGAGCAGTTCAGCTACGACCTGAAGATGCTAAAGCGCGCCACGCTGGTCGGTGAGACCACAGGTGGTGGCGCGCATTCGGGAGTTTGGCATCGCATTGATGATCACTTCGGAATGGGTATTCCTGAAACGAAAGCGATCAATCCCTTCTCAAAGACCGATTGGGCAGAGGTCGGCGTGGAGCCGGACGTAAAGGTGAACGCTGCGGACGCGCTGGCGACAGCAGAGAAGCTAGCGCAGGGCAAGCTGCAGAAGAAGTAGGGGCTAGGGAAAGTTCCCGGGTGACGGAGGAAATGTCGTGCCATGGAGCGGTGTTCGTGTTGCGCTCCGCGGGCGCCGAAGCGTAGTGCATGACAACGGAACGCAGTTCCTGAAAAACCTACGTCTGAATTCTCAGGACACCTAGGTACGCCGCGGGCGAATCCAAAACGCTTGAGTAAGCTTTTGTAGCAGCAAAAAGGCAAGAGTCGCAGCGCCGAAGGCATACCCAATTGAGTCGCTCAGGGTGCATGCGAAGGCCAGCAGCGTGGCCACGAAGCCCCATTGAAATGCCTGGTCCCAGAAAGCTTGGCTCCACCGCGGCGACTGGCCGTCGCTTTCGAGCAGCGGACGAAGCGAGGGGAGAAAGCGCGGAACCCGCTCGGCGTATCTACGAAAACGTTCGCCGTGTTTCTGTTCGAGTTGGAGTTCTTCGCGAGCGGCGAGACGCAGCAACAAGATCGTTTCACCAACGAGCATGACCGGAAATCCGAGGCGGCTCTGAAACGTGCCCAACGCAAGAATTAGAAGAAAATAGGACAAATAATGTGGGTTCCTGACATAGCGGAACGGTCCGGCGGTGGAGAAAGTCATGCGCTCCGTGCCGGCGCCGGGAGGCCGGTAAGCGGTCGACCAGGTCAGGAGAATCGCGCCGACTGCCGCGAGCAGCGCAGCGGCGGCGTATAGGAAGCGCACGAGCATGTCCTTCTGAAGGACTCCCTGATTCCAGGGAACTACGGAGTAAAGAATATTGAGATGTTCGAGGTTGTAGAACGCGTAAGCTGCCGCATAGACGAGCACAATCATCCAAAAACGATGACGGTATTCAAACTGGGACGCCACCATGGTATGCCTCCAGCCCGATGCTGGTGATACGCTTGATGCGAGCTCGATGTTTCGTCTCGGACTCGCCTCCGAGGTGCGGGGTTCGCCTATGATCTCCGGCCGACAGGACTCTCGCGATCCGCGACCGCGAAGAAGACACGCGTGCTGACAAGACGGGGCCGAGACCCCTACAGGGTCTCCGGGCTGGGACGCCAGCGCAAAGTCGGAGGTTGAAGTTGCGCGGAAAGTTCCCGGAACAGAGCCATAAAGTTCCGGTGGAGGTGGCCAGGGTCCGGCCGACGCCCCCCGCCGGCATACTGGAAACACGATGTGGTTGATTCTTCTGGTTTTTACCTATGTTAGGTAGGAAGGTTGGGGGTGTTAGGACCTTATTGTGCTCATCAGTTTCCCGCCTGGCAACCATCATCACAAGCGTTCGGTCATCGGCTTAGGAGGTTGTCCCGGCCTTTTTTTTGCTCGGTCGAGGGCGCGGGGACGCACGAACGACGGTTTGCATTGTCTCTATGAACTTCAGGACGAGGTCCCGCTTTTCGCCATTTCGTTTCCAAGCCAATCCAATAGTCCATTGCGATTCGTGCACCCCTAATTGGTGGAACCGGACGCCCGGTACCTTCATCCTGGCGGCTGCGCTCTGAACCAGCGACACACCCAACCCAGCTCGAACGAAGTTTAAGACCGTAAACGTTTCATTCGCCTCCTGGACGATGGTTGGTGCAAAGCCTGCGCCGCGGCAAACACTGACCGCATGGTCGTGAAATGTGACCGAAGCGGAGCGCGAAATGAGGACGAAAGGGATATCTCGCAGGTTTGAGAGCTTATCCCCGCGGCCGTACGTGACTGATTCGGGGACCGCGAGGAGGAGCCGCTCGCGAATCAAGGGCAACGTCTCGAGTTCAGCCGATGCAATCGGCAATCGCAACATGCCGAGATCCAGTGTTTCCTCGAGGAGCGCGGTGAGTTGCGACGGCGTGGACATGTCGAACATCTGGAGTTTTATAGACGGGTATTTCCCACCAAAACGCAAAATGGTGCGCGGGAGGATATCGGAAACGGCTGCGAGGCCGAAGCCTATGCGGAGAGTGCCGGCACAGCCCCTGCTCGCCTCCATGGCCATCGTCAGCGCCGCTTCCGATTCTTTCAGCAGTCTGCGCGCGTATGGCAGGAGGACCCTGCCGGTTTCCGTCAGCGCCACCCGTCGGCGGTTTCGCGCAAACACTGGTCCACCAACTTTTTCTTCCAGTCTTCGGATCTGTTTGCTGAGTGCCGGTTGCGACATGCAGAGCTGTTCAGCAGATCTGCGGAAGTGCAATTCGCGCGCCAAGACGCTGAAGGACTTCAGTTCATACAGATTTAGTTCCATGCTCAGATGTTATCACTGCCTGAACAATGATTCATTGGACGAAACAAGCTGAGAGTCCGAGAATACGGAGCCGAGGGCCGGCAATTGTCGAAAATACAGGGGCACCGTCATTCCGAAGCGCCGCCGATTAAGGCGGTGATTCTCGATTACGGCGAAGTGATCTGCTTTCCGCCGAGCGAGAGAGAGTTTGCCTTGATGGCGGCCCTACTGGGTATCGTTGCGGACCTGTTTCGCAGCATTTATCCCGCGGACCGCGCGCCGTACGACCGAGGTGATTTGACGCCGGCAGCCTATTGGTGCCGATTCGCAGAAAGAGCCCGTGTGAAGATCGAGTTGAGGCAGATCGAGGAACTCCGAAGGTTGGACGTAGAAATGTGGAGCAGAGTGAACCCTGAAATGATTCGGTGGATCGAGTGTCTGTCTGAAGCTGGCCTGAAAACCGCGCTGCTCTCCAACATGATGTCCGACATGGCCGTTCATGCAAGACAGGAATTCAGCTGGTTAAATGGCCTGACATGCCAGGTTCTGTCTTGCGAGGTCCGGTTGGTTAAGCCCGACAGGGCCATCTATCAGCACTGTCTCAATGGTCTGAACGTCAGGCCAAGTGAAACGCTGTTCGTGGATGACAACGAGGCCAATGTGAAAGCCGCTCGAGCACTGGGAATCACATCGATTCGCTTTCGGTCAATGACGCAGCTCCGGGCTGAACTGGCCGGGTTGCCGATACAGCGGTACGTTTCCAACTTTTTACCGGCGGGATGACGTAAGCATGCGAAATTGTATTCGGCGTATTGCAGTGCGGAGACTGGCCATGTCGTTCGAACACTGGAAGTTGTTGATTGGAATGGTTGCGGCGCTTTGCGGCACAGTAACCCTGTTGCCGCAGCTGCTTAAAATGTGGCGGTACGGCGCCCGGGATGTGTCCTACCCGATGCTGTATCTCTACCTCCTCACAGTCTTGCTCTGGCTGGTCTACGGCATGATGACGAAATCCTTGCCCCTAACCGTCTCGAATGCGTCGGCGATATGCCTGGCGAGTGCATGTATTGGAACGAAGTGGAAGTCCGACAGAGCGGCTCGACTTCAATCCAATGATGGTAGAACCTCGGTCGCTCGATGATCGCCTTTTCTAACCGTATTATCCGAGAGCACTGAGGGTTTCGCTGCAAGTCAGCACGCTGAGTCGCGTGTTTGGTGAGATGCAATCCTATCCGGAACTCATCCGGCTCCATTGGCAATCTTTTGTAACCAGCACGTCCCTTTATTTATACGCGTCTGTATAGCTATGCTAGACAGACTAGCCTCGGTTGGTCACTCCTGGAGTAGCCTGCCGGCTGCTCCAGAGCTTCGAACTGCATTCTCGATCCGCTTGGCTTGGAGGAATAGCTGCATGGGCGTCCTCGGTTTCCACGGAATGAAGCGCACTCTAAAAAAAAAGAGAGGCCGCACAAAGGGCCTCCCTTTCCTGGTTCGGAACTTCTTAGTTAGAACGAATACTTCAAGTAGATCTCGATCTGACGTTGACCTGTCACGGTCGACAACAGGTCGCCGAACTTTCCGTCTCCAGGCGTAATAGAAGCACCTGTAGCCAAGTCGAGGTTTGGTAGGTTTTGGTTGCCATGGTTGAACGCATTAAAGAACTCGCCGCGAATCGTCAGCGCTTGGTTTTCCAGCTTCTTGAACTTCATGGGAAACACTCGCGAAATCGACGTGTCATAGAACCAGTCGCCCGGTCCAATGTAGGTGTTGCGCCCGACGTTTCCGAGCGTTCCCAGAGTAGCCGCCACATACCGGTTGAAGTTTCCCAACCCTAGGCTAGCATCTGCAACGTTCGGACGATCATCACCGGAGTTGAGGTCCAAGTTCGTATCCGCTCCAGTGTTAATAGTCCCTGGAATTCCACTCTGGACGGTCAGAATTCCGGACCATTCCCAGTGCCCGGTTACAGCCCGGAGCGCTTTCATCCCCAAGCTATCACCATGGTTATAGGGAACCTGCCAGACATACGCCATGACAAATCTCTGCCTGCGGTCGTATGCCGACAGGCCGCGGTCACTAGCTTGATTGAGGGGATTCGCCGACGTCGAGGTCAGTGCTCCGGCCAGTGTAAAGACCTCCGAGCCGTCGTCGATCAGTTTCGAGTACGTATAGGCACTGCGTAGCAATAAGCCGCGGCCGAGCCTGCGCTCCAGTGAGAACTGCCCGCCATGGTAGATCGAATCTCCTCCGTTCGTCCTTACAATGATCGACCCTTGCGTGGGAACCAGTCTCACATCGTTCACGCCCGGATTGTATTGCTGGTTTACGTAGAGATGCTCTCCCCGGGTGCCGACATAGGCAGCCGTGAAGATCAAGCCTCCTGGTAGCTCTCTTTGGATGTTAAGGTTCCATTGTTGTTCCAGCGGGTTGACGAGGTTCCCTGCTATGGAGTCAACCGTAGCCAGAGGACTCAAAGTGCCTGTCACCGAGTTCAGTAAACCGCTGGCGTTTGCCAACCCTCGACCGCCGTTCTGCGCCGTTGTACCTGTCAGCGTGCCGCCCACTGCGTTTGGCGACGTCCCGCCGGTATTGTCCAGAATGTTTGTGAAGAGCGAGTCGTAAAAGATCCCGTACCCAGCTCGGATCACGGTCTTGCCGTTACCTGTCAGGCGGTTCCAAACATGTGGCGTGTAGGCGATACCGACTCGGGGTGCGAAGTTATTTCTGTCAGGTTGTTGCTTCGCGGAAAACTCGGTCGGGAACGTCCCCCCCGCGAGCCCAAATCCGAGATTTGGTTGGACGGCGGGCAACTGCAGCACGTTTTCCGGTGTTCCGGTGTACTCGTACCGCAAGCCCAGCGTCACCGTAAAGTTTTCCTTCATCCGAAACACATCTTCCCCGTATGGCGCAAAGGTTGTCACAAAAGGCTGAAGTATTGGGCTGCCAAACACCTTGGAAACCGCTCCGCTGGGCCCAGTGAAATCATCGACAAAGTTCGCGAGTGCCGTGCACGCAATCGCTCCGCAGCTCCCCGCAGTCGTAGATGCAGCATAGGTAATCGTTCCGCGCGAGTTAAACGGAATGGCGTCCACCACCGAAAGATGATTCACGTCAACGCCGGCCTTTAAGGTATGTCGGCCTGCTGTGTAGGTGAAGGCGTCTTGATACTGGAACGACTTGTGGGCGCGTCCCTGCGGCAGGTTGCTAGGGAATCCCAAATTAGGCAGGCTGCCGGCGCTGGCCGCGATATTGGCAATCGTAACCGTTGGGTCCTGGGCGAGCGGATTCGCCGCCGTTGCCGCTGTCGGTCCAAAAGTGAACCCGATATTCGTGTAGGACGCTCTCAGTTCATTGAGGGCTTTGGTGGAAATCGTATGCGTCCACATCACCGCGATACTCTGCGATGGCCCTCCTTGTAGCGAATCGAACGGTTGCAATTGGGTTGGGAAATTGAATAAATCCGGTGAGAGCGAGTTGTCGCTACGGAAGTAACGCGCCGTGAGCAGGTCTTTGTCCGTGGCATTATAGTCCACACGAACATCCCACTGCCGGCCATCCGATACCTCCGCAATGCCGGAGCGCTGGATAATTCCAAAGGCCACGTTTCCGCGGTCGGGCCCTGTCGGAGTGGCGCTTCCGAGTGCAATTTGCTGAATTCCCGGCGCACTATTTGAAGCAGTCAGTCCGCCAAACGCGGCGATCAAATACGCGACGTTCGGATTCGGTTCTAGCGCTTGCAATTCAGAAAGCCCCGTCGCTGTCGGCGCGAGTATCGGGTTTCCATTGTTGGTCGAACGAGTGCGGTCCCACTGGGACGAGCCAAAAACGAACAGCTTGTTGTGCTTTATCGGGCCGCCGAAGGCGAACCCAAAGGTGTTCTCAACGCTAACGGGGTGGCAGGTCTCCGACTGTTCGCAGCCGGCCAACAAAGCTTCGTGCTTAGCGGTGGCCAGGTCCGAATTAGTTGCCAGTTCCCAAGCGGATCCGTGAAAATCATTCGTGCCGCCCTTGTAGATTACGTTCGTGACGGAACCCCCGCCCCGGCCGAATTGCGCAGAGTACGAGTTCGTAAGAATGGTTACCTCGCCGATCGCTTCAAGGTTGGTCGGCTGGAAGGCCTGTCCCGCAATCGAGTTGTCGTTGTCATCTTGACCGTCGATCAGAAAGTTGTTGGCCCTGGGGCGCGCCCCGTCCACAGAGAAATTCACGCCATTGCTAATGCCACGACCGTTGCCGTCCTGCACTCCAGGCTCCGTCAATACCAGAGAGATGGGGTTCCGGTTAAGGATCGGCAGTTCGTGAACATCCGTGCTGGTGAGGTTTGCACTCAAATCGCCGGACTGCGTTTGGAGTGCCTGTGCATTTGTGGCTTCCACGAGCACTGTGGCACTCTGCCCGGCCACTTCCAATACTCCACTCGCGGTTGCAGTCAGGGAGGCCCTGACCTCTACGCCAGAAATCTTTAGGTCCGAGAATCCTGGTTTGGTCACAGACACCGCATAGGTACCGGGAAGGAGAGCCTCGATCCGGTATGACCCACTGGAATCCGTGTTGATCTCGCGGGGTTCCCCACCGCGATCTGAGCTCGTGACCTGCACCTTTGCATCTGGTACGGCTGAGCCGGTCTTGTCCACAATGGTTCCGGCAATCGTTCCGTTGCTCGTCTGAGCAAGCCCTGGCGTGGCTCCTAGACCGCAGAAAATCAAAGCAATCATCATCACCGAATTGATAATCAGATAACTGCTTCTCCGCAGGTGAATCTTCATGTCATCTTCCTCCGTCAACGTCAGAATTTTATTTGAGCTGAACAACTTGGACAGAAACCGCAAATCTAAGATTGCTAAGTGCAACACACTGCCCAAACCTAATAATTAGATTTTGAGTGTGAACAGGTTGAGGTAACTGCTTTGTTTTGAGAGTTATCGTTTCGTCTAAAAGCTAAATTTTATCTAAATCGAGGCTCAACTTGTCGCATTCTTCGATCTCCGGTCAATTCAACTAATTGAATATTTTAGATAAAGATATGATTTTATATATCTTGTGCTGGTCCAGTAGAATTAGCTGGTGCGCTTGTTCGTTGAGCCCGTAAAACCCGGTTCCATGGCGCCAATGACGGTGACCGGAGCGTCATCGACGATGATTTTCTTCCGATGATTCCGGGATCCAGAAAATCGGGATTTCCAGAACGCCCAGCTCACGACGGCTCCCGGCTCAACTAGACCGTTGATGCACGTTTCCGCAACAAGCGATCAAAGCTCCACGGCCCTCCACCCGTGCTCGCGAGAAATAGTAGGAAGATAAAGCCATAGAGCACCGCGCCTTCCCCATCGTTCAGCAACGGCCAGAATCCCTGCGGGGCATGGAACTTGAAGTAAGCAACAGCCATCTCGCCTGAAAGGATGAAGGCGACGGGTCGAGTGAAGAGTCCAATCAGTGGCGACGATGTACGCCTGACGAAGGGCGCTCGCGTCGATATCACCATTGCGGCCAAAGAACCGCGCAAAACACCAACCGCAGAGCAGTGATCTAAACTACCCCTGGGTGCGAACTAAAGTGCCGAATAAACCATCTGCACGAAGAGGTCGCTGCTGAGCATGCGGTGACCCCAAACAGGGTCCAAATCGGCCAGAGGTTTGCCCGCTGCTATTTCGTCGGCCGATTTGCCGGCGGTCTTCAGTGTTTGCACGCGATCGCGCGCCACAACCAGCATGTCCCGAAACTTGGTCAGATCGGCTTTGTTGCCCAGCGGGCCATGCCCCGGAACGATCTTGGTTTTGTTGTCGGCCAAGAGCAGAACTTTGCCGGCGGCGACAATCATCCCGTCGATTTTTCCGCCGGTGCTGGCGTCGATGACCGGGTAAAAGCCGTTAAAAAAAGTATCGCCCATGTGAATCACGTTGGCCTTCTGGAAGTGAATGTAGATGTCCGTGTCGGTATGCGCCGGCTGGAAATATTGCAGCATCATTATTTCACCATTGGCCTGCAGTTGCGTTATTGTCCGTGTGGTCGAAATGCCAGTGCGTGTCGATCGCCGTCTTCAGTGGCGCATTGCCCAGCCCATCCAGCGTTTCTTTCAACTTCGGCCAGGCCGGCATAAGAAACGTGTCGACCACGATTTTCAACACCACAACGTTTCCTCCAGGCCCGGAAAGCAACGTGAGATTTTCCGCCAGCGGTTGCGCCTGGATCGCGGTAGCACCCATCTGCGCCCGGATGGCCGCGAGACGGTCGGTTAGAGCGGTTGCCGCCTGCTGCCGGAGGCCAGGAACGCCGGCGCTCAGAAGACTTGCCGGAAAACAGGTCCCAAAAGGGCGATTTTCAGCCTGATTTTCTGGCCTAGGCGGGACTTTGTAAGCTATTGTATTTTTGTTGTTTATTACAGAAAGAGCATAATATGCTTGTATTTACGCGACATAATATGATTGTTTTAGCACGGCATAATATGCTTGTAACGGCCCGGAAACTTGAGAGGATCTGTGGCAACACCGAACGAAAAACTGGCTAAGTCCCTCGATGTGCTCCAGGCGCTTCGGGCGGGCGGGAGGCGTGTGTTCCGGTCCGACGACTTGAGCCGCGTTCATCGCGAACGTCTCGTGGAAAATGGCTTTCTGCAGGAAGTCATGAAAGGCTGGCTCATTTCAGCGAGCCCGGGCGCGCGCGCGGGCGACAGCACGCCCTGGTATGCGTCATTCTGGGAATTCTGCGCGCTCTACAGTGCCGAAAGATTCGGCGATAAATGGCATCTGTCTGCCGAGGGGTCGCTTTGGCTGCACGGCGAAAAGACAGTCATCCCGGAACAGATCGTGGTGTGCAGCCCAAAGGGCAGCAATCACCTAATCAATCTCTTGTATGGCACATCGCTCTATGACCTGAAAGTGCCAGAGATGCCGGCGCCTGGAAATCTCGTGATGCGAGACGGACTGCGCCTGTTCTCGCCGGCGGCGTCGCTGGTGGGAGTGGGAGAGACTTTCTTCGCACGAAATCCGGTCGAGTCGCAGGTCGTGCTGGCAAGCCTCGCCGACGCATCGGACCCGCTGCGCCTCCTCCTCGACGGCGGCAACTCGACAAAAGCAGGTTATCTCGCGGGCGCGTTCCGGCGCATCGGGCGCGCGAAACTGGCGGACGAGATTGTCCGCTCGATGAAGCGCGCCGGATATAACGTGCGTGAAAGCGATCCCTTCGACGCGGGCCAGACGCTGGGCGGGCCGCCGCCGGGGGCGGCGCCTATCGTGGGCCGCCTGGAGATGATGTGGGCAGCGTCGCGCGACATGGTCATCGAGAGCTTCCCGACGGCGCCGGGAGTGCCGAAGGACGGCGGCGCGTATCTGCGGAACGTCGATGAAATCTACCAGAGCGACGCCTACCACTCGCTGTCGATCGAAGGCTACTCGGTGACGCCGGAAATAATCGACAGAGTGCGGCAAGGAAACTGGAACCCGGACAACATTGAAGCGGACCGCAAGAGCCGCGACGCGCTGGCGGCGCGCGGCTACTGGCAGTCATTCCAGGTCGTGAAAGAATCGGTGAGCAAGGTTCTCGCCGGCGAAAATCCCGGCGCGCTCGCGCGGGCGGAACACAAGGAGTGGTACGAGGAATTATTCCAGCCCTGCGTAACGGCGGGCCTGCTCCGCGCGAGCGATCTGGCCGGATACCGGAACAATGCTGTTTACCTGCGAACGTCGGGCTATGCGCCGCCGCGGTGGGAAGCGGTGCGCGACGCCATGCCGGCGTTCTTCGATCTCCTGGAAAAAGAAACCGAGCCGTCAGTGCGCGCCGTGCTCGGGCACTGGCTGTTCGGCTACATACATCCGTTTCCGGACGGAAACGGCCGCATGGCCCGGTTCCTGATGAATGTGATGCTGGCGTCAGGCGGCTTTCCGTGGACAGTGATTCGTATGAGGGATCGCAAGGCCTATCTCGCCGCGCTTGACCGGGCGAGCATCGACGTGGACCTCGGTCCCTTCACGACGCTCATAGCGCAACGGGTGCGTCGGGTCCTGGAGAAACACGACCTGAAATTTCCCGACCAGGCAGCGAAATGGGATTTTGACCGCGAGGTTGTCGTCTTCTTCGGGCAGGATGGAGACAGCCGCGTGCGCTGCGCCATCAGCAGGGAGGCCCTGGACGACGACTTCGGGGGAGACAACCGCGAGAAAGTCGAAGTGTTCCGCGAGAACCGCGCGGCCATCGAGCAGGGAGCGCGGCAAAAGTACGCTGTCGGCGACACGGAGACTGACGGGTCCATCCTTATTCACTCGGGCGAGTTGGCGAAGCCGCGGGCAGCAAGAGAGTAGGAGCTATGGACTGGTTCTGGAACTGGGGCGGCAAATCTGCGCAACGGCTCAGTCGGAGAGATCCGCTGAGTAGGCACGCGGCAGAGAGGCCCATGCCTCTCATAGTTGGGACAATCCCGAGGCGAGGCCGCGGTCAAGGGCGACGGTAAGCAGCCGCGCAGCGAGCTGGACCCTTGACGGAGGTGAGATCGGAGGGAAGCGGGCCCTATCTGCTGATGCTGTGGCAGCAACTGACCAATACAAAGAAGAGATGCCGAGTCACGGGATCGAGAACGGACGGCGCATCCGCGGGGTTGTTCTTCTACTTCGTTACAGCGGGATGCGAATTGGTGATGGGGTCAACTTCAGCACAGATAGGCTCGAAGGCAACCGCCTCTTCCTCTACACGCAGAAGACCGGTGTCCCAGTGAACACAATCCTTCCGGGATTTGTCTTATCGGCGTTGCAACGCCAAAAGTCACCGAGAAGTTTTTCTTCTGGAGCGGAAGAAAGCGTCGTGCGGAGCTGGCAAACGCGATTGCGCAAACTCTTCAAACTCGCAAACGTTCCGAATGGACATGCGCACCGCTTCCGCGACACGTTCGCTGTTGAATTGCTTCTTGCTGGAGTTCCCATCGAGCGAGTCTCGATTTTGCGGCCACCAAAGCGTGAGAATTACCGAGAAGCACTGCGCACCGTGGGTGAGCTCGCGACAGGAACAACTGGAAGCGGATTTGGCTAACGTCTGGAGCCGCGATCCGCTCGTTCTTTCGCAAAGTGGGGTACACCAGCGGTACACCGAAAGGAGCGGCCCAACAACTCATTCATCTTCAACAAGAAAGAGTGGTGCCCGGGGTGGGAGTCGAACCCACATGAGGAAAAATCCCCGGAGGATTTTAAGTCCTCAGCGTCTGCCATTCCGCCACCCGGGCCCGGGCAGATTAAGTCACGATTGTACAACAGGTTGCTGCTCCTTTCCGGGTTCCCCGTTTTGGGGTCCACTGTGCATGAACTGTGAATTACGTTTTCGGGTAAAGCGGCCGATTGCATGGCCGCGAGCAGTGCGGCCCCCTTCCGCTGTTGCGCCGCAAGCGTAGTCATTGCGGGCTGGTTATACCGCGCAGTCATTTCCTCGGACAGATGACCTACAACCTTGCGGACGTTCCCGGGTGACATTCCGCCGGCGAGGAGGTTTGTGGATGCCGACCTACGTAGATCGTGGAAGATGGCCGGAATCCATACCCTTTCGCCGCGCTCGTTGATTTCCATGTGTCCCGCGTTGGAGGTCGCGACCAGCTTATCCCAACGTCCCGGAAATCCTTAACCGGCTTGCTGTTTATCCTTGTGAAGACTTTGTCTTCCGGCATCTTGCCGCTGACGCAAATCCGCAGTGGCCCTATCTCGTCATCGCTGATGGGAATAGGCCGCGGCCTCTTGTTCTTCGTCGACCTGGGCGGCAGATACACAATCCGGTCGGTTAGACTGACTTGGATGCAGCGCATTTTGAGTAGCTCCTCGAGACGATAGCCCCAGGTATACGACATCAGCAACATCGCTTTAAGCCAGAACTCATCATTGCCGCAGTCAGCCAGCATGACCCGGAACTGTTCCTCTGTGACGGTGCCAGCGCGCTCCATTGCGCCTTGCAATTTGGGCGGGAATGGCGGGACGGCTGCGAGTTTTTCCAGCGCGTGGCCGCGGTACAGGACCATGCGCAGAACGGCCAAGTCTTTATTGATTGGCGTTTCGCATGCGGAGAGTTTCTTTTCGTCGGCGTCCGGGAACTCTTTGCGATACTCCTGCAAGCGGTACGTCTGGTAGGCCTCAAGGCGAAGCGAGAAACGTAATTGGCAACCTTTGCCAGCTCGGGACACTCTTCAGGTCTGGCTCCTGCTCGACTCGAGCAAGCCAATCCACAATCACAGACTGGAGTTCGCGATCAAGAATGTCCGCCACACTGTCAATAGCGGCAGCACCGCCATTCGCTTTGGCTGCCCCAGCGTACCGTATAGATGGGTCATTACGCCCTCCTTCGCTGACCGCTCTAAATAATCAATCTCGTATAACGTTGTTGGTGATAAACGTAATATTGGTCATTTCCTTGACCAACGTCTCGCCGAATCCGGAGACAATCTGTCCTAAAAGGGACACCGCCATCTATCAAAGTGTTTGTGATGTTCAAAAAATAACCAGCGATCTCGCCGCGCAAGTTGAACTCAGATTGCCGGAACACATCTCCATCCCGCCCATTACTCGCCGGGCGTTTGCAAGGCAAGTCAGCCGAAAACTCTTTGAGCGGCTATCCCAGACGGACCGACGTTTCTCCTTTCAATCGGCCATCCCGAAATCGGCATTGAGGATAAGCAATTGGGGTTAAGTCCCGATTAGCATTCCTGGAGTGAAAGGGTTGAAAGCGGGTCGGAGCGGAGACTCCACGCGGGACACGGCAGAGTGAAATCAGACAGCCCTTGATGAACAAAGCACCACCGAGATGCGGCACCCGGGAGCGTCTCACCGCCTAACCTAAAGAGTACTCCAACGGTTAGTTACGAA